>Ga0315281_10009100_pt1 | contig 13806 bp, 14 predicted proteins | sample YL17G07_0_MG_FD_204540 | JGI IMG/M metagenome (GOLD analysis project Ga0315281, IMG submission 204540) | Sediment microbial communities from Yellowstone Lake, YNP, Wyoming, USA - YL17G07_0 | ecosystem: Environmental > Aquatic > Freshwater > Lake > Sediment | place: USA: Wyoming | collected...
TTAGCGCAATGCTTTTTCATTCCACTGAAAATCGCCTCCGCGATGAAGAATTGCTGGTGTTTTTTTTTGCGAGTGATATAATGCGCCGCCTTTGATTTTGGGTGAGTTTTCGCTTCCAGTTTTTGCGCACTTGAGATCAGGTAAAATTTTTGCGTTTATTAACCAAATAACTTTCGAGGAAATAAAAATGAAATACTCTGCTCTTGTTGCTGCCTTATTGGCACTTGCATTGACCGCTTGTGGCGAAAAACCAAAACCTGCTCCTGCTCCTGCTCCTGCACCTGCACCTGCTGCCGCTCCGGCTCCGGCACCTGCACCTGCTGCTGACGCTGCAAAGCCAGCTGAGGCACCTGCTGCTGCTCCGGCTGCTGACGCTGCTAAACCGGCTGACGCTGCAAAGCCAGCTGATGCTAAACCGGCCGATGCTAAACCAGCAGAAGCACCAAAGAAGCACTAAGATTTTCCGCTTCGTAACAGCAAAAAAGCCGACGCAAGTCGGCTTTTTTGCTTTCGTTATTCATGCTATTGCCGGGATCAGATCATCTCACACCAATGAAACCCCTCATTCTGTGTCGCTACCGAAATATGGCAATCAGTTTTACGGCCAAGCGCACAGTTTAAAGCCTCCATTGCGAGTGCTTCCGTATTGTTTTTTCGGCTGAGATGCGCTGCAACCAGATGTTGCAAATTGCTCACATCCAATCGTCTCAAGATATCGGCAGCATCATTGTTGCTCAAATGCCCCATACGTCCAGCCACGCGTTGTTTGATCGTGTAAGGATAATCGCCGTTCATGAGCATCATGCTATCGTGGTTGCATTCCAATACCAGCGCATGGCAGCCGTTCAATATCCGCTCGATATGCGTTGTGCTGCATCCGGTATCTGTTAGCACGCCCAGCCGCAGCATCCCGTTACCGAAAACAAATTGTACGGGTTCAGCAGCATCATGGGGGACGGGAAACGGCGTGATTTCAATGTCGCCGATTATGAATGTCTGATGAGAGTCGATTTCATGGATATTTTCAAGATTGCCCAGGGCTTTAATCTGGCTGCGTAACGTGCCATGAGTGAGCCAAATCGGGATATTGAATTTTTGTGCCAGCCGCGCTACACCGCCAATGTGGTCGCCATGTTCATGGGTGATGACAATCCCGTTCAACTGTCCCGCAGAAACACCCAAACGGGCAAGCCGCAAAAGTGTGTCACGAAGCCCGAAGCCGCAATCCATTAGCAACTGCGTCCGGCTTGCTGCAATGAGCAGAGCATTGCCTTCGCTGCCGCTGCCCAATGATGCGAACCGCATAGCCACCTTATTTATAGAGGTTCTCTTTATTATCTTCAGCAACTGCCCGTAAAACGGGGCTACTGGTTCATGCTCGTATAGATAGCTTCAAGAATTTGTTTGGATGAGTCGTCGCTCACACCGTTCTGGTCGGTTACTGAAGCTTCACAGGCCGTTCCGCCATCTTTGATGTTGACGCGGTAACGTATGGTGCTATTTTTGTTATCTTTCCAGAATTGCATCTTGCTCAACAAACCGCTTTCCGCCTTGGGTGTGCGTAAAAAATAGATTCCCTTTGCGCGATCTTTGTCTTCCAGAAACAAACCGGCACGCTCGATGGCCAGACCGATTCTGCGCCATGATTTATCGAATGTGTCGCTTACGACAATGATGGTGCGGCTGCCATCGAAGTTATCCTGCAAAGCAACAGCACCGGCCAATACGGGAGCGGATGGTGTTGATCTGGCTTCGCTGCCTCCAAAACGCACCATCAGGCGCTGAAGTATGATGGCTTCCATTTCCGGGTCATTGGGTCGCGCCTGCCATTTGAAGCTGCTTTTGTCGGCATTGGGCATCTCTTCCATGCCGTAATGGGTAAAGTAAACTTCGGTGCTTGCACCATCTTTGCTCCGTTCAAGCCGCACACGATACCGGTCGCGTTCTCCCGACGAATAAGCGTTGTCGAATACTTTTTCGATTATGCTACGAATGCCGTCCTGCGGAATTTTTGCGCGATTTTCTGCCCAATCGGTTTCCATTATGCCCGCCACCTGATCTTCGCTTTTGATTGCCAAACCATTTTCCTGGATAAATGTTTTGACTATAGACCAGACATTTTCGGGTTTGCTGCCGACCACCAGCCAGCGTTGCGCGCCGTTACGTTCCAGACGGACATTTTTTATTTCAGGCAATACCGCATCGGCGACACGCCCCTGAAATGTTCCCCCGCCGCTTTTACTGTAATCGGAAAAAGTTGCCACACTTTCACCGTCGCCTTGTGGCATTTTATAGCGGTCATCTCTGCCGGGAGCGGTAAGATCGGGTGGCACTTCCAGCACCGGTACCTGCACTGCAGCCGTGCGGTAATCGATGCGCTTGTTGCTGAGCGGATTGTCGCTGCACCCCGATATCAAAGCCAGCGAGATACAAAGTGTTCCAATATGCCAAAATTTCATCAATTTCTTCTCCGTCAACATCGCTAAAGCGCAAGCACTCCGGCATGGCGCATAGCTTGTTCAACAAAACCTTGAGACGCTTGCGACAAAGGGGTGAGCGGTAAACGCAGTGCATTTTCTATTTTTCCCATGCGCGCCACGGCCCATTTCACCGGGATCGGGTTCGCTTCGACAAATAAATGACGATGCAGTTCGAGCAGCTTGAAATTAATTTCACGCGCTTCGGCAAGTTCGCCTTTCAACGCTGCGGCACACATCTCGCGCATCAATTTCGGCGCGACATTTGCGGTCACAGAAATCGTCCCATGGGCGCCCAGCAGCATGAGCGCCAAGGTGCTGGCATCGTCCCCGCTATATACCGCAAAATCTCGCGGCGCACGCCGCAACAGATCGCTGCCACGCTCGATATTGCCGGTCGCATCTTTGATGCCAACAATGTTGGGTATCTGTGCCAGGCGCAGCACGGTATCGTTATTCATGTCTGCAACGGTGCGCCCCGGCACGTTATACAAAATATGAGGCATATCCACGGCTTCGGCGATGCTCTTGAAATGCCGGTACAAGCCTTCCTGTGTGGGTTTGTTGTAGTAGGGAACAACCGACAGCGAAGCATTGGCACCCGCTTTTTTTGAAAATGCCGCCAACTCGATGGCTTCTCTGGTCGAGTTTGCGCCGGTTCCCGCAACAATGGGGATTCTTCCGGCCGAATGTTCGACGGCGATCTGGATCAGCATTTCATGCTCTTCCACATCGACCGTTGGCGATTCGCCAGTCGTGCCGACGACCACGATACCGTCAGTACCCTCCCCGACATGAAAATCAATCAGCGCACGAAATGCCTGCAAATCGAGGCTGCCGTCTTCATGCATCGGGGTAACAATTGCAACAATACAACCTTTGATCATTTGATTCCTATTATCCTTCTTGTCGATTGGTAAAAACAAAGGAGCATTCTACCGTAATACGATGGCGCTCTAAAAAGCGACGGGTGAGAAATAAGGTGCGTTCAGCTTTCTTCCGACAGGCGCAATACCTGAAAAATGACATCAAACCCAAAACCGCGAGATTGTAGAAAACGCATTTGTTTGGCTTTTTCTCCGGCATTTTTTGGAGGTACGCCAAATTTTTTTTCCCACACTTTTCGGGCAGTATCCAGTTCGCTTTCCTTTAAAGCGGGCAATGCGGCATCAATCAACTCTTCTGAAATTCCTTTCTGGCGTAGCTCGCGGGCGATACGCTGCGTGCCGAAACGGCTGCGCTTTGCATGCATGAGTTGCGTGGCGGCGCGGGCATCGGAGAGCCAGCCTCGTGCAGTCAAATCATCCAGCAACATTTCCAGGTCTTCCGGGCGCGTACCTTCCGGTTGAGGTTGTCCAAAATTGCCGGTTACTCCGGAATGGGGCAGCAGTTTGCCGTGCAGCTCCGCGCGGCTGTATTCGCGGCGCGCCAGATATTGCAGGGCGCGTGCGCGCAAGCTTAATTCAGGCTTTTTCCTCACCCGGTGATACGGACAGAGGTTTTTCGGCGGGTTTGCCGGTTTTCGCGCTTGCCTTGGCCTTTTGTTTTTCGCCCGCATCAAGCAACGCGACATTCAATGCGCCGCGCACCTTGTTTTCAATCTCGAAAGCCACTTCGGGATGCTCGCGCAGGTATTCGCGTGCATTATCCTTGCCCTGGCCGATTTTTTCTCCTTTGTAGCTGTACCATGCGCCGGATTTTTCGACCAGTTTTTGCTGCACACCAAGCTCGATGATTTCACCTTCACGCGAAATGCCTTCACCGTACAGAATATCAAACAATGCTTCGCGGAAGGGCGGCGCAACTTTGTTTTTCACAACCTTGACGCGCGTTTCGTTGCCGATAACCTCATCGCCCTTTTTGATCGCGCCGATTCGGCGGATATCGAGGCGCACCGAAGCATAAAACTTAAGCGCGTTACCGCCAGTAGTCGTCTCCGGGTTGCCGAACATGACACCGATTTTCATGCGGATTTGGTTGATGAAAATTACCAGTGTATTGGAACGTTTGATATTCGCGGTCAATTTGCGCAATGCCTGCGACATCAGGCGCGCATGGAGACCCATTTGCGCATCCCCCATTTCGCCTTCAATTTCTGCCTTCGGTGTCAGCGCGGCAACCGAATCGATCACCACCACATCCACAGAAGAGGAACGCACCAGCATATCGGCTATTTCCAGCGCCTGCTCGCCGTTGTCTGGTTGAGAAATCAGCAGATCCTCGACCTTTACGCCGAGTTTCTGCGCGTATTGCGGATCGAGTGCATGTTCCGCATCAATAAACGCTGCCGTACCCCCAAGCTTCTGCATTTCAGCAATCACCTGTAAAGTCAGCGTAGTTTTGCCGGAAGATTCCGGGCCGTAGATTTCAACGACCCTGCCGCGCGGCAGGCCACCGACACCCAGCGCAATATCCAGCCCCAGTGAGCCGGTGGAAACAACCTGTATGTCTTTCGCAACATCGCTTTCACCCAACCGCATGATCGAACCCTTGCCGAACTGTTTTTCAATCTGGCTCAACGCCGCCGCGAGTGCCTTGCTTTTATTTTCATCCATTGTTTTCCCCTTCGAAATAGAGTGCGCGAATTATGACACACCCTGTAAAAAATCAAGCCAACATCGTTTTTTGCCCGAGCAAATCAAGCACACCCTGCAAGGCGATATGAACAGATTGCGCGCGCACTTCTGCACGGTTGCCCCTGATATGGTGGCGTTGCGCATGAACGGCGCCATGTTTGATTCCCCAGGCGAACCACACCGTACCTACGGGCTTGTCCGGTGTGCCGCCATCCGGGCCTGCGATACCGCTTATCGCCACCGATACCTGCGCGGCACTGTTGTCGAGCGCGCCTGCCACCATCTCGCGCACCACGGCTTCGGATACTGCGCCATGCCGGTTAAGCGTTGCTTCATTTACACCAAGCATTTGCTGTTTGGCCGCATTGGAATAGGTGACAAAACCACGCTCAAACCATGCAGAACTGCCGGCCACTTCTGTGATGGCTTGAGCCACCCCCCCGCCGGTGCAGGATTCCGCTGTTGCGAGCATCAACCCGTGCGATTTCAGTACCCCGCCAATTTGCATTGCAAGAATGTCCATCGTCGCTCCGAAATAACCGGGGGGCAATATTGCATCCCGGCAAGGTTACTTGTTTAACCCTCGCGCCAGATCATTTTGAATATCGACAACAGCCTCCAAACCGACCGCGATGCGAATCAGCCCGTCCGTAATACCTGCTGCAGCGCGCGCCTCCGCTGTGATTCGACCGTGTGTGGTGCTGGCCGGATGGGTGATGGTGGTCTTGGTATCGCCGAGATTCGCGGTGATAGAGATCAGCCGGGTGTTGTCTATCACGCGCCATGCGGATTCTTTGCCGCCTTCCGAAGAAGATGCGACTTCGAATGACACGATGCCGCCACCGCTTTTCTGTTGTTTCATCGCCAGTTCATGCTGCGGATGCGAGGGCAGACCGGGATAAAATACCCTTGTGACGTTGGGGTGAGCTTCGAGCCAGCGCGCCAATTCGAGCGAATTGGCGCTATGCGCGTCCATGCGCAACTTGAGCGTCTCCAGTCCCTTCAGCAATATCCACGCGTTAAATGCGCTTAATGTCGGCCCGGCAGTACGCAGAAATCCGTAAACGCCCTCCATATTTTTTTTGCTGCCCAGTACCGCACCGCCCAGCACGCGCCCTTGCCCGTCAATATATTTGGTTGCGGACTGAATAACAATGTCTGCACCCAGCTCCAACGGGCGTTGCAGGATCGGTGTGCAAAAGCAATTATCCACCGCGAGCAGCGCGCCGCAATTTTTTGACACTGCGGCAATCGCGGCAATATCAGAAATTTCGGTTAACGGGTTTGACGGTGTTTCCAGAAAAAAAAGTTTTGTATTGGGGCGCACAGCCGCTTGCCACTCGGAGGCATCCGTGGCTGAAACGTACGTTGTCTCCACACCAAATTTTTTGATGATATTGTTGAACAGGTTGATCGTTGCGCCAAAGATACTGCGCGAGGCGATAATATGATCGCCGGACTTGAGCAATCCCATGACACACGCCAGAATGGCCGACATGCCCGACGATGTTGCGACACATTGCTCCGCACCTTCCAGCGCGGCGAGCCGTTCTTCGAACATCGTCACCGTCGGGTTGGTAAAGCGTGAATAAATGTTGCCCGGTGCTTCGCCGATAAAACGCGCGGCGGCCTGAGCGGCATTTTCAAACACGAAGCTGGAAGTCAGAAACAGCGCCTCGCTGTTTTCACCAAACTGGCTGCGTACTGCCCCGGCTCTCACTGCCAATGTTTCAGGTTGATATTTTGTGTCGCTCATTTTTTCCAATATTTCCAATTTTGTTTCCAGATTAACTGTTTTTTTGCGTTACACTTTTTGCAGCCGATTTCCTTTAAGCATAAACGTCTGGAAAAACCGCGCCTAACCCGACCTGCAGATACGGTCATGCAATTTCGCAATTACTCATAAGTCAGTAACTTGGGCGACATCAACAAAACTTGACGCTGATGTAAAACCACCTTGTAGGAGCGGCTGTTAGCCGCGATGCCTTTGCTGTCGCGGCTAACAGCCGCTCCTACAAATCGGTGGAATTGTGTAAACCTCATTGGATTGATTGTCGCCATAATTACCGACTCCTGTGTAAACCGCGAACGGACGGTTTTGCAACACTTTTATTTGCACCCGTTGCCTGTTCATTCTATCAATTATTCTGTATCTCTCGGTTATAATCCGCGCCCATGCAAATTCTACGCGGACTTTATTCTACAGATTCACGGCCTGTTGCGCTCACCATCGGCAATTTTGACGGGATACATCTGGGACACCAGGCATTACTGACCGAATTGCGCGCAGCGGCGCAGGCGCGCGGGTTGCAATCCGCCGTCATCATTTTTGAACCCCACCCCCGCGAATTTTTTACCCCGCAACAGGCTCCCGCACGTCTGACCAGCCTGCGTGAAAAACTTGAACTGTTTGCTTCCATGGATATCGGGCGTGTGCATGTATGCCGGTTTAACGCAAATTTTTCACGGATGAGCGCGGCAGATTTTATTCATGCGCTGCATGAAAAATTGGCGGCCCGATTTGTCTTGATTGGCGACGATTTCCGGTTTGGCAGCGGGCGGGCCGGCGATTTTGCGCTGATGGAAAAAATTGGCTCGCAGCAGGGCTTTTCCGTGCAAGCCGTGCATAGCATATTGCACGGCGGCGTGCGTGTTTCCAGCACGGCAATTCGTGCCGCCCTGTCCAATGGTGATATGCGTCTGGCACAGCATTACCTTGGGAGACATTACAGTATCAGCGGGCGTGTCGAACATGGCGACGGTTTGGGCAAAAAACTTGGCTTTCCAACGGCGAATATTCAATTGAAACATAATCGCCCCCCTTTATCCGGTATTTTTGTGGTCCGGGTACATGGCGAGGATTTGCCGCCCTTGGAAGGTGTCGCGAGCCTCGGTGTGCGGCCGACGGTGAGACAGGATGGCAAGCCGGTGCTTGAGGTTCATCTATTTAATTTTTCGAGCCAGATTTACAACAAGCATATGCGGCTGGATTTTCTGCATAAATTGCGCGATGAAGAAAAATATCCTGACATGGAAACACTGACACGGCAAATTGCACGGGATGTGGAAAACGCAAAACAATGGTTCAAACAGCATGACTAAATTATCTGGACTCTAACGGACATGAAAAGTATGCCGCCCCCGATGATGGAACTCGCCATGCCCGTTTCCCCCACCCCAACCCACCCCCGGAGGGAGAGGGGGCAAACGAATCGCCGCGCGAGTTTCACGTTAAAGGTGCTGTTTGCGACATCCGAAGCCGCCCCGCTAATAAAAACCGGAGGGTTGGGAGATGTCAGCGGCGCGTTGCCCGCCGCTTTGCGTGCGATTGGTGTAGATGTGCGTGCCTTGCTGCCCGGATACAGGCAAGTTATTTCGCAGCTACCCGATCAAAAAATTCTTGCATCATTCGATCATCTCGCAGGTTTTCCTTCCGCACGGCTATTGTCGGGCACGATGGAAAACGGTACACCGTTTTTTGTATTGGATTGCCCGGAATTATTCCAGCGTGAAGGGGGGCCTTACCAGGATGCCACGGGGCATGATTGGTCGGATAACCCGCAGCGCTTCGGCTTTTTCTCAAAAATTGCCGCGATACTCGGCAGCACGGCCTCGCCGCTCGACTGGCATCCCGACCTGGTGCATTGCAACGATTGGCAAACCGGATTGGCCCCGGCCTATCTTCGGCTTGTGGAAGACGGCGCACCCAGCGTGATTACCATTCACAACATGGCGTTCCAGGGAAACTTTTCGCCCGCGATGGTGCAGGCTTTGCAATTGCCGCCCTCCTGCTTTGGCATCAATGGAGTGGAGTTTTACGGCTATATGTCCTTTCTCAAGGCTGGGCTGTTTTATGCCGACCACATCACAACCGTCAGCCCGAATTATGCAAAAGAAATTCAGAAAACCGAACTGGGTTTTGGTATGCAAGGCTTATTGACCACGCGCGATGGCGAATTTACCGGTATTCTGAACGGCATCGATACCGAAGAATGGAACCCCGCTGCCGATAAATATTTGAAGAGCCATTTTAGCTCTGCACGCATGGCCGGCAAAGCGGCCAACAAAAAAGCGTTGCAGGAAAAAATGCGGTTGAACCTTCTGTCGGATGTGCCGTTGCTTGGCGTAATCAGCCGTTTTACGCACCAAAAAGGATTGGATTTATTGCTGGAAATTGCGCCCCGACTTGTAGGGCTACCGGTGCAACTGGCCGTGCTCGGTAGCGGGGAGGCGCAAATGCAGCAAGCGGCGCTTGATTTATCGCATCAATATCCCGGTCAAATCGCCGTGAACATTGGTTTTAATGAAGCGTTGGCGCATCAGATCGAAGCCGGAGCAGATATGTTTATCATGCCGTCACGCTTTGAACCCTGCGGGTTGAATCAGTTGTACAGCCAATGCTATGGCACGCCGCCGATTGTTTACGCGACCGGTGGCCTTGTCGATTCGGTAGTTGACTGCACGGAGGAAACGCTTAAAAACAGCACCGCCAGCGGCTTTGTTTTCGGGGAAATGACCGGCGAAAATCTGTTTGCCACCCTCCTGCGCGCCGTTGGGCTTTACCATGATCAACGGAAATGGAAAGCCTTGCGTAAAAACTGCATGAGCAAAAACTTCAGTTGGGAAGCCAGCGCGCAAGCTTATCGTGAGGTGTATCTTAAAATCGTGGCACGACACAAATAAAAGCTGGCATTTCAACTTCCCCAACACTCCAGCAATACAATAAAATCCGTCGGAAATGCGGCTGTTTTGGCCGGTGCCTCATAATTTGAAGAAGCCTTTTTGAACAGGATTTTTGTCCGGTTTAAAAAACGAAAAATACTATCCGTCCCCACCACGGTAGCTTGCCCATCCGCGATTTTTGGCTGCTCATTATCCGGTAGCTCCTGTGATATGCCGCGAACCGTTCCTACCACCAGCCCTGCCGCATTAAATGCCGGGCTACCGCTTTGTCCACGGTAGATCGGGGTCGTTGTTTGAAACCAGGCGGCGTTGTTGAGCGCGATACTGGCATCCGAAACAGTACCCGATGATGTTAAAGGGTCGCGTGACAGAGTTTGTTTGATCGCATAACCGGTTACGGTCACGGGCATGCCGAATGCTGGCCTTTTTTCATCAGCAAATCGCGCGAAATTTGACGGTTTGATATTTATTTGTACGGTTGCGAGATCGGCACCAAAATCAACATCAAGCAGAGTGCCGTTCATTGATTGATCGCCGTAGGACGCGATAATCCGCTGGCAAGCGTAAACGACATGCTGGTTGGTGAGCAACGTCCCCGAGGTATTCAAAAAGAAGCCCGTACCGGTGTACAGAAGGCGCTGTTGGTCAGAGAGCGCGCCATTCGGTCTCAAAATGACAGGACGCCACGCCGCTATGGCTGTTTTTGCCCGATCAAGTTGTTTTTGATTGAGAAGCGCCGCGACGGATTGGGCAAAAGCAGCAGCATTTTCCTGTTTTTGCCCGTGCATTTGGCTAACCGCCAGAGCGGCCCATTTATAAGCCGCTTCACGGTCAAGCGGGACATCAACCCCGTCGTAAAGCATACGCGAAAAACGAAGCTGTGCATCGGGATGCCCCTGTTCCGATGCTTTTCGATACCATTCTGCTGCAATTTTTCCATCTTTTTTCACATGAAAACCCAAGTCATACATCACGGCGACCATGAATTGTGCAAGGGCATGACCGGCCTCGGCCGCAGGCAAAAGCGCTCCGTACGCCTCTTTGTATTCTTTTTTTAAATAAAACTGCGCGCCCTTTTGGTAACTTGCCGAAACCGGAGCGCTGGACAACGCGATAATTGTGCCTAAAAATAGAGCAATTGCCATTTTCAAAAAATTGGCCATTCAATATCCTAACGCCCTTGCGCCCTGATAAAACGCGAAGCTTGCCAGCCATGCAAGAGAAAGCGACCAGACGATGACAAACAGGGTATAGCGGATATTTTGGGATTCGCTGCGCAAGGTGGCGATCGTCGCGAGACAGGGTGTGTAGATCAGGGTGAATAGCATGAAACTGTAGGCTTGAACCCAGTCAAGCTTTTGCCCTATTGCTTCGCCAAGCGCATCACCGCCCAAGCCATAAATGACAGCGAGTGAGCCGATGACAATTTCTTTGGCGACGAAACCAAAAATGAGCGCGATGGTGAGTTGTTCATTGATGCCAATCGGGTTGAAAACCGGGCTCAATGTATTGCCGATCATGCCCGCAATGGTGTGGATGCTGCCGGGTGCGGCGGAGGGTGGCAGGTGGGTGAGCAGCCAAACCAGCACTACACCAGCGATAATAAATTTTGTGGCACGCCGCAAAAAATACCGTACTTCCAGCCAGCCGCGCAATGCCATCTGGCGAATTGTCGGAAAGCGGTACGGTGGCAGCTCCAGCACAAACGGTTCGGTATTTTTGAATCGGTTTTGGAATAAAAGCGCGGTAAGTATGGCTGCGGCGAAACTGAACAGATACAGACTGAACAGAACGAGTGGAGCGGCCTTTGATGAAAACAGGGCGGCCGTGATAAATATAAACACTTGCATGCGTGCGGAGCACAGCGAAAACGGGATAATCAGCATCGTGAGCAAACGCATGGCGCGGGAACGCATCACGCGCGTACCCATCAACGCGGGTACATTGCAGCCGAATCCCATCAGCAGCATGACAAACCCCCGCCCGTCCAGCCCCAGCCGCGCCATGAGCGCATCCATTAAAAACGCGGCACGCGACAGGTAGCCGCTGTCTTCCACCAGCGCCATAAACAAAAAGAACAGCACAATAATCGGCACGAAGGAAGCAACCGTGGTGACACCATTGTAGAGGCCATCCAGCAACAGACCTTGCGCCACCTGCGGCAGGCCGCCCAATAGCGGTTCAAGCGCGCTCGCGCGCAGCCAGGTCAACAATTCGGCAACACCGGTTTGCATCGGCTGTCCGAAAAAAAAGATTCCCTGAAAAAGCAAATACATGATGATGAAAAAAATGGGCAGTCCCAGCCACGGGTGAAGCATCACGCGATCCAGTTTATCCGTGAGGTTTTCCGAGAGGCGAACGGGGATTTGAACCGCCTGTTTCAGTACCCGTGCCATTTCGGATTCGATATGTTCATCCTGCTCCAACTGGCTGCGCACCTGTTCGGCCATGCCCGGCGTGGGGTAACGTAAAGCCTTGCTGATAGCTTGCAACGCTTCAGGATAACCGGTGCCGTATTTTGCGCTGAGTAAAAAAATCGGTATGCCGAGCAACTGCATCATTTTTTTACTGTCGATACTGATCCCGAATTTCTTTGCTTCATCGGCCATGTTCAGCAGCACGACAAGATTCATATTGAGCTGCTTGAGTTGCAGCAACAAACTCATCTGACGTTCAATCTGTGTCGCGTTGAGAACGACCACCGCAATATCCGGCATATTATCGCGCAAAAAATGCCGGACCACCTGTTCGTCGTCAGAAAAACCATGCAGATCGTAAATGCCGGGCAGATCAATGATTTCCACCATGTCCGGGCCGAGCAGAATTTTTCCGCTGAGCAGCTCGACGGTGATTCCCGGCCAGTTTCCGACGCGGGCAGCCCCGCCGGTCATGCGGTTGAAAAGTGTGGATTTTCCGGTGTTGGGCATCCCCAATAAAGCGATGCGTTTCATATTCTGCACACCGTAATTTTGGCCGCCTCGTTGCGCCGCAATATAACATCGGTTGTGCCGATACGCACTTGCAAAGGCCCGGAAAAAACGGCCTTCCGAATCAGCTCGATTTGCTTTCCGCCGCGAAAACCCAATGCCAGCAGCCGCTGGTGCAAGGCTTCTTCGGCATGTATGGCAACAATAGTGGCGGTCTCTCCGGGATGCAGCGTGGCAAGGGTTGTTGCGGGCATGATGACAGGTGAATTCGACGGTGTGGCCGACATTTTACAATAGTCTTCGGTTTGCCGCCTTCCTGCGCATCGGCGCGCCCCCTCCGGGTGCAATCGTATATAATTCCGCACATTCCAATTTCAGGTTTTTTCACATGCTGGAAGTCAGCAATCTTGCTTGCAGCCGGGGCGATCATCGCTTGTTTTCCCGATTGAATTTTGCGCTGCACCCCGGTCAGATCATGCAGGTGCAGGGCGAAAATGGCAGCGGAAAAACAAGCTTGCTGCGGATGTTGTGCGGCTTCATCATCCCGGATGAAGGGATCATTTCCTGGCGCGGCGAAAATGTGCGCGACCTGGATGAAGATTACTACGCCGAACTGTTGTACCTGGGCCATTTGAATGCGATCAAGGATGAATTGAACGCATTGGAAAATTTGTGTATTTCCGCAGGCATTTCGGGAATTAAACTGGAGGAAAAAGAAGCGCTGGCGGTGCTGCGCCGCATGGGTTTGCGCGGTAGGGAAAAATTGCCGGTCAAGGTGCTTTCCCAAGGCCAGCGGCGGCGCGTGGCCTTGGCGAGATTGCTGATCGGCAATGCCGGTCTGTGGATACTGGATGAACCTTTGACCGCACTGGATGTCGGAGCCGTTGCCTTGATTCAGGAGCTCATTGCGGAGCATCTGGCGCACCAGGGCATGGTGATTTTCACCACGCATCAACCACTGGTAGTCACCGGTGTTGAAATACATAATTTGTCACTGTCATGACGAATGTAACGGACACAAAGCTCCCCACGCTGTCGGGTTTACTGGTGCTGGTGATACGGCGCGATCTGATATTGGCGATGCGCCGCCGCGCGGATGTGCTCACCACGCTGATTTTTTTTGTGATGGTAGTCAGCCTGTTT
>Ga0315281_10009101_pt1 | contig 13805 bp, 12 predicted proteins | sample YL17G07_0_MG_FD_204540 | JGI IMG/M metagenome (GOLD analysis project Ga0315281, IMG submission 204540) | Sediment microbial communities from Yellowstone Lake, YNP, Wyoming, USA - YL17G07_0 | ecosystem: Environmental > Aquatic > Freshwater > Lake > Sediment | place: USA: Wyoming | collected...
CAAGATTTGAACGCCTCGGATTTCTTTCACTCTGGCAACCCCCGTGTTCTTAAATATCTTTTCTCGATAATCTCCTACTATTTTTTGTAGGTCCTCAATGTCTTTGATGATATTGCCCGATGTGCCGCCATCCGAAGACATTAGTTCCGTATCGAACTCTATCCCACCTCGCATGGCCAAGCTTAACGTAACAATACATTGCCCTACCTCATCAAAAGTAAAACTAGAGTTTACTACTCCATATTTTTCCTTGACACGCATGCCATTAATAAGATCGGCATATGGATTACTGTTCCCAGTAAGAGCCTCTGAATCTGGGTGTGACCAGCCGTACTCTATTAGAATCTCGCTTTTTCCATAAAGATCCGCTCGTACAAATTCTGATATTTCTGCCAGTCGGGATCTATCGTGCAGAACAAAAGACAGCTTTGCCGTCTTATAACTCATGAGACCCTTTGTTGGAACAATTGTCACATCAAAACCTTGTATGGTCATGAGTGGCCTGAATTTGTCCAATATGGGTGCGTGTCTTAATTCATCGGAAATATTTTCTGAATCCGCATTAACAAGAGTCTGCGGGGAGGTAAAAAGCTCCATTCCGGCCGTCGCGTACTCTTCGCTCTGGGGGGCGGCGAAGGCTATATCTTTTCCCTTTACCGTACCGGCAGAGGCCATCGCGGCAAGTGGGCTAGAGTTATCTCCTGCCATATCTTGGGAACCCATAAGAAACCTCGCCATGGACAGAGTTTGAATTTTGTTCGTAACGGCATTAATCGGCGGCCTGGCAAAAAAGAATCGAATATCTAAAAATGGAACGGCTCTGTTGATTTCTAAATTCGGTAGGCCATTAAGAAAAATTGCAACCGAGTTAACGTCTCTATGAGAAAGACCAACAAGCGCAGAATTAGAAAGAATAATAGAAATATTGGGATTTTCTTTGGTGGGCGCAGAAGTCTCAGAATTAATGTCTCCAGAAACATCTTCTAAAATCGTGGCGATACCCGGTCTATAAATATCTTTTTCGGCCTGCTTGGACTCCTCAACGAAAGTACCCTTAACCAGGTCGCCGGGATTTTGAGAGAAATATATTTGTAGGGTCTTGTTTAATCTTTCCTGTAGGGTTTTATCTTTTCCTATTAGTTCGTTTAGCTTGGTTATTAGTCTCTTCGTTGTTAGTGCGCCAGAAGAAGAATTAATAAAACTGGCCAATATCGTACTCAAAAGCTTGTCGGAGTCATTAACGTTTACGGCAGACGTGTACTGCCCCACTACTGCTCTCAGGCTTTCTGCGCTTAATAGGTCTTCTACAATGGGAAGTCCGTAGAACCGGGACAGGAGGTTAGTTGCGGCGACAAGTTTTTGTTGGGGAGTTGGCATTGTTGGGTTGGTTTAGGCAGAGGAGAATTAAAACTATTATCCGATAAACTTTGAAACATCCTGAAGGTTGGGTATTCTAATTAATGTTCCCGGCGGGACCTGTGGCATCCATCCTATATTTGATGCTGCCGCGATTACCCATCCTAATTTTCCGTCTCCATAAAATTTTCCGGCAAGAATATCAAGCCTCTCGGCTTCCTGAAGGGTCATTTCTTCAAAACGAATGCTGCCATTTGCGATATTTTCTCGAATTACAGGAATGGCAAACGAAGTCCCGAGTCTAAACCCAAGGCCAAAGGTAGGAGTTCTCGTATATCTTCTTATTGTCATATTGTTAGTTAGGGGAGACCCTTAGTCGCTTCCTGTGCCGCTTCCGAGGCTTCTGCCTTATCTGTTTTGCTGTTTACGGGAACATGTGCCCGCTTATTTTTTGCGTTATATGCTTCTACAGCGGCCTGTTCCACGGCCGGTCTACTATTTTTCATCAGGCCCAATAGACTTCCTATATTGTATGGAGGACCAATTATTGCACCATTAGAATCCAGGCCTGGATTGATATCGTATACGGGCGTGAAATCAATATCTATTTTGCACCACATGGGAGCCCGATTATTCAACCCAACGGTCTCCCACCGGGCATCAGACCAGTCAAATGAAAGTCGGCGTATAAACCCGGCAAGTCCCTGGCCGGCCACGGAATTAAATGATTTGACTATGGGATTGCCGTGATCTCCGTCCGGACTGAAAAATTTATTGAACTCCTCCGCATTGGCATCCTGGTCCTCTTCCCCCGCTCCCGACGGCGTGACAGAAAGTGTCGTCTGGGGCAGAATTTTGCCGACCGGAGCACCGGCAAAATTTAGAATAAATTCGTCTCCCTCGCCAGAAGCAAGTTGAGCCGTATATTCTTTGGCATCTTTATTTACCGCCGTAATTTTTACGGTAGGAGCCGAGCCAATATCCGGCAGCTTCTTTTTTCCCTTCGCCGGACGTAAAATTCTAGATTTGGCCCGTCTAGATCCTGCCGCTTCGTCATTTATGAAAATAAATGCATCGCCTACTTTGAACTCATATTTCTTTTGTCTTTCTTTTAATGCCCAGGTGTCGCTGTTCCATTTTTCTTGGGTGGCAATACTCTCTTTTGCTTGTGCAGTCTTTTCCGTAATCTTGAAATTTTCGCCGCCGAAGCCAAACAATCTCATCATATCTAATTCGCTGTAATTTGTTTTAAACAGGTCTCCCAATCTAAGCCTGATCATGGGAGAGTTGCTTATAAGCTGAGAAAACGGCTGTATGAACTTCTTTTGTATGCCAGAGCTTGCATCCGTAAAAGAAACAGAGCGGCCGGCGGTGTATTGCGGATAAAGAAGCATAACAAGCTTATTAATCTTAAACCACATCTCTGAAAAATCTTCTGGATTTGTGGACACGACTTTAAAGGAACAACCAATACTTCTATTGGTATTTTTGTAGGTGTATACCTTTCCTATTCGCCCATATCCCTCTGTTTCTGTATAATCTGCCTCAAAGGAGTCTGAAACGTTTTCTATAAATGCGTGAAACGAAATTATTTCGTTTGTTCTGAGGTCATGAAAATAAAACGGCATATAACAGGCATCTAGTTCCTGCTCTATCGCTCTCACGTCTTGCGGAGAGATTCGCCCTCCATTGGCCTTAACGCGAAAATTGGGATTTCCGTCAAGGCCCCGGGTAACCACCCCCGTTGGATCCGTTGGATTTAGGGTTATGGGCGACAAATAATCAGAACGAATCGTATTGGAGGCCCAGGCCATTCCTGACGCATACCGGGCCGAAGTCTTAGAAGACAGCCTGTCTTTCTTAATCAGAGCGGCTGGATTCGGGAAACGTTGCTCTGCTATGTCAGTATCATCCATGGTATCATCGATGGCATCTATAGAAGAATCAAATCCTGTTTTTTTCGCCGTGGTTTCAGTTATGATTGCTATGTCTCCTATCACGGCAAGAATATCCATAAAATTTAATATCTTGGAATGTCGAAGAGAATCCAGGGCGTTGAATATGCTGGTTGGGTCGTTATCCAACCCAATATTTCTGTCTATATCCATGGGGCCGTTGCCAATCGCCGCAGCATTGATTGGGTTTGTCTCTCCCAGTATGCCGGCTCCTAAACCAACAACGGAATTTATCGCACCACCAACGGTTTCGGCCGTTGACTTAACCAACATTCTTAAAAGTACATTAAAATAGCCGGGGCTCTGGGATACGTTACGATATTCGCCAGTATCTACTCCTACGGCGGCGCCAAATGCTCCTACTAGACCTCCAAATAAACTGGGGGAGGATCCAAAGAATATCTCAGAACCTTTTTTTACACAGTCGCTATAATCATTTTGGGTATCTTGCAATAAAAAGAAATTTTTCGAAGAACCAAAAAGACTGCCAAATGAAAGAGAGTTTGGCTCTTTCTTGGAACCAGCGGTTCCCAAGTAGCTTCCCATCCTCGTTTTTCTTAATTCAAGATTGGTTTGTGCCGACTTATTGTCTTTTGTTATATCCGAACCCAGGTTTGTAAGATTTGGTACCGGCCCCGCCCCAGGATTTACGACATCTGCAAGTGCCGTGATCAATGTGCTCATTGTCAGGGTTAAAAGAATGGCCGCCGAGGCAGAAGAGGTTGAGCTTATGGAATTGAACGGCACAAGGGGGTTGTTATAACTACCGTGAGAATATCTCTGTGGCCCGGCTAGGTCTGGAAAATTGCTGTTTTTCTGAAATTGGGGGTTTACCTGGGAGGCCACCTCGGCAGCAGAGAACCTGTTGATGGGGATCTTTACACCTAGTCTTGCAAGCCCCGGGGCAGTAGAGGCGGCCTTGGCGGCAACGACGCTGGCAAAGTCGTCCGTGTCGTCTGGCACGAAATACTCGCCGGATGCCTCCAACAAAATTTGCAGCCCCAGATTCTTTAGTTTTTTTATCTTAAATTGAACATCTGTGCCATCTCCTGCAACCGTCGGAAAATTTCTTGGAGCATGTTCTCCCAGCTTCTTTTGAAGAATGACGTGCCCAACATTGCTGTCGTCTTCTTCTGTATGGCGGTGAGGGTCTACATACTCCGCATCCTGGGCGTATCTGTTATTCGTCTCCAGAATATCCATCACGGCCTGGGTTAGTACGGACTTCTCTCGATTGGTGTTTACGTCTTCTAGGATTTCCGCACCAGACTTAAGAGTTTTGTCGTCTGTCTTGCCCTTTCTTATGGAAAACGGAAGTAACCCACTCTTGGATGCCTGTTCGAAGGCAGCCGTGGCCTGCTCTGAGCTTGGAGACTTAAAGGTGTCTAAATACCTTGATTCGGCACCTCCGGCCTGGTCTGAGAGTCCTGCCGGGTTTCCCCTGGCCGTAACGGTCGTGATCTCCTCGCTACCCAGCTTGATGGCAGGGTCATTCCCTGCCTCCCTTGTGAGATTAGAAAGATGATCCCCGAGCTTATCCAGAACATCGGCCGTAATATCGTCTGACTCGAATACCGTCAGATTATCATTACCAGAATTATCAAGGGTAATGACAATTGGGTCAAGGTTTTCAGGAACTTCTTTCCCGAAGATTTTTTTAGAGTCGGCCATTGTGGTTTATAAGTATTTTTATCTTAATTTCTTAAGAGGCACTATTATGTTATTTTCAAAGTCTTGTACAAACTTACGCAGGGCCTCGATTATGGGCTTTCTTTCATCTTCTGGAAGATTTTCTAAAAGCTTCCTGTACTCTTCATTCTTCATCAAAACATCTTCAAAAATTGACATGATTGTGTTCCTTTACTTGATTGCGAATTGGCTGCCCTTGGGCCTGGTTCGTAGGGCCTCTTCAAATTTATCGGCATCAAGTGTAACTCCCACGTTGATTACGATCTTAAGGTCGTTCATGTTTACCCTGAGCTGTTTGGTGCCCTTCAAGCCTAGTTTATCGGCGGTTTGCTTTAGTTGTACTCTTAAATTTTTCTTGGACCAGTCTATTGAAGATAGCTTTTCTGTAACGCCATTTACTTTTGATACCAAGTCTGTCAGCCCGGTCCCCACGCCGGTTGAAAAAGCCTTGTCTAAAACTTTAATTTGCTGGGCAAGTGTCAATAAATCAGGTTGAGCGGTGGCTACCCAACTGTTCATTGGCTGCAAGACATTCTGTGTAAACCTTTCAAAGTCCGTAGACAAATCCTGGCTGGCTGCCATTTGAAACATGCCTATTTTCTCGGGACTAAACATTTCTATTATTTTTGTTATTGATTCTAAAGAGACCGAAAGAAGATTCGCCGTGGCATCGATCCTTTTAACATCAGTAATGCCTTCCGTTGCCTTCAGAGCGCCTTTCATAAATCGTCCGATGGAAGCCAAGATGCCTCCTTTTCCTACCATCCCCCTTATCATGCCTCCCATGTAGGCCTGCATTGGTCCGATCAGCTCGGCAATACGGGCACCCATTCCTCTTACATCTCTCGGAAGACTCTTTAGAATTTCCAACAAAGTATCTGATGGAGTTAGCGCCTTCATCAAATTGCCTATTCCATCCATGAACCCGACAAAAGAAGTAACCAGCTCTGGTTGTATGGCATAAGCAGAAATCACCTGCATCATACCCGCTATATCGGGTATCATTTGGATTATTATATCTTTTACACTCAACATATAATTGGACACGGCTCCTAGCACCTCGCTAGGCAAGACCTTCTTACCCCAATCCTTATCTAATAGGCCCGGCGGAGGAATGAGAGCCTGCATAATACCACCGACCGCCTCTAACATGGGTCCTAGAACAGTGGCCTGGGAAAGAGATTCTGGGGACATGTTTCCGAGAGTCGTGCCTATTGTGCTGATTATGTCCTGTACCTGAAGGCCTATTGTGCCGATTATTGTGTTTATCTGTGCGAGATTCTGGCCCATGGCACCCTCGTCCCCCTTGAACATTCCAAGAAGACTCCAGGTTGGCTTGGCCTTTGTTAGTAATCCGGCCATTGACTTGGCCACCTTTGCAATGCCGCCAAACACCTTTAAGAATACGTCGGCCTTTCTTTCAAAGTCGGGCGGAATATTTAGTGCGTTAATATTGTTTATTATGCTTGTACCTTCGGTAAACATAAGGGCTATAATTCCTGATAGAATACCAAACCCAATCGTGGCAAGTGCAAGCGCACCCTGGCCAAATATTGGCACGGCGGCGGCGGCTCCGATGCCAAGACTTTCTGCCAAGATTACTCCCGCGCCCAAAAACATTGCTCCCATTACTTTTACAGTAGACATTACAAGATCTACCTCGGCCTGCGTTGTATTCGTCTTTTTAAGCGCCCACTTCATTGTAAGAAAAGCGGCACCCATAACGACAATAATCCCTGCCAGGGCCAGGATGCCAGCGCCGACGGTCTTGGCCATCTGTCCAAAATTCATGGCCCCAGAAGAAGCTTTTACTTGCGTTCCTAGACCCTCAAGATCCCCCCATCGATCCTTTACTTCTTTTATTTGTTCTTTGGAGCCTATAAAGCCCTTCAGACTTTCCCAAAAAGTCTTTCCTATTTTCTCGGCTCCCTTGGTCGCCAAGTGGCCGCCGACTACGGCAAGCAGGGGAGCAAAAGCCTGAATTAAAGTTGGTGCCAATATCAACAACTGGGCCTTCCAGGGCAGGGCCTTGAAGCCTTCCCACAGCGCACTAAAGCCTTCCGCCGCAAGATTCTTTATTTCTGCCCACACAATCTTCCAAAGATCCTTCAGAGCTTTCTTTAGGGGCGGCCAAAGGTCTTTTTCAACCATTTTATATATTGGCTTAAATGTGTCTATCACAAACTGCATGAACTCATTGCTCGGCCCCGACACGGCATTTATGGCTTTTTGAGGATTCTTTATTAGATCAACTATAAATCTAATAGAATCCGTCAGGGCCTCCATACCTTCTTTAATGGCAACTCTTGCAACTTTCATCATGTAGTTGAAAAATGTCTTAAAGCCATTCAGCATTTTTGCGCCGGCGGCAGACCTAGAATCAAACCAATTAAAGAAGTTTTGCTTAAAGGCCAAAAGCATTGATTTTATAGAGAAATTTTTTCCGTCTCTTAGATCCCGAAAGAAGTCCGTAAATATTTTACGAACGCCCTGCATCATCTTTCTCCATCGATTTGGCTCAAACATATCCTTTAACCCACCAAAGACATCCTTGATTCCCGGGAATATCTTGACAAATGTCTGCCCCAACATTCTACCTTCCCACATTGTAATTCTCATGGCTTGATTTAGGTTTCTGGTAAGACCCCAGAATTCCTTTGTCCACTTTACTCCTGTACTAAAGCCCTGCATGAAAATATCAAAGAATCCTCCCTTCATCTCCTGGCCCTGCTTTACCAAACGTTCAATAGACTTGGCCAGCTTTTCCATGGCCTCGGCCTGGCTTAATTGCTTTTTTTCCGTGGCTGCGGCTTTCTTTTGGACATCATCGTAACTCATGCCCATGTTGCCATTGGCAAAGCCCAACTTTAAGGCCTCGGCAGATAGACCCGTCTGTTGGGCTAACAAATTTGTTTCCTGACGGCTTAAGTTCTCAACAGACTTGCCGGTTCTGGCAAAGGCCTTTCGTAGATTCTCAAATCTTGCGGCCGGGTCCTGTTCTTTCATCATTTCCAGGGCATCGACCTGCATTCCGAAGGCCTGGCTTAGTTGGGCAGCAGACTCGGCGGCAGATTCAAAATCATCAAACTTGCCAACAAGACCCAACAGGTCTTTTATTTCGATGCCGAGCTTTCTAGTAAAGACGGCAACCTGGCTCATTGTCTTAATGCCAACAGAACTAAAGTTTTCAAAATCTCCTGCCATCTCGGAGATGTCTCTGGAGATTAGCTTGCCGTTTATACCAAAGGCATCGCCCATACCATAGGCCATTGTGGTAATTTCTCTGCCAACTTCCGTAAATGACTTGCCGCTCGCGGTGGCCTGTTTACCCACGGCAGCAATACCCTCATTGGAAAGACCCAGGCCCTTGACGTAGGCAGCCGTGGCCTCGACATTGGCCATGATGTCTTCCTTGAGATTACCAAACTGCCGTCCAAGAGCCTCGGCCGTCTCTCTGACAAAGTTTAGTCTTTCGGCCATGTTGCCCAGGACTCTCCTAGAAGAAAGACCGGTGTTGGCCAGTTCGCCCTGAATATTCCTGAAAGACTTTATTACGGCGGCGCCTTCGTTCTTATGCAAGTCGCCAAAGATTTTCTTGGTGTCCTGTATGGCCTGCATGAATTCCGTGCCATTAAAGCTGGCGGCATACTCCATCAGGGCATTTAACATCTTAAAGGGACCGGTAATAATGCTAACGGCGAAGGATGCGAACGTTCCAATAAGAGTCTTGGTGATATCAAACAGCGTACTAAACGCCGACCAGACTAATTTACCGGAAGTGGCCAGGCCTTCCAATGTACTACCTAAGAAGCCAATGAGCGTGGCTTTCTTACCAAGACCATCAAGGCCCTTAGTAAACTTACCAAAGAGGCCGGTATTTTTTTCTGCGGCTTCACCCATGTTGGCCAAATTAGACTGGCCGGAGGTGGTAAATTCCTTCATGGCCTCGTCTGCGCCCTTGATTGCCGCGTTCATCTCCTCGAAAGACTTGGAAAGCCTTTCTGGTGTCACCTGACCCAGGGCCTCGGCCATTGCCTTCGCCGTGGCCATTTGACCCCGCATTATCTTTGCCTGGACGGCGAAGATCTTGTTTTGCTCCCTCAATAATTTGTTTAATTCGGCCGTTGTCTCAATATTTGCCATAATCTAGTGGGAGGTTCCTGAACTCTGTGTGATAATTAGAATCGTAGCCATTTTTAAAAGGATCCCTGATGACAAATAAGAAGATATTAAACGAAATTAAGTTCTCCTGGGCCGGTAAACTACTCTTTGCTGGCATTGCCGCTAGTCTGGCCAGTGGATTTCTCAGGGGCGTGGCAAAGGGCATGAAGGAAAACGAGGGCGATACCACGGCCGGGACAGACATGAGCGTGGCCAAAAACATCCCAAAAATACCCCTTAAAATACGGGGTACCCCGGAACAAATAAAGGCCCTAAAAGATACAATTACTGCTTCCAAGGAATTTCAAGAAGAAATCAATAAGCCCGGGGCGACCATAGAAGGCGTGATAGAGAAGTTAAAACTCAGAAACGAAACGAAGCAGCAATTTGAACAAATTACCGGATACCCCTGGCCACTATGACGGAATTTCTTAATAGTTTCAAGCACTTATAAATAGTAATAGCCAAAACCTGCCCTTTAGCCCACACCGATTGCATGAAACCTCTGTACGCGGGCTTCTCTTTAAACTAATTCCTCACTGTTTAAGCCAAGTTTCTCGGGGGATCCGGTCTTCATATAAAGGATGGCTTGCCGCATAATTAAAATATGAGTTTCACATATTTATATGCTGTTATTAAAAGAAATATATTCGGAGCTTTTTATGATGGAGCAATACGGAGGAATTCTAGACGATATTGCGGGCTTTATCGAGGAGGGCGATTGGAGCCTCGCGGGCGAGGCCATCGAGAAGGCCCGAAGACAAAAAATTCCTCGCGGCACCATACAGGATACCATCCACCGGGCATTTGAACTTAGAATAAAACAGGCCGAAGAAAAAGCCAAACAACTGTTGGCTTTATGACCTCTCTTCGTGGCCTTAGAAAAATCAAGGAATTCAAGATAGAGATCCGTGATAAAAACACGGGCTATGGGAAAAAAATAAACGTAAAGCAGTTTGACAGGAACGGCCTTGTAGAAAGCTTTTACACGGACGCCGACCCAAGCTCGGTTCAGGTATTCCCCATAACCGATGATCTAGAAATATATACCGTCAAACAGTGGCGACCCGGAATAGAGAAAGAACAGTATGAGTTGCCCGGAGGCGGCCTCGCAGACGGTGAGGATCCGATGGATGCCGCCAGAAGAGAACTAAAAGAGGAAACCGGTTTAGACGCCGGAAAGATGATTCATCTTGCCTCGGTGCCATATTCTCCATATTCGAGTGGTATCAGACACATGTACCTGGCCGTTGGATGCAAGAAGACTTCAGGGCCAGACTTGGACCCCAATGAGTTCCTAGAGGTGGTTGTCTGGAATCTTGACGACTTCAGAAAACTCATGAAGTCCGGTGGCGTGCGCGGCTTTGATGGAGCCTATATGGCTCTGGACAAACTGGGGTTTCTTACGCTGTGAAAATTACTCTGAACCAATTACGAGCCCTAATCAAAGAAGAGCTAGAAGCTGCCGATAAACAGCCCGGTTGGGAAGAATTAGAAAATAGGTTATTACAGATTGACGGAAAAGAAGTCTCGCGCCAATATGAAGAAGACATGGCCAAGTTGTTAAGTCGCGGGAAAGTTTGGCCCGCGAAGAAAACCGTTGTCATGGCGGGAGATCCGTCCCGGTGCCATGCAAACGTAGCCAATCTCTATGATTCAAATGAGGGCAGGGCCGGAATAGTCACCGGCTGGGCTCTTGGACCCAACGACGGGATCTGGAGACAGCATTCCTGGTTGTGGTGGCCACCCAAGAAGCAGCTTGTAGAGACTACTCTGAAAAGAGATGCCTATTTTGGATTTGAATTAACCAAATCAGAGGCAGACCAATTTAGTTTTGAGAATTACTAAAACTTCCTTAGTTTCTGCGGAGCATGGGGATGGTGCTTACCCATGGCGGCCCTCAGAGAGGGATCATTGTGGTGGGCGGCCTTTGTGGGCATTGATTGTTCGCCGCGATCCTGGGACTTCTTTATCTCGTCGTTCAGACGCTTCATGGTCCAGCGTCTATATGAAATTGGGAAATTATAATAGGTTTCCCAGGACATACCGAAGTAGTATGCCATGTTAAAGAAGGGCTCTAGGAACTGAGATTCCCTATGCTCGGGCTCTAGGCCAAAAAAATGAGGGCCCCATGGGCAACTGGATCATATCGAAATAATCGCAGTTTGTGCACTGGAACTCTACCTCCATATTTACGCCCGGTTCATTCTTGTCGATGTAGCTGCGTAGCGAAAGACTATCTTTTGCCGGCATATAGCTTATAAACTTAGAAATTACACCCTGCTCTGAATTCCCTTCCACGGAAATTATCTGGGCCATGAGACGAGAGGTGATCAAATTACTATTTGTCTGGCCTCTCTTCTTTCTTGATTCCAATTCCTTCATAATCTTTTCTTCTTCTTCGCCTGTCAAGAACTTGAACTCTACCTTCTTCTTCGAAGCAGGAAGGTAAAAGGCAAAGATGTTCTGACCAGGGACAGCCGGGTCAACTTCCAGGGACTTAATTGCCAGGTCGGCCAGGTCTATCTTCATTTCGTTTTTGTGACTGCACTCCGGGCAGACAAAGGTTGGTTCATAGTCTCGGCCGTAGCCGGAAATTCTAATACCGACCATCAGGGCATTTCTATCTCCCGAAAGCAGGGAACTCACATTAATCGTCTTATTGGTCAAGCAGGACTTGATCAACTCGGTGATTACGGTTCCCTTCTTGATTAGGGCCTGACTCATGAGAATGTCTTCTTCCCTTGCCGTCATTGCCCGATATTCTATGTGGGCGGCCTGATAAAGGGGATGACCTTCTGGATAAACCTTGCCCGCGCTGGGTAGTGGTACCGCGTCCACGGGAATCTCAAAGCCCAGGTCTTTTCTGGTATAGTCTTCCCGTGCGTTAGAAGCAAAAACTTCATTGCCCCTTCTTACTGATGGGGCCTGCGTAGGAGGAATAACTCCACCGGTCTGTGCGACAGACTGTTCTGCCATTTCATTGAAAATCGACTCTATGCCATCTGTTGCCATTATTAAACCTCGTCGTGTTACCGTTATTTTACGGTCTTGCCAATTATATGTATAGCCCCGTTAAAATTCTGGGAGGCTAATATACTAATTTACAACGTTCGGCCCCTAATATAGAAATCTTTATAAATGTCCTGGGATACCCCATAATCGATTATCACGGTAATGTCTTTTCCGGACCTATTAACAATTCCCCAGGAACTCTGACGGGCCAGATCGCCGGCCGTGAGATCATAGGCCTTTGTGAAATTCATGACTTTCTCAAAAAAATCATCATTATAGATTTGTCTGGCAACCTCGGGATCCACATAGTAGGTGCCATGTTTATGCCCGCGTTCCTTTCTCATTTCATTTACCAGGACCTTGCCGAATATGTCAAAATTGTAACCATTAATTGCCTGGAATTCTGACTTCTTCATTTTCCTGGCCTTCTCGGCCTCGATCCAAAGATATTCCGCGTCGTGACCATGGACCTGGGTAACAAGGTCAGGATGATATCCCTGGTCGGAAATCTCTGCCTCTAACGTATTCTGGGCCAGTCCCTTTTTGTTGCGGGCCAACTTAAGAACGGTATTTGGATCCACGTCAAACACTATGCGAGAAGACCCGGAGCCAATGTGGGCCAATTTCTCCCTGGCATAGGCGACCCTCTTCTTGAAACTCGGAAGGTTCTTAAAGTGTTCCAGATCCCAGCCTTCCGGGTAGGAGGCGTCGTCCTGAAGAATGTACTTTGTGCTATCCCTGGAAACAGGAATTGGCTTTCTTATTTGCTCTGGACTTTTGACTTGCTGTGGCACGGGTGGACTATCACCATGTAAATATGCCATTTCTCTTCCCAAAAGACAGCAGACCAACAGGATTTAACAAGACAATCCTTTTATTGTCGCCGTTGGCAACGCCCCAGGAGTCTGGCCCGACAAGCTCCTGTACCGGTATGCCCCGGGCCGTGGCAAACTTTATTAGATTGGCATACCAGGGATTTTCCTTGGACAGGGTTTCATAGACGTGCCTAAGTCTCTTGTATGTCGTGTTTGTCTTTCCTAGTTTCTGTATTTTTGGCGACAGAAAGTGCATCCCGTCCTCGATGTGATTAAGCTGAATTCTGGTCTTGTTCTGAAATTCCCGGGCACTCCTTATTGGGGTGATCACCTCCGTCAGGATCCAGGCATAGTCCGGTGCCTTCTGTGGGAACATTATGGGGAAATAGGCCCCGTCGTCCTTGCCCAGACCCAAAACGGTCTTCAGTTCTTTTTTATTGAGTAGTTTCCCCCGGTGATTCAGGGCCAGCTTCAGGGTTCTTTCTAGCTTATTATCGTTTAGAAATATGTTATAATATACCCTATTGCTGCCGTCGCCCGACGCCGATTGGGCGCCGGTGCCATTAAGATAGCCAATGCGGTCTTCCGGGGTCCTTAGTTTCCGAAAATCATCCAGATTAAATCCCATAACACACACAGCCTACCACGGCGGGAATAATAATTTAAAAGCGATTACAGGGCGTGCCATCCACGGACATGCCAGGGTAGCCGGATACGTTTTTAACGGCCCTGACGGGCTATTAGACCACTTTGTCGGCACTGACACCACCCGGTTGGGGCTGGCCTACCGCGTCGGAGGGTTTGGCAAATTCGA
>Ga0315281_10009102_pt1 | contig 13804 bp, 15 predicted proteins | sample YL17G07_0_MG_FD_204540 | JGI IMG/M metagenome (GOLD analysis project Ga0315281, IMG submission 204540) | Sediment microbial communities from Yellowstone Lake, YNP, Wyoming, USA - YL17G07_0 | ecosystem: Environmental > Aquatic > Freshwater > Lake > Sediment | place: USA: Wyoming | collected...
GTCGCGCCGGCGGGCACTCTGGCCAGGGAGGCGATCGTGCGCGTAGCGCACACTTTTGCTGTCTACCGGCCGCCTGACGATGCCGATCCTGTCGGAGAGGCGCCCTGCCTGCTCAACGGGTACGTCAGCTTCGGCTATTTCGGCCGCACCGAGAGGCTCAATCATCGCGTGTTCCGCCTTTGGGGCCGAATACTCGCATCCTTGCCTGAGGCGCGCCTGGTCCTGGATTTCAGGGCCTTCGGCGACCCGGCGACCCGCGATTACTACACGGGGTTCCTCGCCAAACACGGCGTGGACGTCACCCGAGTAACCATGCGATGCAGTCAGAACGTGTGGCAAGGCCTGAACGACATCGACATCATGCTCGACAGCTTCCCTCACTGTGGTGGCACGATGAGCTATGACAGCCTCTGGATGGGGGTGCCGTTGTTGACGCTGGCCTCACGGCCGCCGCTGGGGCGGATTGGGGCAAGCATCATGAGCAACCTCGGGTTGGGCGAGTGGGTGGCCGGGGACGAGGAAACCTATTTGTCGAAGGCAGTGAGCTTTTCTCGCAATGGGGCGGCTTTGGCCGGGTTGCGCCGCGGGATGCGAGAGAGAATCGCGGCCTCGCCACTGCGCGATGAGGCAAGCTTCGCGCGCGCTGTGGAGAGGGCTTATCGCGAGATGTGGCGGCGCTGGTGCGCCGGTGAAATCGTCGGCCCGCTCGATGTTGCGCCCGAGGACGAGGCGAAAGCTGGCAGGACGGAACAACGCGGTTCGCAAGGTGGCGGGGCCGATGCCACCACAGGGCACTGAGCCCATGCGAGGCTTGCTCTGGATTGCGCAAGGGCGCCCGATGCTGCGTTTTGTCCTGACGTTATTGCTTTTTCTGCTGCCGCCGAGCGGGGTGCGGGCGGCGCCGGATCTGCCCGCGCTGATGTTGCTGTCCGGGGCGATTGCGCCGGCCGAGGGACTGTTTGGGCGGGCTCCCGGCGAGCAGGATCGGGTGCTCGCGTTCAGTGTGGCGGATGGGCAGTTGGTCGGCACGGGCGTGCTGGCGGGCGGCGAGTATGTGCTGGTGTTGAGCCGCACGGTTTCGTTCAACGGCAATCTGGTGGTGCTCGAGCTGCAGCAGGGGCGCAAGCGTTTCGCGTTGTTGCGCGCCGATGGCAGCCCGGCCGCGCTGCGCTTTGCCGGCCGTACCCTGCCGGAACGGATCACGCTCGCGTTGCGGCTGGGGCCGCAGACGGCCGAACTGGCCGAGGCCGAGGCGGCTGATCCAAAGGCGCAACGCCTGGCCTTGCGCACCGATCTGCCCTGCTCGCCGGAGGCCGATGTGAACCATGACGGGGTGTGCGATGCGGCGGATCTGCGCATTTTGCGCCTGTATGGCGGTGGCGTGACGCGCACGGTGGGCCGGCCGTGAGACGCGAGCGCAGCAGCGACGCTCGGGGACCAGGCCCCGATCGCGGCCAGGCCCGCGCCTGCGGCGAAGCATGAAAACGCTTGATTTATTCGCTGGCGAAGCCAAGCAGCTGCTGGCGTCGCCTGTCTGCGATGCGCCACGCTTTGCCCGTCATTTTGAGGCCGCCTTGCGTGGCATGTGGCTTGCAAGGGGCGTGTAGGCGCCATGGGCGCTGAAATGCAACCCCGGATCAGGATTGCGGCACGGATACGTACCGCTCCACAAACCGCAAATTGCTTGAAATTCCGCAATCAATTAGTCTCATTCATTCGCTTGCAAGGAAATATCATGGGCATTACATACGCCGATTTACGCTTGGCCAACGATGCGCGTGAAGAGTTGGACGAGATCAACGCAAGCGCGGTCGTGGACACAGGTGCATTGCATTTGTGCATTCCGCAACACATCGCGCTGCAATTGCAGCTTAAGAGCAGATCGCAACGCGAGGTTCAAACGGCCGACGGCAAATCACATCTGGTGGACTATGTTTCACCCGTACGAATTTCTCTGCTTGGACGTGAATGCGTGACGGGCGCGCTGGTGATCGGCAATCAGGTTTTGCTCGGCGCCATTCCCATGGAGGATATGGATCTGATTGTTGAACCCGCGACGTCGCGCGTGAGCGTAAACCCGTTAAGTCCGAATATTCCGTTGTCGATGGCCAAAAAAAGCAGGTAGACGCGAGCTTGCGGGCGATGCCGCGTTTTGTTTTAACCCTGCTTTTTTTATGCTTGCCCCTGAGCGGGGTGCGGGCAGCGCCGGATCTGCCCGCGCTGATGTTGCTGTCCGGGCCGATCGCGCCGGCCGAGGGATTGTTTGGGCGGGCCCCCGGCGAGCAGGATCGGGTGCTCGCGTTCAGCGTGGCGGATGGGCAGTTGGTCGGCGCGGGCGTGCTGGCGGGCGGCGAGTATGTGCTGGTGTTGAGCCGCACGGTTTCGTTCAACGGCAATCTGGTGGTGCTCGAGCTTCAGCAGGGGCGCAGGCGTTTTGCGTTGTTGCGCGCCGATGGCAGCCCGGCCGCGCTGCGCTTTGCCGGCCGTACCCTGCCCGAACGGATCACGCTCGCGTTGCGGCTGGGGCCGCAGACGGCCGAACTGGCCGAGGCCGAGGCGGCTGATCCACAGGCGCAACGCCTGGCCTTGCGCCCCGATCTGCCCTGCTCGCCGGAGGCCGATGTGAACCATGACGGCGTGTGCGATGCGGCGGATCTGCGCATATTGCGTCTGTATGGCGGTGGCGTGACGCGCACGGTGGGGCGGCCGTGAGCGCCGGTCGTTGGGCGGCGCTCAGCAAGAAGGTCTACTGGGATCGGGACGTTCCGCTACAACGCTGGCGGAAAAGAATTTCCGTCGGACACCGCGCCTATCTTCCTGGCGCTGTCTCCACCATGACGCCCGCCAAGTTCGTCCGGTTTTATGGCATCTCGAAATTCAAACGCGACTGGCCGGCCCTGCGGGCGAAACTGCCGGAGCAGAGCACCAGATACGCCGCGCGGGCGCCTGAAAGTGCGCGATCCGGCCGGCTATCGCGATCAGGGTACCCGCCTGTGTGGGCAAACGATCTGCGGAGTAAACTCTCGTTCACCCTGAAAGGAGTGCCGAATGACAACACTTGTCGAAGAACTGTCGCAGAAGGCGCGCACCCTTAGCCCTGAAGATCGAGCACGACTCGCTGAAGACCTCCTTGCTTCGTTGGAAGATGGATCGGAGTCTCCCTCGGAAGTCGGCGCCGCCTGGGAACACGAGATCCGACAGCGTGTTGAAGAGGTCAAGAGTGGAACCGCCAAGCTCATTCCCGCAGAGGATGTCTACGCCGAAACTCGCCGCATCCATCAGAAGTGAGGGCTATCCGCTACCACGACGAGGCGCGTCTCGAACTGGTACACGAAGTCGGCTACTACACCGCGGTTAGCGCCCCACTTGGCGAGCGCTTTGACAAGGCTATCCAATCGGCAGCAAAGCGCGCGGCCGAGTTTCCCGATCTGGGATCACCATACTTCCATGGAACTCGCAGAGTATTTCCCAACAAGTTCAAGTTCTCCGTCGTGTATATGACGCACGAGCAAGAAGTCTTCATCCTCGCCGTAGCACCGTTCAGACGAAAGCCAGGCTATTGGCGCTTGCGCAAGAATGACGGCTAACGAATCATTCGATTAGCGAGGAACGTTGGCTCCTATTTGGACTGTCGCGCATGGCTCGCGTTCTTGCCATAAGCTAGACAAACCGGAGCGAAAAATATCGCATCATTAATGCACGCAAAGCTACACGACACGAAAGGAAAATTCTTGTTGTCACCCGAACTTTCTAAAATATTCCCCACGAACGAAGCCGTCAATGCCGCATTGAGCTCACTTGTCGGCGTTGCGCGTTCTGCCACAGGCCTGACTTTAGGTGCAACGGACAGGCGAAAGCGGGCTTGAGCTTCTTCCCGACGACTAAGGTTAGAGCGCGGGGGGGGTTACCTTCGCGGGTTCAAGGGTTGCGGAACCCCGGCGGCGGAGTGCGCGTAACCCAAGGATTTCATGGCGTTCACAATTTTCGTGTTTGAAAAATCAGTTCCCTGGAAAAACAAGGGCAGGTTCTTTTCAACCGCCAGCGAGTAAGTGAATAAATCGCCCATATTCAAGCGGGCTTTTCGATCCACTTTGTGATGATGCTTTTTTGCCCCTTGCTGAAAACCGGACAAAGAAGCTTCTCTGAAATCAATCGTCTCGACATTCATTGCAAGCAGAAGCGCTTCAATTTTTTGCGCCCCGATTGCTCCTTTGGCGTTGAATGCGGCCAGCCATGTCTCCGCTCTGGTGACTGCGCTGATATAAAGTATCCCGGTTTTGTCAAAGCCGTCGAGAAAAAACGGCGCCGCCGGTTCATCCAGCAAGATACAGATCAATGCGGACGAATCAACGATTGCCGCGGGCAATTTCCGCCTCATTTCGGCATGCCGGATGCATCATACAAAACATCTTCCAGCGGGCGCTTGTCGAGGACCGGCAATGCTTTCATTGCACGCACTATCCTTGCCACAGCCGCCGGGTCTTTGGTCGGCCTTTTAGCGTTTTCACGGATGTTCCGCGCCTCTTCGAGAAGGCGGATCGCCTCCTTGTTCATGGAGCGATCGTGTTGTGCCGCCTCGCCCGCAAGCCAGCGCTTCAGGTCGGAGGGCACTTTTTTCAGCAACAGAGTTACTTCGTTCATGCCGGAATCCCATGTGGTATCTAAAAGATACCTTAACACTAGCACAAAAGTGCCTGTTGTCAGACGCCCTGGGCGCTAGAATGCGACGCTGACCCTGGATCGCGTGGAGCGCCCGATGTCGCATTTGGTTTTGACCCGGCGGTTTTTTCGTAATGGCGCGCGCGGCTTTACCCTGATCGAAACCCTCATCGCCCTGGTGGTGGCGGCCACCGCGGCGGCGGTGATTCTGGCGCAGCTGCGGGGCTTGGTGGCGCGTGCCGAGCAGGCGCGCGCCCACGAGCTGGCGGTGTTGCGCCTGTTGAACGAAAGCGCCAGGCTGTCGCTGGGCTCGCCGGGGGGCGAGCGCCTCGAGCCGGTGGACAACGACAGCCTGAAAATTCACTATCGCGACCCGGCCTGGCCGGTGGTGACGGTGCGAAATTTCTCGGCGACCGGCGAGCCGGTGCCGCCGCTGCTGCTCGCCTACACCCCGTTTCAACTGTATACGGTCAGCGAGGCGCCTTATGTGCTGTCGCTGGTGGCGCCGGGCATCCGGCGGCCCGATGCGATTCTGCCCAAAGCAGAGCCACCGGCGCCCGCCGCGGCCGGCGCGCCGGCGCCGAAACCCAGGCCCGCGCTGACGCCCAACTTCGCCCCGTAGTTCTCCCCGTAGGCTAGCGGGAAATCAGCGCTTCCACGGTGAATTCCTGCTCCTTTACGCTGCCGTCTTCCTGCACCACGGGAAAGCGAAAGCGTTTGCCGGGCTGCAGTTCGCCGATCGGGATCTCCTGGTGAAAGCCCAGGAACTCGGGGACGTTCTGGCCGAACAGAACCAGCTTGTCACGCGCCTGGGTGAAGGCGAAGACGGTACGCGCGCCGGGTGGGCCGCCGTCGGCGGCGCCCACGATTGACGGGCCAAGGCTGGCGACTTCCACCCGTTTGCCGTCGAGCTGCAGGCGCAGCACGATGATTTTGGACAAGTCCAGCGTGCTTTTGTTGACCGCCGTGCGCGTCGCGGCGATTTCGTGGAGATCGGTGATGGTGCGCCATTCAGGCGTTGCGCAGGCGGCGAGGCCGAGGGCGAGCATGAGGGCGGCAAGCGGGTTGCGGGTGCGCATGGTTTTGTCCTTCCTTTTAGTCCCACCGGTCAATGATTTTCTTGTTGGCGACATCATAGTCGATGGTGGTGCTGCGGCTGGGGCCGGCGATTTCGATGCGTACGCGCTGGCCGTCGGCTTGCCAGTTGATGGCCTCGTCGAAGCGGGCGACATCCTGCCCGAAAAGGGCTTCGAGGTCTCTGCCCGTGCCGGCGCCGGTGACCGGCGGTTTGTTGGGATCAAGCTGGCGGCCGTATTCGTCCAGCAGGGCGCGGACGACTTCGGTTTTCAGGTCGGCCAGCGCGCCCAGCGCGGCGGGCGAAATATAGTCGGGCAGGACGCCGGGCGGGGCCTCCGGCGGCGCCAGGTAAAAGACCGCACGGATGGCGTGCAGGATTTGCGGCGTGATGTCCTTGATGTAGGCGAGTTCCTGCCAGTGGCGGATGGGGCCGTTGCGGGTGGTGTAACCGAGGGGCCGGTAGGTTTCGCTTTCGGCGCCGATGCCCTCGGTGCGAAAGTCATCCGCATCGCGCCAGTCGATGATGTTGGCGGCGAGTTGGCGCGCCTCGGGCGGTTCCAGTTTCAGCTGCAGCGCGAGGTAGCGCCAGAGCGGAGCGTAGGCCACGCTGTTCAGGTTGGGCAGGGCGTTGGCCGGCCGCACGGTAATCTGGTACTGGCGCGTTCCAAGCATCACGTTGTGGGGCTTGGCAGTAGGGAGGTAGAACTTGGTGTTGCCGTCATGCGGATGGACGCTGGCCGTCTCGGCGCCTTTCGCGTCGCCCGCTTTCTTTCGGTCGAGGCCGTCAAGATTGAAGTTCATTCCGGCGAGCATGGCTTTGAGTTGCGCGATCGCCTCTTCCATGTCGCTCAGGCGGGCGGGATCGTTTTTCTGCAGTTCCCGATAGGCAAGGTAGCGCGGGTCGATGGGCACCGGGTGTTCGCTCAGACCCGCGAGGATGAATTCCTCGAAGGTGCGGATCTCCTGGCCCTCGATGGCGCGGCCGAGTTGTCTTTCGGTCTGGCGCGGAACGGCGTTCCGCATCTGGCCGACCTGATAGAGGATGGTGGCCAGTGCCGCCACCATCACGACCACGTAGATGAGGATGAAGCCGCGCTGTGGTGCGCGCCCGGTTGCGCGGCGGTTCATGGCGTGCCGCGACGGACCAGTCTTTCGGCCTGCGCGGCGTACTTGAGCGGGCAATCGAGTTGTTTGCCGGGCTGCAGGACGAAGGCGGCGACGGCCAGAACGCGCGAGGCAATGGCTTCACTGCCCTGGAGCGCAGGGGCGTAGCGGGCCGACATCTGTGCCTCGATCACGGCGGCATCGAAAACGCCGGGGTGGTCGGCGGCGAGGATGGTGACGCTTTCGACTTCGCCGCCGGCGTTGACTTGCACGCTGGCGAGGACACAACCTTCGAGTCCCCGGGCCAGGGCGTTGGCGGGATACTCGGGGAGCAGCGGCTGTTCGAGGACCAGTGCGTCAGCCGGTCCGGCGCTGCGTTCTTCCGCCGCCGGCGGCGCGGGCGGCGCGGGCGGCAGCGCGGCTGCGGCGGCGAGGCCCGCTTCGCGTGGCGCACTCAGTTGCCGGGCGGGCGGAAGCGGCGTTTTTTTTCCGGGTGGCACACCGGGTTTTGCAGGCGTGATCTCTGCCGGCGGCGTGCGCGCGAGCGTGGCCTGCAGGGTGACCTGCACGCCGTGCGCGGGGCGCTCGAAGGGCAGGCGCAGCGGGAGGATGACGAGGAGGTGGAGGGCGATGGAGATGGCCAGCGCGCCCGCAAGCCGGCGGTGGGATGCTGCATTCATCGGTCACGATTGATTGGCATCACGGCTCGAGCGCATGTGCCGCCAGAGCGCGGGTGACGAGATAAAGCGAGTACGGGCGCGCCGCGCGGCTGAACTCGAGCAGCAGGATCTGCGGCGGCTCGATTTTTTGCCAGCTCGCTTGCAGGTTGAAGGTTTGCAGGTCGATCGTTTCCGCGCCGACGAACTGGAATCTGAGCTCGTCAATGCCGGCGGCAAGCCTGGTTTCGGGTGCCTGTTCGAGCCGTGAGCGAAGTTCGGAAAATTTCGGCGGCACCGGCCACCAGGCCGGCAATTCGACTTCGCGATAGAAGACGATGCGCTCACCGGCCGCGTAACGGTACTGGGCGATGACCGGTTTGCCGCTGTGGCCGTCGCGCTGGCCCTTCCAGGTGGTGAAGGTGATTTCTTTGGGGTCTGCGCTCAGCGGGACTTCGCCGGGCAGGGTGAGGAGGTGGCGCAGCTGCTCGCGCAATCTGCTCTGCAGCGCCCATTCGTCATTGCCGCCGCGCAGGATGAGCGTGGTCTGGGCGACCGCGCGAAACAAGAGGCTCATGGTGATGACGAGTCCGACGCTGATGACGAGGACCACCAGGGTTTCGATGAGAGTGAAGCCGCCCGCGGAGCGGCGGCGCGACAGACCATTAACGTACATCGGACAGACTGAATACCGCGAGCAGGATGGAGATGACCATGAAGGCGACCAGTCCGCCCATGGTGATGATGATCAGCGGGTCGAGTATGGCGATGAGCGACCTGAGGCGGTTCTTGAAGTCGTCCCGCAGCAGATCGGCCGCCTTGCCCAGATTGCGGCCGAGGGTGCCGGTTTCGTTGCCAAGCTTGGTGTAGCGGTGGAACTGGACCGGCAGGCCGGGAATGCGGGCAACTGCCTGGGGAATCGGTTCGCCCTTGCGCAAGGCCTGCACGAAGGCGGCAAAGCCTTCACGCTGGATACGGTTGGCCATCAATGGCTGGGCGATTTCGGCGGCCTGCACCAGCGGCACCCCGCTCTCCATCATGATGGAGAGCGCCTTGGATAGCTTGAAGCCTTCGAAGCCGCCGCGGATCTGGCCGATCACGGGCGCGTTGAGCAGAAAACGATGCCACAGCCGGTTGGCGGCGTCGTGACGCTGTACGACGAGCGAGCAACCGATGCCGAGGACGATGAGCGCGAGGCCGAGCGCGGCGCCGTAATGGATGAGGAATTCGCTGGCCGCAAACAGCATCCGGGTGCCAAGCGGCAGGGCTGCCTGGGCTTTTTCGTCGAAGATGTCGCGAAAAACCGGGACCACGAAAAGTGCCAGGCCGATGATCGACAGCAGGCTGACCAGCGCGAGGATGGCCGGGTAGGAGAGGGCCGCGACCAGGTCGCGCCGGGTCTGGCGTGCTTCCTGGTAGTAGGTTTCCAGGATCGCGAGGACGCTGGGCAGTTGGCCGCTGGTTTCGCCTACTTTGACGAGGGCGACCAACAGGGTATCGAAGCGCCCGGACTGGCTGAGCGCCTGCGAGAGCGACTCGCCGCGCTTGATGCCTTTGCGCAACTGTGCGGCGAGTTCGCCGATTTTCGGGTCACCGCAGTCTTCGCCGACGATCTGCAGGGCGCGATCGATGGGGATGCCGTTGTTGGCCAGCGGGGAGAGCTCGGCCAGAAAGGCCTGGATGACGCCAAAGGGGACGCTGGCCTTCCTGCGTTCTCTGGCCTTGAGCAGGGTGACTTGCTGCTTCTTGAGTTGCCGGGTGAGGGTCGCGACGGAATCCGCCTGTTCCGATCCGCTCACTTCGACGCCTTGCCGCGACAGGGCGGTGTACTGGTACTCGGGCATCAGCCGGCGACCCGCAGGACTTCTTCAATGGTGGTGAGGCCCTCGCGCACCCGGTCCAGACCATCGTCAATCATGGTCTTGAAATGTTCGGCATGGGTGGCGGCGTCGAGGGCGCCGATGGAGGGGTCATGCAGAATCTGTTGCCGCAGGGCCGGCGTCATTTCAAGCATTTCGCCGATCGGCAGGCGATCCCGATAGCCGGTGCGGGCGCACTTGGGGCAGCCGCTGGCATGGTAGAGCGCCTGCCGCGGGTCGAGGCCGAAACGCTCGACGGTGGCGGCGTCGGGCAGTGCAAGCCGGCGGCAATTCTCGCACAGGCGGCGCAGCAGGCGCTGGGCGCTGATGGCGATGAGGCTGGAAGCGAGCAGGTAGTCGGCGATCCCCATGTCGAGGAAGCGGCCGATGGCGCCGGTGGCGCTGTTGGTGTGAATGGTGGAGAGCACCAGGTGGCCGGTGAGCGAGGCCTGCACGGCGATTTCCGCGGTCTCACGGTCGCGGATTTCACCGATGAATATCACGTCCGGGTCGTGGCGCAGGATCGAGCGCAGCATGGTGGAAAAGTTCAGTCCGGCGCCTTCATTGACCTGGATCTGGGTGATGCCGGGGACTTCATATTCGACCGGGTCTTCAACGGTGATGATCTTGCGCGTGCCATCGATGATTTCCGTCAGGCAGGAGTAGAGCGTGGTCGACTTGCCGGAGCCGGTGGGGCCGGTGACCAGAATCAGGCCATTGCTGCGCCGCAGGTTTTCCCGGTAGCGCTCGAGGATGCGCGTGGTCAGCCCGGTGCCCAGCAGCGAGAGCGACTGCGTCTTCTGGTCGAGCAGGCGCAGGACGATGTCCTCGCCATGCGGCGTGGGCAGGGTGCTGACGCGGATGTCGACGTCCCGCCCCGAGGTGCGCAGGCGGATCCGGCCGTCCTGCGGCAGGCGGCGTTCGGCGATGTCGAGGTTGGCGAGGATCTTGATGCGCGAAGAGACCGCGGGATAGTCTTCCGGCGATGGGGTGCTGCCGGCGTGCAGCACGCCGTCGACGCGGTAGCGCAGTTCGATTCCCTGCTTGCCGGGTTCGAGGTGGATATCGGAGGCGCGCATCTCGACGCCGGCGGTGATCAGCTCGTTCACTTTGCGGATGATCGGGGCTTCGAGCGCGAGATCCTTGAGATGGCTGATGTCCTCGGCGCCAAGGCTGCGCGCCTGTTCGTCTGCGGCGGCGTTCTGCCCGAACAGCGCGGCGAGCGCCGGTTTGATTTTTTGCGGCAAGGCGAGGGCCAGCGGCACTTCCGGCCGCAGGCGCCGCAGCATGTCGATGAGGCCGTCGTCTTCGGGGTCTTCAAGGACGAAACAGGGACCTTCCGCGCGCTGCACCGGGAGGATGCGGTTGTAGTCGAGAAAGCCTTCCGGAAAACCTTCGTCGATGAACGGATCGCCTTCGCCGTCCCATAGCGAAAGGCCGGTGACATCCGCGAGGATGTCGTAGAGCGCGTTCTGCGACAGCAGGCCCATGTCCACGATCAGGCTGGAGAGGCGCTGGGGGGAACCGGCGCGAATTTCCTCGACCCGGGCGAGGCCGCCGGCATCGAGCACGCCGCGCTCGAGGAGCAGCGCGCCGAGGCTGCTCGGGACCGGTGTCGCGACGCTCATCTGCCGCGCTTAATCCCAGTTGCCAAGGTCGGCATCGTCTCCGGTTCCGCCGGGTTTGCCGTCGGCGCCGAGCGAGTAGATATCGAAGGCCATCTTGTGCTTGCTGGGAATCTCGTAGATGAAGGGATTGCCCCATTCGTCGCCGGGCACGCGGTTTTTCTTGAGATAGGGCCCGCGCCAGTTCTTGATGGGGGCTTTTTCGGGATTTTCGACCAGCACCTGCAGGCCTTCCGCCTGGGTCGGGAAGCGGCCGGTATCGAGCTGGAAGGCCTCGACGGTGGCGGCGAGCGTCTCCAGCTGGATCCTGCTGGCCTTGACCTTGGAGCCGCTCAGCGCACCCATGAGGCGCGGCCCGACCAACGCGGCCAGCATGGCGATGATCACCATCACGATCATGATTTCTATCAGCGTGAAGCCGGCGGATTTTTGCCGGCGCGTGGTCGCTTGCATGGCGGCTGCTTCAAAAAACCTGTTCAAGCCTGCGATTATGCCCGCGTTTGCGCTTGATCGCGCGGATGTGGACGCGAATCGTGTGGATGCTCAGCCCCATGATATCGGCGATCTGCTTGTCGAGTTTGCCTTCGCGCATGTGCATGAAAACCGCTCTCTCCTTGTGCGTAAGGACGGTCTCCCTGGGAAAGAACTCGCGCGCGCTCACCACGGCCTTTTTCTGCATGTCCCAGATCCAGCCCGCTTCGGGCAACGGCGCCTGGCCGAGCATGGCGTCAATGGCGGACAGCAGTTCTTCGGCTTCGATGCTCTTCGAGATGAAGCCGAAGGCGTGCAGTTCGAAGCCCTTGAAGATCCATTCCTGCTCACTGGCGCCGGAGAGCATGATGATTCTCGCGGGCAGGGGAAGTCCCGGCTCCTCGAGCAACTGGAGACCGTTTTCCGCACCCAGGTTGATGTCGAGCAGCAGCAGATCAAAGCCCTGGGACCGAAGCACGGCGCGCGCCTCGGCGAGATTTTTCGCGGCGGCAACCCGGTGTCCACGCGCGCGCAGCAAACCGGCGATACCCGAAACAACCAGACGGTGATCGTCGACGAAAAGAATCGAGAGCGGCGCGCCTGGCATCAGGGTTGGGGCTCGCAGGGGGGGGCGACGGGCCGGATTTTACACGAAGGACATTTTTGCCTGCGGACCGGGGGCGTGCACAAATCTGACTCGCAGGTGTTTCGGCAGGTCTTGCGGCAGGTTTCCAGAGGCAAAATCCGCACCGATGATCAACACCTGCCAGGCGGGATCTTCGTCGAGAAGCGCGCGCAGTTCCTCGGCTGTGTAAACCTCGGCAAGCTGAAGGCAGCCGGATCCCTGCAGCGTGTCGGCAAGGGCCGCGGCCGACTCTCCCTGGGGCATGGCGAGAATCACCGAGAGTCCGGCCAGATCGGCGTATGCGGATTCAGCCGCCGCGGCCTGGCGGGCTTCGGGCAGCCAGACCATCGCGCATATGCCGCCCCCTTCCGGGTTGGCACGCAACTCAAGGTGTCCGCCATGGGCCTCAGTCAGCAGAGAGCTGATCGCAAGCCCCAGCCCGCCCTGGCCTCCGTCTTTGCTTGAAAAGCCGGGATCGAACGCCATTCTGAGTTGCTCCGCTGTCATGCCCCGTCCGCTATCGGTGATTCGCACTTCGATTCCCCGCCCCTTGCGCAGCAGCGAAATACTGATGTTGCTTCCCGGCGGGCTGGCGCGGATCGCATTCTTGATGAGGTTGGTGAAAACCCGCATCATCTGGCTGGCGTCCGCCGCAACGCGAAAACCGCTGCCTGGCGTCATTGCAAGAGTCACATCGGCTTCCCGAGCCATGGCGCGAACAAGGGCAACCGACTCGGTGAGCAACTCGCCCAGGTCGAGGTTGCTCAATTTGGGCAAGCCGAACTGGTTTCCCGAGCCGAGTTGTTGCAGCATTTCCCTGGCCCGCTGCAATGCGGATTCTATGGCGGCCAGCGATTGCCGGCTTTCCTTGTCCGCGGCGTTGGTCTTCATCTGGCTCAACTGCGCCTGGGCGCCGATGAGCAGATTGGAAAAGTCGTGCGCAAGAACGCGGCCGGTCTGATGCAGATCGCGCACGCGGCTGGAGACGAGCTGCTGGCGCTCTTTCACCACCGTCGCCGTGACGTCCTTCAAGATCAGGTAGTAGCCGGCATTCAGCCCCTCGCCCTTGAGGCGGGTGGCCTGGATTTCGATCCACGTTTCGTAGGCGTCGTGGTTGCGCGCGAGGTAGCGCTGCCCTTCGGCGGCCGCGACCAGAGCGTCGAGCGTGCCGACATTCTTCAAACGCGCTGCAATGGCGTCCCGTGCGTTCATTCCTTCGAGCACCGGCGTCGCCAGGAGTTCGCGGGCCGGTTTGTTGGTACGCCGGATGCGCCCGTCGTCGTCGAGAATGAGGATCCCATAGGCGGCTTCGCGCATATGGGTTTCCATGACCAGAGCGCTGTCGGCGAGTTGCCGGTTGAGCAGCTTCAGTTCGGATATCACGTGGTCGCGATTGACGATGACATCGCCGCTGTGTTCGGTCTGCGTATCGGCTTGGGCCACCCGCCAGAATGAGAGCAGGTGTCGCCACGCTCTGACCGGCATGAACAGTCCGCGGTCGTGGGCGAAGTACCCATAAATCGCGAGCGCGGCGATCGATGGCGTCGTGGCGAGCAGGAATACCGGCCATTCGTTGCGCAGGTTGGTCATCCCCATCGTGAAATCGAACTCAATCAGTGAATAGCCGGCCAGCCACACGAGAACGCCTGTGGCATGGCCGCCGGGCAGGGCGAGCCATGCCACGCGCGGCTTGATCAACGTGTAGCCCATCATGGCGGCCATCTGGGC
>Ga0315281_10009103_pt1 | contig 13803 bp, 32 predicted proteins | sample YL17G07_0_MG_FD_204540 | JGI IMG/M metagenome (GOLD analysis project Ga0315281, IMG submission 204540) | Sediment microbial communities from Yellowstone Lake, YNP, Wyoming, USA - YL17G07_0 | ecosystem: Environmental > Aquatic > Freshwater > Lake > Sediment | place: USA: Wyoming | collected...
GTCTCAGTAAAATATCCTCTGAGGTTAAAGGAGAGAGGCGGAACACTTGACAACGGCTCTTGATGGGGTCGATAATTTTCTCTTCTCGGTTACAGGACAGAACGAATCTGGTTATGCGCGCATATCTCTCCATAGTCCTCCTCAGAGCCTCCTGCGCGTCGGTGCTCATATTATCGGCTTCATCCAGCAAGATTATTTTGAAATCGGAGCTTAGTGGGGTAGTCTTAGCGAAATCTTTCACCAACCCACGTATAACGTTGATCCCGTTGTCATCGCTGGCGTTGAGTTCCAAGAAATTTTGCCGGTAGTTCTCCCCGAACAGGAGCCTCCCCAGAGCCAGTGCTATTGTAGTCTTGCCGCATCCCGCGGGTCCGGCTAGGAGTAAGTGGGGGATGTTCTCGGCCATGCCGAATATTTTATCCACGACCTCCTTGTTTCCAACTATCTCTTCCCGTGATTTAGGTCGGTATTTTTCCGTGTAAAGTTCCACTAAAACCACCTATCCAAACTTGCTTTTATTCCCTCGTTCTCGGCCGCTTTAGCTTTCCCGTTCATAGGCTTCTTTTTTGACTTCTCTTCCTCTTTCACCCAACCCGCGGGAAATATGGTGTAAATCCCCCGAATCTCAGCGGTCGATAGATGGGGGTACTTTCCCCTTACCTTAGAGACGAACCCATTGAACATATCCAGAACTGCCTCCTTTTCTCCCGCCTTTTGAGTGGTAATGGGAAACCTTTTAGGGGGAAGGAGATAACAGAACATACTTAATAGGTACTTGGGTTTATATATATAAACCTTTCGGAGAGAAAGCTCAACCGCTCTAAAGGTTTCGGGAGAACTATTCCAAACATTATTCTTGAAGATATGCAGAACTTGACCAATTTCTATCTTGGTTTTCTCTATAAATTCTATGACCTTATTTCTATCGGGCTCCGTCATCAGCAGGTACTCGATCTCGAAAAGGTCATCCCGTCTGGGGCTTAGAACCTTGACCATGCAGGAATCTTTCAGGAGTTTCTTCGTCTTATAGAGAGACCTCGTGGAGAAGAAAAATCGATGGGGAGACTTATGGGTGTATTTTATAAGCTCGGCACAATCGTCTTCGCTCAACTTCTCCGCGTCCTCTATGAAGTACAAAATTCTATTTTGGTTGAGGGTCGAGGTCAGGGAAGCCTTGAAAAGCTCGAATTTTGCGGCTTTGGCTTCTACGGGTATAAAGTCCCAGTGGTTGTCTTTAGCGATTTTTTTAGCATACTCGTATCGGTCCTTGTCGGTCGATGATGCTAAAAGGAAAGGACGCATTCATTATCTCCTCCAGTTCACCGAGCACGCGCCTTCGGAGTTCCTTGAAATCCTTTTTATTAATGTCATATACTTCATCATAATATTTTTTCTTCTGCTTATAGATAGAACATCTTCCATCCCTATAAAGAAGATAGAGGCAGATGATCGCGCATATCCTGTCCCAACTCGCTCCAACATAGAAAAACCCCGATTTAGGTAGCCTATGGGAGGTTCTACGTCTCTCAAGGCATTTTTTAGTGAGAAAATAAAGGTCAAGCTTTTCCGCGCTCGTGAGGTGAAAGTCTTCTGAGACTCTGGTGACAGTTTTAGACCTACGGCTGGGCTTATCAGGAATTGGCTCATTGAAAACAAACCCCAAGTCATTATTTCTCACTTAGAAGTCCTAAAGAGCCCTTATGGCGCTTTTTACTATCCTATATACCCCCTTTTAGTATATAAAGGTTTCTATTTTACACCATCTTGAAAAAAGGAGGGTCTTCTTCTCCCTCTTCCGCCTTCTTCGCTTTCTTTGGCTTAATCATCACCAATTTTCCGTTCCATTCAAGGATTTTAAGGATGAGATATATCAGGTGTTCTTCATTATCAAAACAAACCCAGATAATTTTGGTGCCTAAACTCGCCATCTTCGCTATAGCGCCTATAATCGCGTGCGGGTTGATTCTGACCGTCACGTCCTCTAGTCTACCGTGGATGAGGAGGTAATGCCCGTCTGGGAACTGCTCCTGCATCCTCTCACATTGTGTGAAGAGGCGCGTGTCGATGATCGATGCCGCCAAGTCACTTATTTCCTTTCTCTCTATGCAAATATCTTCGCAGACGAAATCGCCGGTATCAAGTTGCTCGATGCTAATCGGAATGGGACAGACTTCCGCGATCCGTTCCGCAAAAATTAAGGGCTCACGGCTGTCTATCAGTAACACTTTTTCCATGATCTTTCCTCAAGAACTTTTGATATTTAATACGATTCGTTTTCAATGGTCCGTGGTATTTTTTCTCGCTAGTCTTCGGAACCTTTGGAGTCTGTGTTCTGACCTTCCCAGATTTACTGATACTGCCGTGGGTTCCACGACCTCCTCCCCTACGCTCTCCTTTCTTAGCTTTTTCTTTCTCCGACATTTGAAACTTACTCCTTTGGGGCTAGACCCTTCTCTCTAATTTTCTCCTTTAACTCTGGAGGAAGAAGCTTCCAAGTCTTTTTCATTTTTTCCCAGTTGAGCATTTCCCACCACTCGACTCTCGGGGTAGGAAGCATGCCAATCATCGCTCCTTTTTTAGGTGTTTGTCTAGGGTTCTTTGACCTTTTCTTCTTGGGTTTTGGAACGCGGTCGCCTTCTTCAGTTTCGGTCGAATCTTTTTCTTGTTTGCCATTCTTAGCAAAATAACCACATCTATTAAATCCCATACTTTTTCCCTCTCAAACATTTCAGGGGGATAACCCTCTAGGTAAACTAATTTAAATAGTTTACCAATATAGGTAAACTTTTATCGATATGTCGGCTCTATTGGAACCTTTAGACCACCCACGGCTCATTCTTCTTATTCTGCTCACTCATCATCTTGTTCCAAAGCGCGGTGCTCCTAGTGCATAGTTCGCTGAACTTATCCCAATCCTTGGCTCTCGTAGCCTGTTTACATATCGCGCTACACTCCGGGTTCACCACGGAGATCGTATCGGCGATATACGCGCACCGCCTCTTGGCGATAAAAAAGGGTAGACCTGCCTTCATAGCCTCTTTTGTCACGTTGCACCAGCTCGCCCCCTCGACCGTCCTCATTACCTTCTCATCCTCCTCCGTGAATGTTCGATAGACCTCCCCATTCACTATCTCGGTCAGCTCCTCTTTCACGGGCTTCTCCGCCACCTTCGGGCTCTTTTTTACCATTCCAGATCAGGCTCTCCGAATATTTTTTCCATGACCCCCCTCATCTTATCGACGAGGGGCTTCCGCTTCTGGATTGTGCTTACCATCCTCTTCTCTATGCTGTCCACGATATCGTCCTTCGTCAGCGGCTCTTCTGGAATTTCAGGCTCGTTGATATCTATGGCGCTCTCAACGGTAGCGTTCTCCAGCTTAACATCCACCACGGGGTCTGCTTTGATCTCAAACTTCTTGTCTACCATATCATAGATCACGCTACCGGCAGCCGAGTTCCAGTAGCGCTTGGGGTCTTTGACCAGTTCTAGCTTCACCGCTTCTCTAAAGTTTTCTGGTTCAACCCTAGCCATCTCCTCTATCTCAGACCTAGCATGTTCCTTCCAAGCGGTGATATCGGGCTCCAGTTGCTCCTTAATCTTCTCGACCAGTTGATCCTTGAGCCCCCCGTTCTGGAACCAGTCATCAACGAAGGCTTCAACCTTTCTGTCGGTGTAGTCCTTGAGGTCTTCGGTGATATTATCCGTGATAGCTGTTTTGACGCTATCGGCGTCTGGAACGTACTTTATCTCATCGCCTTTAACCCTGAGCGCCTCGACCAGATAGATAGCAGGTGCATCCGAGCCTAAGCCGTTAAGGGCTTGGAACTCCCATTGCTCATTTTCCTTATCTATGATCTCAAGCTCTGGAAGCATTTCGGGGTGCTCTTCACATAGCTTCTCTAGATTGGGGATAATCTTGCGGCTCTCCTCTCCTACCTCCTCTGGGGGTAGTCCTAGACCCTTTCCAACTCTGGGAAAGAGCCCCAGAAGGATACAGGATCGCGGAAGAGGATAGAAGCTCGAAGGCATATAGCAGTTCGCCTTCGAAGCCATCCCATACATCAATTGCATCTGCAAACCATGAGGATCGGCATCGTGAACGACATAAACGTTTAAGCCCCTCCTTTGGTTGTCTGCTAGGAACTTATTTGCGGACTCAACTAGGTAGCCCTGAGAGGTCGAGTACATAGCTTCTATCATCATAGCATTGTCTCTTCCAGCCAACCCCTCGAAGCCAGCATCCTTCTCGAAGTGGATGACCTTCCGGGCTTGGCTGTCTACCTTCACGCCTTCGTCCACCAAGTCGAAACTCAGGGCGGGCATGGCGGTCAAAGGTACTTTACCTTTCGAGGGGGTGTAGATATTTCCGTCGCCCATAATATAGCCTCTGGGGGAAGCCCTGACACCAAAGCTCTGCATAGTTCTTTGCGTCGCAAGCTGGACGTTCTCCATTATCGGGCCCACGAAGGCGCTGTACACCTTGTCGTCTTTCAGCTCCATCCCGTTGTACTTCCAGTCGGGGTGAGCGCCACGTATGGTATAATAGACATTTCTCTGCGTGGTGATAACGGAGCTTTGGGCTATTCCCTCTAGGGTAGCCCTGACCATCTTCTCGGGGTCGCCGCTCAGGGTTCTCCATCCCTTGAAAAGCGCCATCCACCGTCCGTTGACGATATCGGTGCCCGTTCTTGGAACCCTGATCTCGGATTGTTCCAGAACCTTTTGCACCTGCGCTTTTCCGTCGTCTACCTTGGTATGCTTGACTAGGTAGACCTTGACGGATTCTTTTTCGCTCATTCTTTTTCCTCCTGTCTATCTATCCGCTGAACTTCTATTTGAGCTTTTCCCTTCCCGTGGTACTTTCCCCCGCAACGGCAGGTGCAGGGCTTGTTCTTGGCGTAGAAGCACGCCACGCAACAGAACTCCTCGATGACCCTCTCGGTGTCGTCCATCGGGTTTCCGTTTAAGTCTAGTTGCTTCACCATCTTTGTTCACCTAGATTATACCCCCGCGTGTATTTAAGTTTTCCTCTTCGTCGTCTATTCTCTCGTTCCATTCCTCTATCTCGTTCCATTCCTCGAACTCTTCCATAGAGACACCTATGAACGCCGTGGAACTGCAGTACGGGCAACGGGGGGTGAATAAAAAGGCGGTGGGTTCCTCGAACATCATATCGCAAACCATACAACGCCAAGGCATTTCAGAACCACGTCTTTTTCATTTCACTTATTTTACCTCGCCAAAGTATTTCAGGAACCAGTCATAGATGCTGTCCAGAAGGGCATCGTCCGTTGCGGGGTCTATCTTCAGGAACTCTTCCTTGGCTTCGAGCAGGCGCTTCTCCATCTCCTCTTTAAGGTTCCACTCCCTTGGATAGTCGAGGGCGTGCATAGTGTACGATTCTGAACCGATTATCTTGCCCCTGCTCAGGGGCTCAAATAACTTTCCTTTTGGCATATCATTTACCTCGTTTATCTTCTAACATCAACGCTCCTAACCTCGTGAACTTTTCTTCGTCCATAAAGAGGTTTGATAGGGCTTCGCCAACAGTGGCTTGACTATCATCGGTCAGCTTAAACAAGACCTCCGCCGCAAAAAGCTGAATCCACTCCTCCGCGCCGTATTCAAGTGCGAGGAGTTTGTTTCTAAGGTGCCAATAGAGGCAACGCCAGCTCTCCTTTTCGAGATAAGTTTCCTGTTTCGGGGCATTCCGCCCGGCGCGAATTGGTTTCATATAATAAATACGGGGAACGTCTAGGCGGACGCTGAAGGTGCGTTTTATTCCCTGTATGGTGAAAGAAACCTTGAAGACAAGGAACTCCCCCTCTTCGCCGGGGTCTTTCATGAAAGCCATATCCGTCACGCCCTTATCCTCAAGCAGCCCCATAATGTCGCCTTTCGTTAGCGCCTTGGTTCTATTCGAGGATTTAAAGGGGCGGCGGTCGTATTGCTCTTTAGTTAAAACTATTTTCATACTATCCCCCTCTCCCTCACTTCCGCCTGCCCCTTCTCGCATCCCTCTATGAACTTTTCAAATTGATCTAGGCATTCCTCGACGGTAGCCCCCATGAAATCTTCTCCCCTACCCTCGCAGAGAAGGTAACAGCTGAGGTGGATATGCCACGGAGTCTTCTCTTTTTCGTGGTAGACGCCGGGGAGACTGAAACCTATCTCCAGCCAACCCTCATAGTCTTTATGATAACCTCCGCTCATCTTGTTCTCGAACTCGATGCATACGAACAGGCGTGAGCGGAGGGCTTGGAACCTTTTCATCTGTGTCTTGCTCAGCATAGGGGGCACCTTTTGGTGTTTCCCTTGTCGGGGCACTTTGGGGGGCACTTGTCAAAATTATCTACAAACTCCTCTATAATATGGCACCATACCTTGACTTTTTTACTCATCTTCCTCTTCCTCCACGACCTTTCGAATCACGATTTCGACCTCATCGCCGTGCTCCAGATTGAGGCGGTCGATGATAAATGGGGGAATGAGAATATACTGATTCGAGTCATAGATGTAGGCTTTCGCCCGGTAGATTTCGATACCGTCTTTGGGCTCCATTCTCGCGCGCCTCTAGTTGATAATAGAGAGTATCTTGTTAGTATTTAAGGTTTTTGGTTTGAAATAATCCTAGCCCCTTATATATTCAGGGGAGAGAGCGCCATGGAACCTGCTTGCTTTGGGCTGGGGAGAGGGAAACGGCGAGGAGCCGTACTTTTTGGGCCTAAACAAGAACAGCGAAGAAACCTTCATACTTCTACTCCTCCCCGAAAATTTTGAATCTTGAAGATGATTGGAGATGTCGAACGGGGAAATTAAAAGTTCTATTCTTCTGGAAGACGTGCCGGGGCAGGTGCGCCCCCTGATCGTGGCTCGCATGCAGACGGCGAACACTATAGAGGAAATCATAGAAACAATTAAAAATAAATATCCTCTCGTTGCTATGAGGTTAGACCCGCTCAAGGTGAGGGAATTTGTCCTACAGCGCGATCCAAACTGGGAAAAGGTCAGGGAAGAAAAGAGGAAGAATCCCCCAAAGAAGAAGACGAAACCGAAACCCGAACCCATAGAACCCGAGGAATCGGCGCTAGAGACCAATGTCGAGGAAGCGATAAAAAAACTTCCTGAATGGAAGCCTGATGAGGAGTTCACTCGTGAGGAAACGGAAAAATTAAACATGCTTCGGAGCCATAGGATAATTTTGAACGAATTATGGCGAAATTATGTTAAAGTCCGAGAAAGCAGAATGGATACGGCTAAGAAAGGGTATTTGGAATCCCTTGCGCGAGAATTGGATGCCATCCAGAAGCTCGAAAGTGCTGAGAGAGACTTGATGAGCGCTCTGGAGGAGGTCAGGAAGGCGGAGGAGGCGGAGACGGCTGAGAAAGTTTTAGACTCGATTCTGGGATGGAAGATCAAACGCCTCTTACAGAAGTGCCCCGATGGAAAAACTGCCTCGGAATTAATAGACCGACTATCGATAGAACTCCTCAACATCTCCATAGATTTGAAGGTGGGAGCAACAAATGCGGAGGCAATTTCGCGGCTTGAAAAACGCCTCTATGATACGGGTTTTGAGAAGCCTCCATAAATTACCCATATCCTTAATTTTTAAGTTTTAATCTTCTCCTCGGGAATATCTATGTATAAATTATAGATGTTTCTCGGAACCATAAAGTTATGCTCCCTAGCCTCTAGGGTCAGGTGTTTCGCCACTAGGGGCATCGCCTTGCTCTTATCCCTCCACTCCCAGCCGTTCTTGACGCACTCATCGTAGGCGTGTTGCAACCCCCTCAAAATCCTATCCTCGGGCATCGCGGGATATTGGGGCTTAACCTCTCCTTCGCGGGGAATCTTTGGAAGCACTGGAATATCCCTCTTCTCCTTGAAGAAAATTTCCTCGACCCCATAGCACTTTCCAACCAGCCCCTCTCGCTTGTGCCTAGCGCACCATCTCAGCCCGTACGCTACGTGGTAATTGAGATCGTTTATATCTGGTGGAACAAACTTATCGAATGCTCTGACGACGGGAATCTTGAACTGGAATCCCAGTTGGTAGACCTTCTCATATGGGTCGAATCTTCCCGTGATCTTATCGAATATATCAAACAGAATCCAGTGGGGATATTTCTTCTTAGGCTCCAATCGGGTGGGGCTAACGGTCTTCAAAAGTTCCCCATAGAGGATTATATCCCTATGGTATTCCATTTCGCTTTTGAGGAGTTCGAGTGCCCTTTCATACTCGGGAACCCGCGCCATACGGTTCTTAATATCGTCACTTGCCTCCTCTAGGTTATGGCTGGAGATTCTAATGGCGTAGTTATCAAACCATAGGCTCACGTTCTCCCCATCACGCTTCTCAGTGAGGTAGACAGGCTTGCCTAAAAGCTCCCTGCCCTCGTTGCGGAGCCTTCTGATGGGTTCCACGTCTGGATATTTTCTCCAAGTCAAGGTTTTTATCCTCTAAGATTTTTCCTCTTCTATGGGTTTACAGACCCCATCTATGCCGAGTAGACAATCTCTACAAGCAGTTTTGCGATAGGACTCGACCGTATCACTATTATCATCAATTTGCATCACCTCTCCGCGTTTGAGTTTCCAAAATACAAAAGGAAGACACTCGGATGTTTCCTCGTTCTCAGGATGGGTTGGTTGCCAAAACCCATTCGATCCTAATTCCTTGGCTATCTCCTCGATAAAGAAATAATCCTTATTTTTAGAGTAAACTAATGTTTTCATGCTTCATCTTTCACCTCCATTCAGGTTCTATATCTCCACCCATCGCAGGTATCTTTACATTTATGGTCGCATCCCTCGCAGAAATCATCTATTAGTTTATCAGAGTTTGAAAACCTTTTAAAGACCGCGTCATCAAACTCTCCCTGAGCAATCTCATTCTCTATCCAAGCGTGTAGTTGCGCGCTCTCTTTCGGCGTCCAATTTATAAGTATTTTCATGCTCATTTCTTTTTCCTCCTTAAATAAATGGTTTATATCTCCAATTTAAAGAAATAATTAAGTCTCAATTTTACCCAAAGATTGTCCCATTCACTATCTAAGGATACCACATAATAAATTGCTTGAGGAAAATATCCTATGATATGATGCCCCAACTCGTGTAGTAAAACAAGCCAGAAGGGTTTCAATCTTTCATCAACACAAATCGCGTCATCTTCCGAATCATACCATGCGGCGGGTCCTAATAACAACCATCCATCGGTTAAATGAACTCGCCTTATTATCATTTTCTTGTTTTCCTCTTATTGACCCAAGAAGGTATCTCACCGTTCTCCCAATCCTGAGCCCTTTTGATATCATCCCAAGTTGGGGTTTCTGGAACGAGTTTAATCCATTCCTTACCATAGCATTCTCTGCAGAGAGCCTGACCCCAATCCCACCTAGGACCGTTACCTTTTTCGTAAACGGTTCCTCCATATTTATGGGCCATTCTTTCTGTCCAGTCAAGAACCCATCGAACTCTCTTCTGTTCGTCTGGGGGTAATTCATCAATTCCCATTATCTCATCAAAACCAGTTTAAAATAAAAAGGGGAGAAGTTGTATTTAAACTTTTCGGGGGGTCTAAATAAGCTGGATATAGTGGGTCTGCAGAGGGTCTTCCCCTCGGCAGGCGGGACAGTTAGTTTCATCGTGGGTCTCAGCGTGGTGGATAAGGGCAGTTATGATATCTAGGTTGTCATAAATAGAGTCGGTTCCGCCTTTCTTCTCTAAATCCTTTTCATCGATATAGTGACTATGACAACGGGTAAATGAGGCGCTTGGAAATTTATCGTTTAAGGAAAAGGCGTCATTATAATGGAGGAGAACCTTTTGGAAGACTTGGGAGTTTAAAGCTAGAAAGCGGGAGAAGGTAATATACCAATTTGGTTTGACTTGAATACAAAAGTGAAGATAACCTACTCCAACACCTTTATTATCATGGACGTAAAATGCGGGGCGGTGTAATTCAATATATTCATAGGTCTTTCCTAAGCGCTCGGAGAGTATCTTGATAAACTCCTCCAACCTAGCCGCCTCCGACAAGTGGGAGAACCTTGATGATGTCATCTTCCTTGATTAGTAGGAATTTATCGGGGGTTAGAAGTGTGTTGGTCTTAACGTCTAGTATTAGGCGGGTGTCCTTGAAAGCTAGGAGGATATTGACAACATCCTGCTTGTAGTATTCCATCCACTTATTGGAGTCGGCTGAGCCCGAGTTCGGGTTATAGAGCTTGACCATATTCCTTATTCTCCTTTGTATAACCATTCTGGAACTTCAATCCGTACCATCTCTGGTTGTAGCGAAGATATGAGAGATTTTATCTCCCTCTTTTTTCGCCGACAGTCTCTGCTCACGATATGATACCTTTTCCGAAGCTCCTCGAAGGCGTACCTGAGGCTCACGAGGTTCTCCATAGCCGAGAGGACATAGCCCGATGCGGAGGCGTATTTCGTTAGATCGTTTTTCCGCTCCCCGAGGTGAATGTTTTTCTCGGCGGTAATGAGGTTCTCGAAGGCGCGGGCGAATTGTTTGTTGGTGAAGGTCATGAGGGCCTTCTGGGGTTTCATTCTGATCTTATCATCTGTTCTGCTCATTTCTTACCAGCCTCCATCTTGACCACGAAGGCCTTGAAACATATAGGGCAGATGAACTCCCGCACCCTCCTGACGTTCCGCTTGAAGAAGCGGAATGGAACGCGGTAGGAATGACCCCGTGGGCACTCCACGAGCGGGTGTCTGTCCTCAACGAGGATCGCTTTGACGTCTTCGTGTTTCATGGCTTTGCCTCCTCTTTGTTAGACGAAACCGAGGCATCTTTGATTACTGACTCGATTCGTATTAAAGGAAGTGAATCAACTTTAGTTAGTCCTATCCTCTTCTTAACATCTATAGAATGGCATACGGGACAACTAAAGTCTACATCGTAATCATCAGGAGTTTGATAGATATGAGAGAAATCGGAATTACCTCCGATAAACCCGCATTTTTGGCATACAAAATAGGGATATTCTACCTCGATTTGTTGAGTCATGGGTTCACCTCCCTTTGATACACTACCTCCCCAAGCGTCTTCCTATGCGCTTCTGTTAATTGGGAGCAGGGGTAGAGGTTACACTTCCTCTTTGCGCAGTATTCCCGATAATGGACTGATTTAGTTATGTTGCATATCATTCCTTTGCCTCCTCTAGCTCTACCATCGTGCTGTTCTTGCCTCTGACTACTTGCATAGCAATGACCTTTATTGGCTCATCAAAAGCGTGGCTGAAAGTTCCTTTAGCGTTCGGGAAAATTACTCCTCTAAATTTTCTCTCCATTTTAGTTTTTCACCTCTTTTACTGGGACATCTTCTGGAGTCCTAAACCATCCTTCCACGTAACGCTTCTGACAGACCTCGTGCTCTGAGCCTTGGAACTCGCACCAAGTTATGCTGCATCTTTGACAAAGCGTCCAAGAGCATTCGTCACAACCCATAATAACCTCTCTTTGACAGGCATCCCTTTTTATGCATCCAACGTTCATCTAGTTCGCCTCCCCAGTTTCTCTTTGTCAGTCAATCCTTTATTACCTCCTTATAGACTACATAATTGAAGAATAACGCCGCCACTGTATAAAGTATCATAACCGCTCCCGATACTGCACTCATCGTTAGAGTTATCTCTTCTGGTTTTGACGGATTGAGAACTGTATACCAGCATATTCCTATTGCTAAATCTAGCCGACCCAAGATAATCCCAATTAGAAGACTCTCAAAACCGTTCCACTTCTTTCCCATTTTCATCAAGCTCCCTTTAGAACCATTCCACAGTCCACGCACCTGACGTAGACCTTGCCCGTGAAATAGCTGAAGTCTATGGTCTCGGTGTGCTTATGGGGGCAGGGCTTCATAGGTGCCTCTTCATCTGTTTTAAGCTCTTGGCTCATGTCTGTTCGAGAGAATAGAGGGTGGTGCTGGTATATAAAACTTATGGTTGATTTAAAAAAAGGGAGGGTAGGTTGTATGACTTCTAGAACCGATAATTGTTCAACTCCCACTCGAAATGTTTTAGCAGAAGAATGCTGACCACGAAGAATGTGGCGAAAGCAACAGTTCTCGTTACGGCGGTTTGACTAGCAATAGTTTCCAATCCCCAACATTCACTAATGCGATCTCGTAAAGTCTCAATATCTATATCGCGAACCTTCTCTATCGCGGTAGAGTAGTATGTCCAACTGTCGGATAGTATTCCTTGCCCCGCGGAACTAAGTTTGCTGTTTAGTTGGAGACAATAATCTGCGACTACTTTCATATCCTTCCGGATCGACTCATAATTTGTATATGAAGTTTGGACGACCCACGCGGGATTTCCCTGTTTATTAGCTATCGCATCGGAAGCTTTGTAAATTAGATCAGCCATGTAAACTAGGTTTGTTGCGCCTTGGGCGGTGGTAAGTAAAGCCCGCGCTCGATTCAATTCGGGTGTTGAGGCATCGGCTTCATAGAAGCAATAAAAGGAGGCATAAGTGCCGCAAAAGAGCAGCCCTATTAACCATAGAGTAAATAATGTCGTAGACCTTTCCGTGCTATTCACCTAGAAATAGGGGGAGGGGAAGAGGTATTTAAGGCTTATGGTTCACCGGTTTTAGAGCAGTCCTTGCCGCTCCTGTAGACGCAGTACTCCCTGCAATACTTGCGGGGGGTCATGTCCTTGAGGTAGCCGACCCAGAAGGTCTGGGCGCGATCGCAGCGGTCGGGGTCGGCCCTTCTATTTCTGGTTTGCACGGTTTTCACGCTCTTGGACGGCTTTGGTGGCATCGTCCTCGATCTGGTGCCCGTTGGCGCATATAAGGTAGCCGTTCACGCGGACTTTCTCATCGATATAGGCTCCGCATTTTTCGCAGAACTTCATACTTGGTCGGATAAAAAGGGGTGGGAAGGTGTATTTAAGGCTTTAGGTTTTTTGGTAATAGACTCCAATTCTCTATATCCTCGATAGTCTTGCATTTCTTTCCCCATTTAGAAAGATATGGAGGTTTGGTTTTTTCTGGATCGTTGGTTAAGCCCACGAAGATGCCTTTCTCGATTATGGCGAACTTTGCTTCTTCATAGTCGGGGAGGAGGATCGTGACGGTTCTCCTGAGCGGGGTCTTGTCACCTACTTTGTAGGTTCTGAGGCTAGGGGTTGGGAAGCACTTGACTTGGACGGTTTTGTCGCCATCGACTAGGGTATCATAGACTCCCATTTTCAGCTCACCTCGCGCCTGAAGACCTCGTACTCTACATATTCTCTGGGGAACCAGATTTCGCCGTGCTCGTCTTTGGCTGAGAAGCGGCAGGAGCAGTAACCAATGCCACCTGAGGCTAAGTCTTTTTGATATTCCTCTTCTGTAAGGGTCTTGCCGCAGGCTGGGCAACGGTAGAGCTTCGTGACCCTCTTCTCTTTGGCTGGAGGCTTCGGGTGCTCTTTGATCCAGATGGATACGGCGGTTTCGCCCTCTTTGGATTCTAGTGGAATGTCGTCGTCATAGGGAGCGGCAATAGCTCCGATCAATGTCCTGTTTCGGTTGGAGCCGTAGAAGGCGTGCGGGACAACTACTATGTCTTGGCTGGGAATTTCTGGATTGTGGATTTTATAGCATTCATGAACGGTCATTCCATTGAGGAGGGTTCCATCTGTCTTGATTGTACCGTTGATGTTGAATCTGAACTTAGCGGAGAAAAGTTTTTCAAGGGTGGCTTGGATGTCGTGCTGGTTCTCGAAGGTGATGGTGCTTGGTACGATATCTAGTATTGCTGAACCCCATGGTTTATCAACATAACCATAGAT
>Ga0315281_10009104_pt1 | contig 13801 bp, 15 predicted proteins | sample YL17G07_0_MG_FD_204540 | JGI IMG/M metagenome (GOLD analysis project Ga0315281, IMG submission 204540) | Sediment microbial communities from Yellowstone Lake, YNP, Wyoming, USA - YL17G07_0 | ecosystem: Environmental > Aquatic > Freshwater > Lake > Sediment | place: USA: Wyoming | collected...
AAAGGTTTACTCGAAAGTTGAAATTTTATGGAAGGAGAAAAAGTGACCTTTTTTGTCTCAAAAAATAATTATTTAGTGACAATCATCAGCCTGACATATTGTAAACGATTTCGACTTGAAATGTTGTGTGATGAAACAAAAATGTAAAAACAATGTTACAGGAAGTAATTAGGAACGGCGTAAAAAAGACCAGGCCACCCGCCCGAATGTCGCACCACGGGCCGCACAGGAAGCCGGAAACCGATATCCGGGGTCGGAGGGGAGACCTTCCGGCCTTTTTTATTTATGGGGCCGGGGCGGCGCGAGCCATTCAAGGGCATCAAAGACCTTTTCCTGTTTCCCATCTTTGGAACAATAGATTACCTTGGATTCCCCGGGCAGATAGGTCATCCTCTCCTGGGAGAAAGAGGCCCGAATGATGTAACGGGCTAAGTTTTCCATTCCCTCTTCTTCTCCAGGCTGAATCCTCGGACCTGCATAGACTTGAAACCCCGAATGCCTCCAGGACAGAATCAAGGCCATGAGATCCCGGGTAATCTTCCCCCTGGATAGAAGCATCCTCAACACACGATGTTCAAAGATGGCCCTTAAATCCTTCGGATCAAAGCGAGGGGCCACCCGGAAAACTCCCTTGCCGTAAAAACAGCCATCCGTGCAAAGAACATGGCAATGAGGATGGAATCCCAAAAAATCCCCAAACGTCTGGATGGCGATGACCGCTCCAGACATCGCGTTCCCTTGTGGAACCGCCTCCCGGAAAAACACCCTCAAGGCCTCCCTAGCACAACGACTCAGTTCCGAAAGGAGTGAACGATCGTAGAGGAAACAACGTCGAAGGATTACCAGAGTTTTAACCACTACGGTCCGGATCTAATGTTGATAGTAGGACTCCTGTGAGTCCTATATATTGATCATCTACTTCTTCCTATAAACATTCAACCCGATCTTCGTCCCTTCATGCCCATCAATGGCGACATTCCCTTCTGTCGAGGCAATGATGATAGTCTTTCCCGATGATGACGGCCCAAATTCTTTAGATAGATCAACCTTTATGGTCAGGATGTTGCCATCTACCTTCATCTCCACATTTTTCATATATCATCTCCTTTTGGTCATGGCGTTAATTCAAATTCATAATGCATTATGAAATCTCAATGATAAGAACTTGCTTTAGGATGAGTCGAAGATATAATAAAGGGAGTAGTATGTCAAAAAAAAACGATCGATGATTACCGATTCAAATCAAGCATGCTTTGCTAAAATGACTGGTCGAAGACTTCAGGAAGTACTCATTTCTCTCCATAACCCCTGTTGGTATTCTTGCAAGAGTGTTGGAGAGAACGTTCCCTCCAAAAAGGCCCTCCCCCTATAAGGAGTGAAACCTCAGACAGATCCACGGACAAAATCTTGAGTTACTTCACTTATATGGAAGCCATCTCCTCCTCCCAAAATAAGCCCATGCGTTAAACGCGCAAAGAAAAACAGTAAATATGAAAATCGTGGACTGGGAAAGCTCAAAATAGATCAACTTCTCCACGTAATGAACGATGAACGAGCCAGCATAGGTTAAAGCAGGATCATGTTTCGACCTCAACCAAAATTCAACATGAGTTAGAGGACAATACCAATTAAATATCGGAATTAAGATGGCAAAGAAAAGACCGGAGAAATGGATAACCCTAATGACTTTGTTTTTTACACCCCATACGGCTCCCAACAATAAAAAGACGATCCAGAGAAAATGGATGAGGACAACGATATCGGCAAAGATTTTACAAAGCATCCCATCCCATGAAAATGATCAGGTATTTAAGCACACCGCCATAAAAGAACTGTAGAAATTTGGGAGCCAAGGCTCCCTGGGACGGCAGAGTCATTCAAGGTTTGAGGCTCTAATTGTCCCGGAAGGGAGGAGTTAAGGTGAAGTATTTAAAGGTATCGGTCAAAATCGGAAAGAAACGATTTATTTACAATATGGAAGCGCGCCACAAGGGTGCAAATTCCCTCCTAAAAATTGGAGGATGAGACTATTTATGCGACTTGGATGATTTTGTTAACATTTGCTTCATCTATTCCGGATTATCAGTTGAAGCCACGACAATCCGATACTTTGTATCACTGATTGGCTCAATCGACGCATCGACTATGAACTTTTTTACACCCGGAAACATTTGCAGTTTCTTCTGAACAAGCTTTCGCAGATCATGCGCAAGATTGTCCGCGTCGTCGATGCCTGGATTTATTCTTTTGTATTCCTCTATGTTGCTACTAAGCGCCTCTTCGCGTAAGTGCTCAGGCAAAACGGCAATGTTCCAATCAGTGCAGGCCCCATTGAGGTAGCTCTGGCGTTCAACCATGCTCTCTCCCATATTAATGTAATCGGAAGCATACTCCCCAATAAGCTCCGACATCTTAATCTCCGGTGACGTGTTGATAAATAGATTTCCTCTCTTCATCTGTTTCTTTTTCTTCTTCACGGGTTACTCCTATGAAATATCTGGTTGGGCTCTGTTGCCTGGCCTCAACGGAAATCCCCCTCCATCCCTTTAGAGACCCAAGATATGGGAGGCAATGGGATTATAGATTCCACATTAAATGTGCCCCATAATCACATAACTTGTCCTGTAACAGTGTCCAGAATCACAAATGAATTTTCAGGGCCACGAGCGAAATCTGATAAACATATAATCTCTGTCTTTTCAAATTTACATCGTGCCAAAACATGCATATGGCCGCAGAACACCCATCGTGGTTTAAGACATTCTACCAAGAATGATAATTTATCGCACCCAACATGCTCCCATTGAGATGGCCAAGTTTTGTCTTTAGCTACATTCATCAAACTTGGCCATTCATGAAGCAATAAGATGTCAACATTTCCAAAACTGGAAGTCTTGTTAATATCCGCGTTGTTAAAATACGTCGCCTGCTTTCGGCTTGAAACGGGATAAGGAACATCGGGATGCGGTTTATCAAAATACTTTGGAGAATATACCCCACTCAAACCACCGATGACGAGCCCGTTAATCTCTCTTCTGCCAACACGCCCCAAGAATTCGATATTTGGTACTAAAATGCCTCCTTCCCTGTTTTCATCTAGATAATTCCAAGGTTCGTGGTTGCCACCGATGAAAATCATCGGTAACGGGAACTGTTCTCCACCCAAGAAAAACCACCAAAAGTCTCCACCTTGCTTATACTTCTTTGGACAATCCATATACTCAAGATCGGCCTCATTTCTGAAGGGTTGAGCATCTCCACACTGCAAGGCAAGATCCAAAGGAGCAGCCTCGTTTAGACGTAAAACAGCATCCTTTAAATCGACCCAGTGGCCGTGAATATCCCCAAATATGGCAATCCTCATTATTTTGTCAACAAAACCTTTCTGAATATATTGCTATTTGGGGTTTATACCACACGAGAAAAATCTTTGTAAACCATTCCATTCGATGCCCTCTTTACTTATCGTAAGAGGTCCCCGTGACTGGAGGTGTTGAGAATGGGAACAAGAGCCTTGATATTAATAAATGGTAAGCCAATGATTGCGACGCATTGGGACGGGGGTCATATATGATGAACGCAAAAGTAAAGCAAGCCTTGGAAAAATGTCCGGTTGAGGAGTTCAGGAAGGAAGAGTTGAGAAAGGGGGTCAACGATAACACAACAAGTCTTCAGATCTCTCCATTAAGGCAGATTGCAGATTAGCAATAGCAAGTAGTCTTCGCTACGGAGATCAATTGCTACTTCAGAATCTGTTCTCCCTTGTCCGGCACATGGGAACCCATGGCGGCCAACCACTCCAATGCCTCAAAGACCTTTTCCTCTTTGTCGTTTCCCGATCGCCGTCAAGGACAGGCCTTGGATTCGTCGGGCAGGTAGGTCATCCTCTCCTGGGAGAAGGAAGTCCGGATGATATAGCGAGCCAGGTTTTGCTTGGCCATCTCATCCTGGGGAAATAGACGCTGGCCGCAGAAGACCTGAAACCCAGAATGCCGCCAGTTCAAAAGCATGGCGATCATCTCCCGCGTAACCTTTCACTTGGCCAGGAGCATCTTCAAAACCTTATGCCGGAAAAGGGATTCCAGGTTCTTCCACTCCAAGGGAGAGGCTACCCGGAACATGCCCCGGCCGCGTAAACGGCCGTCCGTGACCGAGACATGGCAACGGGGGTTGAACCCCCAAAAATCCCCAAACGTCTGCATAAGAATGACCGTTTCCGGTCCCACACCTCCTGGATAGGGAAAAGATCCGAAAATATCTCAAAACATACTCATTTTCCTTTAAGAACCCGCCACCGGCTCGAAGGGCCGCTTCATCTTGGGCTGTTCAAAGAGCTTCAGGAATTTTCCGAAGGCAATGGCGTTGCCTTTCTTGTATTTGAAGCCGGCCAGGGTCACCAGCGGGTTGCGGATTTTGACCAGCATTTCCTTCCAAAGCTTGGAATCCGCCCTGACCATGAGATCGAGATTTAAGCGGTCCAGGTCTTGCAGTAACCGCGGTCTGATTTCGGCCACCCCATGGCGCACTTGAATGGTGAAGGCTTCCTGGGTGTCGGAAAAAATCATCCCCACTACCTGATTCACTTCGGCGCTGGCTTTCGGGTCCAGGTTCACAGCCATCAAGTCGAAAAAGCTCCGCAAGGGAATGTCTTGTAAGGCCCCTGGAGAAGGCTTAGCCTTTGATAAAGACACAAACCCGTCCCGGATTTCCAGGGCCTCGGTTAGATAATAATGCCGGGCGTTGGGATTCTCTTCCCTTTCCCCCAGGGCCGATAAGGCTTTGATCCGGATGTCTTTGGCCTCGGCATGCCCGGGATTCAATTGAATCAGGTGGCCGGTGAGCTCCAAAGCAGCCTGGAACTCTTTCTTTTCCAGAAGTTCCTTGGCATGCCGGACTAGCTCCTTTTCTCCCCCGGCCAGCCTGGCTACCAGGCGGGCCTGCTCTTTGCGGGTCAGGGGCTGCAGGGTGGCCGCATCGCCGTCGAACCAGCCGAGGTTGCCCGTAAACATGGATCGCACCGACCAGGATACGTTACCGTAGAAAGGCTGCAGATAGGGCGCCTCGGCCAGATGGGGCGGAAGTTTGATCTGCTCGGCCAATTCATCCGGCGTCAGTCCGGCGTTGATGCCCCGGATAGACTGGTCATGGACATACTGAATAGCGTCCCGGTAATTGGTGAGGATTTCCTGTATCTTTTTGGCGCCGACGATTGGACGGGTGTGGCAGGGCACCAAGTATTCCGGGTTCAGGTCCCGCATCTTGTCCAGACTCTGGTACCACTGCTTCAAGTTGCGGAATGTGGTTCCTCGAATCGTGTAAAGATTGGGAAAGGCCCAGTAGAAGTCGTCCGCAGGTATCAGCGCCTTCTGTTTGGGCAGCCAGACCACAATTTGGTCGTCGGTTTCGCCGGGCGCAAAGATCAGTTTGAAGGGGATGCCGGCCGCCTCCACCTCCAGGGTTTCGGAAAAGGTCCTGGTGGGGCGGACAAAGCCGAGTTTGCTGTCCGGCTTCATCCCCACCAAGGGACCGATACCCACGTTGAGCACCTGGCCGGGAGCGAGAAAATTGCCGTACATCCGCAGGGACCGTGATCCGATGATCGGCCCGATCTCGGTAAAGAGCCTTCTGACATGGTTTTCGGTGGTCTCATGAGCGTAGATCTCGGACCGGCCGGCGGCGGCAACAAAGGCCTCGGCACCGAAGACATGGTCAGGATGGGAATGGGTGTAGATGATGGCCTTAACTGGTTTTGGGGTTATCTTCCGGAATTCGGCCAGGACTTCAGCGGCCTCTTCCATGGTGGTCATGGTGTCGACTATGATCACGCCGTCATCACCCTCAATCATGATGGAATTGGCGATGCCGTAACCGATGGCCGCAAAGATATTGCTCCCGACCTTTTCCACACCTTTCTTGAATATTTTGCTGTGCTCCGCCAGCGCCTTGTTTGCGCCGGCCGGTATCGGCGGAGAGGATTTCTTTAGGGCTCGGCTGGAATAAAACCAAATCCCGGCCAGTGCCACGACCACAAGGACGACGATGCCGATGATGCCAATAAAATTTTTTTTAAACATAACAAACTCCTCCACGGAATTAGTGATAGTGATAAGAACTCATTTTGATATGGGTTAAATGAGTTGAATGTACTAAAACAGAAGTTGCTTGTCGAACAAATAGAGCATTGATGATTACCAATACCAAATCAAGCATACTTTGCCAAAATGTCCAGTTGTGGAGTTCAGGAAGAACTCCTCAGGGGTGAGACACTCAATTTATGACCCCTTTAAACATTCACCCCCCCCAATTCTCATTGATACTCTGTCCATATTCTCTCCTCCTTTCCTATTTCTGCCTACCCGTCCCAGCCAGACGATTCTCCAGAATCACTTCATCAATAATTTCTCCGCACTGGATGCATCTCCATCCTAAAAAGTGGTCATGTAAGTAGCTACAGAATTTGAATAACCAGCCACCCTTCCATTTCTCATTGACACCCTATTTGATTATTTATAAAATCAAATCGGAATTAGAGCCGTCCTTTATTAACCCTTAACGCAGATAAAACCCAAGTGTAAACGATAGGAGGGATTCATGGGCAAGCTGGGAGTCACTATCAAATCTGAAATTGTACGTTTGGCAAAAAGGGAGATGCGTAAAACATTAGTTCCATTGGGTCGGGATGTCCGGTTATTGAAGATTGCGGTCTCCCAACTTCGTAAAACAGTCACGGCTCTCGAACGATTTGCAGCCCATCAGCAAAAAGACTTAAGAAAGAGAAAGATACCATTGGAGGCTACTCCGGAAGAGGTTAAAAAATCCCGCTTCTCTCCAGCCCTGATCCGAAGCCTTCGTAAAAACTTGGGGATTAGTCAGAAGGAACTGGCGATTCTTGCGGGGGTTACGGTTGGGGCAGCGCATCTGTGGGAGAAAGGTAAGTTTGAGCCAAAGGATGAAAAGAAAGCAGTGATGGTGGCGCTCCGAAAGCTCGGTCGCCGTGATGTGAGAAAACTCCTCGAGGAAAAAGTTACTAAATAAGCTTTGTTAATAGCGCTTGTTCGCACAAGGCATCATTTGTCGGTCTGGAAGTTATATTTAATGGTAAAGAAGGGTCTTTTTCACTCTCTCAATATGGCGATAGTCCCTTTCCAAGTACAGCTTTTTTCAGGATGAGTTGGGACAGATTTGAACCGCCGACCCAGTGATTATAAAACTAAATTTAGTGAATTTTCTAACCCTTTGAATCTGGTCTGGTTTCCCGTAATTGATTTAAAATATTGAGAAAAATACTTTTCGATCTACTCTAATCTATTCTATCTATTTTAGTCTTTTTGAGTGGATTCAGTCACAATTTAGTCACACGCATCTTTTTCATTCCCGCCGTTCCGTTGCTCAGGTTTCTGCTATCTCCCCAACATAATTTGTATTTGGAAACCGCATGCTCAACCGTGCAGCCCCGAACTACAAAAACACCCATCCGTTGGTAGTTACCCTCCGACTCTCTCTTCACCCTGACAGAACATTGGGAGAATGGATCAGAAAATGAAGATTGAAGCAGGGGCTTTTTTAGAAAGATTTGGAAAAGATGATCGGAGTAAGCGAAATGACGATAGTCAATTGGGAGAGGGAGAGAACGAAACCAACAAAGAGGAATTTGGAGAGATTAGAGACGATCTTGAGGGGTCCGAAGGATTAGTGCCTTGTCTAAGAGAGATTTAAACCCGGGATACTGGCAGAGCGGAATCCACAATCTCTTTCTTCTCCTGTAAGTATCTGTTTATAACCATGAGAAGCTATTTTTCCTCCGATTGGGTTCTCGCCAAGAGAGACCGATGGTCAAACTGTTGGGGGGATTGGGGCATTGAGAAAGTATAGGATCGCACTCCTCACTTTCTCAATATCCACCTTGGTGTTGATGCAAGGACCGTTGGGACGTTCGTTCAAGATTCCGATCACTGGAATCGGATAAGTATCTTGGATGCCAGAGGTCAAATCAAGTTCGCAGGCTACTGCTACAATGGCCTCAGGCCTGTTCTCCAAAACAATTCTCCTGGCCAGTGTCCCGCCGGTGGCCACGGCGATCTTTGAATGATACTGATCAGAGAGTTCAATCAAATTTTTAATTTCACATTGTCCGCAGCCTTTGCAGTTTCTAATATTGCCTGTGATCTTGATCTCGCAGTCAAAATCCTGAATGCAGTGAGGGAGGAGGATTAAAAGTTTATCGGGCCGGACCCGATGTCTATTCGACCGGATAAGATGGTTGTTCAATTCGACGAAGGACTGCCGAACCCTCTCTTTCGGTATACCGACTATCTTTCCCATCAGGATCATGAGTGGAAAAAGGACTTTCGCGACAATGCCTCTCAGCCTATGAGACAGGAAGATATCCTTCCCCCGCAGGATGGTGAAGACGAGCAAAAGACCGCCGAAGATCATGAGGAGGACCAAAAAGGCGAGGGCGAAACTGAAGATAAGTGGAAGGGAGGGATGAATGGTTTTCAACCCAACCATGGGAACGTACCAAAGGAGGAAGATGAGGAAGAAGAGAATGACACAGGTAAAGACGAGCAATCCAATGAAGATTCTCTTTTGCGGCCTAATCTCCAATGCGATCCTCTCAAAAAGTAAAATATCAAAATCAGAAGTCCGGACCAGGCAGTTGGGAACCACCCACGGTCGTTATATATCTTAACTAATTTTAAAACCTGTCACCACTAAAATTTGCCGAAACGTTTTCCTTCCAAACTGTTTCACAGATGCTCCAAGGAAAGGTACGGGGGCTAGTTTTTTTCTTGGCATAACGGATTGAAAAATATGTATAATAAAAACGGTAGATAAATCATCTCTTCGCCTGGTGTAATTTGGAATTTCAGATCGCCCTTGAGCTTTTAATAAATTTCTTGACTAAAAGGAGGGGCCCATCGGAGAGATCTGCAAAAAGATACTAAGTACATATTTTCATAAATACACTAACTTATTTTATGTTTGATATTCACTATCTTTTATGGCATGATGATAACCAAGGAGGTTATCCATGCCAAAAAATAGCCCATATAATATCATTTTAACTCCGAACGAGGAACGGGAATTAAATAGCCGGGCAGCAAAATATACGTTAGCGTATTTTAAAGTAATTCGTGCCAAAATAATCCTGCTCGCTGCCCAAGGTTTAGGCAATGATGAAATTGCAACCAAATTGGATTCTCGAAGGGAAGTCGTTAGCATGTGGCGAAAACGTTTCTTTGAGCATCGCCTCGAAGGATTGGAGGAGCGTCCTCGACCGGGTCGCCCTCGGTCTTTTCCCCCCAGATCTCATCGTTCAGGTTAAAGCGATCGCCTGTGAATTTCCTGCTATGCATCAGGTTCCCTTATCCCGCTGGAGCGCGGCGGATATTGCCAGATACGTATGTCAATCCGGTCTGGTAGCAACAATCAGCGGTAGCACCGTGTGGCGATGGCTCAATGAAGATGCCATCCGGCCCTGGCAACATCGGTCCTGGATTTTTCCTCGGGATCCTCAATTCGCCATCAAAGCGGGTCAAATCCTCGATCTTTACCAAAAGGTTTGGAACGGCGATCAGCTTAAAGATGATGAATTTGTTCTGAGCGCAGATGAAAAGACCAGTATCCAAGCTCGGGCTCGACGTCATGTCTCCTATCCAACTCAACCTGATTCTCCCATGAAGATAGAACATGAGTATAAGCGCTTAGGGGCATGGGCTTATCTTGCCGCACTCGATGTCCACCGGATGAAGCTCTTTGGACGTTGCGAACATAAAAGCGGTATTGCCTCCTTTGGTCGCCTTGTGGATCAGGTGATGACACAACCCCCCTACAGAGAGGCAAGAAAAGTGTTCTGGATCGTGGATAATGGATCTTCTCATCGGGGTCCCAAATCTGCAGCCCGTTTGAAAGAAAAATATACCAATCTGGTCCTTGTCCATGGCCCTGTCCATGCGAGTTGGCTTAACCAGATCGAGATCTACTTTTCCATACTCCAAAGAAAAGCTCTTACTCCGAATGATTTCCTCTCGCTTCAGGCTCTTGAGGAGCGCATATTAAACTTTCAGAGATGCTATGAAAAAATTGCAGACCCTTTCGAGTGGAAATTTACTCGGAAAAATCTTGACCGTCTTATGGCAAAAATAAAGACACCGTGGGTCCAACAATATCGGCTCGCTGCATAGTATAAAAATACGTTAGCGTATTTATGAACCAGTGTACTTAGCAAAAGGTGTTTGCTCTTTATTTTTGTCGCCATAATGATGATCTGGTCATTGATTTCCGATTCTTACGGGGAAGAGGTCAGTAAAGTAAAATATGGCTTTTCCGTTTTTGGAGGGACTGGTGATACATGGCACAATGAAGTCGGTATGACGGTACACGGATTTCTTGCCCGCCTTGAGTTCCCGTGAAAGGGTGCTGGGACTCCGCTTGAGAATGGTGGAGATTTCCCGTAACGATCTGCCTTTGCTTTTGAGGACGGCGAGAATATCTCTTTCATTGGCGTCTAAGTGTTTGTAGGTTTTTGGTATCATTCCGCAATCATAATGCGGAAGCCTTAAACCTGAAAGTGTTGCACTTGCTTATTGAACTTGGGACTTAAAATTCGAAGGAAATTATTTTTATTGGAATATTAGGAGGGAACATGATCTCTATTTCTTGGGCGTTAATGGCAATATCCTTTTCAAGCCTATCCAACGAAGATGGAGCTCCTTGTTTCTCCTGGGAGTCGGAGGACTCGGTTATGACAGCGCTGGCAAAAGGCTAAAGCATGACCATAAATTTCTTATTGGAGATCAACATTTTGGAAGGATTCTTCAGGTGGGTGCGGGCATGTTCTTTAACATTGGCCAAGGAGCCGCGCTGAGAGTGGAAGATCGTCTCTACCACATCTCCGAACCGTTTAAAAGTGACAAAGGATTGAATACACACAACGTTCTTTTGGGAATTTCCTCTTAGGCAGGATTTTAAACTTACTTAGAATATTGGGAAATCTTTTCGTTCAACTTGATGAGGAGGGCATCGAACCCCTTGCTTTTTAGAAAACTCGCGTAATCTGCCCGCTTCAGGGCGAGGTCAATGACGCCATCTGTAATAATGTTGATAATACGCCATTGGCTTTCATTGCGATGTAGAATATAGTCCAACCGAACCCTCTCGCCATCGGACTTGATGAGTTGGGTTTGAATCAAAATCCGGCCGCCACTTAAATCTTTTTCCGAAATGAAATTGAAACGTTCTCCGGAATAGGCATCGAAGTGATAGGTATACGTGGCAATAGTCAGCCCACTGAAAGCCTCAACAAATTTTGATTTTTGTTCGTTATTAAAAGTCTCCCAATATCTCCCCAATACTGTTTTGGCGACAAAGGAAATGTCAAAACTTCCCCTTACCACTGGTGCAAGCTGATCATATCGACCCTTGTAACCGACCTTGTTGCCCTCCTTCATGACGGTTAGAAGCTTATTATGTAAATTTTCGACGACATCGATTGCAGGATGAGAGCTGGCCGGGGACTATGGTCCTGCCAAGTTCACCACTAAAAAGATTGAAAGGAGACGAAGGACCTTCATATCTTTCCCTTGCTCTCTATTTTGAGGGGGACGGATCCCGGTAACTATTTGGTAATACTGGAACCATTGGGCCATTGGTCCGAGGACCACGGAGATAAACGCATAGTGCCTTAAGCGGATGTGTCAATGTGTCATTGACTGCTGTGGGTTCGAAGCCGCTATGGAGCATGCAATTGAGACACTTAGGATTTCGACCGCTGCCATAGCTACTCCAATCTGTCTCTTCCATAAGAGCCTTAAAACTCGTGGCATGGCCTTCATTTACCAACAGATAGCAAGGCTTCTGCCAGCCGAAGACATTACGTGTAGGGTTTCCCCATGGGGTGCACTGGTAAACTTGGTTACCGGCGAGAAAGTCGAGGAATAAGACTGAATGATTGAATCTCCATTTTCGTCCTTTGCCAAGTTTGAAGATCTTTCGGAAGAGGCGACTGCTTTGGGTCCTCACCAGGAACATGTCTTTTTGCGGTGCGTGAGTATAGCTATAACCAGGGGATACGGTGATGCCTTCTACCCCTAACGCCATGGCAGAGTCAAAGAATCCTGCAGTTTCCTCCCCTGTCATCCCCTCATAAAGGGTGCAGTTAATGGTGACCCGAAACCCTTTTGCACAAGCTAACTTGATGGCTTCAACCGCTGAATCATATACCCCCTGTCGACAAGTCAGGGCATCATGCCTCGCTCGATTGCCATCTAAATGGACGGAGATGGTGAGATAAGGGGATGGAGTATAATCTTTGATACGCGTTTTAAGCAGTAATCCGTTGGTACAAAGATAGACGAACCTTTTTCGGTTTACCAGACCGGCGACAATCTGGGGCATCTTCTCGTGGATGAGAGGTTCACCCCCCGAGATCGACACAATGGGTGCACCGCACTCATCGGATGCAGAGAAGCAATCCCCTGCACTGAGACGCCGGTTAAGGATCTCTTCTGGATAATCGATCTTCCCACAACCCGCACATGCAAGGTTACAGCGAAATAGGGGCTCGAGCATCAATACCAGGGGGTAGAGGCACCTTCCCTGAAGCCTCTGGTTGATCACATAGCGGCCGACACGATATCGCTGAATGAAGGGCACGCCCATCACAGATTCCTTCAATTCCCTTTGAGGTCATAGGGAATCCGGCAAACGAAAATGTTTGTTTTCAGGTTCACCCTCCATCTCGATAACCGTGCTTACACCGAAAGCACCCAATCTATCCAACACCTTTTGTACCATTGCCTCTGGTGCGGAGGTTCCGGCAGTGATGCCCACCCTGGTCTTTTCCGAGAACCAAGCGGAGTTCAGATCGTCAATATCCTCTACCAAATAAGCTCGCAAGTCGCTCTGTTCACCTACCTCCCGAAGACGATTCGAGTTGGAACTATTACGGCCACCCACCACTAATAATGTGTCTATGTCCTTTGCCAGTTGTCGGACCGCGTTCTGCCGGCTTTGCGTAGCATAACAGATATCACTTAACTCAGGACCTTGAATGCTATACCACTGCCTTTTTAAGGCATCGATCACTTCACGGGTATCGTCAAGGCTGAGCGTAGTTTGAGTGACATAGGCAAGGCAATTTGGGTTTCGGACCTTTAGCCTTTCAACTTCATCTTTCCTCGACATCACATAAACAGGGCCTTCAACCCAGCCCAGGGTGCCCTCCACCTCTGGATGGCCGGGATGGCCGATGATGATGACCTCGAACCCTTCACGGCTGTACCGCTGGGCCTGGAGATGCACCTTGGTAACCAGCGGACAGGTGGCATCGATCACGCGAAGTTTTCTCTTTTCCGCTTCTTTCATTACCGCTGGTGATACACCGTGGGCACTGAAGATGGTCACGGCGTCGGGGGGCACTTCACTCAGGGCTTTAATGAAAAGGGCTCCATGCTGCTTCAGATTCTCTACGACATGACGATTGTGGACAATCTCGTGCAACACGTAAACACGTGTGCCGTAAATCTCGAGGGCACGCTCCACAATCTTGATTGCGCGAACCACCCCTGCACAGAATCCACGGGGTTGAGCGAGTATCACTTGCATGGGTTGATCCAAATTTTAATACACTTAGAATTATAATCGTCTATGAAAATAGTTGTCAAGTGCGATCGGGCCTGCGACATAAAAGTGGGTTTTAAGACTTGACGTTTATTTGGGGTCGTGATATTGTAGATATACATCTACAATAAGGAGGCCCCGATGGATACTGTCCAGGAATTGGAGGCTCGGCGCAATG
>Ga0315281_10009105_pt1 | contig 13800 bp, 15 predicted proteins | sample YL17G07_0_MG_FD_204540 | JGI IMG/M metagenome (GOLD analysis project Ga0315281, IMG submission 204540) | Sediment microbial communities from Yellowstone Lake, YNP, Wyoming, USA - YL17G07_0 | ecosystem: Environmental > Aquatic > Freshwater > Lake > Sediment | place: USA: Wyoming | collected...
GAAGTGTTCAAGGAACCGGCACGGGAGTAGCGGGGGGAGAGAACCGTGCTTTTGCATGTGTCTCGCGCGAGGCGTAAACTGTCCCGTCGTATCAGGACCTTTCTTTGTCAGGCATTGAATGGTCTGCGGGGCAGAGGCTCCGTCCTCACGAGGGGCTTGGCGTTGCGATGTGACTCTGACAGGATTTTTGGGTGAGTGAAACATTCCGGCAGGTTGTCGGCCTGATCCGACTCGGAAAGGTCCGAATATCGGACCACGGATACGATGAATTGGCGGCAGACGGGATATTTGCCAGAGATGCACTGGCAAATGTCGCTGAAGGGATTGTCGTCGAGGACTACCCTGACTATGCCAAGGGGGCTTGCGTACTGGTTCTGCAGAAGGACCGCCGCGGCGAACCGATGCACGTGGTGTGGGGTATTCCGAAAGGGGCATCATCCCCCGCGGTGTTGATCACAGCGTACAGGCCGGATCCGGATCGATGGGAATCCGGTCTTCTGAGGAGGCGAAAATGAACGGGCGGCGAATTTCCAAGCTGGTGCACGAGGGAATCTACGTGGCGGAAGTGGATGTGGAGACGATCTTCACTGATGACGGATGGTCTCCCTATCTGTCGGTCGAGGACGCCTACAAGCTTGACGATGTTCGCGACGCCCTGAAGCGCGGAGACCTGAAGGCGGCGACACGGATTGCCCGGGTGTACAGCCTGACGCCTGTCGCGGCATAGCGCGGAGCCGCGGATGCTCCGCGTCGCCGGCGGATTCGCCGAACCGGTCCGGCTCGCCCACGCGCGCGACCATGAAGCTCACGCCGGTGGTGTCGGCGGCGTCGGCGAAATTGGCCAACGCGCGTTAATGAATGATGAATTCTGAATTTGCCCAAAAAAGGAGGTCGCCATGACGTAGTTACCAACATCTGGAGCTATGTCATGGCACGTACGTTTCGCCGCAAGCGGGAGCGTCACGAGTATTACTGGGTGCTGCACGACTGGGAGTCCCGACTTCCGTTCGGCCACTGGGTACAGGTCGATCCCCGATCCAAAGCCGGGCGCAAGGCAATTGCCCATTTTCATTCCGATAAGACGGTCACCATGCGCGGCTCTGCGCCACGCTGGTATCGCAAGGCGTTCGATCACCGGATTCGCAGTGCAAACGACCGCATGTTGCGGCGTTGGCTGGCTGACCCTGAATTCGATCCAGTGTTTCGAGCTTGGCACAACCACGATGCAAATTGGAGTTGGTGGTGAGCGCTGAGCAGCGCGCATCGTCGATGCGGCGAAGAAGGATCACCTGATGCGCATCATCCGCACGATCCTTCCCGCCGACCACATCGCGCTGATCGCGCCGCCGGGCGGGGAGAGGAGGCGCACACACCCGCACTTACACCTCACAGGCGGCGCACGAACTCGGCCGGCGTCTCGATCGGGTACTTTTCGCGCAAGGCGAGCAAATCGCCGTCCCCGGTCACCAGGACGTCGGCTTTGGCGGCTGCGAGTGTCGCGAGTATCGGCGCGTCGTCCGGGTCGCGCGGGACGCCGGCCGTTATCGTCCCGAGTTCCACCACCTCGGCCCGGATGTAAAGCTGCTTGATGAACAACTCGATTCTCTCATCGTCCCATCGGAGTTTGCGGCGGATTTTCGGATATTCGAGAACCCTGCCGATCTCGGCAAGCTGGTCCAGGGAGAGCGCCACCTCGAACCGGGCTTCGACCCAGGCCGCGACGATCCGTCCCGGTGTTCCCTCGGGGAACATCAACCCCGAGAGCAGGACGTTGGTATCGAGTACAACCTTCACTTCTTCCTGCGCCGCGCGCGCACGTCCTTCACTGCCTCGCCGACAAGCGCATCGACTGCCTTTTCGGTCATGCCTGCGAACGCCTGCGCCAGCTCGGCGCGCATCCGGTCGAACTCTTCATCCAGCTTGCGCAGGCGCGTGAACATGGCGATATCGACCAGGGCGGCCACAGGTTTGCCGGCTTTGGTGATCAGCACTTTTCCATGCCGGTACTGGACCTCATTGAGCAGCTCGCCGAGGTTTTGGCGGACCGTCATTGCAGCGGCTTCGCGGATCATGGTCGTTACCTCAATTGATATGGTTGATGTAATCATAGCATTCAGCGCGAAACGATGCAATTGGGGCTGCCGGACGCACGAACATTGCGACAAGGCGCCGCGGCATGCAGCCTGCGCCGGACCTCCCCGCGCCCCATTCGGCGTAGTAGTCGGCGAGCAGCCCGGCGATCGCCTGGCCGATCGGCTCGTAGGCTTCGTCCGGCAGGTTCGCGAGCAATGCGCCGGAGACTATAGAATACCGGCATGACCGGCACCTGCCTTTTCTGCACGCTCGGCGCGGGGCGCATCGTTCTTGCGAACGATCTCGCCGTAGTCATCCGGGACAATTTCCCCGTCTCCCCCGGCCATACGCTCATCATCCCGAAGCGCCACGTAGTTTCATTTTTCGATATCACCGGGGAGGAGCGCAAGGCGATGCTGGCTCTGCTCGATAGCGCGAAGCTTGGTCTGGACGCAGCGTTTCATCCGGACGGCTACAACGTCGGCATCAACGACGGCGAAGCCGCCGGGCAGACGGTGCCACACCTGCATCTGCACCTGATACCGCGCTACGCCGGGGACCGGGAAGACCCGCGGGGTGGCGTGCGCTGGATACTTCCGCAAAAAGCAAAGTACTGGCCATGACCGGCGACGAAATCCTGGCGGCGTTCGACCGCATTCGCGTGTGGCAACAAGGGGACCGGCGCGCGGTGCATAAGCCGCTGCTGGTGCTGCTCGCGCTCGGCCGCTTGCTGCGCGGCGAATCGCCGCTGGTGGAATTCGCCGGCATCGAGGACAAGCTCGGGAAACTGCTGCAGGAGTTCGGCCCCTCCGGCTCCGAGAAGACCCGGCACAATCCCTTCTGGCATCTTCGCACCGACGGCGTCTGGCAGCTTGCCGGGCCGGCCGAAATTACTTCCCGCCCTGCCGGCGCCACGCCGACGATCACCGAGTTGCGGCGGGGTCGCGTCGCCGGCGGGTTCGCCGAGCCGGTGCGCCTCGCCCTCGCGCTGACACCTCACAGGCGGCGGACGAACTCGGCCGGCGTCTCGATCGGGTAGTTGTCGCGCAGGGCGAGCAGATCGCCGTCGCCCGTCACCAGAACGTCGGCTTTGGCGGCTGCGAGTGTCGCGAGTATCGGCGCGTCGCCCGGGTCGCGCGGGACTTCGACCGGGATCGCCCCGAGTTCCACCACCTCGGCCCGGATGTAAAGCTGTTTGATGAATAACTCGATTCTTTCATCGTCCCATCCAAGTTTGCGGCGGATCTTCGGATATTCGAGAACTCTGCCGATCTCGGCAAGCTGGTCCAGGGAGAGCGCCACCTCGAACCGGGCTTCGACCCAGGCCGCGACGATGCGTCCCGGTGTTCCCTCGGGGAACATCAGCCCCGAGAGCAGGACGTTGGTATCGAGTACGACCTTCACTTCTTCCTGCGCCGCGCGCGCACGTCCTTCACCGCCTCGCCGACAAGCGCGTCGACCGCTTTTTCCGTCATACCGGCGAACGTCTGCGCGAGCTCGGCGCGCATGCGGTCGAACTCTTCATCCAGCTTGCGCAGGCGCGTGAACATGGCGATATCGACCAGCGCGGCCACAGGCTTGCCGGCTTTGGTGATCAGCACTTTACCGTGCCGGTACTGGACCTCATTCAGCAACTCGCCGAGGTTTTGCCGGACCGTCATTGCAGCGGCTTCGCGGATCATGGTTGTTACCTCAATTGATATGGTCGATGTAATCATAGCAATCAAAGCGCGGCAATGCAATTCCTCGCAAAGCCGGCCTCGCAAAGCCGGCGCTTTCCCAAGCTGGAGTGCCAGGAGGTTCAGGCACTTTTGCGATCACCAATAAGCCGTCCTGCGTGGGGCGGCGGCAAGGGATTGCGGTCCTACGCAGCGACCAGCCAACCGTCCTCAAGCTTCAGTGCGCCGGCGCGCTCCAGGTCGCGCACCAGATATTCACTCAGCTCGGCCTCGGGTAATTGCAAAAAACGCTGGTTGACGTGGCCGTAGATCGGCCTGTCGGCGAAAAACCGGGGGAGCTCCGCCAGCGCGATCCTGCCCTGGATCATGAGCGAAAAACTCAGCATCACCTTGAGCGCGTGGCGCGCGAGCTTGGCCGGATCGCGCTCGTAGGCGTCCAGCCGCTGAAACGCGGTCGCTAGCGCGCGTTCGACGTTGCCGAAAGGCGCGCCGTGACCGGGGATGACCGTGTCGATTTTCAGGCGCGAAATCGCTTCCAGCGTCGCGCGCGTGTCGGCGAAACCGCCCGTCTGCCCGAACAGCTCCTGGAAAATCAGGCCGAACCCGTTCTCCCATAGCGCATCCCCGGAGATCAGGATGCGCGCCGCGCCGGAGTAAAACATAAGCGCATGCATGTCGTGGCCGGGAGCGGCCAGTGCCTCCCACTCCAGGCCGCCGAGCTGCAGCCTGTCTCCGGCGGCAATGGTGTCGTCAAAGGTAAAGCGCTCCGCGCTCTGGCCGGTATAGCTGAGCATCAGGGTGGTTTCGTCCCAAGCCTCGATGAGGGGCGCTTCGCCCACGGGTATGCTGGTGCGGCAGCCGTAGGCGCGCTGCACTGCGGCGTTGCCGCCCATGTGGTCGGAGTGACAATGCGTGTTGATCAGCCGCGCGAGGGGTTTGCCGCCCAGGGCATGTTTGAGCAACAGCAGTGTTTGTTCCGCGTGCGCATGATAGCCGCTGTCGATCAGCGCGCAGGCGTCGCCGTCGGCTATCAGTATGTTGTTGCTGGACAGCCAGCCGCGTTCCAGCACCCGGATTTGCGGCGGCAGATTCAAAGGGGTTTTTTCCGCGCAGGGAGCAGCGCCAGCACGGCGCGCTTTTCAGCCGGGCCGTATGCCGACCAGCAGGCGATTTCCTCCAAGCTGCGGCGGCAGCCTTCGCAGTAGCCGCTCGCCGCATTCATGCGGCAAACATCGACGCAGGGCGAGGCGACTTCCAGCTCTTGCTTGAGCAAAGCAGCCGGGCTCATGCCGCCGCGTCCTTCACAAGAGCAGCCGTTTTCGCGGCCATCGCCCGCGCGACCTTCGAGCTCGGCTCGCGCCCGAGTTGCGCGCAGATGAAACGCCCGGCTTCGAACACCAGGTCGAGGTCGACGCCGGTTTCTATCCCCAGGCCGTCGAGCAGATACACCACGTCTTCGGTGGCGACATTGCCCGAGGCGCCCTTGGCATATGGACAGCCGCCGAGGCCTGCGACCGAGCTGTCCATGGTGGAGACGCCCAGTTCCATCGCGGCATACAGATTGGCCAAGGCCTGGCCGTAGGTGTCGTGGAAATGCACGGCGAGCCTTTCCATCGGCACGGCTGTTGCCACCGCTGTGAGCATCGCCTGGATCTTGCCCGGCGTGCCGACGCCGATGGTGTCGCCCAGGGAAATTTCGTAGCAGCCCATGCGATAGAGTTCCGCCGCGACTTCGGCCACCGCCGCGGGTTCGACCGCGCCCTGATAGGGACAGCCGGCGACGCAGGAGACGTAGCCGCGCACGGAAAGGCCCAACTGCTTCGCCGCCTGCACCACCGGTTTGAAGCGCGCGAGGCTCTCGGCGATGGAACAGTTGATGTTCTTGCGGCTGAAGGCTTCGGATGCGGCGCCGAATATGGCGACCTCCCTTGCGTCCGCCGCCAGCGCTGCTTCCAGGCCTTTCATGTTCGGCACCAGCACCGGATAGGCGACGCCGGGTTTCCTGCGGATGCCGGCCATGACTTCGGCGTTGTCCGCCATTTGCGGCACCCACTTGGGCGAGACGAAGGCGGTGGCCTCGATCGCCGGCAGGCCGGCGTCGGCGAGGCGGTTGATCAGCTCGATCTTGACCGCGGCCGGCACCACGCCGGCTTCGTTTTGCAGGCCGTCGCGCGGGCCGACTTCGACGATGCGCACTTTTTTCGGAAGCGCCATGGCCGGGCCTAAAGCTAGTCCTTCTCCAGCTCGAATCCGAGCAGTTCCGCGCCCTCGGCGACCTGCTCGCCGACCTTGTAATGGATTTCCGTTACCGTGCCCCGCCCCGGCGCGATAATGGTGTGCTCCATTTTCATCGCTTCCAGGATGACCAGCGGCGCGCCCTTCGCGACCTTGGCGCCGGCCGTGGTCAGCACGGCGATGATCTTGCCCGGCATCGGCGCGGCGAGGTTTCCGCCGTGCGCGTCGGGCTCGATCTCATGCAGGGCTGGATCGTGCAGCTCCAAGCGGTAGCGGGCGCCGCGGAAGAATACGTCCAGGGTCTGCCCCGACTGCACCACGTTTGCATGCAGCTGGGCGTCTTCGAGCCAGGCCGTCAGGCTGCCATCGGCCTGCCAGGCGCCGGTGAGGCTATGTCTGCCGCCGGGAAGTTCGAGCTCGTAGCGGCCCGGGCGGTAATGCGCCGTGACCGCATGTTCGCGTTCGCCCTGCCTGAATACCAGAATGTGATGATTGTCCTGGTTCAGGCGCCAGCCGTCGCACGCACCCCAGGGCGAACAGGGGTCGCCCGAGGCGGCGGCGTGCTCCTGTGCACGGCGCTCGATCGCGAGCAGCTCCGCCAGCGCGACAAGCGCGAGCACCTCGTCGCCCGCGACCGGAGGCGCAGGCATGAGCAGAGCGCGGTTGCGCTCGATCAGGCCGGTGTCCAGATCCGCCGTGGCGAAGGCCTCACAGGCGACCAGCCGCGCGAGGAATTCGGTATTGGTGGTCACGCCGACGACCTGGAATTGTTCCAGCGCGGCGCGCATGCGCGCGAGAGCCGCGGGCCGGTCCGCGTCCCAGACGATCAGCTTGGCGATCATCGGGTCGTAGAAAGGCGTGATCGCGTCGCCCGCGCGCACGCCGGTGTCGATGCGCACATGGCGCGATTCGGCCGGCGTGGCGAGATGCGTGATGCGGCCGGTCGAAGGCAGGAAGTTCTTCGCCGGGTCCTCGGCGTAGATGCGCGCTTCCACGGCGTGGCCGTTTATGGTGAGCTCGTCCTGCGAGCGCGGCAGCGGCTCGCCGCAGGCCACGCGCAACTGCCATTCGACCAGATCCAGCCCGGTGATCATTTCGGTCACCGGGTGCTCGACCTGCAGCCGGGTGTTCATTTCCATGAAATAGAACGTGCCTGCAGTTTTCCCGTCGCCCGGCTCGGCGATGAACTCCACCGTGCCGGCGCCGACGTAGCCGATCGCCTTGGCCGCCGCCACCGCGGCCGCGCCCATGCTGTTGCGCCGCGCCTGGCTCATGCCCGGCGCCGGCGCTTCTTCGAGCACTTTCTGGTGGCGCCGCTGCACCGAACAGTCGCGCTCGAACAGGTAGAGCGCGTCGCCCTGCGTGTCGGCGAACACCTGGATCTCGATGTGGCGCGGGCGTGTCAGGTATTTTTCCAGCAGCACGCGCTCGTCGCCGAAGCTCGATTTCGATTCGCGCTGGCAGGAGGCGAGTGCGGCGGCGAAATCCGCGGCTTTGTCGACGATGCGCATACCCTTGCCGCCGCCGCCGGCCGAGGCCTTGATCAGCAGCGGATAGCCGATCTTGTCTGCCTCTTTTTGCAGCAGGGCCGCACCCTGCGCATCGCCGTGATAGCCGGGCACCAGCGGCACGCCGGCCTTGCCCATGATCAGTTTGGCCGCGCTCTTGCTGCCCATGGCCCGGATTGCGGCGGCCGGCGGCCCGATGAACGCCAGGCCCGATTTGGCGCAGGCCTCGGCGAAGTCCGCGTTCTCCGACAGAAAACCATAGCCGGGGTGAACCGCCTCGGCGCCGGAAATCTTGGCCGTCTGCAGGATCTTGTCGCCGCGCAGGTAGCTGTCCCCGGCCGCCGCCGGACCGATGCAATACGCCTCGTCGGCGAGGGCTACATGGCGCGCGCCTGCATCGGCCTCGGAATACACGGCCACGGTTTTCACGCCCAGGCGCTGCGCGGTCTTGATCACCCGGCAGGCGATCTCGCCTCTGTTTGCAATCAGGATTTTCTTGAACATGTTCTAGCCGCGGAAGACGCGGCGGCCCCAGGGAAAAACCGGGTTAGTCACGCCTTCTTTCCTTTGCTTGCCTTCGTCGCGCCTGGCGTGCCAGGTTTGCCTGCCTCGGTCCACTCGGGTTTGCGTTTTTCGAGGAAAGAGCGGATGCCCTCCTTGCCGTCGGCGGAAGTGCGCGCGGCAGCGATGCGCGCGGCGGTGTCGGCGATCATGCCCTGGTCGATTGCGCCGCGCGCCACGCTGCGGATCAGTTCCTTGCTCGCCGCGATCGCGGCCGGGCTCGCCGCAAGCAGGTGAGCGAGCAAGGCGTTAACCGTGGCGTCGATCTCCTCCATCCGGGCGAGGTCGTGGACCAGGCCGACGCGGAACGCCTCGGCGGCGGTGAAGCGTTCCGCGGTAAGGAAGTAACGCCGCGCATGGCGCTCGCCCATGGCGGCGACGACGTAGGGGCTGATGGTGGCCGCGATGAGCCCGAGCTTGACTTCGGACAGGCAGAACTCGGCATCCTGCGCTGCCACCGCGATGTCGCAGGCAGCGACCAGGCCCATGCCACCGGCAAAGGCCGGGCCGTGCACGCGGGCGACGGTCGGCTTTTTCATCATGTAGATCGTATTCAGCATTGCGGCCAGCGCCATGGCATCGGCATGGTTTTCCCTCAGGCTGTAGCCGGACATCTTTTTCATCCAGTTCAGGTCGGCGCCGGCGCAGAAAGCCGGCCCGCGCCCGGCCAGCACCACGGCGCGCATGCTGTCATCCGCGTCCGCGGCTTTGAACGCCTGCGTCAGCTCGGCGATCATGGTTTCGTTGAATGCGTTGCGCACCTCCGGCCGGTTCATCCAGATTACGCAGACGCCGTGTTGTGCCGCGATTTGCAGGGTTTTGTATTTCATTTCTTGTCCTTGGTTCAAGCGGGGGCGCGGCGTTTGCCGGCGGCGCACGCGAATGCCGCCATTACATTCGGAACACGCCGAAGCGCGTCGGTTCGATCGGCGCGTTGAGCGCTGCCGAGAGCGCCAGCCCGAGTACCCTGCGCGTGTCTTCCGGCGCGATCACGCCGTCGTCCCACAGTCGCGCGCTGGCATAGTAAGGATGGCCGTTGCGGTCGTACTGCTCCAGGATGGGCTGCTTGAACGCCTCTTCCTCTTCCTTGCTCCAGTTGCCGCCCTTGGCTTCGATGCCGTCGCGCTTGACCGTAGCCAGCACGGAGGCCGCCTGCGCTCCACCCATGACCGACACGCGCGCGTTCGGCCACATCCACAGGAACCTGGGCGAGTAGGCGCGGCCGCACATGCCATAGTTGCCGGCGCCGTAGCTGCCGCCGATGATGACGGTGAACTTGGGCACGCGCGCGCAGGACACCGCGGTGACCATCTTGGCGCCGTCGCGGGCGATGCCGCTGGTTTCGTATTTCTTGCCCACCATGAAGCCGGTGATGTTCTGCAGGAACAGCAGCGGAATGCCGCGCTGCGAGCACAGTTCGATGAAATGCGCGGCCTTCAGCGCCGATTCGGAATACAGGATGCCGTTGTTGGCGACGATGCCGATGGGATAGCCGTAGATGTGGGCGAAGCCGGTCACCAGCGTCGTGCCGTAGTTCTGCTTGAACTCGTCCAGTTCGCTCGCATCCACGAAGCGCGCGATCACCTCGCGCACGTCATAGGGCTTGCGCGTGTCGGCGGGGATGACGCCGCGCAGCTCCTCGGCCGGATACAGCGGTTCGCGCGGCTCGCGCAGCACCATGCTCACGTGCTTCGCGCGGTTGAAATTGCCGACAATGGTGCGGGCAATCGACAGGGCGTGCGCATCGTTCACCGCGTAGTGGTCGGCGACACCCGACTGGCGCGTGTGCACGTCGGCTCCGCCCAGTTCCTCGGGCGTGACGATCTCGCCGGTGGCGGCTTTCACCAGCGGCGGCCCGCCCAGAAAAATCGTGCCCTGCCCGCGGACGATGATCGCCTCGTCGGACATCGCCGGCACATAGGCGCCGCCGGCGGTGCAGGAGCCCATCACCACCGCGATCTGGGGTATCCCGGCTGCCGACATGTTGGCCTGGTTGTAGAAAATGCGGCCGAAGTGCTCGCGGTCGGGGAACACTTCTTCCCAGGTGGGCAGGTTGGCGCCGCCCGAGTCCACCAGGTAAATGCACGGCAGGTTGTTCTGCGCCGCGATTTCCTGCGCACGCAAATGCTTTTTCACCGTCATCGGGAAATAGGTGCCGCCTTTCACCGTGGCGTCGTTCACCACGATCATGCATTCCTGGCCGAGGATGCGGCCGATGCCGGTGATGATGCCGGCGCAGGGCGCCTCGTTGTCGTACATGTTCAGCGCGGCGAGTTGCGACAGCTCGAGAAACGGCGAGCCCGCGTCGAGCAGGGTGCGCACGCGCTCGCGCGGCAGCAGCTTGCCGCGGGCGACATGCTTGGCGCGCGCGGCCTCGCCTCCTCCTGCCGCCACCTGGTCGATCTTGGCGCGCAGGTCGGCGACCAGCGCCGACATCGCGCCGGCATTGGCCCGGAATTCGGCGGAGCGCGCGTTGAGGTTGGTTTTCAGTGTGCTCATGTCAGGCGGCTGGCGGAATGGTATCGGCGCGGATTCGGTGGAATCGCCTACGAAAGAGGCATTATAGCAACCACTGCGTCTCCGACCGCGGCCGGACTGAGCACCTTCTGGGAAACGCACGATTCGACGGAGTATCTAGATTGGACCAAGGCCCGGAAGACTGTGCTACCCAATCTGAAACCAAGCACGAGGACGATCTCCTTGCGCTTGCCGCAGCATCTCCTGGATTCGCTCAAGGCTGCGGCTAACGCGCGTGATGTTCCCTACCAGTCGCTTATCAAGGTGTGGCTGCAGGAAAAGCTTCGTAGCCACTGAACCGGCGCTGGACTCCGGTTCATTTGGTTGCCGAGCGGCGGTTGACGGCCACAACCGGGCCTCCACGCTGTTGCTCCAAAGCGGACACTTGCCGGATGTCCTATGCAAAACGGATATCGCAGTAGGGCTACAGGTTACCCCTTACTCCCCCGCTTCGGGGAACGCTAACGTACGGAGTGACAAGATCAGTGCTATAAAGCGAAGCTATGTGTAACTTCGGAACTCTGTTCTAAAATGGCGTTCGGCGTCCGTCAGGAGCCGAGCGCTTGTGGCGTCTTCCCATTTCATAATGGCGCTCCGAAATGTCACTATGTTTAATAAATTGGATCCGATCTCACGATGAATACTATTGAAGCGGTTCGTCCACGGCGTTTTGCAATAAAGCGGAGAGGAGAAATAACCTGGTTGGGGCGATGTGAGCCATGCCTGATCCAAAACATTAGCCGTACGGGCATGTTCGTTATCTGCAACTATGACTGGCTGGTTGAGGGGACGGTGGTCGAGGTAAACTTGGAACTTGAGCCGGGGTCAAAGTTCAGTTGTAAACTGGAAATAAGGTATAACGATGACGGGTGTGTTGGCGGGTTGATCGTTGATATCGATCCTCAGTCTAAGATCCGTTGGAATCAGTTTGTAGTAGCTAATTTCTCCGGTCAGGAACACCTTCCTGAGAGGCGCAAGACGCGGTAAACGGAAATCCGCCCGGGATCCATTTATAAATCGGGAAAAGTTGTTCAAATAAGCGGAGCCACTTCTGTCCTCAGGCGTCTTGCAGAAGCAATGGACCGAGGTGACTGGATTCACCGAGGATAAAGCCAGTAAGCTCATCGAGCGCTTCCTCCGTGATGGCCTCAGGGACCAACACGTGCTCCAGCATCCCGAAGTGTTGAATGTTGCGAATCTTCAGCAGTAACTTGCCGGTAGCGAAATTGCCCACCAACGCCAAGCTCGCTTCGACCCGGCACGGAATTACGAACGACGATCGTACGACAGAGCCCCGCTCATTGCGTTCTGACTGAGTGGTGAATTCGATCTTGCTCTCCAGTAGCATCTGTTTCAGCTTTTCGTCCGCCGGGCTATCGCGGGTCACACGGAGTTGCTTGTTGGCGGACAATCTGAAATGCAGCGTAAATTGTTCGTATACCTTTGTTATTGGCGAGGTTTCCCTAGTACGGAAATCGACGCGACCATGCTCCCATGCGAGGTCATCGAACTTTGGCACTCCAACGATGGAGTATCCCTTCGCATAAGCCGGCTTCACGATATTGACCTGCTCGATAAACTCTTTCAGGAACCGATAAGCCCTCTCCACGGCCCCGCTGACACGCGCATTGATCTCCTCCTGCGCGTCTGGTTTCTTTTCCTCTAACTGCTTCGCTTGGGCAAGGGCTTTGAGTTTAGCCAGGCGGCTGCCGCCCGCGGGTGCGGATGGCGTCGCTGGCGTGGCAACCGGAGGCGCTGCGGGGATCACCGCAGCGCGGGACTGCGCAGACTCTGCGGCACCAAGAATCTCTGCTAGGATCTCCAGGGCACCATCCTTTGACTGCTCGAACCTCAGACCATGTCGGAAACCGGAGATCGACGGCGACTGCACGCTCGAGACCACCTGCGCTCTGATCTTCAGCATTTTCGGTGCTTCACCGCTTTGACGGGTTGGTTGAGCCAGTAACAAGGTAACCATGGATCCCGTCAAGTCACTATAGTTGCTGTGTATGGCCGCGCCGCCAGCGGATAAATCCCGGGTCTCTGTATGCAGGATGGGTTTTCCATCCGCCTTGTCGAAAACCACCGCCACTTTCCAGCGAACCGGATGACGCATGGATTTTCTGCGAGGTTCTTTATCTTCCATTCGTTCCCTCATGAATAGCCGCTAGCATATAGACAGATTCTATACGATATAAGAGGAACGGCTTGATTCGTCCGGATCAGGCCCTTCATATCATTTATGAAGCTGCGTCGCTTTGAACCGAGAACGTCAGATGGAGTCTAGGAGAGCGCTACATCTGATGGCGTTTAGCCGCGCGTTCGATTAGACGCACAAAAGGCTTCGCGCCCTTCACCGCTAACTCTGAGCGTCCGCTTTCCAAATACTTATATGTCTGGGTCGATAGCACGCACCCAGCGTAGCCTCGCCTTTTCGTCCTCCATGCCCGTGTTGACGAAGTGGGCAGCGCCCCGCACAATCGGCACGTGTCCGCACCCTTATCCGCTCCGCATCCGTCTTATCGGTCGATTTACCGCGCCGGCCTGCTAGAGGGCAAGGTCGTCATCGTCACCGGCGGCGGTTCCGGCATCGGCCGCTGCACCGCGCACGAACTCGCGAGCCTGGGCGCGGCGGTGGCGCTCATCGGGCGCACGCGCGAGAAGCTCAACGGGGTCTGCGCCGAAATCGCGCAGGCCGGCGGCTGGGCCAGCGCGCACCTGTGCGACATCCGCGAGGAAGAGGCGGTGAAGCGCGCGGTCGCCGAAGTGCTGAGCGTGCACGGCAAGATCGACGGCCTGGTCAACAACGCCGGCGGCCAGTTTCCGGCGCCGCTGGCGAAAATTTCCGCCAAGGGCTGGGATACGGTGGTGCGCAACAACCTCACCGGCGGCTTCCTCATGGCGCGCGAATGCTACACGCAGTGGATGGCCGGGCACGCCGCCGGCTGCGCCATCGTCAACATCATCGCCGATATGTGGATGGGGATGCCGGGGATGGGCCATTCCGGCGCGGCGCGCGCGGGCATGCTCAACTTCACCGAGACCGCGGCGCTGGAATGGGCGCCGGTGCGCGTCAATGCCGTCGCCCCCGGCTGGATTGCATCGAGCGGCATGGACCACTATGGACCGGAGATGCGCGCGCGCATCCGCGGCCTGCATAAGCATGTGCCGCTCGGCCGGCTGGGCACGGAGTCGGAGGTGTCGGCGGCGATCGTGTTCCTGCTCTC
>Ga0315281_10009106_pt1 | contig 13799 bp, 9 predicted proteins | sample YL17G07_0_MG_FD_204540 | JGI IMG/M metagenome (GOLD analysis project Ga0315281, IMG submission 204540) | Sediment microbial communities from Yellowstone Lake, YNP, Wyoming, USA - YL17G07_0 | ecosystem: Environmental > Aquatic > Freshwater > Lake > Sediment | place: USA: Wyoming | collected...
CTCACCCGCCAGATCGGCTATCAGCGGGCGGCGGAAATGACCTTCACCGCGCGCGTGGTGGAGGCCGACGAGGCGCGGGAGCTCGGCATCGCGCTCAAGGTGGTGGAGCCCGACCAACTTCTGCCCGAGTGCCACAAGCTGGCGCGGGTGATCGCGGACAAGCCCCCGCGCCAGGTGCGCCTGGCCAAGCGCCTGCTCAAGCAGGCGGCCCGGCTGAGCCTGAAGGACTTCCTGGATGTCTGCGCCCTGGGCAACGCCGCCGCCCAGCACACCGAGGACCACATGGAGGGCGTCACGGCCCTGCTGGAGAAGCGCCCGCCGCGCTTCAAGGGGCGCTAACAGCCTGGGGAAGCGCAACCACCGGATGCGGCGCGGGGCCGCCTCCTTCAACCCTCTTGAGCGGCATGGCCCCTCCGGTAGCCTTCACCCTGGATCTGGAAGACCACCTGGGGCGCTACAACGCCACCAGCCGCTACCTCGCCGTCACGCCGCGCATTCTGGACTTCCTGGACGAACTGGGGGTCAGGGGGACGGTGTTCGTGGTGGCGCGCATCGCGGAGGCCAGCCCGGCGCTGGTGCGCGAGGTGGCGCGGCGGGGCCACGAGGTGGCGTGCCACTCCTACACCCACCGGCCCTTGACGCTGGAGTATGCCGACAACTTCTACGCGGACACGCGCCGGGCGAAGGAAGTCCTGGAGGAGTGCATCGGCCGGCCCGTCACGGGCTACCGGGCGCCGGTGTTCTCCCTCACGCGCGCCTCCCCCTGGGCGGAGTCCCTGCTGGCGGAGATCGGCTTCCGCTACTCCTCCAGCGTGCTCCCGGCGCGCAACCCGCTGCACGGCTTCGCGGGCGCCCCCCGCACGCCCTTCCGCTGGCCCAGCGGCCTGGTGGAGCTGCCCTGCCCGGTCGGGCGGCTGGGGCCGCTGACCCTGCCCTACCTGGGCGGCGTCTACCTGCGCTATCTGCCGCGGCGGCTGCGGGCGCGCCTGTTGGGCCGGGCCGGGCCGGGCGAGGTGCTCTGGACGTACATCCACCCCTACGACTTCGACGCCGACGAGCCTTACGCGCGCTTCGCGGGCACCAGCGCGGCGGAGAGCCTGCTGCTCTGGCGCAACCGGCGGGAGACCTTCGCCAGGGTGCGGGACGTGCTGGCGGGCGGCGCCCTGGGCGCGCTGGGCGAGATTGCCGGCGACCCGGCCTTCCGGGCCGCGCTGCCCGTGTTCGACCCCGAGGGGGCCTAAAGCGAGGCCGCGCGGGTACCCCGCGCCGAACGCAATGGCTGGAGCAATGGAGGTCTTTGCCGCACGCGAGCCTCACCCCCCGGCCCCCTCTCCAACCCCGCCTACCGGCGGGCTGGAGAGGGGGAGAACTGCGCCTTCAACCCGGTGCTGGGCACCGGCTGGAGAGGGGAGGACAGGCTGGAGCTGGCGCGCGTAGCGGCTGGCTCTCCTCTCCTCCCCGAAGTTGGGGTAGGAGAGGGGCTGGGGGTGAGGTGGGGGCGCGCGGGCACAGGGGGCGCCGCGCCGGGGGCGGACGCAGCCGGGCGTTGACGCCGCGCCGCCGGTATGGCGCAATGCGGTCAGCCGCACCCGGCCGCCCGCGCTCCGCGGATGAGCCGGTCGTGCCCCGCCGTTCGCCGTGCAGCCAGCCGGCGCGGCGCGCAGCGCCCTCCAACCGAGCCGCACCGCCCCATGGCCGAACCCCTGATCGCCGTCGTGATCCCCTGCTATCGGGTGCGGGCGCAGATCCTGGACGTGCTGGGCCGCATCGGCCCGGAGTGCGGCCGCATCTACGTGGTGGACGACGCCTGCCCGGAGGCCAGCGGCAAGGCCGTGCAGGAACATTGCCGAGACCCGCGCGTGCGGGTGCTGTTCCACGAGACCAACCAGGGCGTGGGCGGCGCCGTGATGACCGGCTACGCGCAAGCCCTGCGCGACGGCGCCGCGGTGCTCGTCAAGATGGACGGCGACGGGCAGATGGATCCGGCGCTGCTGCCCCGCTTCCTTGGCCCGATCCTGCGGGGCCAGGCGGACTACACCAAGGGCAACCGCTTCTTCGACATCGAGGGCGTGCGTTCCATGCCCCTGGTGCGGCTGCTGGGCAACACGGTGCTCTCGTTCCTCGCCAAGCTGTCCTCGGGCTACTGGAACGTGTTCGACCCCACCAACGGCTATACCGCGATCCACGCCGCCGTGGCGCGGCTGCTGCCGCTGGACAAGCTCAGCCGCCGCTACTTCTTCGAGTCGGACCTGTTGTTCCGGCTGGGCACCCTGCGCGCCTGCGTGGTGGACGTTCCGATGACGGCCGTCTACGGCGCGGAGACCAGCAGCCTGCGGGTGCGCGCCGTCGCCTTCGATTTCTTCTGGCGGCACGCCGTCAACACCGTCAAGCGCATCTTCTACAACTACTTCCTGCGCGGCTTCTCCGCCGCGTCCGTGGAACTGGTGCTGGGCACGGCCCTGGCGGCCTTCGGGGCGGCGTTCGGCGCCTGGGCCTGGATCGTCAACGAGGCGCGGGGCACGGCGGCCAGCACCGGCACGGTGATGCTCGCGGCGCTGCCGGTGATCCTGGGCATGCAGTTCCTGGTCTCGTTCCTGGCCAACGACATCGCGGCGGTGCCGCACCAGGCGATCCATCCCCTCTTGCAGGAGGGACCCCCGCCTTGGCGGAGCGGCCCGAATTCACTATGATGTACGCCGGTGGAGCGGCGCGGGAGCCCGCCGCCGCCGCAACCCTCATCCCGGACCGGCCATGACCCTGCACGGCAAGATCGCCCTGGTGACCGGCGCCAGCCGCGGCATCGGGCGGGAGATCGCCCTGGCCCTGGCCCACGCCGGGGCCGACGTGGCCTGCGTGGCCACCCGTGAGGAAAACGCCGCCCACACCGTGGACCCGATCCTGCGGCTGGGCCGGCGCGCCTGCGCCATCGCCGCGCGCGTGGAGCGCCCGTCCGACGTGGCCGCCATGGTGGAGCGCGCCGGCCGCGAACTGGGCCCCATTGACATCCTGGTCAACAATGCCGGCATTCCCACCGTCCGCCCCGTGGTGGACATGGCGGAGGGCGACTGGGACGCCGTGCTGGACGTGAACGCCAAGGGCGTGTTCCTCTGCTCCCAGGCGGTGGCGCGCCAACTGATCGCCCGCAAGTCGCCGGGCGTGATTCTCCAGATCGGCTCCATCTCCGGCATCAACGCCTTCCCCGACCGGCTGGCCTACTGCGCCTCCAAGGCCGCCGTGCACCACATGACCAAGGTGATGGCGGCGGAGTGGGCCGTGCACGGCATCCGCGTCAACTGCGTGGCCCCCGGCTACATCCACTCCGACATCACCGCCGGGCTGGCCGAGCAGGGCCTGCTCGACCTGGCCGCGCTGCGGCGGCGGATTCCCCAGGGGGAGCTGGGCCAGGGGCGGGACGTGGCCCAGGCCGCGGTTTACCTGGCCGGGGACGGCGCCCGCTACGTGACCGGAAGCGTCCTGGTGGTGGACGGCGGTTGGCTGGCCTACGGCTTCGTGTGAGGCCCCGGCCCCGGCCCCGGCCCGCGCCGCACGGCTGGGCGATCCCTCAGGCCAGCGGCCGGATGGGACGCGCCGTGGCCGCGGCCGCCCTGCTGCTCGCCGGCCTTGCACCCCTGGCCAGGGCCGCCCCCGCCCTGGCGGCCTCACCCGACCCCGCCCCGGCCGCCAGCGCGCCCGCCGCACCCGCGCTGGCCGTCGCCTTCGAGGGCTTCTCGGTGCCCTGGCCCACGGGAGACGGCTGGGCGCTGCAAGACGAGCCGGCCCGCAACGTCCCGACCCTGCTGAACTGGATGCGAGGCGTGCGCGGCGCCAGCGAGGCTTCCCTGGCCTGGGCGCGCCTGTTCCTGCCGCCGCCGGGCCCTGGCGCGGACCCCACGGCGCCCATCGCCGGGCGGCTGCGGGACTCCTACCACAGCGGCCGCTACCGCCTGCGGGACTTCCAGGGGCGGCGCCAGACCCACCGCGACCGGCCCTGCTACGCCTACACGGCCGGGGCGGAGGAGCGCTTCGTCCCGGATCTGCCCGGCAAGCGCCTCGTCCTGCGCATCGCGGGGCTGGCTTGCCCGCTCGCGGGTCTGCCTGGGCAGTGGGTGGACGTGGCGTATGCCCAGCGGGGCCTGCCCGGCGAGGTGTTCCCGATGGACGCGGCGGGCCGGGCGTTCCTGGCCGGGCTGGACTTCGCCAAGCCGAGGGTCAACGTCCGGCGGGAGCCGCTGGACACCTCGGCCCGCCTGGTGGCCTTCGGCCTGGGCAGCCTCTGGGTGGCCGACCCCGCCGCGCCGGTGTTGGTGCGCCTGCGGCCCGGCAGCCTGAAGCGCGAGGCGACGATCAGCCTGAGCGCCCGGCCGGACGCCCTGGCCGTGGGGTCCGATGCGGCCTGGGCGGTCGGCCGCAAGTCCAGCCGCCTGCTGCGCATTGACCCCAAGCGCAACCAGCAGGTGGCCGTGATCCCAATCGAGGGCGAGCCGGTGCGGGTGGATACGGGGCCGGGCACCGTCTGGATCACCGTTCAGGACGACCGCCGCGTGTTCCGGCTGGAGACCGCCAGCAACTTGGTGACCGCCTGGGTGAACCTGGGGTCGTTCGCGCCCGCGCTGCTGGCGCAGCAGGACGCCCTGTGGGCGGCGCGCTACCGGGACGACTCCGTCGCGCGGTTGGACCCCGTCAGCCGCAAGGAGCTGGCCGTGGTGCCCGTAGGCCACGGGCCGCTCTCGCTGGCCTGGGGGCGCGGGATGGTCTGGGTGGCCAACTCGGGTGAGCATACCGTCTCGCGCATTGACCCGGCCACCAACACCGAGGCGGCGCGCATCCCCGTGCGCTCCCCGGAACGGCTGGCCTTTGCCGCCGAGCGGCTGTGGGTGCTGAGCGGGCATGCCCGCACGCTGGTGCGGCTGGACCCCGCCACCGGGCACATGCAGGGCCGGCCCATCGCCCTGCCGGGCGAGCCGGTGAGCCTGACCGCCGGCGAGGACGAGGTGTGGGTGGGCCTGGCGGACGGCACCCTGCTGCGGGTGGCGCCCTAGCAGGCTGCGGAAAAACAAACTGCAAGCGGGGGAACAAGTCCCCCCGTACCCCCCGAGTAGGTTTTCGCGGCGCGAGGTTGCCGGCGCCCTCCGCAAGCGTCCGGCGCGGGCCGCCGCGCCGGCGTCTTTGGTTTTCGCGGCGCAATGTTGCGGGCGCCTCCCGCAAGCGTCCGGCGCGGGCCGCCACGAAAACAGAACGATCAAGTAAGCACAGGGTCTTGCCGGCGATTTCCAAATCGGCTCCTAGAGCCGATTTGCGCACTGCATGGCCGATCCTGATCGGCCCATTCCGATACCCCTATATCGGGTGCAGGGGCTCTCGCCCCTGCCGGGGCGCTCGGCGCGTCAGCGCCGAGCTAGGCAAGAGGGCGGGGCAGCGTCCCCACCCATTCGTTCTTCCGCAACCTGCTAGCCGCCGGCGGTGCGATCCTGCCCGGCCGTGCGGCTACCCGGCCCGGCGGCGCGGTTATCCCGCGCGGCGGAAGGCCTCCGCGAAGCGCGCCCAGCGCTGCTCCGGGTGGTCGGCGGGGATGGGGAAGTACACGGATACCCGCTGGGCCAGGCCCCGATAGCGCTGCCGCAACCGCGCGGGCACCTGCTCGGGCGGGGCGACGATGGCGAAGGTGTCCAGCATCTCGTCCGGCACGGCCTGGGCCAGCCCGCTGAAGTCCCCCGTGCGCACCTTGGCGCTGAGGGCCTCCCCCACGCCCGCCCAGCCGTGCAGGTCCAGCACGCCGCGATAGTTGGGGGTGGAGGCGTAGAAGGCAATCTGCTCGCGCACGGCCCGCTCCAGGCCCGCCCGCTCCGCCTCGGTCTCCCCGGAGACCACGAACGCCGGCACGCAGAGCGACAGGTCGTCCACGCGCTTGCCCCGCGTCCGGGCGCCCTCGTCTATGGCCGGGCGCAGCACCTCCTTCAGGTAGCGCACCGAGTGCAGGGGGTGGACGTGGAAGCCGTCGGCGACCTCGCCCCCCGTGCGGCCCATGAGCGGGTTCACCCCGGCCAGGAAGATGGGGATGGCGGGGTGGGCGATGGGGCCCGGGTTGAAGAACGGGGACATCAGCCGGAACTGGTAGTATTGCCCCTGGTAGGCGGGCTTGGTGCCGTTCTGCCAACAGTCCCAGATGGCGCGGATGCACTGGATGCACTCCTTGACGCGGGCCGCCGGGGCCACCCAAGGCACGGAGAAGCGGCGCTCGTTGTGCAGCTTCACCTGCGTGCCCAGCCCCAGCATGAAGCGTCCGTCGGAGGCGCGCGCCAGGTCCCAGGCGGCCATGGCCGTGGCCATCGGGGTGCGGGCGAAGGCCACGGCGATGTTGGTGCCGATCTGGATGCGCGGGGCGGCCCGCGCCGCGAAGGCCAGCGGGATGAACGGGTCGTGCTGCGTCTCGAAGGTCCACAGGCAGTCGAAGCCCATCCGCTCCAGCCGCTGCGCCTCCGCCGGCAGCAGCCCCAGGTCGTACTGTCCCAATTGCGTGTCGAGTTTCAAGGCGGCGTCTCCGCGCAGGCGTTGCGTGTCTCCCCCCAAGGGTCCCGCCCGGTTATGGCACGAAGTCCGGGGCCGGCGGAAGCGGCTGGCGCACGCCTTCCGCCCGCCCGCTCCGCCTCGGTCTCCCCGGAGACCACGAACGCCGGCACGCAGAGCATCGGGTCGTCCACCCGCTTGCCGCGCGTCCGGGCACCCTCGCGGAGGGGTGAGTGTCGCGATTCGTGATTCCGTCAGCTTGAGCAACCTGGTGTTCGGGTTTTGAGCCAGTTTCGCGACGCTCTCCTTTAGGATCATAGGGTTGCGTGGTTTCCAAATTGGGTTCGCATAGCGATTTTTTTTGTTGGACCGCGACGGGTGTCGCGAAACGGCCACGGGCGCAACGCCATGCACGGCGGCGCTTCCGCTGGGCGCGGGGCGGCCTGGAGGCGGGAAAGGCGGGTGGATGAGGGAGTGAGGGCACATTACATATGTATAGCACGGATGGGCGGGGAGGGCAAGGGGGATTGCGGTCAGGAGGGGCGGAGGGTGGGTGGCTGCAACCCATTTGCGCACGTATTGACGGAGCCACTGGACAGGAGGAAAGTCAGTAGGCCGCATGAGGCCGGAGATAACCCGTGGACTGTAGCTTATTCCGAGAGCAAAACTGGCCCACGGGAGGGGTCCACTTCATCCGCGCTGGATAATTTCGGAATGATCGAAGCGAGCAATCGACGAATTGTCATTTCACCTTGATTGAACTGTCAACCACACGCAAGAGCACATCGATGAAAGCGACAACACGTATGGCTTCTTGTTGCGTGAAGCTGTCGGTAACGTGGTGATGCGTCTTGTTGCGGAAGGCAGGTACTATGCCCTTCAATATCTGGGTGAAACCGCGTTGATCCTCCGGGACATTGCTCTGCACTCGAAGCACGGTTCTTGAGAGATCCTCGTTAAAAGCAAATCCGACCAAATTCTCCCCTGTAAGTTTGGCCGTGGGTTGAGCTTTGTTCCTAATGCGATCTTCCAAGACTTGCGTAGCTTGATTGATGGGTCGATCAAATTTGGATTTCGCCAAAAGGATGTCTTTGCATCGGCTTAGCAATACGGGGTCCTCAATCAGGAATTCAATTGCAGCCCTTAGGCTCGCCTTCCTTCCTATCGATGTCGTCGTCCTGACGTGCTTAGGACTCTCAAGGCGCTCGGGTCTGGCTTGGCTCGACGCAAAAATGCTTGGAAGTGCATCTCTAACCTCGGCCTGTTTTGCTGGTTCCAGGCTTCTCTGGTAGACGGCGGTTCCAATTCCGTTTTCTTTTGCTAAGACAATCAGCGCCGCTTCTGGTGAACTGCCCAGCTTATGGGCCTTCTTGCTAACCATCACACTGATGGACTTGCCTGGCTTGCGCAGCTTCTTGGCAAGCTTCGACATGATCCCTTGATCAAGAACCCGCCGCCCCACAGCTATCTCCTTCGAGTGGGTGTCAACAATGTGCGAACGCTTGAAAGTGGAGAGCCCACAATGTCAGCAATCTCCCTTGCATCCAGTCCCATATCAGCAAGATAGTGCACCAATTCACCGACTCCTTTCTTACGCTTTCTCGTCGCAGAGAAATCCTTATCGCCGACCAGATTTCGCAGCGACAACGCAATGAGCACATTCAGCTTCTTGGATATTTCAAGGATCGCTTTATCAGTCACCTCACTTGCCATTGTTTTTTACTCCCTTCAGTAGTTTCCCGACTGCTGCATTCGCAATACCGATGTGCTTGGCGATCGCCTGCTGCGGAACGCCCTCTCTCTTCAACTCCAAAGCAAGAAGGTGTTGCAGCAACCCGATCACGGCATCAAGCCTCTCGATGATTGTGCTGTCACGATCTGCTGCCATGTTCTCATTCTCCAGATTCTATTATGTGTTTTTCGATTCCGCTAAACCAATGGATGTCAACTCCCACGATTTGACGAACTTGATGTTGACCTACCCAGGCTAGCCCAAGCTGAACGATCATCTAGTCCCGCAATAAATCCTCGATTGTCTGCTTCTTCTGGTGCTTTGCGCTTGCCATTTTATTTCTCCCCCTTTCGGTTCTTCCGGAGCCCTGAGAGTTCCTTATTGATGTGGGTACTCGTCTTGCCTAGGATTTCAGCAATCTCTGACGGCCTGATCCCCAAGTTGCTGAGGAGGAAGATTTGTTCCTTTAGCGACCGTACTTTTTCTTCTTGTCGCTGGATGAGCAACGCTATGACTACCTTGAGGAGCCTGTTTGTTGAATCTGCTGTGTTGACGCTCATATAATAAGGCCCTTTCTGTCTCTCAGGAGTTGTCGAATAATTTGGTAGAGTAATCTTCTATCAAAGATGGTCTTGTAAATCAATATAATATTAGATATGTACGCGTTACCAAAGAGCCTATCCGCCCTTTCGGTAGGATTCCCCGGGGCTCCCTGATTCATTACGCGGCCTGGCGGTGATTTGTCAATCTCGTCCGTCTGATCTCTCCCATTAGGGAGATGGGAGCAGACGATTATTTCTATTTCGTATTTCGCAACTCTCCATAAGTGCGTCAAGGTGTCTAACTAGCTCAATTGGATCGCAATGGATGCGGCTTGCGTAGGTTATCCCCGATTCTTCCCCTCCGTCCCCCCCTACCCCCCAAAGTCAATGCGCGGGTCCACCAGCACGTAGAGCAGGTCGGAGAGCAGGTTGCCCAGCATCAGCACCAGGCTCACCAGGGAGAGCAGCCCCAGCAGCACCGGGTAGTCGCGCGCCAGCAGGGCGTTGTAGAAGAGCAGGCCCATGCCGTCGAGCGAGAAGATCTGCTCGATGAACAGGTTGCCGACAAAGAACACGCCCAGGAAGCCGCCCAGGCCGGTGGCGATGGGGATCAGCGCGTTGCGCAGCACGTGCCGGTAGAGCACGGCGCGCTCGGGGAGGCCCTTGGCGCGGGCGGTGACGGCGTAGGCCTTGCCCACCTCCTCCAGGAAGGAGTTCTTCATCAGCAGGGTGAGCGTGGCGAAGTTGCCCGCCAGGTAGCAGAAGAGCGGCAGCGCGGCGTGGTAGAGCCGGTCCAGCAGGCGCGCCCGCAGGGGCAGGTCCTGCGCGAAGTCCGCCGCCGCTCCGCTGATGGGGAACCACGCCAGGAAGGTGCCGCCGCCGAAGAGCACGATCAGCAGGATCGCCAGCATCACCGGCGAGACGGCGTAGCCCACGAACACCAGCACGGAGGTGAGGTGGTCGAAGCTGGAGCCGTCGCGCACGGCCTTGGCGATGCCCAGCGGGATGCACACCAGGTAGGTGAGCAGGAAGGAGGCCAGCCCGAACTGGAGCGAGATGGGCATCTTGCTCACGATCACGTCAATGGCCGGCTCGTCGTAGCTGAAGGAGCGGCCGAAGTCCAGCCGCAGCAGGTTGCCCAGCCAGAGGCCGTAGCGCACCAGCAGCGGCTTGTCGAAGCCGAACTGGCGGCGCAGCTCCGCCAGGGTCTGCGCGGTGACGCCCTCGTGGGACAGGCGCGTGCCGCCGCCGCCGCCCTCCATGGCCGCGCCGAAGCGGATCTGGCTCAGCATCTGCTCGATCGGCCCGCCCGGCGCCAGATTGATGAGGACGAACGTCATCAGCGTGATGCCCAGGAAGGTGGGCACGATCATCAGCAGCCGCCGCAGGAAGTACGTGGTCATGGCGTCCCAGCAGGCTGCGGAAAAACGAACTGCAAGCGGGGGAACAAGTCCCCCCGCACCCCCCGAGTAGGTTTTCGCGGCGCGATGTTGCCGGCGCCTCCCGCAAGCGTCCGGCGCGGGCCGCCGCGCCGGCGTTGTTGGTTTTCAGAACGGGCAAGGAAGCCCGGCGTTTTGCCGGTGATTCCCGGATCGGCTCCTAGAGCCGATTCGCGCACCGCATGGCCGATCATGATCGTCCAATCCCGACACCCCTATACCGGGTGCAGGGAGCCCCGCTTCCTGCTGGGGCGCCCGGCGCGTCAGCGCCGCGCCAGACAGTAGGGCGGGGCAGCGCCCCCACAAATTCCCGTCCATTCGATGTTCCGCATCCCGCCGGTCTCCTCCGCCCGCGGCGCCGGAGGGCGCACACCGGGGCGGCCCCAGCGGCGCTGGGCGCGGCCTACTTCACCTGGGCCGGCATCCACCAGTACTCCTCCCCCAGCTGATAGGGCAGCGAATAGTTGAAGTAGGGGCGCGGGTACTGGAAGCGCCGCTGGTAGGCCACCAGGGAGCGGTCCGGCTCCAGCATGAAGGTGTAGGGCTGATCCTCGAAGAGCAGCTCGTGGATGCGCCGGAAGAGCCGGATGCGCTCGCGCTCCGGGATGCTCTTTTCCGCCGCGTCAATGAGCCGGTCCACCTCCGGGTTCTGGTAGCGCACCAGGTTCAGGCCGCCGGCGACGGCGTAGCGGGAGTGCCAGAGCGGCGCCACGTCGGGGAAGGACTCCCGCGTCCAGCCCAGCATCACCGCGTCGTACTTGTACTCGTCAATCAGGGTGAGGAAAGTGGTCCAGTCCACCACCTTGATGTTCATCTCCACTCCCGCCTGGCGCATGGACTCCTTGGCCAGGGTGAGGATCTTCACGCTGATCTCGGGATTGGCGGTCATCACCGTGAAGCGGAAGGCGCGGCCGTCCTTGTCCAGCAGCCCGTCGCCGTCGCTGTCCTTCCAGCCGGCCTCGCGCAGCAGGCGCAGCGCCTCCGCCACGGAGAAGCCGAGCGGCTTCACGTTGGGCGATGTGTAGGGCGAGGTGACGTCGAAGGGGCCGACGGCCTTCACTTGCAGGCCGTGGAAGAACTTATCAATGTAGGTGTCCCGGTCGTAGAGCAGGCCCATCGCCCGCCGCACGCGCTTGTCGCCGAAGAGCGGCGAGCCCAGGTTGTACCCCACGTAGCTGTAGCCGCGCGGCGCCCGGTTGCGCATCTCCAGCTTCACGATGCGCGTGGCGGCGCCGGCTTCCGGGCCGAACTCCGCGCCGCCGGTCTCCCGCACCCACTGCTCCGGACTCAGCGTGAGGATGTCCAGGTCGCCCTTCTTCAGCTCCTCCAGGGCCACCTTGTCCTCCTTCACGAAGCGCGTCAGCACGCGGCCGGGATTGTAGCGGCCCCGGTTCTGGGGCAGGTCGGCGCCCCAATAGTCCGGGTTCCGCTGGAGGACGATGGACGCGCCCCGGTTCCAGGTGTCGAGCCGGTACGGGCCGCTGCCCAGGGGCTGCTTGGCCAGCGGCGTCTCGTTGGGGTCGGCGCCAAAGCGCGCCTTGGGCACGATGCGCAGGTTAAGCGCCAGGTTGATGAAGTTCTTGTAGTGGTCGGCCCGCGCCGTGAAGCGCACGGTGCGGGCGTCCAGCGCCTCCGCCCGCTCGAAGTTGCCGTAGTAGGCCGCCCACTTGGCGCGCGTCTTGAGCTTCTCGTTGAACAGCACGTCGAAGCTGAACTTCACGTCCTCCGCGGTGACCGGCTGGCCATCCTGCCAGCGCGCCTTGGGGTTGAGGTGGAAGGTGTAGACCCGGTGGTCCGCGGAGACCTCCCAGCGCTCGGCCAGGAGCGGGTTGAACGCCAGGGTCTCCGCGTCGGTCTCCGCCAGCGTCTCGTAGATGCGCTCCAGGACGTGATTGGCGTAGAGGTCGGTGGCGTTGAGCGGATGCAGCGTGGAGGGCTGGGTGCTGAAGCGGTTCCGCAGGACGCCGCCCACGGGCGCCTGGGGGTTGCCGCGCGCGGGGGCATCCGCCCGCGCCAGCCCGCCGCCGAGCGCGAGGGCCAGGGCGCACAGGAGCAGCCCGGCGCGCCAGCGCCCCGCACCGCCGGCGGCAGGCCGCGGCACGCCGCGCAGGCTGGGGGCTGGGTCGTGTGGCATGTCGTCTCCCCGAGGAGGTTGCGGCCGGGTGCGCGCGCCGCGCGGCCTCAGGCTAACAGACCCCCGCGCGCCCGCGCAATTGACTTCGCGCCCCGGCTTCCCGACAATGCGGGCCAACGCAGGTTTCACGCACAGGACGATCCACCCTCCGCGGCGCGCGCCGGGGCCAGGGAGCGGACATTGCCGGGCGAGGGAGCATGATCGAGGCGGCGCTGGGGTACTTCCGGGCCCGGTACGGCTGGGTGATGGTGTTCGTCGCCGGCTCGCTGATGGGCATGGGCTTCGGCGCGCAAGTGTCCGTGTCGGTGTTCCTCAAGCCGCTCGGCGCGGAGCTGGGCTGGGCGCGGGGCGACATCTCCTTCGCCTACAGCCTGGCGGCGTTCTTCTCCGGCGCCAGCGGCGTGCTGATGGGCTACTGGGCCGACCGCTACGGCGCGCGGCGGTTCGTGCTGGGCGGCTCCCTCATGATGGGCGTCGCCTATGTGCTGCTGTCGTTCGTCACGCAGCGCTGGGAGCTCTACGTGCTCTACGGCCTGCTGGTCGGCGGGTTGTGCCAGGGGGCGTTCCTGGCGCCGATGCTGACCAACGTGGGCTTCTGGTTCGACAAGGACAAGGGCCTGGCGCTGGGGCTGGCGCTGGCCGGGCAGAGCCTGGGCGCGGCGCTGGTGCCGCTGGCGGCGCGCCTGCTGATCTCGTCGCTGGGCTGGCGCCAGGCTTACCAGGCGCTGGGGATCGGAGCGTGGGCGATCCTCGTGCCGCTGGCGCTGCTGGTGCGCGAGCCCCCGGCCCTGGCCCGGAGCCGGGCGGCGGTGCGGGCGCGCGGCTACGTCCCGGCGGCGGCCTCGGCGCCCTCCCGCGGCGGCGGCCGCCCGGGCGTCGTCACCGCTGCGTTGTGCGGGGCCATCGTCTGTTGCTGCATCTGCATGTCCATCCCCATCATCCACGTGGTGGCGCTGGCCACCGACCGCGGCGTGGAGGCCCAGACCGCCGCCGGCATCCTCACCGTGCTGATGGTGGTGAGCGTGATCGGGCGCGTGGGCATCGGCCGCGTGGCCGACTGGATCGGCGGCATCCGGGCGCTGCTGCTGGCCTCCGCCACCCAGACCGCGATGATCTTCTGGTTCACCCAGGCGTCCTCGCCCCTAGGCTACTACGTGATCGCCGTGGCCTTCGCCATCGGCTACGGCGGCGTGATTCCCGCCTACGCCGTCATCCTGCGCGAGGTGCTGCCGCCCGGGCGCGTGGGCGCCTCCATGGGCTTGGTGATGTTCTTCGGCAACTTGGGCATGGCCACCGGGGGCTTCCTGGGCGGCGCCTTGTTCGACTGGAGCGGCAGCTATCTGCTGCCCTTCGCCACCGGCGCCGCCGCCGGCGTGGTCAACCTGGCCGTCGTCGCGGCGCTGCTGCTCTACGTGCGCGGCCAGCACCCGGCGCCCGCCGCCGCCCAG
>Ga0315281_10009108_pt1 | contig 13797 bp, 9 predicted proteins | sample YL17G07_0_MG_FD_204540 | JGI IMG/M metagenome (GOLD analysis project Ga0315281, IMG submission 204540) | Sediment microbial communities from Yellowstone Lake, YNP, Wyoming, USA - YL17G07_0 | ecosystem: Environmental > Aquatic > Freshwater > Lake > Sediment | place: USA: Wyoming | collected...
AGTGGCTATCGAGGCCCAAGCCAGCCAAGCGCAAGAACAGGCCGCAGCCGCACGCGAACGACTCCGCGAGGCGGAAGAGGCGGCCAAGCAGATCGAAGCCGAGATCAAAGCTGTTGCCATCGAAGAGGCCAAGACCGCCAAGGAGCGTGCCGCCGTCGAGGCGCGTGCAAGCAAGGCCGAACAAGCGGCCGAGCAAGCGGCCAAGGCCGCCGAGGAGGCGCTGCGGGAAGCCGATGAGGCGCAACAGCAGCTGGCTAGCCAGGCCGAGGAGGCCCGCCTCACGGCTGAAGCACAAGCCAAGGCCGCCGAGGAGCTCGCCGGGCAGGCCGAAGCACAGACCAAGACCGCCGAGGAGCTCGCCGAACAGGCAGTAGAAGCCAAGGGCAAGGTCGAACAGCGCGTGCAGACCTCGGCCGAGCAGGCCAAGGCAGCCCAGGAGGAAGTGGCACGGACGCTCGAAGAGGCTGAGGCCGTCGAAGAGCGCATCAAGCAAGCCGAGGCGCGACGAGTGGCTATCGAGGCCCAAGCCAGCCAAGCGCAAGAACAGGCCGCAGCCGCACGCGAACGACTCCGCGAGGCGGAAGAGGCGGCCAAGCAGATCGAAGCCGAGATCAAAGCTGTTGCCATCGAAGAGATCAAGGCGGCCAAGGAGCGTGCCGCCGTCGAGGCGCGTGCAAGCAAGGCCGAACAAGCGGCCGAGCAAGCGGCCAAGGCCGCCGAGGAGGCACAAGCACAACTGGCGCGCGAGGCGCAAGCGCAGATGAAGGTGCTGGAACAGACCAAGGCCGCCGAGGAGCTCGCCGAACAGGCCCTACGAGCCAGGCGCGAGGTCGAACAACGCGTGCAGACCTCGGCCGAGCAGGCCAAGGCAGCCCAGGAGGAAGTGGCACGGACGCTCGAAGAGGCTGAGGCCGTCGAAGAGCGCATCAAGCAGGCCGAGGCGCGACGAGTGGCTATCGAGGCCCAAGCCAGCCAAGCGCAAGAACAGGCCGCAGCCGCACGCGAACAGCTGGGAAGGGTAGAAGTCGCTCAGGCACAGGCGATCACCGAGGCCGGCACCCGCAAGGCCGAACAGGAGGTGAGACCGTCGGCCGAGAAGGCGGCGGAGACGCAGAGCGTGGGTACGTGGAGTCGCGCCAAAGCGGACCTCGCTGGTGGAACCCGAGCTCCATCTCCCCAAGAGAACAAGTGCCCAGACCCCACCTGCGTCTGGCCCAACTCAGCGGAGGCAACGGTTTGCGCCCGTTGCAGGAAGCCGCTGACTCTGGCGCAGGAGGCAGACCCCGCGGGCGGCCGTGCCCTCGCCGAGGGGCAGGCGCAGGGTTCGGAGACGCAAGCGCAACAGGCCCACCAGGTGGTGGAAGAGCCTCCGGTGGACCACTTCTCCTTGATCCAGGAGTTCGCAGGGCTGGGGGCGCTCGGTGAACTGGAAGGCGAGGAGCACGAGTAGAGGTCGACATGACCGGTCCAAGAGGATGAGGACCCCCTCGGCGGCTCCTGCATCGGGCTCTGCTGCGGACGCTGCTCGTCCGGCGAAGCTGTGGGTGCGACGAGCTCGAGCATCGCGTGGACACGCTGCTCGGTCTCGACCGCCACGAGCTGGTGATCCAGCTTGAGGGTGACTTCCATGAGGGGGTGTCCTTTCGTCATGCGAGGTGCGGACATGCACCCGGTCCTGCAAGACGAACGATAGCCAGGGGGTCTGAAACGAGTTACATGCGTGGGAGCCAGCAGTCGCCCACGTTTCGTCGCGAGCGACCGCCCGAACGCGATCGTGACCGTGCAGACCCGCGACACGGCCACGGCCCGTCGGACGGCTCCACATCTCGATCCCAGTCCCGCAAGGGATCCGTGAGCCACCAGGTCGGGCGTCGCGGCCCATAGCATCGCAACGACACTTGCCCGCAGTTAGGTGCTGTAACTCGCCCCGATCCGCGAGGTGGTAGCGTTTCCGCTGGTAGACGGGGGCGTAGCTCAGTTGGTAGAGCACCTGCTTTGCAAGCAGGGGGTCGTCGGTTCGAGTCCGACCGTCTCCACCGAGAGAAACCGCTGGTAGCAGGCCGGTTGTTGGAATCGCTCGTGCCGAGGGCAGATCGCCTCTAGCCGCGGCGTTCAAGGGGGTGGCCATCAACCTGGTAGTCGGCGAACCTGCCCTGGGCACCCGTGAAGCCCGGTGTTTCATCATCGTGTCAACCACCCGTTCTCGACCTGCCGACGGATCACTCGGTTCTCTCACCAAAGGGCTCTTATAGTCCCGAGAAGTCACGGTGGGGCGCTCCCCTGTTGGAGCGACACTCACTCGATGCCCGGACTCGCGGGGAGCTGCTGACGAATAGCAGGGATCGTCGTCTGGGTTGATGGACATGCGGGGGGATGGTGGGGGAGCGATCTCCTGGCGTCACGCGGACATCCTTGCTCGCCGGCGACGGGCGGTGAGAGAATGCGCCGACCGAAGGGAGAAGGCATGCCAAGCCGTCCCAGCTGCGGCGGGGCCGTGAGTCAGTACGGCGGGAAATTGCGCGGGTACGGCGTTACCCGGGACATCCAGCCCACGGGCGCGCCGCAAAGTTACGTGGTCGACGACGCCGGAAGGTGGGGAGTCACCCTGCTGGGGCCCTCTACTGCGGCGGCGGCCGAGACAGTTCACGGCGCCCTGGGAGGCACCGTGTGTCCTTCCTAGTTCCGAAGAGACTGGCTGCCGCATGAGCGAGAGCCCATACCGTCTGCCCAAGACCGTCGTGCCTTCCCGGTACGACCTCGTGCTCGAGCCCGACTTCGAGACCTTCGGGTTCGAGGGCGTCGTCGATGTCACGCTGATCGTCGGCGAGACCGTGGACGAGATCATACTGAACGCCGACGAGCTGGAGTTCGGCGCCGCGTGGCTCGACCCGGCTGAGGGCGAACGTATCGAGGTGACCGCGGTTCGCCTGGACCCCGAAACCGAGCGCGCGCATCTGTCGCTCGCACGCGCGGCCGAGCCGGGAGACGCGACGCTCCACATGGAGTTCACCGGCGAGGTCAACGACAGACTGCGAGGGTTCTACAGATCCACCTACACGGTTGGCGCGGGTGAACACATCATCGCGACCACACAGATGCAGCCGACCGATGCCCGTCGCGCGTTTCCCTGCTGGGACGAACCCGAGTTCAAGGCCGTGTTCGGACTGACGCTCGTTGTTCCCGGGGAGCTGCAGGCCTTTGCGAACGGTGCTGAGGCATCCAGTGAACCGGCCGGCAACGGCAGGCGCCGCGTGAGTTTCACCGACACGATGCCGATGTCCACCTACCTCATCGCCTTCTGTATCGGTCGGCTGGAAGCGACCGAGCCGCTGATCGTGGACGGGGTGCCCGTTCGTATCGTCCACGTTCCGGGGAAGGGGAACCTGACTTCGTTCGCACTCGAAGTGGCCGAGCATTCTCTTGCCTTCTTCACCGAGTACTACGGCATCCCGTATCCCGAGAAGAAGATGGACCTCGCGGCCCTGCCCGACTTCGCCGCCGGCGCGATGGAGAATCCCGGGTTCATCACGTTCCGTGAGGCCGCCCTTCTGGTCGATCCGGAAACGGCGACTCAGACCGAGCGCCTGCGGATAGCAGACACCATCGCCCACGAGATAGCGCACATGTGGTTCGGCGACCTCGTGACGATGCGGTGGTGGAACGGAACTTGGTTGAACGAGGCGTTCGCGACCTTCATGTCCCTGCTGGCGGTCGACGCGTGGAAGCCGGAGTGGAAGGTGTTCGACTCGTTCGCTCTCGAGCGGAGCGAGGCCTTCGAGGTGGATGCGCTCTCGTCGACTCGCTCGATCGAGTACGAGGTGATCGCCCCCGCCGACGTGGAGGACATGTTCGACGTTCTCACGTACGAGAAGGGCGGGTCGGTGCTCTGGATGCTCGAGCAGTACCTGGGCCGCGAGCGGTTCCGCGACGGGATCCGCCGGTACCTCGCGGACCACCTTTACGGAAGCACCGACACGACCGACCTCTGGAGAGCGCTGGAGGAGGTCACGGGAGAGCCCGTTGGGCGTGTGATGGATGCCTGGATCTGGCAGGGTGGTCATCCCCTCATCGGCGTTGCACGGCAAGACGGGCAGATCGCGATCACCCAGTCCCGATTCAGCTACTCGGAGACGGACGAAGGCACGCGGTGGCCCATCCCCCTGCAAGTGAGGGTGGATGGCCGCACCGACGCCTTGCTCGTCGAGGCGACCGGAGCCACGGTCGAGGCGTCCGGAGCCGGAACCGTGGTGGCGAACGCCGGCGGATCGAGTTTCGCGAGGGTCCACTACGAGGGCGAGCTGTTCGATTGGATCAAGGACGGCGCTGCGGGTCTCGCGCCACTCGAACGCTACGTCCTGCTCGACGATGCTTGGGCGGCGGTGCTCGCCGGGGCTGTCGGCGCCGTCGAGTTCTGCGAGCTCACGACCGGTTTCCGTGGAGAGAGCGAAGACCCCGTGTGGAAGACGCTCCTGGGCGGTCTGGGGTGGTGCGACCGGCTGTTGGAGGGCACGCCGCGCGAGGGGTTCCGGAGGTTCGTCAGGGAGCTCGTGGGCCCGGCGCTCGAAGGCGCGGGCTGGGATCCTCGAGAGGGCGAGAGTGATCTCGACAGGGAACTGCGAGGGACGCTGGTCCGGGCGATGGGTCTGCTCGGCCGGGACCAGGCGACGATCGAGCGAGCGATCGCGGTGGAACGCGCGTCGCGTGCGGGGGAGACTGTGGACGGTCCGCTCGCCGCCGCCGCCTTGCCGGTTGCGGCAACGGCCGGCGGCGAGCAGGAGTGGGAGGTGTTCGCCGCGATGTATCGGGACGGCGACACGCCGCAGCAGCAGCGCCGTTACGTTCGAGCTCTGGCGTCGTTCCCGCAACCCGAACTCCTGGAGCGCACGCTGGCCAAGACGCTGGACGGCTACGTCCGCAGCCAGGACCTCCCGTTCGTGGTGGGAGGGTGCCTGACGGACCGAGACCACGCCGATGCGACATGGTCGTTCGTCAAGGAGAACTGGGATGCGCTCCGGTCGAGGCTGACGCCGCACCTGCTGGTGTACATGGTGGAGGGGGTGCGGGTGTTCTGCACGAAGGAGCAGCGCGACGACGTGGTGGCGTTCTTCGAGACGCACCCGCTGGAGCGCGCCGGGAAGATGCTGGTTCAGGCGCTCGAACGACAGGCCGTCGCGGTCGCGGTCCGCGACCGCGAGGCCGGCAAGCTGACGGCCGCCTTCGCGGCCGGCGGCCGGCTGGCCGGCTGGAACAGTTAGGCGCCTCCGCCCAACGCCCTCGCCAGTTCGTCGGCGGCTTCGATGACCTGACCGGCGTAGCGGCCGCCGGGCCGGGCGCCCATCCTGTTCCGCGGCCCGGATACCGAAACCACGGCCATGAGGTTTCCGCGTGGACCCAACACGGGTGCGCTCACCGAGGCGACGTCGGGTGCGCGTTCTCCCACGCTTTCCGCCCATCCCCGCCGCCGCGCGGTGGCCAGCTGAGTTCGGATCCTGTCCGGATCGGTGGGGGTTCGGTCTGTGAGGGCCTCGACCTTCGCGATCAAGCGGTCGGCGTCGCCGGACGTCCACGCGAGGAAGACCTTGCCCGCTGACCCGGCCGTGAGGGGCAGTGCGGCGCCGGGGGAGACAATCGTCCTCAGCTCCCGGGCGGACTGCACAGAGTCCACGCATATCCGCTCGTCGCCCAGTCGGGTGTAGAGCTGTGCGCTCTCTCCGGTGACTGCCGCGAGCCCTTCGAGTATCGGCCGGGCGATGTCCTTCAGGGGGAGATCGCGCGTTGCCGCGTGCGCCAGGTGAAGCAGCCGAGGGCCAAGCATGTAGCCCAGGCCACCCGCTTTGGCGAGGAAGCCGTTCGCTGCGAGAGCGGCGAGGAGCCGGTGCGTCGTGGAGCGCGACTGCCCGGTGACTTGAGCGATCTCAGTGAAGGTGTGAGCGCCTGCGGCGACGGCTTCCAGGACGGCGGTTGCGCGGTCCAGGCTGGTGATGCCGGAGCGACCTTGTGGTAGATTCATCGTGTTCCGCATTATGGCACATTGTTCCGATATACGGAACACTTGATGGCGAATACACCGGAGTGGTTGGAAGGGAGGGAGAGTGAGATGGCGCAGACGATGGCCGAGAAGGTCTGGGAGAGGCATGTCGTCCACCGGGCGGGAGGTGAGCCAGACTTGCTCTACGTCGATCTACACCTGGTTCACGAGGTCACATCTCCTCAGGCGTTCGACGGTCTTCGCTTGGCAGGACGCGGGGTGCGCCGCGCCGATCTTACGGTCGCGACGATGGATCACAATGTCCCGACCGACCGGCCGGGTCAGAAGGTCGAAGACCCTGTCTCCGCCGTTCAGATGGAGGCGCTCACCACGAACTGCGCCCAGTTCGAGGTGACGCTCTTCCCGATGGGCGACCCGGGCCAGGGTATCGTTCACGTGATCGGTCCACAGATGGGGCTGACTCAGCCGGGCCTCGTCATCGTGTGTGGCGACTCGCACACCTCGACCCACGGTGCGTTCGGTGCGCTTGCTTTCGGCATCGGGACCTCCGAGGTCGAACACGTGCTGGCGACCCAGACGCTTCCGCAGAAGAAGCCGGGCACGATGGCCGTCACCGTCGAAGGAGAGCTGCCGGACGGAGTAGGAGCCAAGGACATCATCCTGGGAGTCATCGCTCGCATCGGAACCGGCGGCGGCGTGGGGCACGTGATCGAGTATCGAGGCTCAGCCATCCGCGCCCTTTCGATGGAAGGCCGAATGACCGTCTGCAACATGTCCATCGAAGGAGGCGCTCGCGCCGGCATGATCGCTCCGGATGACACGACGTTCGCCTACCTGGAAGGGCGGCCCCACGCCCCGAGGGAAGGCGACTGGGAAGCGGCGCTTGAGTTGTGGCGTTCCCTGCCGACCGACGAGGGCGCGACCTTCGATCGCGAGGTGGGCATAGACGCCGCGACACTACGGCCCCATGTCAGCTGGGGAACGACTCCGGCTCAGACGGTGACGATCGACGATGTGGTGCCCGACCCTGAGTCCTTTGATGATTCCGCCAAGCGCGAGGGTGCGGCCAGAGCGCTCACCTACATGGGCCTGCAGGCCGGTACGCGCATCCGCGACATCCGGCCCGATGCTGTCTTCATCGGCTCATGTACGAACGGCCGCATGGAGGACTTGCGGAACGCTGCGCGCGTCTTAGAAGGGCGTCGCGTTTCCAACGGCATGCGGGCGATGGTCGTCCCAGGCTCGATGCTGGTAAAGGTACAGGCCGAGAAAGAAGGCCTCGACCGCGTGTTCAAGGACGCCGGTGTCGAGTGGCGCGAGGCCGGCTGCTCGATGTGTCTCGGCATGAATCCGGACCAACTGGCTCCGGGGGAGCGAAGCGCATCCACCAGCAACCGCAACTTCGAGGGACGTCAGGGCAAAGGCGGACGCACCCACCTGGTCTCGCCCGCCGTTGCTGCGGCGACAGCCGTGGCAGGTCACTTCGCAACGCCCGCCGATCTGTAGGCCGCTGCGACGGAGGGAGCAAACATGGAACCGATCAAGAAGATCGTCGGGACGGCCGCTCCACTGGACCGGTCCGATGTCGACACCGATCAGATCATCCCGGCTGAGTATCTGAAGCGCGTGGAGCGCACCGGATTCGGGCCCTTCCTGTTCGCGGAGTGGCGCAAGGACCCGGACTTCGTCTTGAACGACGAGCGCTACGCGGGCGCTTCTATCCTGCTGGTGGGCGCGAACTTCGGATGTGGTTCGAGTCGAGAGCACGCGCCTTGGGCGATCGAAGACGCGGGCTTCAAAGCTGTGATCGCGCCGAGTTTCGCCGATATCTTTCGCGGCAACTGCCTGAAGATCGGCGTTCTGCCCGTGGAACTAAGCGCGGAGGCGGTGGGCGCCTTGATGGACGCGGTGGCCGGTGAGCCGACAACGCAGATCATCGTGGACCTCGAGACGAAGACGGTGAGCGCACCTGGCGTCGTCGAATCCTTCGAGATAGACGATTTCACTCAGTGGCGTCTACTGGAAGGCCTGGACGACATCGGCCTGTCCCTCCGCAACGAGGAGAAGATCACAGCCTACGAAGCAACCCGCGAGGCATGGCTACCTACGGTCGGCTAGTCTCCGCGGCGGCTTTCGTGGCTGCCGTCTCGGTCTTTTCCGCATCTCCTGTCGTCTCGGACGCTGCCGCCCGTCGGGCAAACGTGCCTGCGGGATTGGAGAAGATCGACCACATCGTGTTCATCGTGCAGGAGAACCGGTCCTTCGATCACTACTTCGGGACCTACCCCGGCGCCGACGGAATCCCCAAGACGACTAGCGGCGCCTTCGCCGCGTCAACCTGCAACTACCACCCGGTGTTGAGGAAGTGCCTGAAGCCCTATCACACGACGAGCGACGTCCAAGCCGGTGGGCCTCACGCCCACAGGGCATCGGTCATCGATCGTGCGGATGGTGCGATGAACGGCTTCATCAAGGGTGCGGCTTCGAGCCCACTGACGAAGAAGTGCGTGCTGCAGCCGCTGCTGAGCTCCTGCCAGCCCTTCGAAGGGCCAGCCCACCAGCCGGACGTCATGTCCTACCGGACCCGCGCCGATATCCCCAACTACTGGGCGCTGGCCGACTGGGGCGTGTTGCAGGACCACCTTTTCGCATCCGTCGACTCCTTCAGTCTCCCGTCGCACATGTTCATCTTCAGCGGCTGGGCGGCCAACTGTTCGGGAGGTCCGATGACCTGCAAGGGCAGCTACGCGCCAGACATCACCGAGACCTTCGACTGGACGCCGATCCCCTATCTGCTCGACGCGGAAGGTGTTTCCTGGGCCTGGTACGTGGGCGAGGACACGGTTATCAACCAGACCTGCTACCCGACCTGCACGGAAAGCGGCAACCTGTTCACGCCGGCGAACTGGAACCCGCCCCCGGGGTTCAAGTACATCAAAGACGCGCCCTACGCCGTGGCGAGCCATGTCAAGTCCGTGGACTACTTCCGCCAAGCGTTGACGAGCTGCGCCAGCCCCAATTGCGGCGCCGTCCCGGCGGTGTCGTGGGTGATCCCCGGTGAGAACGTGAGCGAACATCCTGGCAAGGGTTCGATGAGGCCCGGCTACAACTACGTGAGCAAGCTGATAGAGGACATCGGATCGAGTCCCGTCTGGGGCTCGACCGCAGTTTTCCTCTACTGGGACGATTGGGGTGGCTTCTACGACCATATGCCGCCGGTGAAGGTCGATGGCCTTGGCTACGGCATCCGAGTTCCCGGCATCTTGATCAGCCCCTTCGCCAAACAAGGGTTCATAGACCACCAGGTCCTTTCCTCTGATGCGATGTTGAAGCTGGTCGAGGACCGCTTCCTCGGTGGCAAGCGGCTGGACCCGTCGCAGTCCTACATGCCGCCTGACAACAGGCCGGTCGTCCGCGAAAACGCGGCGAAGCTCGGGGATCTCTACGCCGAGTTCGACTTCAACCAGGCGCCACGCCAGGCCCCCGTTCTCCCGGGATAGCGTCCCAACGCGGGCAACGCCTATGCCGCGGACACCCGAACGCGTGTGGCGAACCATCCAGGAGGCGCGAGCTACTCGGTGACGGGCCGCTTTTCCTGCGCCAGTCGCCAGACGAGGTCGGCGGCCTTGTGCGTCCCCGGCTCCGCCTGCAGGCGCGCCGCGATCACGCCCATACGTTCGTGCATAGACGTATCCGACAACAGCATGTCGAGTGCCGTGTAGAACTCCAACTCACTGAAATGGTAGGTAGGCAGGTGGACGCCGAGATGCGACTCCTGAACACGCTGCGCGTTGTCGTGTTGATCCCAGAAGAGCGGCAGCACTAGCATCGGCTTTCCGAAATGCATCGACTCGGTCACCGTATTGTTGCCGCCGTGCGTGATGACTACATCTACGAGGGGAAGGATGTTGGTCTGTGGGAGGAATTCCGCCCCGTACATGTTGTCCCCCAGCGCGATCGACCCGTGCTGAGGACCCTTGCTCACGATCACGCGGTGCTGTGTCCGGCCTAGCAGCGCGATCAGCCGCTGCATCAGCTCGATATCGGCGGAGCCTAGAGAGCCCAAGGACAGATATATGAGCTTGCCCGCGCCGGCGCGCATGGCTTCGGGCAACTCGAAAGGCTCGTCCGTGGTTCGCACGCACGACTCAAGTCGGTGCCATCTGGGAGGCAGCGGTGCTGAGCGTTCGTAATCGAGCTCTCGTGGATAGACGTACATGTTCAGGTACGGCGACTCCAGCATGAACTCAGGCTCTGGGAGCGGCAGACCGCACTCCTCGCGACAGTAGGTGCTGAAGTCGTGCTGCAGATCTCGATGAAGCTCGCGGTAGCGCGTGCGGAACGGCACCCAGCCGGAACGATCCTGCGTTGCCAGACCGGAGAAGGGCGGGGGAAGTTCCGGGTCGCGCAGTTCGAGGGGATTGCACGAGACGATGCGGGCCCACGGTGCGCGCGACGCTGGAACCGCGGGGAAGGCCACGACGTTGTCCTCCACGATCACGTCGGGTTTCAGCTCCTCGAAGATCTCTGTCAGGCGCGGGTTCGCGTACTTCGCGCCGTCGATGAGTTCCTTCCACACGGGCTTGATGAATCCCTCCAGCTGAGTGAAGGTGGACTCCCGGAAGATGGGCGCGGTCTCGAGGACGAAGTCCTTCCAGAACTGGCCCGGCTCCTCGGGAACCTTCGGAGCAGGCTTCAGGCGCATCAAGGCCTCCTCGAAGCCGTTGGCCTCCAAGGTTCCTTTGAAGGACTCCTCGACCACGAATACGACTCGGGCACCACGCTCCCTGAGCACGTTCCCTATGCCCACGCAGTTGTTGGTGGGACCGAAAGCGCCTTCCGGGAAGAAGACGACGACGGGGTTCTCAGCGGTCACCTGTCCAGACTGACGGTGCAGCGCAGCGGGGTCAAGCCGAGGTTCGACGGACGACGCGAAGTGCTAGCGTGCCGGGCATGAGCGAACCCAAGACCGCCCCAGATTGGGAGCTGCGGTTCCGCGCTCCGTTCTTCTCACTTCCCTGTTGGTCCCGCACGAGCCCAGATCGAGTGGTCGTCACCTCGAACGAGGGGGAATCCTTCCAGGCATACGCCTGGGACCTCTCCACGGGGGCGCGTCGGCGGGTTTCCGATGAGCCGGTCGGGGTGCAGATAGAAGCAGGCATAGACGCCGCCCCGACGGCGGACGGCAGTGGCGTGGTCTGGTTCCGGGACACGACCGGAGATGAGTCCGGGCTGTGGGTCGTCGCGCCTTGGGAGGGGGGCGATGCCGTCCCGCTGCTACCGGGGGCGCCCGTCGGCTGGCCGTCCGCCGTAGCGCTGGGCCGCGACGTCGTCGCGGCCTCTCTCTCGACGGAAGACGGTTATCAGGTCTGGACAGCAGCCGACGGGGGCGCTCCGAAGATGGTCCACACGCATCCGGAACTGGTGGACATCCCGTGGCAGATGTGGGGCGGGAGCAACCTCGGGGGCCTGTCGGCTGACGAAACCATCCTGATGCTCCAGCACGCCGAGAACGGCAACTACTACTTCTTGGAGCTGCGCGCTATCGATCCGCGCACGGGAGAGACGGTGGGGGAGCTCTCCGACGGCTCCGGCAACTGCCTCAGGGGCCAGGCCTGGTCGCCCGTTCCGGGGGACGAGAGATTCGCCTTCATCGCTAACCGCACGGGGTGGGATCGCCCCGGCATATGGAACCCCGTCACGGGCGACCGCACCGACTTCGAGTTCCCCGGTACGGAGGGCGACTTCGAGGTGTCCGGCTGGTGGCCGGACGGGGACGCACTCCTCGTCAGCGTGCTGCTCGAAGGGCGCCATGAACTGTTCAGGCTCGATGTTCACAGCGGTGGGCTCGCGCGGGCCGCCCATCCGGAAGGCACGATATGGGGTGCGCAGGTGCGACCCGACGGCAGGATATGGATGCGCCACGAGCGCAGCACCTCGAACTCGCGGATCATCGACGATAGCGGCGACGAAGTGATCGCGCCTGAGGGACCGTCTGCGCCGGCGGGGAGGGCGTTCCGCTCGATCCACTTCCGCAACCCCGGCGGCGATGAGGTCCACGGTTTCGTAGTGACCCCTGAAGGCGAAGGGCCGTTCCCGCTCGCTCTGGATGTTCACGGTGGTCCCGAGTGGTTGTGGGCCGACCAATGGCACCCGAAAGTGCAGGGCTTGGTGGACGTCGGTCTGGCTGTCGCGCTGGTGAACTACCGGGGATCCACTGGCTACGGCCGTGGATGGAAGGACCGCCTGATCGGGAACGTCGGCTTCCTGGAACTCGCGGACGAGCTGGCGTGCCTCGACTACCTGATCGCCGAGGGGGTCGCGGACCCACTTCGCGTCGTGCTGATGGGCAGGTCCTGGGGCGGGTACATCACGCTCTTGGGTCTCGGGATGCACCCCGACCGGTTCATCTGCGGCGCTGCGGGCGTTCCCGTGGCCGACTACGTGGAGTGCTACGTGGATTGCTCGCCGCCGCTTCAGGCCATGGACCACGCTCTGGTCGGCGGCCCGGCCACCGAGCATGTGGAGTTCCTGACGCCGCGCTCTCCGATCACGTATGTGGACAAGGTCACGGTCCCGGTTCATATCCAGTATGGCGAGAGCGACACGCGCTGCCCGCCGAGGCAGGTGCGGCTGTACATCGACGCCCTGCGCGCCGTCGGCGGCGACGTCGAGGTGGACTCCTACGGAACCGGTCACGCCTCCTTCCTCGTGGACGAGGAGGTTAGACAGTGGGGCGTGGTGCTCGACTACCTACAGCGACACGTCCCGGGTCTGGCGGGCTCCGAAGACTCCTAGAGGGCTGCTCCGTTCATCCGACTACTTGATAGCGTCCCGCCCGCGCTCTCCGGTGCGCGTGCGCACCGCGTCGTCCACGGGCGTGATGAATATCTTCCCGTCGCCAACCTGGTGACGCTTCAGCGAGCCCTGGATGGCAGTGACGATGCGCTCGACGTCTTCCTCGAGGACCACCATCTCGACCTTCATCTTCGGGTGGAAGATGTACCAGTCGGGCTTCGGCTCCTCGCCCCTGCGGAAGCCACGCTGCTTGCCGAAGCCCTTGGTCTCGGTGACGCTCATGCCCACGACACCTTCCACCGCAAGCGCATCGGCGACCGTGTCGAGGTCGTAGGGCTGTATGTAGCACTCGATCTTCTTCATATGCGTTCCCCCTGTAGACGTTGCGGTTAGACGATCCCTTGGTCGAGCATCGCGTCGGCGACCTTGACGAAGCCCGCGATATTCGCGCCGTTGACGTAGTTGCCGGGCGTACCGTAGTCGGCGGCGGTCTCGCCGCACTGCTTGTGGATGGCCTTCATGATGCCGTGGAGGCGAGTGTCCACTTCCTGGCGCGTCCAGCTGAGCCGCAGGCTGTTCTGCGACATCTCCAGGCCGGAGGTTGCGACGCCGCCGGCATTCGCCGCCTTGCCGGGACCGTAGAGGATGCCGGCGCTGACGAACTGCTCGACACCTTCGGGCACCGTTGGCATGTTGGCGCCCTCGCTCACGACCTTCACGCCGTTGTTCAGCAGGTTCGCGGCGTCCTTGGCGTTGATCTCGTTCTGCGTTGCGCTCGGGAACGCGCAGTCGGCTTCGATGGCCCACAGCGGGTTCTGATCGGCACCCGGATCGGCGGCAACATAGGTCGAACCGGAGAATCTGTCAGCGTACTCGCTGATACGGCCGCGCTTCTCATTCTTCAGCTCCATCAACCACGCGAGCTTCTCGCGGTCGATACCTGCAGGGTCGTGGATCACACCACCCGAGTCCGACGCCGTGATCGGCTTGCCACCCAGATCGAGGATCTT
>Ga0315281_10009109_pt1 | contig 13797 bp, 14 predicted proteins | sample YL17G07_0_MG_FD_204540 | JGI IMG/M metagenome (GOLD analysis project Ga0315281, IMG submission 204540) | Sediment microbial communities from Yellowstone Lake, YNP, Wyoming, USA - YL17G07_0 | ecosystem: Environmental > Aquatic > Freshwater > Lake > Sediment | place: USA: Wyoming | collected...
GATCGAACAACTGGTGAAAGAGTGGCGGCCTTCGCTGCTGGTCGTCGGGCGCCCGCTCGGCGAAGACGGCGCGCCGCACGAGATGACGCGCCGGGCCGAACGCTTTGCCCGCCAGCTGAACGGCCGCTTCCGGCTGCCGGTAGCGATGGTTGACGAGCGCTACAGCTCCTCCGAGGCCGAAAGCCGCATGCGGGCCGCGTACGGAAACCGCAAGACCGCCGACCTCGCGCGGGGCAAGACGCTTGATTCACACGCGGCGCAAATCATCCTCGAGCAATACTTCGGTGACAAAACTTCCTGACGCCGAAACGTTGCTGCCCGGGCTCGCCGCCGAGCTCCGGGCGCACATCACCCCGGCCACGGCGATGATCGGCCTGCACACCGGCGGCGCCTGGGTCGCCGAGCGGCTGCATCCGCTGCTGGGGCTCAAGGCGCCTTTGGGGTTCATGGACATCGCGTTCTACCGAGACGATTACTCGAAAGAAGGCCTCAAGCACGACCCCAAGCGCACGCGGATTCCGTTCGAGGTCGAAGGCCGCGAGATCCTGCTGGTGGATGACGTGCTCTACACGGGGCGCACGGTGCGCGCGGCCATGAACGAACTGTTCGACTACGGACGGCCGAAAAGCATCGCACTGGTGGTGCTCGCTGATCGCGGCGGCCGGCAACTGCCGATCGCCGCGCAGGTCTGCGGCGCGCAAGTGGACGTGCCCGGGGGGATGCGGCTGCGCCTGAAGCGCGCCGCCGACGGCAAGCTCTCGCTGGAGCTCGAGCGTGCCGGGTAACCCGCAACTCAACGCCAACGGCGAGCTGCAGCACCTGCTCTCCATCGAAGGCCTGCCGCGGGAAATACTCACGCAGATTCTCGACACCGCGGAGCCCTTCGCCGGCGTTACCGAGCGCGAAGTGAAGAAAGTTCCGCTGTTGCGGGGCAAGAGCGTGTTCAACCTGTTCTTCGAGGCCTCGACCCGTACGCGCACGACTTTCGAGATTGCCGCCAAGCGGCTCTCGGCCGACGTGATCAATCTCAACGTCTCGGTGAGTTCGCAGTCGAAGGGCGAATCGCTGCTCGATACGGTGGCCAACCTTTCGGCGATGCAGGCCGATGTATTCGTGGTGCGCCACGGTTCCTCGGGCGCGCCCTACCTGATTGCGCGCCACGTCAAGCCGCACGAGCATGTCATCAACGCGGGCGACGGCCGGCACGCGCACCCGACCCAGGGCCTGCTCGATCTCTACACCATCCGCCACTACAAGAAGGACTTCACCCGGCTCACGGTAGCGATCGTCGGCGACGTGCTGCATTCCCGCGTCGCGCGGTCTCTGATTCACGGTCTCACCACGCTGGGCGTGCCCGAAGTTCGCGTCATCGGGCCGCAGACGCTGCTGCCCGCGGGGGTCGAATCGCTCGGCGTGCACGTGTTCCACGACATGCGCGCGGGACTCAAGGACTGCGACGTGGTGGTGATGCTGCGGCTGCAGAATGAACGCATGAACGGCGCGCTGCTGCCCTCGGCGCAGGAATACTTCAAGCATTATGGCCTGACCGCGGCCAAGCTCGCGCTGGCGAAACCCGACGCTATCGTGATGCATCCGGGGCCGATGAACCGCGGCATCGAGATCGATTCGTCGGTGGCCGACGGCCCGCACTCGGTGATCCTGCCGCAGGTCACCTTCGGCATCGCGGTGCGCATGGCGGTCATGTCCATCGTGGCGGGCAACTGATGAATTTGCTGATCAAGGGTGGCCGTGTCGTGGACCCGGCCAGCGGACGGGATGAGGTCGGTGACGTTTTTGTCTCTGACGGCCATGTGGTTGAATCTTTCAGGGAAAAACCCCAAAAAACAATCGACGCCAAAGGCCTCGTCGTCGCGCCGGGCCTGATCGATCTTTCGGCGCGGCTGCGCGAGCCGGGCTACGAATACAAGGCCACGCTCGAATCTGAAATGGATGCCGCGGTCGCGGGCGGCGTCACCAGCCTCGCGTGTCCGCCGGATACCGACCCGCCACTCGATGAACCGGGCCTGGTGGACATGTTGCGCCGGCGCGCCAAGGCGCTTGCGCGGGCGCGCGTGTACCCGGTCGGCGCGCTCACGGTGAAGTTGGCCGGCGAGCGCCTGACCGAGATGGCCGAGCTTGCCGAGGCGGGCTGCGTCGCCTTCTCGCAGGCCAACGCGCCGGTTGCCAACACCCAGGTTCTCTGGCACGCGATGCAGTATGCCGCCACCTTCGGATTTCCAGTTTGGCTGCGCGCCGAGGACCGTTCGCTCGCGCATGGCGGCGTCGCGCACGACGGCGAGGTCGCGACGCGGCTCGGACTGCCCGGTATCCCGGCATTTGCCGAGACCATTGCGCTGGGCACCTTGCTGCAACTGGTGCGCGCCACCGGCAGCCGCGTGCATGTCTGCCGCCTGTCCACCGCGGTGGCGGTCGAGATGATCCGCGCGGCGAAGAAAGAAGGGCTGCCGGTCAGCTGCGATGTCGGCATCCACCACGTGCATCTGTCGGAAATGGACCTCGGTTACTACGATTCGCATTGCCGGCTCGAACCGCCGCTGCGCTCGCAGCGCGACCGCGAAGCGCTTGCCGCCGGCCTTGCCGACGGCACCGTCGACTGCGCGGTATCGGACCATACGCCGGTGGACGAAGACCAGAAGCAAATGCCATTCGCGGAAGCCGAACCCGGCGCCACCGGCCTGGAGCTGCTGTTGCCTCTGATGCTCAAGTGGGGCGCGCAGAAGAAGCTGCCGCTGGCGAAAGCGCTCGCGCCCGTTACCAGCGGCGCGGCGCGCATCCTGGGCGTGCAATCGGGCCGCATAGAGGCTGGCGCGCCGGCGGACCTCGTGCTGTTCGATGCCGGGCAAAGCTGGCGCGTCGCTCCGGAGATGCTGCGCAGCCAGGGCAAGAACACGCCCTTCCTCGGCTATGAACTTGCCGGTCGCGTCCGCACGACGATCGTCGCCGGCAATGTCGTGTACGAGCACCCGTGAGGCTGGTGGTGGTTGCGGCGGTCCTTGCCGTTGCCGGCTGCGGAACGGTCTCTCGAACTGACGCGCCGCCACCTCCCGCGTCCGCGTCTGCCAAAGGCGCCTACTACAAGGACGACGGCCCCGGCGCGAATCCTCCTCCCGATCTCGCGGCCATACCCGATGCGATACCCAGGGCAGAGCCGCTGCACCGCTTCGCCAATCGTCCCTACCAGGTTTTCGGCAAGGACTATGTGCCCGTCGCGAGCCTGGCGCCGTTCCGGCAGGCCGGCCTCGGCAGCTGGTATGGCCGGCGGTACCACGGCGCGCCCACCTCGAGCGGCGAGCGCTACGACATGTACGCCATGACCGCGGCGCATCCGACGCTGCCGATCCCGAGCTACGTCCGCGTCACCAATGTCGCCAACGGCCGCAGCGTCGTGGTGCGGATCAACGATCGCGGCCCGTTCCACTCCGACCGGATCATCGACCTTTCTTACACCGCCGCCTGGAAGTTGGGTTACGTGGATGCCGGCAGCGCGCGCGTCGAAGTGGAATCCCTTTTGCCGGGAAGAACAGAAACCGTCCAGGAAGTAAAACCCGAAACCAAAGGGGTGTTCCTGCAATTGGGGGCTTTTTCCGCACGCGAAACAGCCGAGAGTTTCCGTGTCCGCGTCTACCGCGAGCTGGCCTGGTTGTCGGAAACGATCCAGGTGATCGCCGGCGACGCCGTTTTCCGCCTGCACCTGGGTCCGTACCGTTCGCAGGAGGAGGCGCGTTCGATCGCGGATCGGATCCAGTCTGAACTGCGTCTGCGGCCGGTGCTCGTAACAAGGTAAGCGATGTTGCGCAATTCCCTCGTCTTGTTTCTCTTTCTGCCGGTGCTCGTTCTGGCGCAAGCACCCCAGCCGCCGCAAGTCACGGGCCGCGCCTGGGTGGTCGTGGATGTCTCGAGCGGTCAGATTCTCGCCTCGGAAAAACCAGATGAGCGCTTCGAGCCCGCTTCGCTCACCAAGCTGATGACGGCCTACCTGGTGTTCGCCGCGCTGAAGGAGAAAAAGCTCGCGCTGGATGAGCAGGTGAACGTGTCGGAGCGCGCCTGGCGGGCGCCGGGTTCGCGCATGTTCATAGAGCCGAAGAAGCCGGTGAGTGTGGACGAACTGATCCGCGGCGTGATCGTGCAGTCGGGCAACGACGCGTGCATCGCGTTGGCCGAGCGGATCGCCGGGTCCGAGGAGGCGTTCGCGGCAATGATGAATCGCGAGGCCGGGCGGCTCGGCATGAAGAGCACCAAATACATGAACTCCTCGGGGCTGCCCGACCCCCAGCACTATTCGACGGCGCGAGATCTCTACCAGCTCGCCACGGCACTGATCCGCGATTTTCCCGGGCAGTACGCGCTGTACTACTCGCAGCGCGAGTACCGTTACAACGGCATCACCCAGGCGAATCGAAATCGCCTGCTCTGGCTGGACACTACGGTGGATGGCATGAAGACCGGCTTCACCGAGGCGGCGGGCTACTGCCTGGTCGCGTCCTCGAAACGCGGGCCACGGCGTTTGCTCTCGGTGCTGCTCGGTTCGACTTCCGAGAGCATGCGCGCGCAGGAATCACAGAAACTGCTCAACTGGGGGTTTCAGTTCTTCGACGCGGTGCGCCTCTACGCGGCTGGCGCGCCGGTGAAGGAGATCGAGATCTGGAAAGGCTCGCGCGCGACGCTGAAAGCGGGTTTCCGCGACGATCTGGTGGTCACGGTCCCCAAGGGCCAGGGCGAGAGATTGAAGGCCGAATTGCTGTCGCTATCGCCGCTCGTGGCACCGGTGGCGGAGGGCACCCGCGTCGGCAACCTGCGCGTGACCCTCGATGGCAAGCCGCTCGGCGAATATCCTGTTGTCGCGCTCGAAGAGGTGCCGGCGGCGGGGATTCTTGTGCGCGGCTGGGATACACTGCGGCTCTGGCTGAAATAGTGGAGTGAGGATGGTTTTTCTGAATGGAAAGTTCATGCCGGTCGAGGAAGCACACGTTCCGGTGCTCGACCGCGGCTTCATTTTCGGCGACGGTGTCTACGAACTGATCCCGGTCTATTCGCGCGTGCCGTTCCGCATGGACGAGCATCTCGCGCGCCTCGAGCGCAGCCTGGAGGCGGTCCGGATCCGCAATCCCTACCGCCGCGCGGAGTGGCGCGACATCATCCTGCAGTTGGTCGCGAAGCAACCCTTCGAGGATCAGGGCGTGTACTTCCAGGTGACGCGCGGCGTCGCCAAGCGCGACCATGCGTTCCCCAGGGATAGCACGCCGACGGTTTTCATCATGTCCAATCCACTGGTCAATCCGCCGCGGGAACTTGTCGAACGCGGCGCCTCGGCCGTGACTGCCGTGGACAACCGCTGGCATCGCTGCGACATCAAGTCCATCTCGCTCGTCGGCAACTGCCTGCTGCGCCAGGTTTCGGCGGACGTTGGCGCGGTGGAGACGATCCTGTTTCGCGACGGCAAACTCACCGAGGCCTCGGCTTCGAACGTGTTTGTCGTCAAAGGCGGCGTGATCCTGTCGCCGCCCAAGTCGAACCTGATCCTTCCGGGCATCACCTTCGATGTGATCGCCGAGATTGCGCAGGCCGCCGGGCTGCCGCTTGAATACCGCGATGTCAGCGAAGCCGAGGTGCGCGGCGCCGAGGAAGTCTGGGTTACTTCCTCCTCCAAGGAAGTGCTTGCCATCGTGACGCTCGACGGCCGGCCTGTGGGCGGCGGCAAGCCCGGCCCGGCGTTCCGCCGGATCCATGCGCTGTATCAGGAATTCAAGCAAAAGGTCATGCGTGCAGGAAAGGATCGACAAGCCGCTTGAAGTGGCCGCGTTGCTGGCTTTCCCCACCGCCTTTCCGATCAAGATCATGGGGCGCAGGGAAGGCGGCTTCACGAAGGCCGTGATCGAAATCGTTTTGCGGCACGCCCCTGATTTCGTCCCCGGAACGATCGAAACCCGCCCGAGCCGCGAGGGCAAGTACATCAGCCTCACCGCCACCGTGAACGCCACCTCCCGCGAGCAGCTCGATGCCCTTTACCGGGATCTTTGCGATCACCCGGCCGTCGTCATGGTGCTGTGATGATAGTTGCTGAAAAAATTCTGGTAAAAAAACTCGGGAAAACCGAATATCAACCGACCGTCGATGCGATGCGCCAGTTCACCGCGCGGCGCAGCGCGGATACGCCCGATGAACTCTGGTTGCTCGATCATCCGCCGGTGTATACCCTCGGCCTCGCCGCAGATGCGGCGCACGGGCCCAAGCACGCCAACGGTATTCCCGTGGTGCAAGTGGAGCGCGGCGGTGAGATCACCTACCACGGCCCGGGGCAGATTGTTCTCTACACGCTGGTGGATCTGGCGCGGCGCGGCATCAAGGTAAAGCAGTTCGTGGCGATGCTCGAGCAATCCGTCATCGACCTGCTGGGCAGCCGCGCGGAACGAAAGCCCGGGGCGCCCGGCATCTACGTGGGTGGCGCCAAGGTCGCCGCGCTCGGCATTCGCGTCTCGCGAGGTTGCGCGTTTCATGGTCTCGCGCTCAATGTCGACATGGACCTGACGCCTTTTTCCGCCATCGATCCTTGCGGCTATCCGGGGTTGCAGGTGACACAGACTCGTGACCTCGGAATGAAAGAAAACAAGGAAATCCTGGGTGAGAACCTCGCCGGAATCTTGATCGAAAAACTCGAACATGCGTGAAGCCGGCGTGAAGGAGAAAGGGGCGCTGAAGACCGCCCGCCTCAAGTTTGTCCCGAGGGAGAAACTTCAGAAGCCAGGCTGGATTCGTGTCCGGGCGCCTGCTCCGGATTCGCGCTTCCACGAGATCAAGCGGGTTCTGCGCGAGCAGAAGCTGCATACGGTATGCGAGGAAGCCTCCTGCCCCAACATCGGCGAGTGCTTTGGCAAGGGCACGGCGACATTCATGATCCTGGGCGACATCTGCACCCGCCGCTGCCCGTTCTGCGACGTCGCGCACGGCCGGCCGCTCGCGCCCGATGCCGAGGAGCCGCGTCATCTGGCAGAGACGATTTCAACGCTGAAGCTGTCATACGTGGTGATCACCAGCGTGGACCGGGACGATCTCAAAGACGGCGGCGCGCAGCACTTCGTCGATTGCATCCGCGCGGTGCGCGAGAAATCACCGCGCACCACCATCGAAGTCCTGGTGCCGGACTTCAGGGGGCGCCTGGAGCGCGCGCTGGAAGTGCTCTCGGCCGCGCCACCGGATGTGATGAACCATAACCTTGAAACCGTGCCGCGCTTGTACAAGCAGGCGCGTCCCGGGGGCGATTACGCGCACTCACTGGAATTGTTTTCCCTGTATGGGAAAAGCAATCCTGAAATACCGGCCAAGTCCGGCCTCATGGTCGGGCTGGGCGAGACCGACGAGGAGATCCTTGCCGTGATGCGCGACCTGCGCGCACACGGCGTGGCCATGCTCACCATCGGCCAATACCTCGCGCCTTCCGCGCATCATCTGCCGGTGGAGCGCTATGTGCATCCGGACACCTTCGCCCTGTTCGAGCGCGAAGCCGCGGCAATGGGATTCCGGCACGCGGCAATCGGACCGATGGTGCGCTCCTCGTACCATGCGGATCAGCAGGCCCACCACGCCGGCATCGGATAGGAGGAACCATGCACGTACGAGCGATCGCGATCATGCTGCTGTTCTGGACGTTTCCTGCGCAGGCGAATCTCGACGCGCTCACCAACAAAGACGCGACCGCGGGCCTCAAGGCGGCGCTGGAGAAGGGGTCCGGGATCGCCGTCGACCTGCTCGGCAAGACCGACGGCTTCCTCGGCAACGGCGCGGTCAAGATCCCGCTGCCCGATTCGCTGAAGAAGTACGAAAAACTCATGCACAACTTCGGCATGGGCAAGTACGCCGACGAACTGGTCCTTACCATGAATCGCGCCGCCGAGGCCGCCGTCCCCGAAGCGAAGAAACTGTTCGTCGATTCGATCAAGAAGATGAGCGTGCAGGACGCCAAGGGTATCCTCACCGGCGGGCAGACCTCCGGCACCGACTACTTCAAGCGCAGTACCACGGACCAGTTGCGCCAGCGGTTCCTGCCGATCGTGAAGAAGGCCACCGCGCGGGTGAAGCTTGCGGAGAAATACAACCAGTACGCGCAGAAGGGCGTGCAATTCGGCCTGGTGAAGAAAGAGCAGGCGAATCTGGACGACTACGTGACGCAGAAAGCGCTCGACGGCCTGTTCTTCATGGTGGCCGAAGAGGAAAAGAAGATCCGCCAGGACCCGGTCAAGGCGGGCAGCGACATCATCAAGAAGGTTTTTGGTGCGTTGAAGTAGTGTTGTACATCACTCAATCATAGGGGAGAAAGAGATGAAGAATTTGATCGCCGTATTGTGCTGTGCGTTGCTGGCTGTGCCTGCGTTCGCGCTGGCGCAGGACAAGGCCAAGAAAGAACCGAGCGAGAAGCAGAAGGCCCAGCAGGAGCGCATGAAGGATTGCAACGCGAAGATGGGCGACAAGAAGGGCGACGATCGCAAGAAAGCCATGAGCTCGTGCCTGAAGGGCGAGGCCGAGGGTCCGTCCGACAAGCAGAAAGCGCAGCAGAACAAGATGAAAGACTGCAACAAGCAGGCCGCTGACAAGAAAATGAAAGGCGACGAGCGCAAGGGCTTCATGAGCACCTGCCTGAAAGGTTGACAGGCCTTGCCGTACGCTGAAAGGGCGCGCCCCGCGATACCGGGTGCGCCCTTTTTGTTTCTGGCCATGCGTGCAACGTTACGCGCGCGGGGCCGGGGTCATCCGGCGCTCGGGGGCGAAGATCGACTGAAGCGCTGGTGCGCGAACGCTGCCTGTTCAGCTTGCAGCCTGTTATCTTGCCTATTGATAATTGATATCAATTCGCTAGAATAGAGCCGATTAACCGAGGTATCGACATGTCAATCCAGCAGATCTTGATTCGACTCCCTGAAGACGTGGCCGCCAGGTTCAAAGCCGTGGTTCCTGCGCGCCAGCGCAATAAGTTCATTGCCGAACTGGTGGCAACCGCGGTCGCTCACCATGAGGACGAGCTGGCGAAGATCGCCGTTTCGGTGACCAACGATGAGAAACGCAACCCCAAAATCGCGCGGGAGACGAGCGATTGGGAAGCGACCGTGGGCGACGGCTTGGAAAGAAAACAGGACGCGCATGCAAAGCCCAAAGCGCGGTGACGTAGTCTGGGTCAACCTGGATCCGACCGTGGGAGCGGAGATCCAGAAGCGCCGGCCTTGTGTCGTGGTGTCGCTCTCGGTGCTGAATGAAAAGCGCCTCACGGTGGTCGTGGTGCCGCTTTCGACGGCCAGTACGCCGCGACCGCCGTTGGTGGTGGCGGTGCCCTCCGCGGGCGCCGCGTCGAATGCCCGAATCGATCAAATCCGTACGATCGATAAATCCCGCATTCTGGATGCTGCCGGAAAGTTGAACCGTGCAGACATGGACCACGTGGAGCAAGGGCTGCGAACCGTGCTCGGGCTATAGCACCGCGAACCCCATGGCCCTGCGCGCTCGCTGCTCCTGATCGCAGCCAAGCAACCTGCAGCAGTGCGCGAGGCCTTCAAATCCGCAGCGCCGAGTCCGAAAAAGAGGGCGTTTTCCAAGGCAAACTCTATCTCGAAGTTTTTGCGTTTCCCGAAGGCTGCGTAAATATTACGCCCACAAACCGGGTGGACCCGATTCGCGCCACCGTCACCTTGCCCGATTCGCGCGACCGCAGCCTAGCGTCGCTGCGCCTACGTAGACCCGATCGAAATCCATTTCGGCAACCGCGGCTGCTTCGCCGGCGCGCTCGTGCTGGACGACGAAATCCTGCTCGGGGCAGTGCCGATGGAAGACATGGACCGCGTGGTATCGCGACCCGGAGCGTGACGGTCGATCCGGCTGGCGCAAGCGCGCCTTCCTCCGCCGCAAAACGAAGTGGGACCTCTCTTTAACCGCGTTCGCCCAAATAGAGTAGAAAGGTACCTCCCGTGTTACTCGAAACGGGGGCGCAACCGGTAGCGGGGAGGGACGTCTCATGACCTTAGCAGCGCTTTCAGATCCAGAGCTTGCCCGTGTCCCCCGCTGTTGCGCTGACGCCTTTCGGTAGCCCTTCGCGAAAGCGCGGGGCGACATGAAATCCACCTTCACGCTCGGCCTGCGTGGCCGTCTAATTCTCCTGCTGCTGGCGGCGTTTGCCGCGCTCGCCGGCCTGATCGTGTGGCATCTTGCCGATCACCGTGAAGAACGTATAGGCACGGCGACCGAAAATCTTCTGAATCACGCGAGAGTGATCGCCGCCCGGCAGCAGTACCTCGCGTCGCACGCCGAGGCGATCCTGAATGAACTGATGCCGCATCCGGAGTTGCGCGAGCGCGGCTCAAGTAAGGCATGCACGGAGGTGCTTTCGGCGCGACTTCAGCATGAAGCGGAGTTCCTCAATATCGTCAAGGCGCTGCCGAACGGCGATCTCGCCTGTGCCGCGATACCACCGAAAGGCGGTTTCAATGTTGCCGATCGAAACTATTTCCAGCAGGCGCTCAAGACGCGCGAGATGGTGGTCGGCGATGTGATTGCGGGCCGCGTCCAGGACAAGCCGACTGTCGCCTTCGCCAAGGCCATGCGCGACGACGCGGGACGCGCCTTCGGCGTTCTCGTCCTGGCGCTCGACTTGGGCTGGCTGAGCCGGGAACTGGCGAGGACCAACCTTCCTGAAGGCGCCCGGCTGGTGGTGGTAGACAACCAGGGCACCGTCGCCGTGCGGCAGCCCGACCCGGATGAATGGGTGGGCCGAAGCGCTTTGCATATGCCTGTGGTCAAGCGTGTTCTGGCCCGCGTCGGGGAAGGAACGCTGGAGGAAGTCGGCCTGGACGGCTCGCAAAGAATTTATGGCTTCACGCCGCTGATGAATACGATTTCCGGACGCATGGTTCTTTGGTTGGGCATGCCGAAGGAAGTCGTGGAAGCGCCTGCGAGACGTGAACTGATGCTCGGTCTCGGCATCTTGCTGGCAATGCTGCTCGGCGCGCTCGGATTGGTGGCCTGGGGTGGCAACCGGCTGCTGCTGCAGCCCCTGTTGACGCTTTCGCGGGTAGCGGCCCGCCTTGGCGCCGGGGATCTCGGTGCTCGTACGGGACTGCCTCATGGCGACGACGAGGTCGGACGGCTGGCCAAGACTCTCGATGGAGCGGTCGCCGGCATCGAGGACAGGGAGCGCACGCTTGCACGCGCCAACCGCGCGCTGAGGGTTCTATCCGCCGGCAACCGCACCCTGTTGCGTACGAAAGGCGAGCAGGAACTGTGCTTGGAGATGTGCCGGGCCATCGTGGAAGCCGGCGGCTACCGCATCGCCTGGGTCGGTTATGCCGAGCACGACCCGGAACGAAGCATGCGCACTGTCGCCGCCTGGGGCGTCGAAAAGGACTTCGTGTACGACCTCAAGATCACCTGGGGCGAAACCGAGTCGGGCCGCGGGCCGGCCGGGACGGCGATACGCCGGGGCGCTCCTGTCGTGTCGAACGACATTGCGTCCGACCCGGGTTGCGCCGCCTGGCGGGACTTGGCGCAGCGTCATGGCTTCGCTTCCTCGCTGGCCCTGCCGCTGCGGTCGGACAGCGCCGTCATCGGCGCACTCTGCATCTGCGCCGCCGAGCCCGGCGCATTCGATGAAGAATCGATCCAACTGCTCAGCGAGGCGGCGGACGATCTCACCTTCGGCATCGCCACCCAGCGCGCGCAAGCCGAGCACGGCCGCGCGCGGACTGCGCTGCAGGCCGCCGAGGACCGTTTCCGCGCGGCCGCCGAAGCCAGCCTCGATGCCCTGTTCATCCTGGAGAGCGCGCACGGCGAGCACGGCGAGATCCTTGACTTCGAGTTTATCGACATCAACGCGCGCGCCGAGCAGATGCTGGGCATGACGCGCGAGCGGATCATCGGGCAGAAGCTGTGCGAACTGGTCCCGATCTTCCGCACCGGGGGCTTCTTCGACAAGTACGTTGCGGTGGCGACGACGGGCACGCCGCTGGAGGAAGAGTTTTCCATCGACACGCCTCAAATCAAGGCGAAGTGGCTGCGCCAGCAGGTCGTGCGGGTGAACGATGGCGTGGCGATTTCTTCGCGGGACGTCACGGTGTGGAAGGTAGCCGGCGCCGCGCTGCGCGAAAGCACGGAACGCTTCCGGATCGCCACCGAGAGCGTCCGCGACGCCTTTATCATCCTCGACAGCGAGGACGGAACTATCGCCTGGTGGAATGCCGCCGCCGAAACGATCTTCGGTTACCGCTCCGATGAGATCATGGGACGGCGCCTGCACGACATCCTTGTCCCTGACCGGTTGCGCGAGGCGGCCAGGCGCGGCCTCGAGCACTTTGCTGTCACCGGGGAGGGAGCGGCCGTGGGCAAGGCGACGGAGCTTGCCGCCCTGCGCAAGAGCGGCGAGGAATTTCCCATCGAACTCTCTTTGTCGAGCATGCGCCTGCATGACAAGTGGTTTGCCGTGGGCATCGTCCACGACATCACCGAGCGCAAGAGAAACGAGCAGGCTCTGGTGCGCGCTAACCGTGCCTTGAGGACGCTGTCGGCGGGCAACGAGGCGCTGGTGCGGTCAACGAACGAGGAGGAACTGCTGCAGAGCGTCACGCGCATCATCGTGGAAATTGGCGGCTATCGCATGGTCGGGGTTGGCTATGCTCAAGACGATGCGGAAAAAAGCATCAAACCTATGGCGTGGGCGGGCGTGGAAGAGGGATATATCGCCAAAGGAATCCAGACTTGGGCTGATACCGAAGCGGGCCAGAGGCCCATCTCGCGGACCATTCGAAGCGGACAACCGGAACATGCTCGCGACATTCCGTCCGACCCGGCCTTTGCAGACTGGCGGGACGCCGCAGCGAAGCGGGGTTACACGTCAAATCTTGCCCTGCCTTTATCGGATGGCACACGAATTATCGGCGCCTTGAACGTTTACGCTGTCGAGCCGGATTCCTTTGATGCGGAGGAAACCCGACTCCTCGCGGAACTGGCCAACGATCTCGCCTACGGCATCGTCACCCTGCGCACGCGGGCCGAGCGCGACCGCATCACCTACGCGCACGTGCATCATGCGGAGATATTGCAGAAAGGACTGGAGCAATCCATCCAGGCCATCGCCGACACGGTGGAAGCGCGCGACCCCTATACCGCCGGCCATCAACGCCGCGTCCGCGAGCTGGCGGTGGCAATCGCGCGGGAGATGGGTTTGCCGGAAGAGAAAATCCACGGCATCCGTCTTGCCGCCGCCATTCACGACCTGGGCAAAATCCATGTGCCGACGGAAATCCTTTCCAAGCCCGGCAAGCTCACCGACATCGAGTTCATGCTCATCAAGACGCACCCGCAGGCCGGCTACGACATCCTGAAGAACGTGGATTTCCCCTGGCCTATCGCGGACATGGTCTGGCAACACCACGAGAAGCTGGACGGATCCGGCTACCCGCAAGGGCTAAAGGGCGGGCAGATCCTGCTCGAGTCGCGCATCATGACCGTGGCGGACGTGGTGGAGGCGATGGCCTCGCACCGGCCGTATCGCCCGGCCTTGGGCATCGAGGCGGCCCTGAAGGAAATCGAACGCGGCCGCGGCAGCGCCTACGATCCGGCGGTTGCCGATTCCTGTCTCAAGCTGTTCCGCGAGGAGCGGTTCGCGTTTCAGTGAGCCTGGTCCCAGTTCTCGCCGACCCCCACGTCGACGATCAGCGCGACGTCGAGCTTGGCGACGTTCTGCATCAGTTCGCGGACTTTTTCTTTCACTTCCTCCAGTTCGTCCTCCGGCACTTCCAGCACCAG
>Ga0315281_10009110_pt1 | contig 13797 bp, 9 predicted proteins | sample YL17G07_0_MG_FD_204540 | JGI IMG/M metagenome (GOLD analysis project Ga0315281, IMG submission 204540) | Sediment microbial communities from Yellowstone Lake, YNP, Wyoming, USA - YL17G07_0 | ecosystem: Environmental > Aquatic > Freshwater > Lake > Sediment | place: USA: Wyoming | collected...
CAAGATCCAGCAGATAGCCGCATAGCACATGCGGCGATAATGTGGAAGCAGCATTTTCAGCAATAGCCGGGAAGTTCGAAAGCAACTTGATCAGGCTCTTCTCATGGTCTGTGAAAGCATAATCCTTGGAAACATTTGGCTTGATCTCCGCTTTCCTAAGGATTCCATTTGTACGTACATACGCATATTGCAGATAAGGCCCCGAATCGCCTTCAGTGCTCAGTGCCTGGTCCCAGTCAAAGATCAGCTGGCGGTTGCTTTCCCTGCGCACCATCGAGAACTTTATCGCAGCAAGCGTGATCGCCAAAGCGGTTTCATTTACTTTTTTTTCGTCCCAGTCCGAATGCCTTTTCCGCACTTCCTCCAGGACGATCGCGATCAGTTTCTCCTTCAGATCCTCGTAAAGCACCATCGTGCCTTCGCGGGATGACATCTTTCCTTCCGGCAGCATGACAAGCTCATAGATAAGATGATATGAGGCCTTCGCTTCCCTTTCCATGCCTGCTTTCTCAAAGGTTTTGAATAATTGCTTGAAATAAAATTCCTGTTCTTTCCCCACCACATGGATACTGCGGTCAAGATCCGGGTATTTCCCAAACTTGAATTTCACAAGCCCGAGGTCTTTTGCCGAATAAAGAGGGTAGCCTTCCTTGGTGATAAGGACTAACACGCCCAGATCATCGCCTTTCAGGTCAACGATGACTGCGCCCTGATCCTCTTTCGCAACACCTCTTTTCACAAGCTCGAGCGAAAATTCCTTCCCAATACTTTCAGTCTTGCTCTCAAAATAAAATTCATTGAAATGCACATCGAATTCCTTATAGAATTCATCAAAATCATCAAGGCACCATTGCCTGGTTTCCTTCCAGATGCGGGCGATCTCCTTATCCTGTGAATAGAGCCTGAGGTTGATGTCCTGCACCTGCGCCTCCAGCTCCTTGTTCCCCTCGATTTTCTTTGAAGCTTCAGCATAGACCTTCCCCAGCCAGAGACCGCGTTTCACTTCCGGCGCTTTCCCCTGGTGCAGATTCATGAAGCCCCAAAGGCATTTTGCGACATGCGGCCCTATGTCTCCCTGGTAATTGCACCGGACAACCCTGTTTCCATTGAATTCCAGCAGGCGGCAAACCGATTCCCCAAGGGATATGTTCCTTATGTGCCCGATATGCACGCCTTTGTGCGTATTGGCATCGAAGTATTCGACCATGACCAACTTGCCGCTTTTCTTCCCTTTGCCGAATTTCCCCTTTTCTTTCATCACTTTTTTCAGGGCGAACGAATACGCCCCATCGCTCATGTAGAAATTGATGTACGGGCCAAGAGCCTCTGCCTTTGAGAAAAAATCCGACTTCGGAATCTTCACAGCAATCGTTTTGGCGATCTCCACCGGGCTTTTTTTCTCCATAGGCGCAAGGCTGAACGCTATCTTGCTTGCAATATCCCCAAAACCCTCGCGTGCATTTTCGATAGTCTTGGCTATCTCGCCTTTTTCCAATCTCCCTTCGCATGCTGTATGGAGAAGATCTATCGCTTCCTCTTTTATTTCAAAAAGCATGTTCACACCTTCTGAGGCCCTTTCTCAACCCCTGTATTCCAAAGCACCTTCAGGTCCTCAACCAGATCGTTCACGAGAATCTTCTCATCCTTTCTTATGATGATCCGTTTGTCTCCGCGGACCCGCCCTGCTTTCGCGGAAATGCAGCCTTTCATCAATTCCTCGAATCTCTTCTGGTGCTCCTCTTTCACAGAAACCACGAATCTCCCTGCGCTTTCGGAGAACAGGAGCGCGTCCTCTTTTTCAGTATCGCGCGGAATGAGCGAAAGGTCAAGGTCAGCACCGACATTCCCTCCGATAGCTGATTCCGTGAGCGAGACCACTAGCCCACCATCCGAAACGTCGTGCGCTGACTGCACGATCCCCTCTTCTATCGCAGCTTCGAGCGCTTTATAAATCGGGATGTGCTCATTAGGCCGCACTTTTGGCGGCTGGGCGCCGGTTCCATCGAACAGCCTGTAATATTCGCTTCCGCCCAGTTCTTCGTATGTCTTCCCCAGGATATACACATGATCCCCTGGTGTCTTGAATTCCGAGCTTATCGCCTTTTTGATGTCATCGATCTTTCCGACAACGCTCACAAGAAGGGTCGGAAGAATGGAATGTTTCTTCTCTCCTGAATAATAATCATTCTTCATGCTGTCTTTTCCGGAGATGATCGGCACCCCATAAGCAGTCGCGCAATCATAGAGCGCAAGGCATGCGCGGACAAGCTGCGCCAGCTTATATTCCCCATCCGGGTTCTTCTCAGAGGCAATGGGGTCAGGCCAGCAAAAATTGTCAAGGCATGCAAGATAGCCGCATTTCGCGCCGACCGCGATCGCGTTCCGCACCGCTTCGTCGAATGCAAGGCATGACATGGCATAGCTGTCCTGGACCACTTTCGGGCAGATCCCGTGCGATATCACGATCCCCTCATCGGAATCATACAACGGCTTGATGACAGCAGCATCGCACGGCCCCCTCATCAATGGCTTTATCACGCTCTGGCCTTTCACCTCGTGGTCATAGCGCCTGATCACAGATTCTTTTGTCGTTATGTTCGGCGAGGCGAGAAGCATCTTCAAAATCTTCGATGGGTCCGTCTCCTCGATCTGAGGCTCAGAATAAGGCTTTGGTTTCCATTCTGCCTTCAGTTTCATCTGCGGCACTCCATCGTGCAGGAATTTCATGTCAAGATAAGCGACCGTCTGCTCCCCGTAGAACACATGGAACCGTTTGCTGCTTGTGAATTTCCCGACTATTGAAAGCTCCACATCATGCTTATCCGCGAGTTTTTTCAATGCCTCAAGATTCTCCTGCGGCGATGCGAAAGACATCCTTTCCTGCGATTCTGAGACCAGGATCTCCCATGGGTCAAGGCCAGGGTATTTCAGCGGGCACTTATCAAGATACAATTCACATCCCCCTGAGAGCTGCGCCAGCTCGCCCACGCTCGATGAGAGGCCGCCTGCCCCATTGTCGGTGACTGCATCATAGAGTTGCGCATCCCTGGCTTCAAGCAGGAAATCAAGCACCTTTTTCTGCGTTATCGGGTCCCCTATCTGCACCACTGACTGCGGGGTGTGCTCATCTATCTGCTGTGAAGAGAACGTCGCCCCGTGTATCCCGTCCTTGCCTATCCTCCCTCCAGCCATTATCGCAAGATGGCCCGGCGAAATCGATTTCTCGCATGTCCTGCGCTGGCCGATCATCGATGGCATTATCCCTACGGTTCCGCAATAGACAAGCGGCCTGCATGTGAATGACTTATCGAAGAAGATCGAGCCGTTCACCGTAGGAATGCCCATCTTGTTTCCGCCGTGCTCAATGCCTTTTGTAACCCCTTCATAGATGCGCTTCGGGTGGAGCACGCCATGCGGAACCTCGGACGGCTCTTCATCGAGGAATCCAAAACAGAGCACATCCATATTCGCAATGGGTTTTGCCCCAAGCCCGGTTCCCATCACATCCCTCTGGACGCCAAGCACTCCAGTGAGCGCTCCTCCATACGGGTCGAGGGCTGAGGGTGCGTTGTGCGTCTCGACTTTCACTGCGATATCGAATTCCGGGTTCAGCTTGATGATGCCTCCATTATCCTTGAACACGCTGACGACGTATGGCTTCTTTATCTGTTCAGTCGCTCCGCGTATGAATGTGTTAAAGAGCGAGTTTATGGCTGTTGTCTCCCCATTTTCAGTGTAGCTTATCTGGGCATTGAATATCTTATGCTTGCAGTGCTCAGACCATGTCTGCGCGAGCGCTTCCAGCTCCACATCAGTGATCCTGCCATCCAAGCCGAATTTTTTCCTCTGCTCCTGTATCTTCTCCTGGGCAAAGTACCGCTTTATCGCCCGGAACTCCGGGATGCTGAGCGCGAGCGTCCGCTCTTTAGCCAGCGATTCGAACCTGATTTCGGACATGTGCAGGGAGATGCGCTCCACATTCGGCTCGTGCTTCAATATGACCTTTGGGATATACGGCTTTGCCTGCTCATCCGGCTTGTAAAAAAACGCTTTTTCTATTAAAGGATTGTGGAGCAGGCTGGCAATCCTCCTGCAGTCGCCTTCTTTCAAATCCCCATTAAGCGCATAAACGCGCGAATAATAGACATCCGTATCGATTCCAAGCGCATCGCGGACCGCTTCCCTCGCTGTCTTTCCGACATTATCCGTCACGCCGGGCAGGAAACCTATCTCGATCCGCCAGTTGTCCTGTTTTGTAGTTTCCTTATAAGAGAATGACTGGATCACGCTGTCTGTGAACACTTCCTTTCCGAGCTTTTCCATCTGCGCCAATGGGAGGTCAGCATCGATATTATAAGCTTCTATGAAGTGGCACTCCGTGTCCAGCGAAAGCTCTGACTTTATGCGCTGCTTTAGCTGCCCTGCTGCCACATCCCGTACTCCGGGCTTAAAGGATATTTCAATTCTACATGGCATTTGTGGACCCCCACATCAGTGTTCAGTTTCCTGTTTTCAGTGTCCGGTCTTTAGGTGCATGGCACATGGTTTTCAGTTTCGGGTTCCGGACTTATCTCTCCTATGCGCTAATTAGGAAGGGAATTCTTTTATTGTTGACCATTCTCAAGCGGACCGGAACATTATTATTTTTATAATAATGTTATAAGATTTTCGTCTTTCCGCTCGGAAGTATTTCCAGAAGCTCATCCGGGTGCACGCTGAATTTTTTTGTGAGCGACTTAGCGAGCGCTCCTTTCTCCTTACCTGTGCGCGATGGGGCGAGCAACGTCTGATGCAACAGCTCCTTCTTGCTGATTGCTGGAGCGATCTCCGAATTGCCGCTTTCACCCAAACCGGCTTTCAGCCCCAGCCTCGTGTTCCTGAACCATCTCCGTTCCCCGGAAATCGCGAACGCGCCGCTCGGGATGTACCCGCCACTCACTGCCTTCCCTATTTGATCTTTCCTGACCGCATACACATCCACTGAAGCGTTCCCGTTCTTCCACGCATTCGAGAATGATGCAGCGAACTGCGCTGTCTCGAGAAGCTCCTGCTCGCTCGCGCCTGCGCCATCCTTCAGAACCACGACCATGCCGCCCTGTATATCCGCATGGAAGAAAAGGTCGTTGTCCTCCATGTGTTTTGACACAACAAGGTCGTTCTGCTGCGCGCTCCTCCCTCCGATCGCTAGCTTGCCTTCTGAAGTGGTGAACCAATGGAACTTCTCGAACCATCTCTTTTCGCGCTTTATCTTCACGACCTTCTTATCTTCTTTCTGTTTTTTCTCTGCTGCGGCCATCTCTTTCTTCGTCTGCTCTATGGCTGCAACCAGTCCCTCGCGCTTTTTCCTTGCTTCCTTTGCCTGCTCGTAGTATAAGGCAGCGTTCTCCTGCACGGATTTGTTGATGAAGAGTTTGATGCGCATTTTGATCAGGGATATAATAAAAGCAAGCGCTTAAAATTCAAATCCGAGATCACCTGAACGGCTTCGCGAGCGGTCGGATGTATTTCCGGACTTCAGCGAGCGACCTGATAAATAAAGTAGAAAAAAGAATACGGGGATAGCGGAGAAAATCTTAAGCGCTAACTAAGGAAACGAATTGTTTTTATTCTGCCGCGTATATGCGGTTTTGACCTATTATTGAACCATTATCTCGCTCGGATTTTTATCATCTGTAATCGTTTCATTCGTCGCGGGCTTATATTCGCGGATCTTTCCAGGATTCATTGCTACGAAATCAGAGACATCTGCATCAGTAGCAATAAGGATAATATTCTGACTCTTGTCCGGTTCAGAACCTAAAGGCATCACCATGACATTCGAAAACTCTTCTGAATACGTATTGTAAATCAGCTGGAGAAACCTGCTTTTCTCACCATCAAATGTTGAGATAACATTAATTATTACCACTGCATTTGGGTTTGTAACATTTTTCAGCTCTTTTACGAACTCCAGGGTTGTCATGTGCGAAGGGATGCCTTTGCCTCTGAATACGTCGATGACCACAAGATCATACTTCCTGTCAGTTGTCTTCACGAACCTTCTTCCATCGTCGATAATAATGTCCGTTCGATTATCCTTCTTCAAGCTGAAATATGTTTCGCCAGTCTGGATGACTTTCCTGTCAATTTCCACCCCATCGACCATCATGTCTGGAAATGCCTTTTTCAGCTCCTCTACCTGGGTCCCCCCTCCGACGCCGATCACAAGAGCCCTTTTTGGATTTTTTGAGATGTTATAGGCTTCTCTTGCCTCGATGACATATCCGAATGCCGGAGAACCGTCAGGATATTCGCCAGTTGAATACGCATCATCCAGGCGCAGGACACGCGTCGATCCATTGCCAATCGTTATGTTGTCGTATACTGATATCGTATAATATTCGCTATTTGTCTGGTAAACCAGGTTGCCACTGGAATACAGAGCGAAGCTCATGAAGCCTGCTGGAAACAAGAATAAACAGAACATACAGACATCAACCGGATTCATCTTTTTATGAACTAAAAATCCGCATCCGATCATTGCGACCGCTGCCCCTACAAATATCCATGTTATGCTGAAATATGGTATAAGTAAGAATCCAGTGCCAAGAGTCCCAGCTATGCTTCCGACAGTGGAAAGCGCGAAGACTTCCCCGCTGCTCCTCCCAATCCGCACACCCTCTGAAAGAAGCCTGATTGCATATGGACTTACCATACCATAGAATACGCTCGCAGGAACAAGAATCAAGGCAGAAATAATGCTTGCAATCGCAAGAGGGAAAAGCAACGTGAATGGAAGGATAAATTTCGCTATGACTGGGATGAGCAGGGTGCAGAACGCAGCAAAAAAGAAGATGCGGGCGAGGTATTTCCTGTCCTTATATTTGTCAGCTAGGTTTCCTCCGTAATAATATCCAAGGCTGAGTGCCGCGAGCACCAGCCCGATTACTGCCGCCCATGTATATATCGTGGTTCCCAGATATGGGGCGATTATCCTGCTACCTCCAAGCTCTACGACCATCGCGCAAGCACCTGAGATGAAAACAGGGATCAGAAGGTTGAGCGCTTTCATGGTTTTTACCTTTTTCCGAGTTTCAACCTGAGCAGGTCAAGAATGTAATTCGCAATCTCAGATGCGTTGAGTTTAGTCTTTCCGCTATGCCTTCCTTTGAAGATATATGGGACGTCCAACACACTAATCCTGGGGTTATCGTTTAGGACATTCAGGAGGATTTTGTATCCTTTAACTCTGATCCTGGTCTTCAAAAGCATCTCTCTTCTCACTAAAAAAAACCCGCTTAAAGGGTCTGTTGTGCGGTTTCTGACCATTGGCCTGCAGAGCGTCTCTGCCCCTTTCGAAATCGCATCGCGTGAAGTATGCCAGTCGACTGCCCCGCCTCCTTCAACATGCCTGCTCGCGATTACCAGGTCCGCGTTCTCTCTATTGCTGAAAAGCTCTTTTGCAGTCTCAGGTGGATGGGAAAGGTCCGCATCCATGACCAGGATCCATTCTCCAGAAGCCGCCTTTACCCCATCCATTACTGCTCCCGCAAGCCCAAGCTTTCCCGGCCGCTCCACAAGCTTGATTTTATTCGGAAATCCCGGAATCAAGCGCACTTTGTTCGCAGTGCCATCAGGCGAATGGTCATCCACAAAGATTATTTCGTGTTCCACTCCTTCAAACACATGCTTGAGTCTTTCAGCAAGCAGAGCCACGTTCCCCTCTTCATTGTATGTGGGGATGACTATGGACAATAGAATCATACGATGTGATTGATTCAGAATAATTAAAATACGTTATAGGTTGAATATTCATGTATGAATAAGCCTGAACTGACAGTAGGCATCTGTGCTTATAACGAAGAGAAAAACATCGAAGCACTTATTTCACAGATGCTGGGCCAGAAAATCAGGAATGCGGAACTGAAAGAGGTTTTGGTCGTATCCTCAGGCTCTACTGACAGGACTGTTGACATTGTCCGAAAAATCGCAGCACGCGATGGACGGGTAAGGCTTTTGATAGAGGGTGAACGGAAAGGGAAATCCTCAGCCGTTAATCTCATACTCAAAGAGGCCTCCGGCCACTTAATCACGCTTTCTGGAGCAGATTTGCAGATTCCTGATGATGTCATTGAGAAACTTGTTCGAAGACTTTTTGATGAACGCGTTGGCATGGTCGGCGCTAGGCCAGTGCCTGTGAATGACAAAAATACGTTTTCCGGTTTCTGTTCCCACCTGCTTTGGGATCTACACCACAGGATTTCTTTGAAATCCCCGAAATGCGGGGAGCTGATTGCCTTCAGGAACAAACATTGCGTCATTCCCGAGGGAATCGGAGCGGACGAGGCGTATCTTGAATCATTTTTCAGGAAAGAAGGCCTTTCGCTTGCGTATGCTGATGATGCAATTGTCAGGAACCGCGGTCCTGAAACAATCCAGGATTATGTCAAGCAGAGAAGGAGGATACATTCACAGCACATGCATCTTGCGAGAAATACTGGATATAAGGTATCTACGGGGCATCCGTTTATTGTGGTGAAAGAGCTTCTCTCCACCCTAAAGCCGGATATCCGCCTGCTTGTTTTTACTGCAGGAGCAGCCACGCTTGAAGGCCTCTCCTTTATGCTGGGTGCATACGATTTTCATATAGCCAAAAACACCCATAAATCATGGGACATGGTGCAAAGCACCAAGGAGATAAGATGATCCGTCTTGCTACCCGCTTGCCTTCATACATGCTTTTTAGGGCTACGGGAAAACCGAAGATGTTGCCCTTTAACCTGACCGTGAGTGTGAGCTACAATTGCAATTCCAGATGCAAAACCTGTAATATCTGGAAGAAGAAGGCAGATGATCTGACGCTCGAGGAATTTGAGAAAGTTTTCAAGAAAATTGGCAAGGGCATCTTTTGGGTTACATTAAGCGGAGGAGAACCTTTTCTGCGCAAGGATTTAGTCGGGATCACGGACTTGATTTACAAACACTGCAAGCCAAAAATCATCAACATCCCGACAAACGGATTGCTCGGAAAAGCGATAGCAGAGAAAGCAGCTAAGATCGCGAAATCCTGCCCTAAATCGGATATTGTGATCAATCTTTCTCTTGATGGCATAGGGGCAAAACATGATGAGATCCGCGGAGTTCCAGGGAATTTCGAGCGTGCGATGGATTCCTACAAAGCATTGCGAGCGCTGAAATTGCCGAACCTTTCTATCGGAGTGCACACAGTGATCTCGCAATTCAACATCAAAGATATCCCTGAGATCTGTGATTTCGTGATCGACGAGCTGAAGCCTGATTCGTATATTAGTGAGGTAGCTGAGGCACGGGTGGAGCTGGATACTATCAACGCGGGTGTGACTCCGAATGCCGAAGAATATGCGAAAGCTGTTGAGTATATAATGGAAAGAACGGAAAGCATACGCACGAAAGGCATCTCAAGGTTGACAAAAGCTCTTAGGATGAGCTATTACGAACATGCTAAGAAAGCACTAGCAATCAGGAAGCAGCCGATTCCTTGTTATGCTGGTTTCGCTTCTGCCCAGATCTCTCCTGAAGGCGATGTCTGGGGCTGTTGCGTGCGGGCCGAGCCGCTCGGAAGCCTCCGCGAGAATGATTATGATTTCAGGAGGATATGGTTTTCTGAAAAAGCAGATCGGTTCAGGCAGAGCGTGAGGAACGGGGAATGCGCTTGCCCGCTCGCGAATGCGTACTATTCGAGCGCGGTTTGCGAGCCATTAACTCTTCTTCGAACCACAACAGTTCTTCTGAGGTAAGACAATATGGTGAATGAGTTTGATGTGGAGAATCCCGATAAAGAAGAGTTGAAGAAGATATATAATGATAAAAACAGGTATCCCTGGACTTACGGACAGCTTGAGGTTTATGAAGACTATTGCGACAGATATAGAATGCACGCGATAATGCAAGAGGTCGAAAAGTTCGGTCCAAGCACTATACTGGATAATGGCTGTGGAAGTGCTTTGATAAGCCGGTCTCTTGCCAAAAAAGGCTATCATGTCACTGGCCTCGATTTTTCCGATGCCCTGCTCAATCTTGTCCCAAAGACAGATAACCTTTCGCTTGTGGTTGGCGACTCCGACAAGCTAGCTTTCGAAGATAATTCTTTCGATTGCGTCATCTGCAGCGAAGTCCTTGAACATATAAAAGAGAATTCTAGTGCGATTAAAGAAATTTCAAGGATTCTTGATAAAGATGGGTATGCAATCATTACTGTACCAAATTGGGGGTGTTACGACTCATTGGAAGGCAATTTCAAATTTGTCACAACGGCATTGAACATCCTGAATTACTTTTTGAAGCGGATAAGCAAAAAGCCGATATTCGAATTTGGGGTGAATATGCATTTCCACAAAATGTTCCCATGGCAATGGAAAGCGGTGCTAGTATCCAACGGGCTCGAGGTGGTTCGGGATCGGGCCGTTTTCATCACTCCTTATTTCCCTATGATAAAATATCTTGAAAGGTTGATATACAGGATTCCAGGTTTGTTCGCTTTGAAGACAGCTGTAGATGATATTATCTCACCAATTCCCCCCTTTAAATATCTCGGTTTGAGCCACATGTTTGTTTGCAGAAAGAAACCAATTTCCTGATTAAAGCAGTTTGTTTTTCTTGTACCAAGCAACAGTCTTTGAGATACCATTCTGCAAATTAGTTTTTGGAGAATACCCTATCGCTTCTTCCGCTTCCAAACTATCCGAGTATCTGCTTTGACTTAGAAACTCTACCTGCGAACGGGTTAGTGGAGGTTTGGAGAGTAACCCCCAGGAATATTCGAGCAAAGTTGCGGCAGCATAGGCAGCCCAGGTAGGTACGCTGATTCTCGGTTTCTGGACTTCCATTGCAGTACACATAGAAGAAACAAGTTCTTCAACGCTGATCGGTTTTTTCCCTGCAAGGTTGAAACCCTTGCCTATCACATTCTGGTTTTCAGCTGCCAACAGCCCACCGTCAATGACGTCATCGATATATGTTGGATGAAGAAGTGAAGTTCCACCATCAAAAAAGAAGAAACGACCATTTTTCACTGCCCGGAAGAACGGTAGCAGATGCAAATCGCCAGGTCCATAAACGAACTCTGGCCTTACCACAACAACTGGTAAACCTTGTTTATTGAACTCAAATACGAGCTTTTCGGCTTCTGCCTTCGTTTTCTCATAGATGTTTGTCGGATTGTAAATAATACTATTTTGAGACTGATTCTTTTGCATCGGCCCAAACACCCCGCAACTGCTCACATGCACGAACTTCTTGACATCTTCTTTCTTTGCAGCCTCAAGCATATTCTTCGTGCCTTCATAATTCATTTTCCAGAATATGCTTTCCGGCTTGCCCCATCCTCCGAGCACCCCTGCGCAATGATAAACAACGTCGATATCTTGGCAGGCCATATTGCAAGAAGCTGGATACGTAACATCTCCTTTGAAAATCTCTGCGCCTGTATCTTTCAGCCATGATGCAGGATCAGGATCCCGGACCAGTGCCCTGACAGAAACGCCTTTAGAAAGCAATCTCTTCGTAAGAGCTCCGCCTATGAAACCTGATGCGCCTGTTACCAGCACTTTCATACATAAATACTATCTTGATTGGTTTTAAAAGACAGTCGAAAGAATATGGGCATGATGAAAAATAGCACCGCTATATCGACATTCGTAGTCGTATCATTCACGCTGCTCGCAAACTTCTTCAGCTATCTTTTTCAGCTCTTGATGGGCAGGATGCTTTCTCCTGCCGATTATGGGCTTCTATTCAGCCTCGCTTCATTATGGAACATAATCAGCCTACTTGGAACATCGTTTTCAACAATAGTCGCCAGGTATGCAGCCGGGTTTGCTGCCACTGGAAAGAATGAGAAAATCGGAGCCATGATGAAACAGGGATTTCGTGATTCTCTGCTCTTAGGAGCCGCAATTTTCATTGCGCTTATTTTGCTTTCCAGCATGATTGGAAATTTCCTCCAAACCGGCGACCAGACCCTCCTATTAGCCCTTTTTGCATCATCGTTTACTCTTTTCCTTTTGCCTCTTTTCCTAGGCGTGCTACAAGGCACTGAACGCTTTTTCGGTTTCGGTTTCACAAGCGCGCTGGTCCCATTCTCAAAACTTGCGATTGCAATTCTCCTTGTCTACCTTGGATTCGGGGTTCTCGGAGGCATCGCAGGACTTCTTGTCTCTGGATTCATTGGCACGCTTGCAGGCTTCTGGTTCCTTAAAGACATAAAACGAAGCGGTGATTTCTCGTTTTCAGGTTCGCATTCCTATTCCGTCATCGTGTTGCTCTCAGTAATCTTCTCAGGAATCCTCTGGAACGCAGATGCAGTGCTTGCCAGGCATTTCTTATCTCCTGAAGATTCGGGTATCTACTCCATGATTGCAGTCCTTGGAAAGATAATTCTTTATGCTCCTGCAGGAATCGGCATAGTGCTTTTCCCCAGGGTGGCAGGAGCGCATGAGAGGGGGGAAGCGACCAAAGGGAAACTGATTAAGGCGCTTGTGGCGGTCATCGTGATTTCCGGTGCCATAACCGCTGCTTATTTCATTTTCCCTTCCCAGATCGTATCACTCCTTTTTGGTGAAAGCTATCTCCTGGCAGCGAATCACATCGCCCTTTACGGAATCGCCATGTTCTTCCTTTCAGTGAACGGGGTCCTATGCAGCTACGAACTGTCTAAAGGCAGGGGTGGATTCATCGCCGTGCTCGCTCTGACGCTGGTGATTCAGATTGCAGCCATAGCATTTTTCCATAGCTCAGTGCAGGAAATCGTTATATCCGTGCTGATCTCAAACATAGTCGGGTTATTCCTTTTCGCCATCATTTATCTGTGGCGTTTATATGGTTTGCTGAGAAGACGATGATGGAATCGTCTTCAAAGACTGGTGCTCCGAATTCGCTTGAAAAAGACGTGTTCAGGTAATCTATATAACTACTGTTCAGAGGCATAGGTTCTGTAAGCATGGTTCTTACCGCGCCCCCTCTTTTTTGTACCACAATATAATCGAAACCGAACTTCTTTATGATCTCAGATGCTTTCCCGACATCCTGGTACGAATATATATTTTCAGCATAAAAAGAGAACAGCTCATTTCCGCCAGAAGGAAACCTCGAAACAATACCATAAGAAATATTTTTCCCGTGTATCGTTTGGTAGTAAATCTCTTTCAAAAGAGTATCGTAATTCAGATCCGGATAGAGAAAGATCGATTTGTTCTTGCCATCTTTTGAAAGATTTTCATAGAAACTAGGGACTTTCTGATTGAAAATGAATCTGTCCATAACAGGCCATTGCGTTGCCAGCAAGAGGGCTGCAATTGCTATGGCTAGCAGAGAACATCCTATAACATTGGGTATATGACTAACTGAGATTCTTTTTATGAAAAGAGAAAGGAATATCGATAGAAAAAGAAGAGCAAACAGCATGAAACGTGATGGGACTCTGAGCACAGCTAACAAGGGGAACGCTGGGGCCACATAAGGCACATAAAAGATTTCATAGCCTAGAATCGTCACCAGCGGGAATGAGATGATTAAGGAAAGCAGGAACATATCCCTGAAATATTTTTCTTCTCTCGTCGCTTTCGAAAAGACAAAGCTGGCTGCAGCAAGCAGAATCAGCACCGGGCCAAGATAAATGTTGCTGGCTTGCTCAAGGCTGAAATCCTTAAGGAAAGGAATGCTTGAAATTGACTGAAGTTGTGAGGGCAAGAGAAGATATTCAAGCGAAACGGGAGATAAGAAAGTCGTAGTTAGGGATGAATACAGTTGAAAATCGTACGCTGGTTGGATTGATAGAATCAC
>Ga0315281_10009111_pt1 | contig 13795 bp, 10 predicted proteins | sample YL17G07_0_MG_FD_204540 | JGI IMG/M metagenome (GOLD analysis project Ga0315281, IMG submission 204540) | Sediment microbial communities from Yellowstone Lake, YNP, Wyoming, USA - YL17G07_0 | ecosystem: Environmental > Aquatic > Freshwater > Lake > Sediment | place: USA: Wyoming | collected...
GGATGGTCGACCCACATGCCCTTGAGCACATCCGACGGCAATCCGGAATGATGCGCCAGCAAGGCGCGCAGGGTGATGGGCCTGCTGTCCGCGAAACGATTGTGGATGGAGAATTCCGGCACATAAGCCGTGACTGCTTTGTCCAGATCGACCTTGCCCTGCTCGGCCAGCCGCATAATCTCGGTGGCCGTCACAACCTTGGAGATCGACCCGATTCGATACACGGTGTCGGCGGTGGCAGGCACCTGATTGGCGACATCGGCATAGCCGAAACCCTCGGCCCAGACGACTTTCTGATCGTCGATCAGTGCAATGCTCAGACCCTTGACGTCGTGTCTCGCCATGTCCTGCTTAATGACGGCGGACAGATACTGCTTAACCGGCGCATAATCGCCGCGGGCGATATTCGTCGGCCTGGATGGGGCGCCAACGCAGCCAGTGAGCATCAATGCCAGCAAGCAGCAAAAACCGATTGGTCGTCGAGACAACACTCGCCGGCTCATCATTTTAGTAAGGCGGCTCTTTGGTTGCCCGCGTTGACGGCGTGGCCGGGCTGAAACGGGTGTTGTGCGTTCATTCAGTTTTTCCGTTCAGTCCCATACTCCCGGTGTGACACGGATCCTCCAGCCAGTTAGCTAAGGAAGCTCCGATCAAGTGTCATTTCGAGCGAAGCGAGAAATCCTGGTTGAATAGCTTTGAGTTGATTCAATCACATAAAGATTTCTCCCTGCGGTCGAAATGACAAGAAGCCACTTGTTCGGAGTTTCCTTAGGGAAACCCTGAACAAGTTGTCATGTCGAGCGCAGCGAGAAATCTGCCGGAATGAAAGTCTGGCGTCATCCTCGCGTTATCAGATTTCTCCCTTGTCTCGAAATGACAATTACAAGCTTGTTCAGAGATTCCCTAACTCTTGGTTGCGCGCGCGATCGCGCGGTAACCGATATCGCTGCGGTACTGCACGCCGCTCCAGCGAATCTGCTGCACAACTTTATAGGCATGTTGCTGCGCTGCCGCCACTGTGTCACCGAGCGCGGTTACGCACAACGCACGCCCTCCGCTGGTGACGACCTTGCCATCTTTAAGCGTCGTGCCAGCGTGAAATACCTTTGTATCGGGTGCATCCGTCAGCGGCAGGCCATCGATGACGTCACCCTTGTTGTAGACACCGGGATAGCCGCCCGCCGCCATGACCACGCCGAGTGCGGCGCGCGAATCCCATTCGGCGGAAACCTCATCGAGCCGGCCTTCGAGCGCGGCCTCGATGAGCGTTACCAGATCGGACTTGAGGCGCATCATCAATGGTTGGGTCTCGGGGTCACCGAGACGGCAGTTGAACTCGATGACCTTGGGGTTGCCGCGCGCGTCGATCATGAGCCCGGCGTACAGAAAGCCGGTGTACGGATGCCCCTCGGCCTGCATGCCGCGTACCGTTGGCTCGATTACCTCACGCATGACACGCGCGTGGACTTCCGGCGTGACGACCGGCGCCGGCGAATAGGCGCCCATGCCGCCGGTGTTCGGGCCGGTGTCACCGTCACCGATGCGTTTATGATCCTGGGAGGTGGCAAGCGCCAGCACGTGCGCGCCGTCGGCCATGACAATGAAACTCGCCTCTTCGCCCTCAAGAAATTCCTCCACCACCACGCGATGGCCGGCTTCGCCAAAGGCGTTGCCGGCGAGCATGTCGCGCACCGCCGCAACCGCCGCATCGATGCCTGCGGCAATGATCACGCCCTTGCCGGCCGCCAGACCATCGGCCTTCACCACAATCGGTGCGCCCATTTTCCGGATGAACGCTTCGGCCGCCGCCACGCCGGTAAAGTTTCCGTAGGACGCCGTCGGAATTTTATGGCGTGCGAGGAAGTCCTTGGCGAAGGCCTTGGAGCCTTCGAGCTGTGCGGCGGCCTTGTCCGGCCCGAAGCACCGCAACCCGGCGGCTCGGAAGCGGTCCACCACACCCAGCACCAGCGGCGTCTCGGGGCCGACGATGGTGAGATCGATCTTGTTGGCTTGCGCAAACTTCAGCAGGCCGTCCACGTCCTCGGCAGCTATCGCGACATTCTCGCACTTGGTTTCGCGTGCCGTGCCGGCGTTGCCGGGCGCGACATAGATCTTGTTGACGCGTTCTGATTGGGCTGTCTTCCACGCCAACGCATGCTCGCGCCCGCCGCCGCCGATGATGAGTATGTTCATAGGAACATCTGCCGCAAAGACGCAAAGAACGCAAAGGGTATGTTAATAAAAACAGAAAATATCTTGGTCTTGGTTTTGCCAGGCATTTCTTTGCGCCCTTTGCGTCTTTGCGGCAGATGTTGTCAGTGCCGGAAATGCCGCATCCCTGTAAACACCATGGCAATGCCATGCTCGTTGGCGGCGTCGATCACTTCGTTGTCGCGCATCGAGCCACCTGGCTGGATGACGGCGGTGACGCCGACTTCCGCCGCCTGATCGAGGCCGTCGCGGAACGGAAAGAACGCATCCGAGGCCATGACACTGCCGTGCACTTCGAGTCCGGCGTCGGTCGCCTTGATGGAGGCGATGCGCGCGCTGTACACGCGGCTCATCTGGCCGGCGCCGACGCCAATGGTGCGGCCCTCCTTGCAGTACACAATCGCGTTGGATTTCACGAACTTCACCACCTTCCACGCGAACAACAGGTCGGCGAGTTCGCGCGGTGAAGGCGCGCGTTGGGTGACAATCTTGAGATCTTTCTCGGTAACGATGCCGATGTCGCGCTCCTGCACCAGCAGACCGCCATTGACGCTCTTGTAATCGAGACTACCCGGGCGGCTCACACCCCGGCTGCCGCAGGTCAGTACGCGGATGTTCGCCTTGGTGGCGAGAATGGGTTTGGCGTCTTCGTTGACACTCGGCGCAATAATGACCTCGACAAACTGGCGTTCCAGAATAGCTTTCGCGGTCGCCGCATCCAGCGGCCGGTTGAAGGCGATGATGCCGCCGAACGCCGAGGTCGGATCGGTGATGTAGGCGTTCTTGTAAGCATCGAGGATGTTGTTCGCCACCGCCACGCCACACGGGTTGGCATGCTTCACGATCACGCACGCTGGTTCATCGAAGGACTTCACGCATTCGAGCGCGGCGTCGGTGTCGGCGACATTATTAAAGGACAGCTCCTTGCCCTGCACCTGGCGGGCGGTGGCCAGGCTGGCTTCGGTCGGCGCGGGCTCCACATAGAACGCCGCCTTCTGGTGCGGGTTTTCGCCGTAACGCATTTCCTGCGCCTTGCGGTACTGGACGTTATAGGTGTTCGGGAAAGTCGTGCGCGTGCCATCCGGCTGGATGCGGCCAAGGTAATTGGCAATCGCACCGTCGTAACGCGCGCTGTGTTCGAAAACTTTAACCGCGAGCGCGAAGCGCGTGGCGGCACTGACGCTGCCGGCGTGCGTCTTCATTTCAGTCAGCACGGTTTCGAAGTCGGCGTTGTCCACCACCACCGTCACCGAGCCATGATTCTTGGCGGCGGCGCGCAGCATGGTCGGGCCGCCGATGTCGATGTTCTCGATCGCGTCCTCGAGCGTGCAATCCGGTTTGGCGACGGTCTGCTCGAAGGGATAGAGATTCACCACCAGCAGGTCGATCGGCGGGATGCCGTTTTTTTCCATGGCCGCGACATGCGCTGGCAACTCGCGCCGCCCGAGCAGGCCGCCATGGATTTTCGGATGCAGGGTCTTCACACGCCCGTCGAGCATCTCCGGAAAGCCGGTGTAGGCCGAGACTTCGGTAACCGCGATGCCGTTGTCGGCCAACAGCCTGGCGGTACCACCGGTCGAGAGAATTTCTATATTGAAACTCTTGAGGGCGCGTGCGAATTCGACCACACCGGTCTTGTCGGAGACACTGATTAAAGCGCGCTGGATGCGGGACATGTGGTCTCTGGTCGTTGAAAGATTGTGGTTGCCGGGAATTACCAAATTATAGAAACAAAAACTCAACGCAAAGACGCCAAGAACGCAAAGTGATTAATACACCAAAATCGTTACTGAATTGGTTCTCTTTGCGTCTTTGCGCCTTTGCGCTGAGTTGTTTCTCGTCCCTCGTGTCGCCGTGATTAAACTTGTGATTATTTGTCCAACCCGTGCAACTTGAGTTTCTTGCGCAGGGTATTACGGTTGATGCCGAGCATGTCCGCCGCTTTGCACTGGTTGCTTTTCACATGCTTCATCACAATTTCAAGCAGCGGACGCTCGACCTCGTGCACCACCATGTCGTACAGGTCGCCGGCCGGTTTCTCGCCGTCGAGATCGTGAAAGTAGCGTTCCACCGCACCCTTCACGCAGGTCGCGAGCGGTCCTTTGCGTGGATGATGTTCTTTCATGCCGCCAGTCCTGCTGTACAGGGACGTACGAATGCCGCGAGCGCAGGCGACGGCATGGATGCCGGAGGTAGAGCAACGCCGGGAGCAGTTGCCGGATGCGCAGGAGCGGCTGTTTGCACATCGGCGACCGCCATGGATGGCGGAAGTGCGGAAAACGCAGGAGCAGCTTTTCCGCCGAGATCCGCCTGGCGCACAAAAAATTCTTCGATCATGCAACGCTGGCCGGCCGAGGACTCCACCTGATTGATGGCGTGCCGGAACACGCCGCCGCCGACACAGCCCTTGCTGTACCAGGAGATGTGCTTGCGCGCCACGCGCACGCCCAGGTGCTCACCATAAAATTCATACAGATTTTCAAGATGGCCGAGCAGAATATCGCGCACCTCAAGCGGCGCCGGCTCGGGCAGTTTCTCGCCGGTTTTCAGGTAATGCTCGATCTCGCGGAAAATCCACGGCCGGCCCTGGGCGGCGCGCCCGATCATGAGACCATCGACGCCGGTGTAGGCGAGCACCTGCTTGGCCTTCTCCGGCGTGTCGATGTCGCCGTTGGCCAGCACCGGAATGTTCACCGCGGCCTTGATGGCGGCGATGGTGTCGTATTCGGCCGAGCCCTGAAAGGCGTCGGCGCGCGTGCGCCCGTGTACCGAAAGCGCCTGGATGCCGCACTGCTCGGCGAGGCGCGCGATGGCCACGCCGTTGCGCGAACTGCTGTCCCAGCCGGTGCGAATCTTCAGCGTCACCGGCACGTCCACCGCCTTGACCACACTTTCCAGCAGCCGCGCGACCAGCCCTTCGTCGCGCAACAGCGCCGACCCGGCCATGACGTTACAGATTTTTTTCGCCGGGCAACCCATGTTGATGTCGATGAGCTGCGCGCCGTTCGCCACGTTAACCTTGGCGGCCTCGGCGAGCATGACCGGGTCGGCGCCGACGATTTGCACCGACTTCGGTTCCGGTTCGCCCTCGTGGTTGGCGCGGCGCTTGGTTTTCTCGCTGCCCCAGAGCAGGGAATTCGACGCCACCATCTCGGACACGGCCAATCCCGCGCCGAGCGAGCGGCACAGCAGCCGAAACGGCCGGTCGGTGACGCCGGCCATGGGCGCCACAACGAGATTGTTTTTGAGCTGGTAAGGGCCGATGCGCATGCGCGAGTTTAAGAACGCCTTAGCTTCGATTATTCCGCCCGGTTTCCCGGAAAGGGCGGCATCTTACCCATAAAGACACTGCTCATGGAAGAGGCAACTGAAAATTACGGACGGACGGAGATTATGTAGCCCTGCGCTGTACAGGGACGTACGAATCTGCCGCACATGGATGTGCCAATGCCGCGAGCACAGGATGTGCAAAAGCGGCCCGCCAGCGCAGGAGCGGCCCTTGTTCGTCCTTTCATTATATTAGCCGTCTGTGATCGTATATGAATATGTCAGACGAACGAAACAGTCTTCCGTTTATTCCTGTTCCGGCGGCGGCAACAGCAGAACTTCGTAACCGCTCGCCCGCACGCCTGGACTGGTGATATCGAGTTGCACGTTCACCGCCATCTGCGGCAACAAACCCTGCTGAATCGTTTCGGGTTTATTCAGGTATTCGCGCGGCCGGTAGGTGCGGCGCGCGACCAATTGCCCTTGGCTGTCGATTAAACTCACTTCGAGCATCGGGTAGCGTTGCACACTTTCGGCACGATTAACGAGCGTCGCCTTGACGCGCAGCGCCTTGTCATAACGCGGATGCGGCGCCACCCGGGATTCGACCAGATCCATGCGCCGCATGTCGATCGACGGGAGTTTCCGGCAAGGCAGCGGTCCGCACAGTGCATCGATCACCGGCCGCAGTATCGGCGTCTGGCGCGCGAAGCTGTGTCCGTAGAAAATCAGCGCCTGCCCGGTGAACAGCAACACCAGCGATGCGCAGCCGGCCGCCCAATAAACGCTGCGGGTGCGCAGGCGTGGCGTCGCCGCGAGCGGCGTCGGCCGGTGCGGGCTTTCTGCGGGGAAGAACGGTGCGGCCGGGGCCAGCACAGATTCCGCGGTGGATATTTTCCTGGGCGTAACGCGTTTGCGCGCCGGCGCGAGCGCCGCCTTGACCACGTCCCTGGTCTGCCGTGAACTTGTCGAACCGGCGGATTTGCGCACCACATGCTGATCGGCACGAAACGCGTGTTGACACCGCCCACAGCGCACCATGCCGCCGCGCACCTTGATCTGTGCGGCCGTAACGCGGAATACGGTCTGGCATTGCGGGCAGCGAGTGTGCAGGCCTGGTTCATTGCGCGGCATAGCGATAATCATAGCAGCATGCAGGACGGGCCGACCGCCATGGATGGCGGAAGTGCGGAAAACGCAGGAGCAGCTTTTCCGCCGACCGCCATGGATGGCGGAAGTGCCGGAAACGCCGGGAGCAGGTTTCTGGCCGGCCACCATCCATGGCGGCCGCTACGGGCTCCTGCAGTGAATGAAGCCTCATTCACTCGGCATTACTCCATCCCCAGGGAAGCTCTGAACAATTTTGTAATTGTCATTTCGACCGAAGGGAGAAATCTGATAACACGATGATGACGCCAGACTTTCATGCCGGCATGATTTCTCGCTGCGCTCGACATGACAACTTGTTCAGAGCTTCCCTGGAGGGCAGAAGTGCCGGGCGCGATGCCGTCAGTGAATGAAGCCTCATTCACTGGACAAACACAGGAGCGGTTTTCCGGCCCGCAGACCGCTTGCCACAAACCCGCCGCAGAGTAAGATTAAGGAGAAATCAACAACACCGCAGGGAGGCCGGACATGTCCCGATCCATGATGTTCGCCAGCGTATGCAATGCCCCCTTCCACAAAATCCGCAAAAAAAACCATTACCACCTCAAGGGAGTGAACCATGGCCAATAAATCTCCGTCCTGCTCGACCCCCGCGTGGCTGCAGCCGGTCGTGCGTTTACTGAACCCGTTGGCGCGATTGCTTGTCTTTCTGTGGCGCTGGACACGTGACATCGGGCGCGCACTCAAACCCTGCCGCTTGAGTCTGTTGCTGGTCGCGGCCGGTCTGGCGTTCCTGTTCCTCTCCGATCAGGGCCTCGATACGCTGCGCGACTTCGCCGAACGGCGCGCGGCCAACCCGCACGCGTGGAGCCAGATCCTGTTCTTCTTGCTGGGCGGCTTTCTCTGGGCGTTCGGCAGTTGGTATTGGGCGCGCCTCATGTACTACGTGCGTCTGGACGACGCCCTGCCCAAAAAACCCTGGGTGCGCTGGATCCAGACCTGGCTGCCACGACTCATCGGCTTGGCCGCCGTCTTGGGACTGGCGCTGGCCTTCTGCCGGGCCGCTGCGCCCTACCCGGACACGTCCAAGGGACCGGGCGGCGTGCTCATCACGTTTGCGCTCATCTCGCTCGCCGGCGCCCTGCTGTTCTTTATTTTTACACTCACCCGCCGTGCACTGTCGAAGCGTATCGCCAAACAGCTCGCGCGCTTTTCGCTCACGGCAACACTCGTCCGGTCGTTGGCTGAAGTGAAGCCCGCCAAACAGCAGCAGTACGGAAACAAGAACGCCTGCGAGGCCCTGCGCGCAGGCTGGCCGCTGCTCGGCTTTACGCTGGCGGTGGCTATTGGCTTGTTTGGTTTTTTCGCGGTGAGTCCGGAACGCTTTGCGCCGGCGGTCGGCTCGACGCCCATTCTGTTGCTGGCCGGCGCCGGCTGGATCGCCTTCGGCAGCGCGGCCGATTTGTTCGGCATGCGCGCCCGCTTTCCGGTGTTCACCACCCTGTTGATTATCGCTGTCGTTTTCAGCTTCTGGAACGACAACCACGCCGTGCGCGTGCTCAGCAAGGCCCAGACCCAAAAATGGGATGATCGTCCGAATGTGGAAAAGGCGTTGAGCGACTGGAAGGATCGGCAACTGCGGCGGCCGCTTCCGAGAAGCGGTGACAAATACCCGCTGTTCGTGGTGGCCGCCGAAGGCGGCGGTATCCGCGCGGCCTACTGGGCCGCGACGGTGTTGGGCACAATCCAGGACAGTAACCCGTGTTTCGCCGACCAGCTGTTTGCGTTGAGCGGCGTTTCCGGCGGCAGTCTCGGATCGGCGGTGTTCACGGCCTTGCTCGCCGATCAACATTACCGGTCACCGAACTTTCGCTGCGGGGATCGCGACGCACCGCGCCTGACAGACAAGGCACAGGAAATTCTCGGTGAGGATTTTCTGGCGCCGGCGATCGCCGCCACGCTTTATCCCGATCTGTTCCAGCGGGTCTGGTTTCGCCCAATTCCGCACTTCGACCGGGCGCGGGCGCTGGAAATTTCCTGGGAGCAAGCCTGGAAGCAATACGCCGGCAACGACCGCTTCGCGCAAGCCTTCGACAAACTCTGGTTCGGTCAGACGGACCATTGGCTGCCGGCGCTGTTTCTGAATTCCACCGTGGTTGAAACCGGCAAACGTCTGATCGTGAGCAATCTGCGTCTTACCAACGATGAGTTCAATGACGTCGAGGATGCCCAGCAATTCTTCGATAAAGACGCCTTGCCGCTCAGTGCCGCCGTGCACCTGAGTGCGCGCTTCACCTACGTCAGCCCGGCCGGCACCCTCACGAAAAACGGCGAGGTTCGCGGGCGGGCCGTGGACGGCGGTTACTTTGAAAATTCCGGCACCACCGCCGCGCTGGAAATTCTCAAGACCGTCGACCAGTTGCGGGTACGCGTGGACGGCACGCCCGATCCCTTCTGGTCGAAGGTCGAGTCGATCGTGATCCACATCAGCAACGAGCCGGTGGATCCGGAGTATTCCGACACGCATCTGGCCACCGAAGGGCAAAAGAAGGACAAGGCAAGCAGACCCACGGCCTGCTGCAATGAAGTATGGTCGCCGCTGCGCACGCTACTGGCCACGCGCGGCGCGCGCGGTGTGTACGCGCGCGAAACCACCCGTTGGCACGCCGGCCACGATCACTTTCTGCAATTCGGCCTGTGTCAGAATGGCGCGGCGAAAATTCCGCTCGGCTGGGTGCTCTCGGACGTGGTGCAGAAAGAAATGTCCACGCAGCTCGATAGAAAAATTTGCGACGCCTTCGACAACCCGGGCAGCTTCAAGGCGGTCAAAGATTATTTGGCGAAGCGCAGCGCCCGGTCGGCACCCTGATGCAGGTCCACAGTAGGTAGGGTTGAGGCGCTTGCGCCGAAACCCAACAAAGTACCAAGCACCGTTGTTGGGTTTCGCTACGCTCAACCCAACCTGCGCGTCGACCCGCGTTGCCCGCTACAATTCGCGCAGCGTGGTCAGCGGCGGCGCGTTGAGCACGCGGCGCGTGCCAAGGAAACCGAACAGGCCGATGCCGAGCGCGCCCGCCACCGAACCGATGAGCCAGAGCAGCGGGTTGAACGTGTAGCTCAGCCGAAACACCTCGCGCGCCAGCACCCAGCCGGCGGCGCTGGCGGCGAACGCCGCCAGCAACCCGGCCAACAAACCAAGCAGCGCGAATTCGGCCAACAGGCCGCCCACCAGACGCGCGCGGCCGGCGCCGAAGGCGCGCAGGAGCGCGGTTTCGCGCAGGCGTTCGTCCTGGGTGGCTTGAATGGCGGCGTACAGCACCATGAGTCCGGCCAGCAGGGTGAACAGGAACACCACCTCCACCGATTGATCGACGCGCTGTATGATGCCGCGCACGCGCGCCATGACGGCTTCGAGGTCGATGACCGTGACACTCGGGAAGGCGCGCACCAGTTCGCCGGCGACCGCTTTGCGCTCCGGCGGTAAATAGAAGCTCGTGATCCAGGTAGCCGGAAAATCCTCGAACACGCCGGGCGGCGCGAGCACAAAAAAGTTGGCACGAAACGAATCCCACTCCACGCTGCGCAGGCTTGTAACCCTGGCACGCACGTCGCGGTCCTGGATACGGTAGATGAGGTCGTCGCCAAGTTTAATGCCGAGTGTCTCGGCCAGGCCATTCTCCACCGACAGCTCGCGTCGGCCGCGCACCGACGCATCCCAGAACGCGCCGGCCGTCACGCGGTTGTCTTCTTGCAGGTGCGCGCTCCACGAGAGATTGAATTCGCGCTCAACCAGATTGCGCGCGCGATCATCGGCGTAGTCCGCGCCCGCTACCGGCCGGTCGTTGATGTGCGTCAGGCGGCCGCGCACCATGGGCAACACCCGCGGCCCGTCGGCGCCACCGACGCCGGCACGCACCAGAAATTGCTTGAGGCGTTCAACGTCATCCGGCTGGACATTGACAAGAAAATGGTTGGGCGCATCCGGTGGCAGGCGCTTCTGCCAGGCGGCGAGCAAATCGCCGCGCACCAGCAACAGCATGAGCAGCACCGTGAGACCAAGACCAAAAGCCAGTATCTGGGCGATGCTCGCGTTCGGGCGGCGCGCGATGTTGGCCAGTCCGAAGCGCCAAGCGAGGCCGGCGTGCGTGCGCAACGCGCCCAGGCCCTTCACCAGCAACCCGGCGACCAGGCTCATCGCGACCAGCGTGGCGAGCGTTCCACCCAGCACGATGAGCGTCAGCGTCAGATCGCGCACTTGCGAGTACAGAAGCAAGCCCATTGCCAACAACGCCGTGGCGTACACACTCAGCATGCGCACCGGCAGCGGCCCGAGATCGCGGCGAATAACCCGCAGCGGTGGAACGCTTTTCAGGCGCAGCAGCGGCGGCAGCGCAAAACCGAGCAGCGTCACGATACCCACGAGCAAACCGATTGCCAGCGGCCAAAGCGACGGCGCGGGCAACACCAGGTTCAAAAATCCGGAGAGCGCGGCGGCCAGCGCCGCCTGCGTGGCCAGACCGAGCAGCGCACCGAGCAGGCTCGCGCCGATCCCGAGCGCCAGCATTTGCAAACCGAATAGCGCAACCACACGCGCTTGGGTGGCGCCAAAACAACGCAGCAGCGCACTGCCGTCCAGATGGCGTTCGACGTAGCGGCGCGTGGCGACCGCGACCGCGACTCCGGCGAGCAACACGCTCACCAGCGCCGCGAGGCCGAGAAATTTTTCGGCGCGCTCCAGCGCACTTTTGAGCTCGGGACGCGCATCGCGCACGTCCAGCAGGCGCTCGCCCGGCTCAAGGCGCGGCGCGGCCCAGGCGTGGAACGCGGCCAGTGCATCGGGCTCACCAGCCAGCAGCAAGCGGTAACTCACGCGACTGCCCGGCGCGATGAGCCGGGTGCGCGCGACATCGGCGCTGTTGACCAGCACGCGCGGTCCAAGGCTGAACATGTCACCGCCACGATCCGGTTCGAACGTCAGCACGCGCGCAATATCAAATTGGGTGGCGCCAAGCTGGAGGCGGCTCGCGGGCGCGAGCAGTTCTCGCAGCCGTGGTTCCACCCAGGCGCTGCCGGGCGCGGGAACATCGCGCGTGGTCTGCTCCGGCGCTTGCACACCGGGTGCGCTGCGCAGGCTGCCGCGCAGCGGGTAGCCGGCGCTCACCGCTTTCACTTCGACGAGTTGCGGGCGATCGCCAATCAGCACCACGCTCGGAAAAGTCAGGATCGCGACCGTGGCCAGGCGCAGGCGACGCGCCTCGTCCGCCAGTTGCGCGCGCAGCGGCGCGCTCGACGCCAGCACCAGGTCGGCACCCAGCAGTTCCGCGCCCTGCTGGATCAAGGCGCGCTGCACGCGGTCGGTGAAAAATCCGACTGCGGTCATGCCACCCACCCCGACCAGAATAGCAAGCACCAGGATGCGCAGTTCGCCGGCGTGAAAGTCGCGCCGCAACAGGCGCAGAGCGAGGAGTAAAGTTTGCACGGAATTACGGAAGGCAGGATTGCACAAAAATAATCATTTTCACGCGCTCAAGCGTCCGGCATCGAGCCGCACGCGACGCGTGCAGTACTCGGCCAGTGCCGCATCGTGCGTGACCAGCACCAGAGTCGTGGCCTGCTCGCGGTTGAGCGTGAACAACAACTCGATCACGCGCGCGCCGGTCGCCTGGTCGAGGCTGCCGGTCGGTTCGTCGGCGAACAGGATTTTCGGACGAGCGCCGAAGGCGCGCGCAATGGCCACACGCTGTTGCTCGCCGCCCGAAAGCTGGCTCGGGTAATGTCCGATCCGGTCGCACAGGCCCACGTGTCCGAGCACGTCGCGCGCTGTGGCGCGTGCATCGCGCCGGCCCGAAAGCTCGAGCGGCAACATCACGTTTTCAAGCGCCGTGAGCCCGGCGAACAACTGAAACGACTGGAAGATAAAACCGACGCGCCCGGCGCGCAGACGCGCGCGTCCGTCTTCGTCGAGCGCGCCAAGATCCACGCCGTCGAACAACACGCGTCCGCGGGTCGGCGTGTCGAGCCCCGCCAGCAAACCGAGCAGCGTGGACTTGCCGGAGCCGGAGGCGCCGATGATCGCGCACGCCTCGCCGGCCGCAAGCGCGAGACTGACGCTGTCGAGGATCGTGAGCGTGCCCACGGGACTTGGCACCTGCTTGGTGAGATTTTGCGACTCGATGATTGGCATGGTGTAATACTGGGAGAGTGAAAATCCTTTGGTTGTTATTGTTCGCCTTCCTGCCCGCACTCGACACCGTGGCGGCGCGCGCGCCGGTCATTCTGATCGTGGGCGACAGCTTGAGCGCCGGTTACGGCATCGATCTGCGCGACGCCTGGCCGACCTTGCTGCAACAACGTCTGCGCAAACAAGGCTACCCGCACGCCGTGGTGAACGCCAGCATCAGCGGCGACACCAGCGCCGGCGGGCGGGCGCGCCTGCCGGATGCGCTCAAACGCCAACGCCCGGAACTTGTGATCCTCGAACTCGGCGCGAACGACGGTCTGCGCGGGCTCAGCCTCGGCGCGACGCGTGCCAATCTCGAAGCCATGATTCAAGCCGTACACGCCGCCGGAGCGCGCGTGCTGCTGGTCGGCATTCATCTGCCGCCCAACTATGGTCCCGAGTACACGAAAAAGTTTCATGCGATCTATCACGACCTGGCGCGCATCCATAACCTGGCGCTTCTGCCCTTTCTGCTCGATGGCGTGGCGCTCAACCCGGCGCTCATGCAAGGCGACGGCCTGCACCCGCGCGCCGTCGCCCAACCGCGCGTCCTCGATAACGTCTGGTCGAAGCTGCTGACGCTGCTCAAGCCCCCGCAACCCGCCGCGGCGCATGCCGAATAAAAAATCATCTTCTGTTTCTGTCGGGCCGCGCACTGTGCGCGACTTCATCTTTTTGCTTGAACGGCGGTTCGACAAGGCCAAACTCGCCTTCGGCCACGGCACCGGTAACGCGCGCGACGAAGCGGCATGGCTGGTGGCGGCAACGCTCGATATTCCATTTGGTGAGCTGGAGGCACACGCCGAACGCGTGTTGACCGAGCCCGAACGCAAGAGCGTGCTCGATCTGGCCGAGACACGCACGGCGTCGCGCAAGCCGCTTGCCTACCTGTTGCACGAGGCCTGGTTCGCCGGCCTGAAATTCTACGTGGACGAACGCGTGATCGTGCCGCGCTCGCTGATCGGCGACTTTATCAACGAGCAGTTTCAA
>Ga0315281_10009112_pt1 | contig 13795 bp, 15 predicted proteins | sample YL17G07_0_MG_FD_204540 | JGI IMG/M metagenome (GOLD analysis project Ga0315281, IMG submission 204540) | Sediment microbial communities from Yellowstone Lake, YNP, Wyoming, USA - YL17G07_0 | ecosystem: Environmental > Aquatic > Freshwater > Lake > Sediment | place: USA: Wyoming | collected...
CGGCCCGCTTCGGCCCGCCCGCGGCGGCGCCGGCGCCGGCCCGCCTCGCGCGCCGAGAGCTGCGGGCGCTGCTGCGGGCGGTCCGCGGCCGGCTGACCAGGCTGCAGCGGGTGCGCGGCTTCGTCTCGCTCCGCTCGCTGGGGCTGCGCGCGTGACTGACACCTACGACCTTTTCCAGCAGGGGCGCAGGCATCTGCAGGACGGGCTCGCGGCACAGGCGACCGTCGCGCTCGAGAAGGCGAAGAAGCGCGAGCCGGGCAAGGCCTCGATCCGGGAAGCGCTCGGGATCGCCTACTTTCGCATCGGTCGCTTCGCGGAGGCCGAGAGCGAGTTTCGCGCGGTGCTCGAGATCGCACCGGCCGACGACTACGCGCACTACGCCCTCGGCCGCTGCCTCGAGCGGCAGGGCCGCCGCGCCGAGGCGAACGGGCACTACAAGCTCGCCCGCTCGCTGCGGCCCGGTAGCGAGACCTACGCGCGGCGGGTCCGCGAAGACTGAGCCGCCCGGGCGATCGGTCATAGTTGCGAGGCAGATGAGGGCGGTCGTACAGCGTGTCGCCCGGGCGGAGGTCCGGGCGGAGGGTCGGGTCCGGGCGGAGATCGGCCACGGGCTCGTCGTGCTCCTCGGTGTGGCACGGGGCGACGCGCCGGAGGCGGCGGCGCGGCTCGCCGGTAAGGTCGCGCGCCTGCGCGTGTTCGGAGACGACGAGGGCCGCTTCGACCGCAGCGTGCTCGACGTGGGCGGCTGGGTGCTCGTCGTCAGCCAGTTCACGCTGATCGCCGACACCGCGAAGGGCAACAGGCCGAGCTTCACCGACGCCGCGCCGCCGGAGGAGGCGGAGCCGCTCTACGAGGGCTTCTGCGCCGCCCTGCGCGCCGGGGGAGTGCGGGTCGAGACGGGCGTCTTCGGCGCTCGCATGGAGCTGGAGCTCGTCAACGACGGCCCGGTGACGATCGTCCTCGGAGGCTGAGCTCGAGCCGCGCGCGTGTGGGCGGTGCTACACTGCGGACACCATTTTCACCGGTTCGGCGAAATGGGCGCGCAGCGCCCATTTTTTGTGAAGGCGACGGCCATGGCGGACTTGCACACGAAGGAGAAGGCGCTGGAGAGGGAGATCTCGCAGACGGTCGAGCGCGACCTGCCGGGCACCGAGGTGCTCGCGGTCGAGCTGCTCTCGCCTGCGCGCTTCTGCGTCTACGTCGATCACCCGCAGGGCGTCGACCACGCCCTCTGCGAGCGCGTCTCCGGTCTGCTGCGCCCCTACCTCGACCGCTACGCGGTGGACGTCTCCTCGCCGGGCCTCGAGCGGCCGCTGCGCAAGCCGGCGCACTTCCGGAACGTCGTCGGCCGCAAGGTGGCCCTGCGCACGGCGGGAGAGATCGCCGGGCACAAGCGCTTTCGCGGCGAGGTGCTCGCCGCCGGCGACCGCGCCGTCCGGGTCGCAGCCGGGGAGACGGAGTTGGACATCCCGTACGAGGCGATCGTGCGGGGCAACCTGATCGACGAAGGGCAGTGAGATGAGCCAGGAGATCATCGAGGCGGTACGCCAGATCGAGCGCGAGAAGGGGATCGAGCCGGATGCCCTCGTGCGCGCGCTCGAAGACGCCCTCCTCGCCGCCTACAAGAAGACCCCCGGCGCCGCGCGGCACGCGACCGTCGTGCTCGACGACGAGGGTGAGTTTCGCGTCTACGCGATGGAGATCCCAGGCGACCTGGAGCTGACGCTCCTCGACGAGGCCCGCGAGGCCGCGCTGACCGAGCTCGAGCGGCTCGAGGTGGAGACCGGCGAGCGCTCGCACACCTTGCTCTCCGACGACGATCTCGACCTCGACTGGTCGAAGGTGCCGGAGCACCTGATCAAGCGCACCGACGTCACGCCCGATCACTTCGGGCGTATCGCCGCGCAGACGGCGAAGCAGGTCATCCAGCAGCGGATCCGCGAGGCCGAGCGGGCGATGATGTACGAGGAGTACGTCGACCGCCAGGGCGAGGTCGTCACCGGGATCATCCAGCAGGCGGGCGACCGCAACAACGTCCTCGTCGACCTCGGCAAGGTCGAGGCGCTGCTGCCACGCTCGGAGCAGGTGGACGGCGAGCGCTACGAGCAGGGGAGCCGCATCAAGGCCGTCATCGGCGAGGTGCGCTCGGGCACGAAGGGCCCGCAGGTGATCCTCTCCCGCCGCGACCCGGAGCTGATCCGCGCGCTCTTCGAGATCGAGGTGCCCGAGATCGCCGACGGCCTGATCGAGATCCGCGGCGTCGCCCGCGAGCCCGGCTACCGCTCGAAGATCGCCGTCGAGTCGCACGCCCAGGGCGTGGACCCGGTCGGCGCCTGCGTCGGCCCCCGCGGCTCGCGCGTGCGCATGGTCGTCTCGGAGCTGCGCGGCGAGAAGATCGACATCATCCCGTGGAACACCGAGCCGGCACGCTTCATCGCCAAGGCGCTGTCGCCCGCGCGCGTGCGCGAGGTGTTCGTGGACGACGAGACGCGCGAGGCGACCGTGATCGTGCCGGACGACCAGCTCGCGCTCGCGATCGGCAAGGAGGGGCTGAACGCCCGGCTGGCCGCGCGCCTCACGGGCTGGAAGGTGGACATCCAGTCGGAGACGGAGTTCGCGCAGGCCGAGGCCGACGCCGCGTACGCCGGCGGCGGCGAAGAGGGCGACTACACCGGACGCTGCGGCGCCATCCTCTCCAACGGCAAGCGCTGCCCGAACGCGTCGCTGCCGGGCTCCCGCTTCTGCGGCGTCCCTGCACACCAGGCGCTCGTCGGCACCGAGGTGGAAGCGGCGCTGAATGCCGCCGCCGAGGCCGAGCGAGCGGTCGCGGAGCCCAGCGCCGACGCGGAGGAAGCCGACGGCGGCGAGGAGTGAGCGCACCTGCGCCGGCTGCGGCCGGAAGGCGCTCAAGTCCGAGCTCGTCCGCTTCGTGGGGCGAGCGGGGGAGTTGATCTCCGGCCCGCACGAGCCAGGCCGGGGCGTCTACACCTGTCGCCGGCTCGCCTGCTTCGAGCGGGCCGCGGCGCGGCGGGCGTTCTCCCGCGTGCTCAGGCAGACCGTCCGCGTCAGCCCGTTGCTCGCGCGCCTCTACACTGACGATTGATGCCGAACGGCCCCAACAGACCCAACCGCCCGATCCGCCCCCGTCAGGGTGCTCCCGGCCGCAAGCGCCGGGTCGTGATCGACAACCCCGCCGCCAGGCCTTCCCGGCCCGGCGACCGTCAGGGGTCGCGCGGGGCAGAGCGGCCGAAGGGCCAGCCGGGCATCATCGTGCCGCTGACCGGCCCGGTGACCGTTCCTTCCGGCGTCACGGTCAAGGATCTGTCGGCCGCCCTCGGCTTCCCGGTCGCCCAGATCATCAAGATCATGATGGGCCTCGGAGAGATGGTCACGATCACGCAGTCCCTCCCGGACGAGGCGGTCGTCGTGATCGCGGCCGAGGCGGGGCGCGAGGTGGTCATCAAGCACGCGGCCGACGAGGAGGCCGAGTCGGAGGCCTACGAGGACGCGCCCGAGGACCTCGAGGCGCGCCCGCCGGTCGTGACGATCATGGGCCACGTCGACCACGGCAAGACGACGCTGCTCGACGCGATCCGCGAGACTTCGGTCGCGGCGACCGAGGCGGGCGGGATCACGCAGCACATCGGCGCCTACCAGGTCGAGCTCGACGGGCGCAGGATCACGTTCCTCGACACGCCCGGCCACGAGGCGTTCACCGCCATGCGCGCCCGCGGCGCGAAGGTGACCGACGTCGCCGTGCTCGTCGTCGCCGCCGACGACGGTGTCATGCCGCAGACGAAGGAGTCGATCTCCCACGCCCGCGCCGCCGGAGTCCCGATCGTGGTCGCGGTCAACAAGGTCGACCTGCCGGACTCGAACATCGACAAGGTCAAGAGCGAGCTCGCCGCCGAGGGGCTGCAGCCCGAGGAGTGGGGCGGGACGACGCAGTTCGCAGAGGTTTCGGCCAAGGAGAAGCTCAACCTCGGCGAGCTGCTCGAGAAGGTGCTGCTCGTCGCGGACGCGGAGCTGGAGCTGACCGCGAACCCGAGCGCGGAGGCCTCCGGCCCGATCATCGAGTCGCGCCTCGACGTCGGCCGCGGCCCGGTCGCGACGATGCTCGTCCACCGCGGCACGCTGCGCGTCGGCGACGCCGTCGTCGCCGGCGACGCCTGGGGCAAGGTGCGCGCGCTCTACAACTACCGTGGCGAGAAGCTCAAGGACGCGCGTCCCGGCGACCCCGTCGAGATTCTCGGCTTCGACCATCCGCCGCCCGCCGGCGAGGTCTGCCGGGTCGTCGAGAACGAGCGCCAGGCCCGGCACTTCGCGCAGCTGCGCGCGCAGCGGCTCCGCACCGAGCAGTTCGCGCAGCGCGTCAAGCGCGGCGTCTCCCTGGAGTCGCTCTTCTCGCAGCTCCAGGAGGGCGGCGGCGTCCGCGACCTCAATCTCGTGCTCAAGGGCGACGTCGTCGGCTCCGTCGAAGCCGCGATCTCCGAGCTCGAGAAGATCCAGCACACGGAGGTGCGGGTCAACGTCATCCACCAGGGTGTCGGCGGCATCACCGAGGGCGACGTCATGCTCGCCTCCGCCTCGGACGCGCTCGTGATCGGCTTCAACGTGCGTCCGAACGCCGAGGCGAAGGCACTCGCCGAGCGCGAGGGCGTCGACATCCGCACCTACCGCGTGATCTACAAGCTGACCGAGGACATCCAGCACGCGCTCGTCGGCCTGCTCGCGCCGGTCAAGACCGAGGAGACCCTCGGCGAGGCCGAAGTGCGGGCGCTGTTCAAGGTGTCGCGCCTCGGCACGATCGCCGGCTGCATGGTCACGAGCGGCCTCATCAAGCGCAACGCGCAGGTGCGCGTGATCCGCGACGGGACCGTCGTCCACGAGACCTCGATCTCCCAGCTCAAGCGGTTCAAGGACGATGCGCGCGAGGTGGCCGAGGGCTTCGAGTGCGGCATCCTGCTCGACGGCTTCAACGACGTGAAGGAAGGCGACGTCCTCGAGGCCTTCGAGACGCGGGAAGTCGAGCGCGAGAGCCTCGACGAGCCCGCCGGCTAGGCGCCCGGCGCTCACGGCGTGGGCACGGGCTTCGTCGGCATCCTCTCGGCCGAGCTCCGCTTCCCCGAGGCGCACTCGCTGAAGGAGAAGCGGCTGCACCTGCGCTCGGTGAAGGCGCAGCTCGCGAACCGCGTTGGTGCCTCCGTGGCCGAGGTCGACCACCACGACGTCTGGCAGCGCGCCCAGGTCACGCTCTCGTGCGTCGCGCGGGAGCACCGCGAGCTCGTCCGGCTGCTCGACGAGGCCGAGCGCTGGCTCGGTGGCCAGGCCTTCGAGCTGGGGCTCGTCCGGCGCGAGGTAGTGTCCCTCGATGACTGAGAGGATGCGGCGGGTGAACGAGGCGATGCGGGCGGTGCTCTCGGAGGCCGTGCCGGCGCTCAAGGACCCGCGCATCGGCTTCGTGACGGTCACGGGCGTCGAGACGACGAACGACCTCGAGCACGCGACCGTCTACGTCAGCGTTCTCGGCTCCGAGAAGAAGCGGCAGGGATCGCTCGCCGGCCTCACGGCGGCGCGCGGCGTCCTCCAGGGGCAGGTCGCGCGCGAGCTCCGTCTGCGCCGGACCCCGCAGCTCACCTTCGCATACGATCCGTCGGTCGAGCACGGCATCTACATGTCCAAGCTGATCGACGACCTCGCGCCTCGTGACGAAGAACCAGACCCGAGCTGACATGGAAGCGGTGGTCGCGGCGATCCGCGCCCATGAGCGTTTCCTCGTCACCTCGCACGAGAACCCCGACGGCGACGCGCTCGGCTCCCTGCTCGCCATGCACACGGCGCTGCTCGCGCTCGGCAAGGACAGCGTCATGTACCTCGCCGGCGGCGGGCCGCTGCCGGCCGAATACGGGTTCATGCCGCTCGGCGAGCTGAGGCGAGAGCTGCCGGCCGATGCCGCGGAACGCGTCCTGCTCGCCGTCGACTGCGCGAACGAGAGCCGGCTCGGGCCCGACCCCGCGATCCTGCACCAGGCGCCGTTCACGATCGACGTCGACCACCACCACGACAACTCCCGCTTCGGCGACGCCAACCTGATCGTCGACGACGCCTCCTCCACGGGGGAGGTGCTGCGCGACGTCTTCGCCGAGCTGGGCCTCGAGCTGACGCCGGAGATCGCCGAGCCGCTCTACGTCGCGCTCGTCACCGACACCGGCCGCTTCCAGTACGCGAGCACGACGCCGAAGGCGCTTCGCCTCGCGGCCGAGCTCGTCGAGGCCGGGGCGGACGTGCACAAGGTCTTCCAGGGTGTCTACGAAAGCGTCCAGTTCGCGAAGCTGAAGCTGCTCGCGCGGGCGCTCGAGCGGGCGCAGGTGTACGAGGGCGGACGGCTCGTCGTCTCGCACCTGCTGCGCGCCGACTTCGCGGAAGTCGGCGCGGCGGAGCCCTATTCGGAGGGGATCATCGACTACCTGCGCGCCGTCGAGGGCGCCGACATGGCGGCCCTCATCCGCGAGCCGCCCCGCGGCGGCAGCCCGGCGCGGCGGGTCTCCCTGCGCGCCTCGGCGGACGAGATCGACGTCTCGGCGATCGCGCGCAAGTCGGGCGGGGGCGGCCATCGCCAGGCGGCCGGCTTCTCGAGCGACCGCTCGATCGAGGAGATCGCCGAATTCATCCGCCGGGAGTTCGCAGATGCCGCCGCGGGCGCTTGAGCCGAGCGGGATCATCCTCGTGGACAAGCCCGCCGGGCCGTCGTCGTTCGCGATCGTGAACGACGTCCGGCGCCGGACCGGCGCGCGCACGGGCCACACGGGCACGCTCGACCCGTTCGCGACCGGGCTCCTCGTGCTGCTCTCGGGCCGGGCGACGCGGCTCGCGCCCCGCTTCGTCGGCCTCGACAAGCGGTACCTGACCGATGTCGACCTGAGCGCGCGGACCTCGACCGGCGATGTCGAGGGCGACGTTGTCGAGCGCCACGCGCCGCCGGCCGCGTCCGAGCTGGAGGAGCGGCTCGCCGGCCTGCGAGGGGAGATCGAGCTCCCCGTGCCGGCCGCCTCGGCGGTCAAGATCGGCGGCGAGCGCGCGTACAAGCTCCATCGCCGCGGCGTCGTCGTCGAGATGCCGCTACGGCGCTCGCGCGTGGAGTCGCTCGAGCTGCTCGCCTACGCCGGCGGCGTCGCGACGCTCGACCTCCGGGTCGGCTCGGGGACGTACGTGCGCGCGATCGCCGAGGCGCTCGGCGGTCACTGCCGCGCCCTGCGCCGGACCGAGGTTGGGCCGTTCTCGGTCAATGAGGCCGACCCCGAGCGGATCGTTCCGGCCGCCGAGGCCCTCGCGAGGCTCGCGTGAGGATCGCCCACGCCCCGTCGCAGGTCGAGCGGCAGCCGCGGGCGGTCGCGATCGGGACGTTCGACGGCGTCCACCTCGGCCACCGGAGCGTGATCGAGGCCGCGATCGGCACCGGACTCGCGCCGACGGTGGTGACGTTCGACCCGCACCCGCGGATCGCGCTCGGCAACCGGGTCGAGATGCTCTGCACGGTCGAGCGGCGCCTGGAGCTGCTCGCCGCGGCGGGCGTCGAGACGACGGTCGTCGCCTCGTTCACGGACGAGCTGATGCACCTCGAGCCGGAGGAGTTCGCCGAGACCTGGCTGCGGTCGCTCGACGCCGAGGTGATCGTCGCCGGCCACGACTTCCGCTTCGGCCGGCGGCGCGCCGGCGATCTCGCCCTGCTCGAGCGACTCGGCTTCGCGGTGATCGAGGCGCCCAAGGCGGACGGCGTCTCGTCCTCGGGGATCCGCCACCGCCTGCACGACGGCGACGTCGCCGGCGCCGCCCGGCTGCTCGGCCGGCCGCCGGAGCTCGACGGCGTGGTCGTCGCCGGCGACCAGCGGGGCGGCACGCTCGGCTTCCCGACCGCCAACCTCGCCGTCGATCCCTACCTGCTCGTGCCGCGCTACGGCATCTACGCGGGCTGGACGTGCGACCATCGTGCGGCAGTCTCGGTCGGCACGAATCCGCACTACGGCGGCGAGGAGCTACGGATCGAGCCCTACCTGCTCGACTTCGAGGGCGACCTCTACGGGCAGCGGCTCGTCGTCGAGCTGTGGGAGCGGCTGCGCGACGAGCAGGCGTTCCCGAGCGAGGAGACGCTCGTCGCGCAGATCGCCGACGACGTCGAGCGCACCCGCCGGGCCTCCCGGCCCCTCTAGAGCCCGCGCAAGATTCCCGGCCGAGCGGGATCTTCGCTCGTGTGACCATGCAACTGCGACTGGCAGCCCTGGAGAGCGTCCGCTGCCTCGAGTGCGAGCGGACGTACGCGAAGCCCGTCGCCGGCGGCACCGTGTGGTCGAACCCCGGCTGCCCGCACTGCGGCTACGTCGGCTGGATCCCCGCCTCGGCGCCGTTTGCCGGAGCGCGGGCGCGGCACCGTCACGGCGTGCGCCTGCGGCGGGTCCTGCTCGAGCCATCGCGCTGAGCGAGGCCCGCCGCGAGGCCGCCCAGCCGCCCGGCTGCTAGCCTACGCGGAGACCGCAGCTCGGCCGCCCGTGTTCTTCCTTCACGGCGGCGGGGCTGCAGGTGACGTCAATAGAGGAGGACGCATGGCCCTCACCAAGGAAGTCAAGCAGGAGATCTTCGGCAAGCATTCCCGCAAGGAAGGCGACACCGGCTCTCCCGAGGTGCAGATCGCGATGCTCACGAGGCGGATCAACGACCTCACCGAGCACCTGCGCACGCACCCGAAGGATCACTACTCGCGGCGCGGCCTGCTCAAGCTCGTGGGCCGCCGCAGGCGCTTCCTGGCCTACATGCAGAGGGAGAACCTGGAGGGGTACCGCGCTCTCATCAAGGAGCTAGGCCTCAGGCGCTAGCTCATTACGTCAAGGGAGGTGGAAGTTTGAGCGAGCGTCGCGCCGCGGCGCGGGGCTGGCTCAAACCTCCACCTCTCAGAACAAGGAGTTGGAGGACAACCGAATGAGTACAACCACCGAGCGCACCGCCTCGGTCTCCGTGGAGATCGGCGGGCGCGAGATTACGTTCGAGACGGGAAAGCTGGCCAAGCAGGCCGACGGCGCCGTCGCGATTCGCAGCGGCGACACACTCGTGCTCGCCACCGCGCAGGGGCGGCTGGAGGCGCGCGAAGGCGCGGACTTCTTCCCGCTGACCGTGGACGTCGAGGAGCGCATGTATGCCGCAGGGAAGATTCCCGGCGGCTTCTTCAAGCGCGAAGGGCGCCCGACGGAGCGCGCGATCCTGACCGCGCGGATGATCGACCGCCCGATCCGGCCGCTCTGGCCGAAGGGCTTCCGCAACGAGGTGCAGTGCATCGCCACCGTGCTCTCGGCCGACATGGTCGTCGCGCACGACATCCTCTGCATCAACGGCATCTCAGCCGCGCTGATGCTCTCGCCGCTGCCCTTCATGGGCCCGGTCGGGGCGGTCCGCGTCGCGATGCTCGACGGCGAGCTCGTCGTCAACCCGACACTCGCCGAGGCGGAGGAGGGCACGCTCGACCTGATCGTCGTCGGCACGAAGGAGGGCCTGACGATGGTCGAGGCCGGGGCCGGAGAGATCCCCGAGGAGACGATCCTCGGCGCTCTCGAGCTCGCCCATCGCGAGATCGTCAAGCTCTGCGAGGCGCAGGAGGACCTGGCCCGCCAGGCCGGCAAGCCGAAGTGGCTCGACGCCGACGTGACGGCCGAGATCGATTCCGGCCACCGCGCGGCGATCCACGCCCGCATCCAGGCCGAGGGCCTGCGCGAGGCCGGGGCCGTCGTCGAGGAGCTCGTCGCCGAGCTCTCGCCGGAGATCACGATGAGCTCGACCGAGGAGGACATGGTCCGCCGCACGCAGGTGTTCGCGAGCGTGCAGGCGATCCTCGAGCAGGAGCGGCTGGCCGCGGTCCTGGGCCCTGTGAGCACGCAGTTCGAGGCCGACCTGCAGGCGCTGACCGAGGCCGAGCGGGACTCGAAGGAGCTGAAGTCCGCGAAGCGGTCGCTGCTCTTCGACCGCATCGTCGACGGCGTCGAGCTGCCGTTCCCGGTCGGCTCCGCGCCGGCGGAGGGCGAGGCTCCCGTCAAGGACTCGCTGACCAAGCAGTACGTCAAGAAGGCCGCCGAGGCCGCCTACAAGAACCTCGTCCGCCACAAGATCGCCGTCGACAAGCGCCGTCCCGACGGGCGCGGCGCCGAGGAGATCCGGGCGATCACGTGCGAGGTGTCGGTCTCGCCGCGCACGCACGGCTCGGGCCTCTTCACGCGCGGGCAGACGCAGATCATGACCCTGCTGACGCTCGGCACGGCGAAGGAGGGGCAGCGGATCGACGACCTCTCGCTCGAGCAGGAGCGCCGCTACATGCACCACTACAACTTCCCGCCGTTCTCGGTCGGGGAGACGGGCTTCATGCGCGGCCCGAAGCGGCGCGACATCGGCCACGGCGCGCTCGCACAGCGGGCGCTCGAGCCGGTGATCCCGATGCCCGAGGACTTCCCGTACACGATCCGCGTCGTCTCGGAGACGCTCGAGTCGAACGGCTCGTCGTCGATGGGCTCGGTCTGCGGCTCGACGATGGCGCTGATGGACGCCGGCGTGCCGATCAAGGCTCCCGTGGCCGGCATCGCCATGGGCCTGATCAAGGAGGGCGACGACTACGTCATCCTGACCGACATCCAGGGGGCCGAGGACCATCTCGGCGACATGGACTTCAAGGTCGCCGGCACCGCTGAGGGCATCACCGCCCTGCAGATGGACATCAAGATCACCGGCGTCACGCAGGAGATCATGCGCAACGCGCTCGAGCAGGCAAAGCGGGCGCGCGTCTTCATCCTCGGCCGGATGCTCGAGGCGATTCCGGAGGCCCGCACCGAGCTGGCTCCCCATGCCCCGCGCATCTCGACGGTCAAGATCGACCCGCAGTACATCGGGCTGATCATCGGCAAGGGCGGCGAGACGATCCGCGCGCTCGAGGCCGACTACGACGTCCAGATCGACATCGAGGAGGACGGGACGATCCTCGTCTACGCGACGGAGGGCACGAAGTCCGACGCCGCGATCGCAGCGATCACCGGGCTGACGAAGGAGCCCGAGGTGGGGGACACCTTCACCGGCAAGGTCGTCAAGACGACCGAGTTCGGCGCCTTCGTCGAGCTGAAGAAGGGCACCGACGGGCTGCTGCACGTCTCGAATGTCGGCCCGGGGCGCGTCGCTCACATCGAGGACGTGATCTCCCGCGGCGACGTGCTCGACGTGCTCGTGCAGGAGGTGGACAAGGCGCGGGGCCGCATCGGCCTCAAGCTGGTCGCCAAGCACGAGGACGGCGGCCTCGTGCTGCCCGAGGTGCTGATCGAGCGGGCCAAGGACGCGCCCCCGCGCGAGCGGGAGGAGCGGCCGCCGCGCCGTGACGGCGATCGCGGCCGCGGCGGGCGCGACCGCCGCTAGGAACGGACACGGGGGCGGCGCGAGCCGCCCCCGGTCGTTCCATGGCCGTGTTCGGGGACTTCCGACGGCATCGGTAACGTCCGTGGCCGATGGACGTACGTGGGATCGACAGACCGCCGAAGCCGCCTGAGAGCGGCGTTCTTGACCGTCTGCTTGCGGACGGCGTGACCTGGGGTGACGCGCGTGAGTGGCTTCCCGCGATCCCGGAGAGCACCATCGATCTGTTCTTCATGTCGCCCCCGTACGCGAACCTTCGCGACTACGCCCGGATCGACCCGGACGAGTACGTCGAGTGGTTCTTGCCGTTCGCCGGAGCGATGCTGTCGGCGCTCAAACCGAGCGGCAGCTTCGTCTTGAACATCAAGGATCGGGTCGTGAACGGTGAGCGGCACCCGTACGTGTACGAGCTCGTTCTCGCGCTCCGGCGCCAAGGCTGGCGCTGGGTCGAGACGTATATTTGGGTCAAGCCCAACGCGATCCCGGGCCGCTTCGGACCGCGGACCAAGGACTCGTGGGAGTACGTGTATTGGTTTGCGAAGGGAAAGCCGTTCTTCGATGTCGAGGCGATTCGCGTGCCATATCGGACGGCCTCGGGCGAGCGCGCACGGCGCGAACTCGACCCGTCGCCTCGCAGGAACACGGCTGCCGGCCACGGGCGGAAGCGCTCGCAGACTTTTCGCCATGGAGCCGCTGACCCTGGAAACGTCATCACTGTGCCGCTGACGTACAACCAGCACTACGGCGTAGCCCACACTGCCGCGATGCCCGAGCCGCTGGCGGAGTTCTTCATCAAGGCTGGCTCGCCTGAAGGAGGCGTCGTCATCGACCCGTTTGCCGGGGGTGGAACGACAAGCGTTGTCGCCACGCGCCTGGGCCGTAGGCCAGGCGGGGTAGAGCTCCATCACGATCACGTGATGGAGGCCCGTCGGCGACTTGCGGCGGTCCAGCTTCAACTCGATGTACCCCCCGTCGCCGAGTTGCGCCGAGCGGGATAACGCATGGGGCTCTCACGCGCCGAACGAGAGACGATCGGCGTCGCAGGGACGAGTTCTGATCAGAGCGTCCGCGGCCGTGCGGTGGCGACGGTGCTCGGCACGCAGGGCGACGACAGGCAGGCCGCTCGGCGGCTTCTTGCCGAGAGCTACTTGCGAGCCACCGCACCATCGTTTCATCTCATCCCTCGCGGTGACGCGATGTTGCCGGCCGATCGGTTCGAGCGCGCTTACGCTGTGCTTGCGGAGGGCACGGACTCGTTTCGCGACGTGTCCGTCGATGCGCTGGTGTCCGTCATCGAATCTCAGCCGTCCGCGCTCGCCCCCTTACGAATGATTTGTGGATTGACGCTCAAGGAACTCGGTGTTACCGCGCGGCTGGCGACAGGGACTGCGCTGTCCGAGGCCGCACTTCGGACGCTTGAGCGCGAGACGATTCCACCGGCAGCGGGGAGCACACGGGCAGCACGCCGATCTGACCGCATACACGCGATAGCCGAGACGGTGATCGCGGTGCTTGAGCGGAGGGTCCTCGCCGTGCCTCAGTCGGCGGAGGAGGCGTTTCATTCCAAGCTCGACAAGCCGGACACGCTCGCGGCATGGACGTCGGTGGCGCAACATGCCGTCGAGGGCGTCCCATACTCGGAGTTGCTCTACCAGCGATATGTGGGCGGCGTCTGGCGCCAGGCGCAGGATGCGTACTCGGAGGTCAAGGGCGACGCGATTCTCGAGCTGCCGCTCGAGAGACTGCTCATCGCGGAGGGGGTTCCGCATTGGCGGTCTCGCTCCGGGGCAACCGGTGCTCGCGAGACCGCCCAGCGGTACGGGATCGAGCCCGGGCCGGACTTTCTCGTCCCGGCTGAAAGCCCGGCGGTGATCATCGAGACGAAGGTCGTCGAAGACGGCGGGAGCGCGCGAGACAAAGCCGCGCGTATCCAGCGGCTGAGCGAGATCGCGTCCCAACGAGGCCTCGTCATTTGCGCTGTTGTGGACGGGAAAGGTTGGGCCGAGCGGCCAAATGCGCTCGCCGACGTCATCATCGCCACGCAGGGTCGGACGTTCTCGCTTTCGACGTTGCCGAGCCTCCTCGATGTCCCTGAGATCAGGATTTGGCGCGGCCGAGCCGCCTAGCCCGGATCTTTCATCAGCGGCCGGAGAGGCGCGTCCTGGGGCTGCCGTCGGGTGGGCGTGGCGCCGATTGACGTGAAGGGAGCGGCTGGGCCGCTCGGGTGCGTTTTCGGTGCAACTTCGACGCCGGATCTGCTCGGCGAGGGGACGCTGACGCGCTTCTCCTGCGATTCGTCGTCGTCTTGAGGTGGCGGCTACGCCGCCGGGAGCGCGCGCAGACGCTCGAAGGCTTGTAGCAGCGC
>Ga0315281_10009113_pt1 | contig 13795 bp, 15 predicted proteins | sample YL17G07_0_MG_FD_204540 | JGI IMG/M metagenome (GOLD analysis project Ga0315281, IMG submission 204540) | Sediment microbial communities from Yellowstone Lake, YNP, Wyoming, USA - YL17G07_0 | ecosystem: Environmental > Aquatic > Freshwater > Lake > Sediment | place: USA: Wyoming | collected...
ACCGACCTCGACATCGGCCACTACGAGCGCTTCGTGGACGAGAACCTCTCGCGCAACGCGAGCCACACCGCCGGCGCGATCTGGGACACGGTCCTGCGCAAGGAGCGCAAGGGCGAGTTCCTCGGCGCGACCGTGCAGGTGATCCCACACATCACGAACGAGATCAAGGCCCGGATCCGGCGCGCCGCCCAGGCGACGCCGACCGACGTGATCATCAGCGAGATCGGTGGCACCGTCGGCGACATCGAGTCGCTGCCCTTCCTCGAGGCGATCCGCCAGTTCCGGCGCGAGGTCGGCCCCGAGAACGTGCTCTACCTGCACGTGACGCTCGTCCCCTTCATCGAGGCGGCCGGTGAGCTGAAGACGAAGCCGACGCAGCACTCGGTCAACGAGCTGCGCAAGATCGGCATCCACCCCGACGTCGTCGTCTGCCGCTCGCACGAGGAGCTGTCGCAGGAGATCAAGGACAAGATCGCGCTCTTCGCCGACGTGGACGTACGCGCGGTCGTCGCCTGCCCGGACGTCTCCGATGTCTACCTCGTCCCGGCCGTGCTGCGGGCGGAGGGGCTCGACGCGCTCGTCTGCGAGAAGCTCGGGCTCGACGTGCCGGCGGGCGACCTCGGCGAGTGGGAGACGCTGATCGAGCGGATCAGGGAGCCCCGCGAGGACATCGAGATCGCGCTCGTCGGCAAGTACGTGAAGCTCCACGACGCCTACCTCTCGGTGCACGAGGCCCTGAAGCACGCCGGCCTGCACAACGGCTGTTCGGTGCGCGTGCGCTGGGTGGACGCAGAGCACATGTCCTACGAGGAGGCGATCGAGGAGCTCGAGCAGGTGGACGGCGTGCTCGTCCCCGGCGGCTTCGGCTCGCGCGGCTGGGAGGGCAAGATCCTCGCCTGCCGCGTCGCCCGCGAGCGCGGGATCCCGTACCTCGGCATCTGCCTCGGCATGCACGTCGCCGTCTCGGAGTTCGCGCGCCACGTCTGCGGCCTCGACGGCGCCAACTCGACCGAGATGGACCCCGAGACGCCGCATCCCGTGATCGACCTGCTGCCCGAGCAGAAGGAGATCGAGGACCTCGGCGGCACGATGCGCCTCGGCGCGCAGGCGGTCGAGCTGCTGGAGGGGACGCGGGCGCGCGAGGCCTACGGCGAGGCGGTGATCCACGAGCGGCACCGGCATCGCTACGAGGTCAACAACCACTACCGCCCGCGGCTGATCGAGGCGGGGCTCGTCGTCTCGGGGACGTTCCAGGAGGGCCGCCTCGTCGAGGTGATCGAGCTGCCCGGCCACCCGTGGTTCGTCGCCAGCCAGTTTCACCCGGAGTTCAAGTCGCGGCCGACGCGCCCGGCGCCGCTCTTCCGCGAGTTCGTCGCCGCGGCGCACGCGCGGGCGCGGGCCCGTAGCGGCATTCCTCTGCGCGCGGTCGGCTAGCCTCGTGCGGGAAGCGGCCCCGCCCAAACCTCTGACCGACACCGCACCCGTCGCCGTCAGCGACGCGCAAGCTGGAGTCCACGGCGTCATGCGAGACGTCCTCCCCGCGACGTGACGGCGCTCATGGGCTCCTCGTGCCCGCTCTGCGACCCCGCGCTCGCGCCCGTGCTGCGGGCGGCCAGGTTCTGGCGCGTCGTGCTCAACCGGAACCAGAACCTTCTCGGGAAGACGATGCTCGTCCTCGGCCGCCACGTCGAGGACGTGACCCAGCTCACGCCTGCCGAGTGGGAGGAGCTCCACGCGATGCTGGACTGGACGAAACGGTGCCTCGACAGGACCTTCCGTCCGGATCACTTCAACTACGCGTTCCTCCAGAACGTCGACCGCCACGTCCACCTTCACGTGATCCCGCGCTACGCGGGTCCGCGCGAGTTCGCCGGTGCGTCGTTCGACGATCCGGACTACCCGGGCCACTACCGTGTGCCCTCCCAGCCGCGGGTTCTCGCGGACGACGCCTTGGCCGCGATCGCGCACGCCATGGCACAAGAAGGCCACCCGGCGGACTAGGGTTCGCGACGCATGTCCGTCCCCGATCTCATCGACTGCTTCACCGACCTCTGCGCGATCTCGAGCCCGCCGGGGCAGGAGCGGGCCGTCGCCGACCGCGTGCTCGCCTACCTGCGCGACCTCGGGCTCGAGGCGGACGAGGACGGCGCCGGGGTCATGGTCGGCTCGACGGCGGGAAACGTCTACTGCCGGCTCCCCGGGAACGGCGGCGGCGGAACGCCGATCTTCCTCTGCGCCCACCTCGACACCGTGCCCCCGACGGGGCCGATCGAGCCGGTCGTCGAGGACGGCGTCGTCCGCAACGCCGCGGGCACGATCCTCGGCGCCGACGACAAGGCCGCCGTCGCGGTGATGCTCGAGGCGGCGCGCCGGATCGTCGAGGAGGGACGCCCGCACGCTGGAGTCGAGCTGCTCTTCACGCCGAAGGAGGAGGTGGGCCTGCTCGGCGCCGCGGCCTTCGACCACACGCGCCTCGCCGCGCGGGTCGGCTACGTCTACGACCAGGCCTCCCCGATCGGCGAGGTGATCCTCGGCGCGCCGCACCAGCGCTCGCTCTACGTGACCTTCCGCGGCCGCGCCGCGCACGCGGGCATGGTCCCCGAGGAGGGCCGTTCGGCGATCGCGGCGGCGGCGCGGGCGATCGCCGACCTGCGCCTCGGCCGGCTCGACGAGGAGACGAGCGCGAACGTCGGGCTCATCGAGGGCGGCACGGCGCGCAACATCGTCCCCGCGCGCTGCTCCTTCGAGGCGGAGGCGCGCTCGCACGACGAGCGCAAGCTCGCCGACCTCGTCGCGGAGATGCTCGAGGCGGTCACGTTCGCGGCCACGCTCGCAGGCTGCGCCGTCGAGACCGAGGTGCGCGAGACCTATCGTGGCTACCGCTTCCGTCCCGACGAGCCGGCGGTGCGGCTCGCGCTCGAAGGGATCCGCCGCGCGGGGATCGAGCCGCGCACCGGCTTCACGGGCGGCGCCGCCGACGCGAACATCTTCAACGAGCGGGGGCTCGCGTGCGTCAACCTCTCGAACGGGATGGCGCAGATTCACACGCCCGACGAGCACATCGCGGTCGAGGATCTCGAGCGGATGGTGGACGTGACGCTCGGGCTCGTGGACGCGGCGCGGGATGGCGCTTAGCCTCCGGCGCGGTGTCGTCACTGCGGTGCTCGAGCGGCACCCGGAGCTCGTGCGGCTCGAAGTGGACGGGCTCCCGTGCATCGCCTACCCGCGGTTGACAGGACCGGTCGAGGAGGGCGACGACGTGCTCGTCAACGAGCAGGCGCGACTGCTCGATCTCGGCTCGGGCGGCTTCGACGTGCTGCACGCGAACCTGACGCGCGGGCTCGGCCTGGCGGCGGCGGAGGGAGCGCACGTGCTGAAGCTGCCGTACACGCCTCTGCAGTCGGCGGTGCGGCATGCGGAGGAGGACGGCGAGCTCGCGGCCGACCTCGGTGGCCTGCCCGTCGTCTGCTGCACGCTGCACAGCCAGCTCGCGCCCGTCTGCGCCGGGCTCGCGCCCGATCTGCGTGTCGCGTACGTCCAGCTCGCGGGCGGCGCGCTGCCGGTGTCGCTCTCCGACGCGGTGCGCGCGTTGAAGAGGGCCGGGCGGCTCGAAGTGGCGATCGCTGCGGGGCCGTGCCTCGACGGGGATGTCGCCTGCGTCACCGTCGCGTCGGCGCTCGCCTGGGCGGCCGCGCAGGACTACGACGCCGCCGTCTGCGCGGTCGGGCCGGGGATCGCCGGCACGGGCTCGGCGTTCGGGCACGGCGCCGTCGCGGCGGCCGAGGCGGCGAACGCGGCGAGCGCGCTCGGCGGCAGGCCCGTCTTCGCCGTCCGCTACTCGGAAGCCGACGGGCGCGCGCGCCACCACGGGGTTTCCCACCACACGCGGACGGCGCTCGCGCTCTGCCTCGGCGACGTGACGGTCGCCTGGCCGGCGGGGCTGGAGGCGCCGGAGTGGCTCTCCGGCCGCGAGGAGGTGGACGTCACGGGCTGGCGCGAGGCCTGCGCCGGGCTTCCGCTCGCGCACATGGGGCGCGGGCCGGACGACGATCCGTGGTTCTTCGCGGCCGCGTACGCGGCGGGCCGGCTCGCGCGGGAGCTGCGGTGCTGACGGAGAAGCGCCGGCTCGGGCCGGACGAGCGCGCCCTCGTCGCCCGCCTCGCCGGCGCCTGAACGCCCCTCCACGTGCCCCCAGGGGGACTATGGAGTCCCCTGAGTTCAGCCTAGCCGGCCGACCCGCACGGGTGCGATACGCCTCCGTGTCGAAAGCGTGACGGCGGCGGTGCGCGGCCTGCGGCCAAGGCTGTATCGTGCCGCGCGGCATGCGGATCGGAGTCGCCAGGGAGATCAAGCCGCAGGAGTACCGGGTCGCGCTGACCCCGGCCGGCGCGCGCGAGCTCGTGCAGCGCGGCCACGAGGTCCTGATCGAGGAGAGCGCCGGCGCCGGCAGCGCGTTCGTCGACGACGCCTACGTCCGAGCGGGCGCGCGGATCGTCTTGGTGGACGAGGTCTGGGAGGCCTCCGAGCTCCTGCTGAAGGTGAAGGAGCCGATCGCGTCCGAGTACCGCCGGCTGCGCGAGAGGCTGACGCTCTTCACGTACCTCCACATCGCGGCCGACGAGCCGCTCACGCGGGCGCTCGTGGAGAGCGGCATCGCCGCCGTCGCCTACGAGACCGTCGAGACCGACGACCGGCGCCTGCCGCTGCTCGCGCCGATGAGCGAGGTCGCGGGCCGGCTCGCCACGCAGGCCGGTGCCCACTACCTCGAGAAGCCCCTCGGCGGCCGCGGCGTCCTGCTCGGCGGCGTCGCCGGAGTCGCGCCGGGCCGGGTTGTCGTCATCGGTGGCGGCATCGTCGGCTACAACGCCGCCGTGATCGCGCTCGGCATGGGCGCGCAGGTGACGATCCTCGAGCGTTCGGTCGACCGCATGCGCCACCTCGAGGAGGTGCTCTCGGGCCGCGTCAGCCTCCTGATGTCGTCGACCCTCCAGATCGAGGAGTCCGTGAAGGACGCCGACGTCGTGATCGGCGCCGTGCTCATCCCCGGCGCGCTGGCGCCGAAGCTGCTCACGCGCGAGATGCTGCGCGAGATGAAGGACGGCGCGGTCTTCTGCGACGTCGCGATCGACCAGGGCGGCTGCGCGGAGACGTCGAAGGCGACGACCCACGACGACCCGGTCTACGCCGTCGAGGGCGTCACGCACTACTGCGTCGCGAACATGCCGGGCGCGGTGCCGGTGACGTCGACCAAGGCGCTGACCAACGTCACGCTGCCGTACGTCGAGGCGATCGCCGAGCACGGGCTCGCGGCGGCAGTGGAGGGCGACGCGGCGCTGGCGCGGGGCGTCAACGTCCTCGAGGGCAGGGTCACGTACGAGGCCGTGGCCGACGCGCACGGGCTCGACTACACGCCGCTGCGCGACGTGCTGCCGCTCGCGGCCGCCTAGATGGTTGCTATTCGGCGGGCTTCTTCGCGCTCTTCGCAGGGCTGATCTTGACCACGGACCACGTGATCGCGGCCGCGAAGGCGATCACGCAGGCGATGAAGACGACGATCGCGACGAGTCCGAGGGCGGTTGCCATGCGGGACGTAGAATAGCCGCGTGCCGCGCGTCTGCGTGATCGTGCTGGACGCCGTCGGTGCGGGAGCGTTGCCGGACGCCGCTTTGTACGGGGATGAAGGGTCGGACACACTCGGCAACGTCGCCCGCGCCGTCGGCGGCCTCGACCTGCCGAACCTCGAGGCGCTGGGGCTCGGCAACGTCGAGCCGCTCGACGGCTGCCCGCCACAGCCGGGCGCGCCGGCGGTCGCGGGCCGCCTGGTCGCTCGCTCCAAGGGAAAGGACACGACGGCGGGCCACTGGGAGCTGATGGGCATCGTGACCGCGACGGCGTTCCCGACGTACCCGCACGGCTTTCCGGACGACGTGATCGACCCGTTCATGAACCGGACGGGGCGCGGCGTGATCGGCAACAGGCCGGCGTCGGGCACGGAGATCATCCACGAGCTCGGCGAGGAGCACCAGCGCACGGGCAAGTGGATCGTCTACACGTCGGCCGACTCGGTCTTCCAGATCGCGGCGCACGAGGAGTCGATCCCGCTCGAGGAGCTGTACGAGGCCTGCCGCGTCGCGCGCGAGCTCCTCACCGGCAAGCACGCCGTCGGGCGCGTGATCGCGCGCCCCTTCCGCGGCGGGCCGGGAACCTACGAGCGGACGCCCAACCGGCACGACTTCTCGCTCGAGCCGCGGCGGCCGAACTACCTCTCGCTCGTCCGCGACGCGGGGAAGAAGGTCGTCGGCGTCGGCAAGATCGGCGACATCTTCGCCGGCTGCGACATCGACGAGTCCCATCCGACGAAGTCGAACGTCGAGGGGATCATGCAGACCGTCAAGCTGCTGGAGGAGCTCGACGACGGCCTCGTCTTCGTCAACCTCGTCGAGACGGACATGCTCTGGGGCCACCGCAACGACCCGGTCAACTTCCACCGCTGCCTGCAGGACTTCGACCGGCGGTTGCCCGACATGCTCGAGGCGTTGCGGCCTGGCGACCTCCTGGTCGTCACCTCCGACCACGGCTGCGACCCGACGACGCCCTCGACCGACCATTCGCGGGAGCATGCGCTCCTGCTCGCCTACGCCGCCGGCCGCAATGCGAACGGGCGCGTGCACGAGGGCGAGTTCGCGGACGTCGGCGCGACGGTGAATGCGTGGCTCGGGGGCAAGGCGCCCTCACGGGGGATCCCCGGACGCGCGGTCGTCGAGCCGTGAAGCTCGACAACCCCGTCGTCGTGCAGTGGGAGTACGCGAGCGAGGAGCGCCTCGCGACGCGGAACGCGACGTATCGCCAGCTCGCCGAGGGGGTGAACGCCGAAGAGCTCGCGTACGAGGCGGTCGCCGAGTGCCGGCCGCGACGGCTGCTGGAGGTCGGGTGCGGCATGGGCGAGCTCGCCGAGCGGGTCGCCGTCGAGCTCGGCGCCGAGGTGATCGCAATCGACATCTCGCCGCGCATGGCCGACATCGCGCGTGCGCGGGGCGTCGACGCGCGTGTCGGCGACGCGCAGGCGCTCGCGTTCGCCGACGGCGAGTTCGACTGCGTGGTCGCGAACTGGGTTCTCTACCACCTGCCGGATCTCGACGGCGGTGTCGCCGAGCTCGCCCGCGTTCTCGCCCCGGGCGGCCGGCTCGTCGCCGCGACGCTCGGCGACGGCCACATGCGCGAGCTGTGGGAGCGGCTCGGCGCGAAGCCGACGAGCGGGCTCTCGTTCCAGAGCGGCAACGGCGAGGCTGTGCTGCGGCCGCACTTCGCGCGCGTCGAGCGGCGCGACGCGCTTGGCACGCTCGTCTTCCCTGACGCCGCGTCGATCAGGACGTTCGTCGGCGCGTCGATCACGCGAGCCCACCTTTCCTCGGCAGTTCCCGAGATCACCGAGCCCTTCGCCACCTCGAGCGCGCATGCAGTGTTCGTCGCCGAAAAGGCTTCGTGATCCGCGCCGCCGAGCTGATCGAGCGCAAGCGCAACGGCGAGGAGCTCGCCGCCGGCGAGATCGCCGAGCTGACGCTGGCCTACGCTCGCGGCGAGGTGCCCGACTACCAGATGGCGGCGTTCTGCATGGCCGTCTACTTCCGCGGCCTCACCGCCTCGGAGACGTACGCGCTCACCGACGCGATGATCGCGAGCGGCGAGACGCTCGACCTGCACGCCGCGCTTGGACGCAAGGTCGTGGACAAGCACTCGACCGGCGGCGTGGGGGACAAGACCTCGATCGCCGTCGGACCGATCGTCGCCGCCTGCGGCGTTCCCTTCGGGAAGATGAGCGGGCGCGGCCTCGGCCACACGGGCGGCACGCTCGACAAGCTCGAGTCGATCCCCGGCTTCCGCGTCGAGCTGTCGACGGAGGAGTTCGTCGCCCAGGTGCGCGAGCTCGGCCTCGCGATCGTCGGCCAGAGCGCCGACCTCGTCCCGGCCGACAAGCTGCTCTACGGGTTGCGCGACGTGACCGCGACGGTGGACATCGTGCCGCTGATCGCCTCGAGCATCATGTCGAAGAAGCTCGCGGCGGGTGCCGACGCGATCGTGCTCGACGTCAAGGTCGGCGACGGCGCCTTCATGAAGACGGAGCGGGACGCCCGCATCCTCGCCGAGACGATGCTCGAGCTCGGCCGGCGCGCGGGCCGCGAGGTCGTCTGCCTGCTGACCGGCATGGACCAGCCGCTCGGGCATGCCGTGGGCAACGCGCTGGAGATCCGGGAGGCGGTCGACACGCTGCGCGGCGAGGGCCCGCCCGACTTCACCGAGCTCGTACTCGACACCTGCACTCGCCTGCTCGCGCTCTCCGATCTGGGCGTCGACTCCTCCGAGGCGCGCCGGCGCGCCGAGGCCGCCGTCGCCGACGGCTCGGCCCTCGCCGCCTACGAGCGCTGGATCCGCGCGCAGGGTGGCGATCCCGACCCGGGCGCTCTGCCGGTCGCGCCCGTCGTGCGCCCCGTGACGGCACCGCGCGACGGCTACGTCGCCCGCCTGGGTGCGATCCGCGTCGGGGTCGTTGCGCTCCACCTCGGCGCGGGCCGGCTGGCCAAGGGCGACGTCATCGACCACGCGGTCGGCGTGCTTTGCCGCGCGAAGCGGGGCGACAGCGTCGCAGCCGGGGAGCCGCTCGCCGAGATCCACGCCCGCGACGACGCCTCCGCCGCCGAGGCCGCCGAGGCCGTCCTGACCGCGTACGAGCTCGCCGACACGCCGCCGCGCGCCCAGAGCATCCTGCTCGACGTCGTCGAGTAGCCGCGCGGGCGGACGCTAGGCTGGCCGCGTGCCCGAGCTGCCCGAGGTCGAGACCGTCCGCCGCGCTCTCGAGCCCGTGCTCACGGGCAGGCGGCTCGTCCGCGTCGAGATCGCGGACTCGCGCCTCGTCCGTCCGCTCGAGCCGCTTCAGGTGGCGGCCGAGCTCGAAGGCGAGCGCGTCGCCGCGGTCGAGCGCCGGGGCAAGTATCTGATTGTCCGGTTCGAGTCCGCTCGTTCTCTTCTGATTCACCTCCGGATGACGGGGAGCCTTCGTCACGCACCGGCCGGGACGCTGGCCGACGATCCACACCGGCGCGCAGTTGTCAGATTAGACGACGGCTCGGACGTCGCCTACCGCGACGTCCGGCGCTTCGGCACATGGCTCGTGCTCGAGCCGGGCGAGCTGGCGCCGTACCTGGCGATGAGGCTCGGCCCGGAGCCGCTCGGCCCGCTCACCGCCGCGCGCCTCGCCGCGCGCTTTGCCCGCCGCCGCGCCCCGATCAAGGCCGTCCTGCTCGACCAGCGGACGCTGGCCGGGGTCGGGAACATCTACGCCGACGAGGCGCTCTGGTACGCCGGCGTGCACCCGCTTCGCCCCGCGGCGGGCCTCGACGGGGAGGAGGCCGCCCGGGTTCATCGCAGCGTCCGCCGCGTCCTCCGCGCCGGCATCGAGCGCCAGGGTGCGAGCCTGCGCGACTACGTGCAGCTCGACGGCGCCGGCGGCACGATGCAGGACGAGTTCCGCGCGTACGGTCGCGAGGGCGAGCCCTGCGACCGTTGCGGCGCGCCGATCGAGAAGATCCGCATCGCCGGCCGCGGCACCTGGTACTGCCCGCACTGTCAGCCCAGCCCGGGCTAGAACGACAGCGCCCGGGAGTACACTCGACGCGTGGGACGGACCTACACGACGGAGGCGGTCGTCCTGCGCTCCTTCCGCTTCGGCGAGGCCGATCGCGTGCTCCACCTCTACACCGCCGACCGCGGCCGCGTCGGCGCCGTCGCCAAGGGCGTGCGCAAGACGAAATCGCGCTTCGGCGGACGGCTCGAGCCGCTCTCCCACGTCGAGCTCGTCCTCCACCAGGGGTCGGGGGAGCTGAGCACGATCACCGGCTGCGATCTGATCCGCCCGCACAGCGCAGCCCGCGAGGACTCGTACCGGCTCGCCGTCGGCCTGATCGGCCTCGAGGCGATGCTGCGCCTCTACCCCGAGCAGGAGCGGAACGAGCGGGCCTTCACGGCCCTGACGCGCTTCCTCGACACGCTGGACGGGACCGAGAGCCGCGCCCCGGCGAGGCCCGCGCTCGACCCGCTCGCGCTCTCGTTCCAGCTCAAGCTGCTCTGGCTCTCCGGTTACCTGCCGCACCTGGAGAGCTGCGTCGAGTGCGGTGCGACGGAGGGTCTCGCCGGCTTCCTGCCGAAGGCCGGAGGCGCCGTCTGCCGCGCCTGCGTGACCGAGGGAGGCGTGATCCCGCTCTCGCCGGAGGGGCTGCGCGGGATCGCCGCCCTGCTGCGCGCGCCGCTCGCCGACGCGGGCGCGGCGGGCCTCACCGACCGCGGCGCCCGAGACGCGCTGGCGGTCGTCTCGGCCTCGTACGAGCACTCCGGCGGCTTCCGCCTGCGCACGCTGACGGCCTAGCTCCGGAAGCGCGCGGCGACGCGGCGCCGTGGTGGCCGCAGCCGCTCACGGTTGCGGATCGAGAAGACGCTGGTCGTGACCATCAGCAGCAGGATCCCCGTGAGCGCGAAGACGTCGGCGAGGTTGAAGGCGACGCCGGCAGTCGCGCCTCCGACGACGAGCGGGTTCTCCACGCTCCATCCCGACACCGCACAGGAGATGACATTGGCGGCGGCGCCCCCGGCGGTGACACCCGCCGCGAGGGCAACCGCGGTAGACGGAACCCGCGCAAGTGCCAGACAGCCGGCGACGACGATGAGCACGAGGGCACTCCACGCCCCGGAGCGAGTGTGGTAGTTCGCGGCCGGCGTGGTGACGGCCACCTTGACGGCGAGATCGGCCGCGGCGAGGAGGGCGCCGAGCGCGACCGTCAAGAGAAAACGCCGCCGCATGGTCTCAGACGGTACAGATACGCAGATGCGGCGCGATCTTCCCGGCGGCTTCGAGCTCGACGACGACCCCGCGCGCATCGACCGCGCCGAGGCGCACCGCTTCCTCTCCGAGGAGTCCTACTGGGCGAGGGGCCGCGACCGGGAGACGATGGACGCCATGATCGAGAGCGCCGCCCGGGTCGTCGGCCTCTATGCGGAGGGCCGGCTGGTCGGGTTCAGCCGCACGATCTCGGACGGCCACGCCCAGTCCTACCTCGGGGACGTGTACGTGCTGCCCGAGTTCCGCGGCCGCGGGCTCGGCGTGGAGCTCGTCCGTTTCACCATCGACGAGGGGCCGTTTGCGCGCACGAAGTGGCTCCTCCACACGCAGGACGCGCACGAGCTGTATCGGAAGTTCGGCTTCGACATCCCATCGGAGAAGACGCTCGAGCGCTGGAGCAGCTAGGCGCTCTTCGGCGAGCGCCACGGCTGCACGAGCCGCGCGAGCAGGTGCTCGCGCACCTGGGAGAGCGAGATCCGCTCCTGCGCGAGCGAGTCCCGGTCGCGGATCGTGACCGTGTCGTCGGCGAGGGTCTGCTCGTCGATCGTCAGCGCGAATGGGGTGCCGATCTCGTCCTGGCGGCGGTAGCGCCGGCCGATCGCGCCGCCGTCGTCGTACTCGACCGGCGCGACGCGGCGCAGCTCCTCGTAGAGGGCCCGCGCCTTGCCGGTCATGTCGGCGTCCTTTGCGATCAGCGGCAGCACGGCGGCCTTGACGGGCGCGATCTGCGGGTGCAGGCGCAGCACCGTCCGCTCGCGCTCGGCGACGATCTCCTCGTGGTACGCATCGACGAGGAAGGCGAGCATGGCGCGATCGGCGCCGGCCGCCGGCTCGATCACGTGCGGCACGTAGCGCTCGCCCGCTGCGGCATCGACCCACTCCAGCGTCGTGCCGGAGGCCGCGCTGTGCGCGCGCAGGTCGTAGTCGCCCCGGTTGGCGACACCCTCGAGCTCCGACCAGCCGATCGGGAAGAGGTACTCGATGTCGCTCGTCGCGCTCGAGTAGTGGGAGAGCTCATCGGCTTCGTGCGCCCGGACGCGCAGGTGGCTCTCCGCGATGCCGTAGCGGAGGTACCAGCCGCGGCGCTCGTCGATCCAGTACCGGTACCAGCGCTCGGCCTCGTCCGGCGGCACGAAGAACTCCATCTCCATCTGCTCGAACTCGCGCGTCCGGAAGATGAAGTTGCCCGGCGTGATCTCGTTGCGGAACGACTTGCCGATCTGCGCGATGCCGAACGGCGGCTTGCGGCGCGCCAGCTGCGCGACGTTCTTGAAGTTGATGAAGATGCCCTGCGCCGTCTCCGGCCGCAGGTACACCTTCTGGCCGCTCTCCTCGACCGGGCCGACGTTCGTCTCGAACATGAGGTTGAACTGGCGCGGCTCGGTGAGGTCGCAGTTCGGCCCCTCGCCGGGGCGCTTGCTCGGCTTGAGCTCGCAGCGCGACTCCTCGAGGTGGTCGGCGCGGAAGCGCTTCTTGCACGTGCGGCAGTCCACCATCGGGTCGGTGAAGCCCGTGACGTGGCCGGAGGCCTCCCACACGGCGGGGTGGAGGATGATCGCGGAGTCGAGCGCGACGACGTCGTCCCGCTCCTGCACCATCGCCTCGAGCCAGCGTGCCTTGACGTTCGCCTTCATCAGCACGCCGTAGTGCCCGTAGTCGTAGGACGAGCCGAGGCCGCCGTAGATCTCCGAGGACGGAAAGACGAAGCCACGCCTCCGGCAGAGTGAGACGATCTTGTCCATCGTGACGATGTCGGCGCTCATCGGTGGGGAGAGGCTACTCGTTCGCCTCGCGGGCGGGACGGCGGCACCGATAGCCTCCCGCCGGTGAAGGACCGCGAGCCGATCGAGCTGCACATCGTCTCCGACGCGACGGGCGAAACCGCGGCGCGGCTCGTGCTCGCGCTCGAGGCCCAGTTCCCCAAGCTGACGTTCGAGGAGATCCGCCACCCGCGCGTCGAGACGGTGGACGACCTCCAGCTCGCCGTCAGCCGCGCCAAGGGCCGGCCGGCGGTGATGGTCTACACGCTCGTCAAGCCAGAGCTGCGCGAGGCGATGCGCTTGCTCTGCCGCCGCACGAAGCTCCACTACTGCGACCTGCTCGGCCATCCGATCGACTCGATCGCGAAGGTCTCCGGCATGTCAGCGACGATGAGGCCGGGGGCACGCGTGCAGCTCGATTCGGCGTACTTCAAGCGAATCGAGGCGATCGAGTTCGCGGTTCGCTACGACGACGGCGTCGGTCGCGGCCTGCTCGAGGCGGACGTCGTCCTCGTCGGCGTCTCGCGGACGTCGAAGACGCCGCTCTCGATGTTCCTCGGGTACCTCGGCCACAAGACTGCGAACATTCCCGTCGTGAACGGAATCGAGCCGCCGGCCGACCTGTTCAAGGTCGACCCGCACCGGGTCGTCGGACTGACGATCGACGCCTCGAAGCTGGCGGAGATCCGCTCGCAGCGCGTGCGCAGCATGGGCGCGCCGCGCAAGCAGTACGCCGATCTCGAGGAGATCTACGCCGACCTCGAGTACGCGGCCGCGATCCACCGGCGGCTCGGCTGCCCGGTGATCGACGTCTCCGAGGTCTCGGTCGAGGAGACGGCGATGCGGATCATCCGCCTGGTCGAGCGGCGGGCCGAGGGCGTGGCCAAGTGACGACCCCGGCGCAGGCGGCGCGGGCCCGGCGGATCCCGCTCTGGCGGTGGGCGCTCTGGTGGTTCCTCGAGGCGATCGCCATCGTCCTCTTCTACGTGCTCCTGACGCCGCTCTGGATGGGCCTGCGCGCCGTGGGGTGGCTGGCCGAGCTGCGCGCCCGCCGCCGCTCCTCGCGCTCGTAGCGGGGGCAGCCCACCGGACGCTTGTGGGAAGATTGGTCTCCGTGCGCTACGTCTACGACTTCGACGAACCTTGT
>Ga0315281_10009114_pt1 | contig 13794 bp, 8 predicted proteins | sample YL17G07_0_MG_FD_204540 | JGI IMG/M metagenome (GOLD analysis project Ga0315281, IMG submission 204540) | Sediment microbial communities from Yellowstone Lake, YNP, Wyoming, USA - YL17G07_0 | ecosystem: Environmental > Aquatic > Freshwater > Lake > Sediment | place: USA: Wyoming | collected...
AAACGGAGAGGCCACAATTTTCGTGAGCAGATTGAGCAAGGTCGAGACCACCACCCTTCCATATTTGAAGTCAGGATCTTTCAGGTCGCCGCGAATGGGCAGATCGATGTCGATGCGTCCATTGCGGTCCTTCAGAAGCGCCACAGCCAGCTTCACGGGCAGCGACGTCGCATCCGGACTGTCGACCTTCTCTCCGAATGTCAACTGATCGACCACCACCTTGTTTTCCGCTTCAAGTTGTTTCTTGGAAACCTTGTACTTCAAGTCGAGTGAGAGCTTCCCTTTCGATAATCCATATCCCACATACTTGCCGCTGTAGGGACTTTCCGCCGTCAAGTCCATACCTCCCAGAGTAATCGTGAGATCCGTAAATGCATCCTCGCTCAAGGGATTGATAATCCCTGCAATCTTGAGCGGCGCCACCTTGCCCACTCGACCGATGAGGTCGACATCAGCCCTGGCCAACTGCTTCGACGACAGTCCCTTGATCGTGCCGGTCAGATCGGACAGCCCGGTCTGGACAGGAGGGCGCACCGATTCGTCCCGAAACGTCGCTGCTGCTCCGGCGAACCGCACCGCACCGATCATCACTGGAACGGGTGGACTCTTGGGTTTCTGAAGCTTCACAGCCTTCTCATCCTCTACGACCGACGGTGACGACGCAGCGGTAAGCTTGCCGAGATTCAGCCCGCCGTCCGGTTGCACTATGAGATGCACGATGGGCTGCTGAAGGCTCACCTCTTTAATCGAAGTCGTGGTTGGATCGACGGTCACACGAACCCCGTTGAGGGACAAGGTGTGCAGCGAGGCCACTTCGTCACCCTGATCGCGATCAGCCACACTCAATGCTTCGACGCCTGCATTGCCTTCAAATGACATGAATGGACCGTTCGGATGTTCGGCAGCAAGATGTATAGCCCCATCCAGATTGACGGCGCCGGATTGGACATCGATACGCGCAAATTTCTCAAAGTACGGCTGAAACGGTCTGATCGCGATGCCCTTCAGCGCCAGGGTGACATCGGCCTGTACCGGGCTGGGCAATACCGAACCAACTACACGGATGGTTCCGGTTCCGTTCAGCTGCATCCCCGCTTCAAGCGGCAGCGCCTTTGTGATCGGAATCCGCACGTCGTGGGTCTTGACGATCAAGGCCCGCACCTCGATCTGGGCTGGAGTCGGCAAGGTGCGATCCTCGAAATCGATCGAATGGTCCTGCAGCGTAACCTCCTTGAGCCAGACGGCCCAGGGCTTCTCGTCCTTGGATTTCGGCGAAGAGCCGCTCGCAGCAGATGAAGGCACGGCAGAGTCCACGGGAGCGAACATCTGCTGATAGTTCACGGTGCCGTCTGGATTCAACCAGGCAGTGAACGACGCATGTTCAACTGCGATGCTCCCAACCGTGACCTCGTGCGTCGCGAGATCCACGTCGACACCCTTCACCTTCAACAACGGAATCGTGATGACCGGGTCAAGGCTCCCATCTTCTTTGATAGCGAGCTTCTCGATCTGGACGTTCGCCTGTGAGACTTGAAGCTTCATGGGAGTCGTACCGGCATTGAGCACGTACTGGGCGTCGGCTGCGACAGTGCCATCGGTGACGTCAAAACTGAATCGATCGTGGGGGTATTGCCATAGTCCTGGCAGTTTCACGCCGGAAAGTGAAAACCTCCCGGCGGATTGAATCGGTTCGAGCGAGACTGTTCCGGCCCAGGAGAGAGTTTCGCCCTTGCCCAACTCCGCCGTAAAGGCATACGCATTGTCACCGCCTGGTTTGGTGTGGAAGTTCTTGAGCACGATACGGATCGGAACGATATCGAGTACATAGGGTTTGGGCTTCGATTCGTCGCGAAATTCGACGACTCCTTGCACGATCTCGAATTCTCCAATTTCGACGGCAGGAATCTCGGCTGGGGTCTTCTCGGCCTGCGGCGGCGCAGCCGGTTGTGGCCCACCGTCCGGCGGCACAAACTCCGCCAAATTCATGCGTCCGTCTTTTGATACTCGTGCGGACACATAGGGCATCGTGAGCCGAATGGTATCGAACACATAGGCCCGCCGAATGAGGGAACTGGCCTGGAGATCGATGAAAAACTCGTCAAAGCCGAGCAAGGCAGACTGATCCGCCTCTCGAATTTCGAAACCTGTCAACCGAAGTGAGAGCGTAAAGGGATTCAGCTCCACCTCTTTGACCAGCACCGGACGCTTGAGCTTCTCGGCGACAGCAGGGATCGCGTAGGCTTTTATAAGGTAGGGAACGAGAAAAAACCCAACGAGTGTGTAGAGCAGCACCGAGCCCAGGGTAAGGATCGCAAGGCGGAGGGGGCTGAGCAACCAATGCATAGATAGAAAACCCCGTGGTGCACCTTACTGGAATCGAACCAGCAAGCCTCAATTTAGAAGTTCGCTCCAATCGAACGACTGATCGAAATTTCAAGGCCTTCAGTGTGCAGGATGCGGTAAAGTGGGTCCTCTCCACCACGCGCACTATTTTTTCATACTCGCTGACCTGTATGCCAGCGTAACTGATGGTCAGCGGGAAACCCTTGACCAGCACGCCATATGGAGCATTAGGTTCTCCGCGATGGCGGCCTTTCCTGTCGCGTACCTTTCCGACCAACCTGTCGACGCTTTCCTCCAGTCGAGCCACTTGTAGGACAGGTAACTGCTTGATTTGTAGGTCCCGCACGGATCGACTGCGGGGTGTTGTTCTTGCTCCCCTCCCCATCGGCCAGCATTTTGTTTCCAGTGCCTGCGTGACGAATGGGAGGATGAAGCATGGAACAACCGAAGTCCGCACTCGACCACTATGAACGCGGTCGTGTGCTCAAGCACGCCCAAATGTTCGACCAAGCGCGCGAAGAGTTCCAACACGTGGCCAGCGACCCGCAATATGCCGGGAACGCCCATGTGCAGATCGCTCTATGCTTGCGGGCGACGGGGCGGTACGACGAAGCCGTCGAGGCATTCCGCCAAGCCCTGGAGGTGGGCACGTTCTCCTCCAAAGAAAAAGCGCACATTCTGTATTTCCTGGGACAGACGTTGGAGTCACTCGGCCGATATGCCGAAGCGCTGGAGGCCTATGGCTGGGCCAGAAAAGAGGCCCCCGGATTCCAGGACGTGGCGCAGCGGATTAAACATCTGCTCGCAGGGGGACGCGGCCTGCTCCCCCGGTGTCGACCGGTATCCCGGTCCGTGGTCGGAGATATGCTCAGACTTGGGGGGCAACTCACGCCTCAGGTGCTGAGTCTGCTGGGGCAGGCCTGGACATCATTCGGCCAGTATACGGACAGGCTAGGGCACCATCGAGGGGACCAAAAACAGAGTCCCAGTTTCCGAGACGTGGGCCACCCGAGCGGAGAGCGAGAGCTCACGCCGACGCGATGCAGTCCACCGGCATCCAGGGATCGGAAGAGAGACACACGTCGGCACATTCGCGTCGCAGTCCGATTGCAGAGCCACTTTTCCTCAAAAGGGCGGAAGGTGGCCGGTGAAGGAGAGCTGCGAGACCTCTCCCCTGGAGGCTGTCGCGTCACGAGTCTAGTGGCCGTCCCCGTGGGAGCAGAGTTGGAGTGTTGTATCTTCTCGCAGGATGCAGGCAACCCGTTCACCATCGAAGGCGCAACGGTGCGCTGGAGCCGTTCTCAGGAGTTCGGCCTGGCTTTCACCAAGGTACGTCCGGGCGTGCAGCGGCAGATCACACAGCTATGCCGAACACAGACACCGCTAGGGGTAGACGTTTAGGACCGTGCGCAGCGTTCGGCCTAGAGATGGCCCCTGGTTGCTGCATCATGGGAAGCCACAATCCGGTCAATAGTTCGATAAATGGTGCGCCCGGCTGGAATCGAACCAGCGACCCTCAGCTTAGAAGGCTGATGCTCTATCCGACTGAGCTACGGGCGCTTTCAGAAGAAGTTATAAATTCTGAATTATGAGTTCTGAGTTGTAAATTGCAGGTCAGGGGTAACGGAAGAATTCACGGGATCGATCGCCCTCTATTCTATCTTTATAACTCAGCGCACAAAACTCAGAACTCAACACTCCGCTGCGGTTTGGTCGGGGCGAGAGGATTTGAACCTCCGACATCCTGCTCCCAAAGCAGGCGCGCTACCGGGCTGCGCTACGCCCCGACGGATTCAGACCAAATGTTTAAATGGTGAATGCTCAATGATAAACGAAGCCTATCTTCACAGCCCTGCAATTCAACATTCATCATTCAACATTTACCATTGGCCCACAGAGAATCTCTCGCATCTTAAGAAACGCTTTGGCGCGATGACTAATCGTGTTTTTTTGATCCGCCGGCAGCTGAGCCAAGGTCTTCCCTAATTCTGGAATGAGGAATACAGGATCATACCCGAATCCTAACGTTCCACTCGCCTCTTCTGCAATCATCCCGTGCAATGTTCCTTGTGCCACTCGTATTCCATCTGAAGGCAGTGCGATCGCCGCAACAGTCAGAAAGCGAGCGGTTCGCTGCTCTCGCGGCACACCGGCTAACTCCCTGAGCAACTTCCGATAGTTGTCTTCGTAGGTCGCATCTTCGCCGGCATAACGGGCCGCGTAGATGCCGGGCCGCCCGCCGAGCGCATCCACTTCCAGCCCCGTATCGTCGGCGACAGCCGGCAAGCCTGTGAATTCGGCAATGGCACGCGCTTTCTTGACGGCATTCGCCTCGCAGGTGTCCCCGTCTTCGACCACTTCGGGGGCATCTGGGAATTCATCGAGTGTATGAATCGTGATGCCCAGATCGCCTAAGAGGGCCGCAAGCTCTTCCCCCTTATGCCGATTGCGTGTGGCGAGGACCAATTCACGAATCATCGTCTCTTCCCTATTCCAATGCTCCGATTAGATCCTTCTGCAGCGCGGTGAGGGTCTGAATCCCGCTCCATCCCATCGCCATGAACTCATCCATTTCCTGTTTTGCAAAGGGGGTCCGCTCCGCTGTGCCCTGGACTTCGACATAGCGCCCTTGTCCGGTCATGACCACATTCATGTCGACATCGGCCATTGAGTCTTCTGTATAGGCCAAGTCGACGAGGATTTCTCCGCCCACTTTCCCCACGCTAATGGCGGCAAGATAGTCCGTCAAAGGACGTTTCTTAATCAGGCCTCGCTTCTTGAGGACGGTAAACGCATCGGCCAGGGCGATAAATGCTCCTGTAATAGAAGCCGTTCTGGTCCCTCCGTCGGCCTGGATGACGTCGCAATCGAGCCAGATCGACCGCTCGCCCATCTGGCCCATGTCTGTCACTGCGCGGAGCGCTCGCCCGACAAGGCGTTGAATCTCCAACGTCCTGCCTCCCTGTTTCCCTTTGACCGCTTCACGCGGGGATCGCTCGTGGGTCGAACGAGGAAGCATCGAATACTCTGCCGTTACCCATCCTTGCCCCTTCCCCTTCAGAAACGGAGGCACCTTCTCCTCAATCGAGGCCGTACAAATCACTTTTGTGTCGCCCATTTCGATCAGAACAGACCCTTCAGCATGCTTAATGAAGTTCCGCGTCACCTTCACCGGACGAAGCTGATCTTTTCGTCGCCCATCGACCCGCAATAGTCCCGCTGCATTGCTCATTCATGACTCCTATTCGTAGTGCCGCGCATTATAGTGAAGGCCCTCCAAAAGCGCAATGAAACTGGCCTGGCATCCCCATCAGCAAGTAATTAGCCCCGCCATTTCAAGCGTGGTTATTTCTAAACCAAGAGGGCTCTTTCCTACGCTTCGCTACAAGTTGCCGCTCTTCCAAGCAGAACATCGTGACAGATATTCATGAAGCTTGAAAAGAAGACGCGGGCCTTTAACCATTACTACCGATCGACTTGTACAAAAGTACACGGTGCAAACGACTAAATCTGTACAGGAGCATCCTCACTCCATGCGCATACCCCACTTGGACATCGAGCAAGGATGCAGCCATGCACATTTAAAACACTGTCACAGCGCGGTGTCCCGCCGCTTCTCGGCTAAGAAAGCGTTATCTTGTGAGAGGCCCACAACGTGCGAATTTTCGTAATGTATTGGCACAAAATGTGCTTTCCCCTTACATTCACTTGAGACCTCTGAACGTCGCGACACAAATGAGCAGCTACTGGGCCTAAACAGTTCCATTCTCCACATACAGACTCACAATGTCATGACGTTGTTTCTTGACCGATCTACCCAGCAAGCCCTCCTTGAACTCACACGCGTTCTGATCGTCGACGACGAAGAACCGATCCGCCGGCTGCTGGGATACATGCTTCAAACCCATGGGTATGAGACGGTTCTTGCGTCCGATGCGCGTGAGGCACGGACACGGCTGGAGGAACAACCCTTTGCGTTGATGTTGTGCGATGTGAATATGCCCGGTGAGTCGGGTATGGATCTCGTCCGCAATATCCTGAGTCAGCATCCCCACACCGCCGTCATCATGGTAACCGGTCTCGACAGCTCGGTGTTGGCGAACGCTGCGCTGGACATGGGCGCATTTGGATACATCGTCAAGCCGTTCGAGTCGAACGAAGTGATGATCGATGTAGCCAATGCGCTCCGCCGCCGCCGGCTTGAACTTGAAAATCGCCTGCATCGGGAGAACCTGGAAGATGTTGTCAGAACCAGAACGATGGCGCTCCAGCAGGCGCTCGAGTGGCTCGAACGAAGTGAAAAGGAGCTGCGGCTTTCACGAGAGGAAACGATTCAACGACTCGCCATCGCCGCCGAATACAGAGACAGCGCCACGGCACAGCATATTCAGCGCATGAGCCACTACTGTGAATTGCTCGCGAGGAAATATGGGTTGTCATCGGAACGGTGCGATTTGATCCGTACCGCCAGTCCGATGCACGACATCGGGAAAATCGGCACGCCGGATCATGTGCTCCTCAAGCCCGGCAAGTTCACGCAGGAAGAATTCAATGTCATCTCTCAACATGCTGAGATCGGTTATCGTATCCTCAGCGGATCGGATGCAGAGATCCTCAAAGTCGCGGCATCGATCGCCTGGACTCACCACGAGCGTTGGGATGGCAACGGATATCCGCGTCAGTTGAAGGGCGAAGCGATCCCCGTTGAAGGACGGATCGCTGGGATCGCCGACGCCTTCGATGCCCTTACCACACAACGGGTCTACAAGCCGGCCTTCTCCCTCGATCACGCCGTCGATCTCATGACCAAACATCGTGGGGAACATTTCGATCCCGAACTCCTCGACATCTTCTTCGCCTCGTTGAGCGACATCAAGCACATCCATGACCAGTATGCCGACCAATTGCCTCGCAAAATGATTCGCGAATCTTAGCCCGCATTATTCACGAGCACTTCTGCTGCCATCACGGATTCGCTGCTGCGACGAGCCTTCGGCAGGCAAGCTCGCCGCTCACTCCCTCGACGTACATACAATTGGGGACAGGTGCCCTTCTTTTTGGCGCCTGTCCTCCGTCCTGGGAGTGGGACAGGCATTGCCGAAGACGGCAGAGCCAGTCCCCTGGCCTCCGCGTGCCTGTCTCGCAACGCGACTGCACGATTTCGCGACGAACCGTCATGAATAATGAGGGTGAGGGGCCTTTTCGTCATTTCGTTGACCGCGTTTCCACCTGCCGATATACTTTTCTCATCTCATCAGGGATAGCCCCACGCACAGATTCTCAAGCCCTGTATCCGCAATATTTCCCGCGCACGAAAGGATTGCCGATCATGGCAAAGAAGGCAACGGCGGCCCGCAAACAGAGGACGGCACGCAATTGGATCGCCTATCTATGCGAATCCTTAGTCACGTCCGGAGTCATGCCGACCTGGGAAGCGGCCACCTATCTTACCGAAAACCTGTTTGGAGAAAAACCAAATCCCCGCCTCTTAAGTTCGACCAACGCCTATGAAGTGACGTCCCAATTTCTTCAGCGTCTGTATCATCCCCTCGTTGAAGCCGCCTCTCGTGATTTCACCTTGCCGGATGGCGCCATGCTGCACGTGTTTACAGATATCAGCCTCACCGGCCAATCTGCCGTGCTCGTCGTCTATGTGTCCGACAATAATCACCCGCCACAGTTGCTGATGCTGGACGCCGCCAAAGCCTGGGAGCTGGTCTTTACTGATTCAGAGGACGTGAATCGCTGGGCAGAAGAACGATATCGGCGTGTGAAGTCGGCACTGACCGCGGTGATCGGCAAGCCTGGTCTTTCGAAGGTTCTTGCAGAAGTTTCCTAGCGGGCTTCGCTGGCGAGAGGCTCGCTCATCCTGTGCGCTGGCCTTTTATCCTCCAGTAGGTTCATAGTTCAGGTTCGGTCCCAACCAGCGCTCAAGCGTAGAAAGGGGCATCCCTTTTCGCGCCTGATAATCAAGCACTTGGTCTTTCCCGATTTTCCCCACGGCAAAATACCTGGCCTCCGGATGGGCGAAATAGAACCCGCTCACAGCCGCAGCCGGCCACATCGCAAAGCTCTCAGTCAGGGTGATGCCTGTATGCTGCTCCGCGGACAAGAGATCGAAGAGCAATCGTTTCTCTGTATGGTCAGGACAGGCTGGGTAACCTGGCGCGGGGCGGATGCCGCGATACTGTTCACGGATCAAGTCCTCGGAAGAGAGAGCCTCGCTCTTGCCATAGCCCCAGACTTCGCGCGCCTGCTTATGAAGATATTCGGCAAATGCTTCAGCCAAACGGTCGGCCAAGGCTTTCGCCATGATGGAATTGTAGTCGTCATGGTCGCGCTCGAACTCTTTACATAATACATCCACCCCGATTCCCGTCGTCACGGCAAAGGCTCCGATATAATCCGCGCGGCCCGACTCTTTCGGCGCAACGAAATCCGCCAGCGCAAAACTGGGCTGCCCTTGCGGCTTCTCCGATTGCTGACGTAGCGTGTGAAACGTCGTTAAGACTGTCTTCCGACGATCATCGCTGTAGATCTCGATATCGTCGCCCGCACTGTTGGCAGGAAAGAATCCATAGACCCCCTTGGCGGTGAATAATCGTTGCTCCACAATCTTGTGGAGCAAGGCCAACGCATCGTCATACAACTCCTTGGCCTTCGGGCCCACGACAGGATCTTCCAGAATAGTCGGGTAGCGGCCGCGCAGTTCCCATGTATGAAAAAACGGCGACCAATCGATATAGGGAATCAGCTGATCCAACGGCTGATGCGGCACGACCTTCACCCCCGTGAATGCCGGTATGGGGATATCGATCTCAGCCCAATTGGATTGGAATCGATTGGCACGCGCCTTCGCTAACGTCCAGAGAGATTTGGCCCCCTTGTCCTGATGGATCTGGCGTATCTGATCATAGTCGGCTCGAATCGTCTTGGCGAAGTCGGCCCGCAAATCGGCATTCACCAGACTACCGACGACGCCGACCGCTCTGGAGGCGTCCAGCACATGCACCACGGAATGGTTGTAGCCCGGGGCAATCTTGACGGCTGTATGGGCTTTGCTCGTGGTGGCGCCGCCGATCAGCAAGGGCAGGTCGAAGCCCTCGCGCGTCAACTCACGCGCCACATGGGCCATTTCATCCAGCGATGGGGTAATGAGTCCGCTCAACCCGATAATCGCGACCCCATGTTCTCGTGCCGCTGCCAGGATCTGTTCGCAGGGCACCATCACTCCAAGATCGATCACCTCGTAGTTATTGCAGCCCAGGACCACCCCGACAATGTTTTTCCCGATGTCGTGGACATCGCCCTTGACCGTGGCGAGCAGGATCTTCCCATTCGAGCTCGCCGCACCTGTTTTTTGCTTCTCAGCGTCCATGAACGGCATGAGGTAGGCCACGGCTTTCTTCATGACCCTGGCGCTCTTGACCACTTGCGGTAAAAACATTTTGCCGGACCCGAACAGGTCCCCGACGATGTTCATCCCTGCCATCAACGGCCCCTCGATCACATGCAGCGGCTTGGCATACTGCTGTCGAGCTTCTTCGATGTCCTGCTCGATGTAGTCGGTGACGCCTTTCACCAGTGCATGGGAGAGGCGCTCTTCGACCGTGCCGGAACGCCACTCATCATCTTTCACCGCCACCTTGCCCTGTTGCTTCACGGTCTCGGCGAAGGTCACCAACCGTTCCGTCGCATCGGGCCTGCGATTCAGCAGGACATCTTCGACCAATTCTAATAGATCTTTGGGAATCTCCTCGTACACCGCCAACTGTCCGGCGTTCACAATGCCCATATCCAAACCGGCCTTGACCGCGTGATAGAGGAATGCGGCGTGCATCGCCTCGCGCACGCGGTTGTTGCCGCGGAAGGAAAAGGAAATGTTGCTGACGCCGCCGCTGACTCTCGCGAGCGGAAGATGCTGCTTGATCCAGCGCGTGGCTTCGAGAAAGTTCACCGCATAATTATTGTGTTCCTCGATGCCGGTCGCTACGGTGAGGATGTTCGGATCGAAGATGATGTCCTGAGCCGGAAAGCCGATGCGTTCCGTGAGGAGGCGGTAGGCCCGCTCACAGACCTCGATCTTGCGCTCATACGTGTCGGCCTGGCCACGCTCATCGAAGGCCATCACCACCACGGCAGCCCCATAGCGATGAACCAGTTTGGCCTGCTGGAGAAACTTGGCCTCGCCTTCTTTCAGGCTGATGCTATTGACGACCGGCTTGCCCTGAATATTCTTCAATCCCGTCTCGAGAATGTCCCACTTCGAACTATCCACCATGATGGGCACGCGACAGATATCCGGCTCCGACGCCACCAATCGCAGAAACTTTTCCATGGCAGCCTGGGAGTCGAGCATGCCTTCGTCCATGTTGATGTCGATGATCTGCGCGCCCCCCTCTACTTGCTGCCGCGCCACTGAGAGCGCGGCTTCATAATCGCCTGCCAGAATCAGTTTGGAGAAAGCCGGTGACCCAGTGACGTTGGTCCGTTCACCGATATTCACAAAGTTCGACTCAGGCCTAATCGTGACTGCTTCCAGCCCGCTGAGCCTAATATAGGGCTCGACGGACGGCGGGACACGAGGCGGAAGATCTCGCACGGCCTCTGCAATCAGCTTGATGTGTCCTGGTGTCGTCCCGCAACAGCCGCCGACGATATTCAGCCAGCCATTCTGCGCCCATTCTTTCAATTGGGGTGCCAGGCTATCGGGTGTCTCAGGAAATCCCGTCGGCAATAGCGGATTCGGTAGCCCGGCATTCGGATGGCAACTCACATAGATCGGGGCCAGGTGCGAGAGCTCTTCGATCAACGGGCGCATTTCTTTAGGGCCTAATGCGCAGTTGATGCCGACACTGAGCAAGGGCACATGGGAAATGGAATTCCAGAAGGCTTCGATCGTTTGGCCCGTCACCCCGCGGTTGCTGCCGGCCTGTATAAACGTCACCGAGGCCATGATGGGAAGCTTGATGCGGCAATCCTCGAAGAACTTATCGATGGCGAAGAAAGCGGCCTTTGCATTGAGCGTGTCGAAAATCGTTTCGACCAGTAGGATGTCGACTCCGCCATCGACCAAGCCACGGACCTGCTCGTAGTAGACCGTTACCAGTTCGTCATAGGTGGTGCCGCGCGCCGCAGAGTTGTTGACATCGGTTGAAATGGACGATGTCTTCGTCGTCGGTCCGATCGCTCCGGCCACAAAACACGACCTGCCAGGCTGTGCCAGCTTGATCTGCCCCGCAGCACGCCTCGCACATTCTCCACCGGCTCTCGCGATCTCATAGGCCAACGATTCCATGCCGTAGTCGGCCAGGGAAATGGCTTGAGAGTTGAACGTATTCGTCTCCACGATATCGGCGCCGGCCTCGAAGTACTGGCGATGGATCTCCTCGATAATCGCGGGCTGCGTCAGGTTCAACAGATCGTTGTGCCCTCTCTGATCTTTCTTCCAATCTTTGAACCGCTCGCCCCGAAACGCGGCCTCGTCCAGCTTCCTCTGCTGGATCATGGTCCCCATGGCCCCGTCGAGAACCAGAATGCGTTGTTTCAGTAAGGCGTCTAACGATGCACTCATACGACCTGTCTCCGTGATCGAATCCGCTGTGATGGTGACGGAAGTTTGGCCATCATAACCGACAGGTTCTTACACCGGCAAGCAATCCCGATCATCGCGCCTGATCATCGCGCCTTGACAGAGGGAACCGCCGCCGATACGATGCGGGACCAGTTGGAGAGAAACTGTGCTCCGTCTTTCCATCCATACCATCTTCTCGTCTCTGCTTCTTCTCTTATCGACCACCGGCATCTGGCTCCACCCTTCTGCAGCCCTCGCCGCACCATATTTTGAGGATGGGTACCTAGGGCTTACACAAACGGAATTACATCAAAAACTCGGGATGCCGCAAGCGGTGCGCGATCGGAAATCCGCGCTGCGCGTCTTTACCTACTACGCCATCACCGATTGGGAGAAGTACTTTCAGAAACTCGTCTCGCCGGAAAATGGCGAGGATGTCTATACCTTCACGCGTGAAGGCATCGAGGTTCGTTACTCGTTCAGCTACGCCGTCGACCCCAACGATGAAAGCGAGAATCGAACGTTATTCGTTCGGCTCGTCGATATCGAATTCTCCCCCGCCGTTCCCCTCGCCCAGATCCCCGCACTCGTCCCGGAATTTCACCCTTCGGAAGAAGCCACGGCCCCCTCATTCCGTTCGAATATTTGGGTGTTGTTGTTTAAGGGCGCTGCGTCACCGCAGGCTCGGTTTATCGTGAGAGAGGCAACCAGGGACAAGCTGGATTGGACCTTGGCCTACCAGCTCTTCTCGTTGCAAGGCCTACCCGACCCTCTTACGACCAAGGCGACTGTCGATCGAGTGGAAATCAGCACGCAAAGTATCGAACTTGTGAAACAACGCCAGCGACATACCCACGAACCCATCCTCAATCCCTATTCGCGAGAATTCTCTCAGCGCGCGCCCGCACCTCAGCCACCCACGGCCAAAAAGATACCTGTCCCCAAGTATGCGGAGTAACCCGCTTGGGCTTCATGACACAACGATGATAAGGAAAATTAGAGGCTAAGGAGCGCGCTGGAGGTGTTCTTGTTGTTTCTCTTGGATCTTCTCCGCCTGACCGGTCAATCGATCCAGCGGGGCATCCTGCGAGGTGAAGAACAAGGCAGGAGCGATCAAACCCAACATGATCAAGCACCAGAGAGATAGGAATCGGATGACTTGGTTCCGGCCGAAAATCCTGGCAAGTAGGCAAATCACCGCGACAATGCCGCCGATGCTGAGAATTTGAGATTGATAGTGCGTCAACCCGGAAACATTCGGAGCGAATCTGCCCAGTCCCGAACCAGTGTTGGATGTGAAGCCTGCGATTTTCTGCTGTAGTTTTACGGCAACAGAGTGATCGGATGTGCCTGTGGGAGCCTGTTCCGTCACCCGCACCTTCGCACGATACCGTTCTGGGATGCTCTCGAAGTTGTCGGTCAAAACAGGAGTGCCTCGGTCATCAATATAGGAATAGATGGTCGCGGCAGAAGCGAGCCCCGGTAACAGGAGGCTGCCGATCCAGAAGAGTAGGACCCCCAAAATACCAGCCATACTGCTCATGAACAGAAAGCGATCTCGCCGAACTCTGGGAATCGTCTCATTTTTGAATGGGCACATCACCATAAGTATAGCTGCAGTTCACATCATATTGATTAGATTGAGACAAACCGTATTACTTCGCTTGACTCTCTCCAATTCACGTTGCTACGATGCGCCGCATCATGCCTCACATCACCATGGCTACCCATGAATCAATGAACGCCTCTCCAACCGATCTGGAAGAACCGATCCCCTTCATCCGACGCCGTCCGGTTCGGCTTATCATCTATGCCGGACTTGGCCTGTTTGTTCTTATCATGGTGATCTGGCCGCTCATCGCACAACTCAAAGACCC
>Ga0315281_10009115_pt1 | contig 13794 bp, 8 predicted proteins | sample YL17G07_0_MG_FD_204540 | JGI IMG/M metagenome (GOLD analysis project Ga0315281, IMG submission 204540) | Sediment microbial communities from Yellowstone Lake, YNP, Wyoming, USA - YL17G07_0 | ecosystem: Environmental > Aquatic > Freshwater > Lake > Sediment | place: USA: Wyoming | collected...
GGCCCATATAGCCCAGCTCGAGCCCGAGGCGAACGCTGTCGACCATCCTGCGTCCCAGCGGTACGGTCCGCCGTCCCATCTCGTGCGATACCGCGGCGACCTGCCGAATACGTTCGATATGCGACGAGAAGCACGAGACCACGAATCTGCCGCGTGTGCCCGAGACCAGTTCGCGCAGGATCGGTCTCAGCGAACTCTCAGGCGGCGTGCGCCCTTCGCGCTCGGCGTTGGTCGAATCCGACAGCAGCATCGCGACGCCGCGCTCGCCCAGCTCCGCAAAGCGGTCGCGATCGAAACGCTCGCCGTTTTCCGAATCGCTCTCGGTCTTGAAATCGCCGCTGTGAACGATCAATCCGGCCGGCGTGTCGATCGCGAGCGCGATCGAATCCGGCGTCGAATGGCTCACCCGGATCGGCTCGATTTCGAACGGCCCGGCGCTGAAGCGCCGGCGCGGCGCGATCTCGCGCAGCTCCGCATCGATTCCCTGCTCGCGCATCCGGCGTCGCGCCAGCGCGAGCGTGAATTCGGTCCCGTAGACCGGAGCCGGGAATCTCCGCAGCAGATAGGGCAGCGCGCCGATATGGTCGTCGTGCCCGTGGGTCAATACCACGCCGACGACCTTGCACCTGTCCGCGGCCAACGGACTTAAATCAGGAACGATTAGGTCGAACCCGGCCGAGCGCTCCTCGGGGAACATCACACCGGCGTCGATAACCAGCGCGTGCTCGCCGTACTCGAGGATCATCGCATTGAGCCCGATCTCGCCGAGCCCACCGAGCGCCACCAATCTTACAGGGGTTGTTGTTGTCGGACCGCTCACCGCCATCCGCCGTTACCTGACCACCACCCAGCCGCGCTCAAATTATATAGACTACCCGCCCCCCACGAAAGCGGCGGCATTCCACGGCACGGAACGCCGTCGGGCAGGATGCTCGCCTAAACCGTTTTGCGCGGGCGCGACAAGCGCTATCTTGAACGGTGGTGCGGGGGCCGGCGAGAGCTCCTGTTCCAATCGTAAAGAGATGCTTTCCGAGTCGATGCAGACCAAAGGGAGACCATGAGCAAAAACAGTTTTGGGGCGCGGGCGACATTTGCGGTCAACGGATCGGATTACACGATTCACAAACTCGAGGCGCTGGAGAAGCGAGGCTTCGCCCTCGCGCGGCTGCCGTACTCGATCCGGGTGATGATCGAGAACGTGCTGCGGCGCGAGGACGGGCGGATCGTGAGCGCCGACCAGATCGAGACGCTGGCGCGCTGGAATCCGCGCGCGGTTACGGGCGAGTTCTCGTTCATGCCGGCGCGAGTGCTGCTCCAGGACTTCACCGGCGTGCCGGTGGTGGCCGACCTGGCGGCGATGCGCGACGCGATCAAGCGCCTTGGCGGCGACCCGGCTAAGATAAACCCGCTTCAGCCCGCCGATCTGGTGATCGACCATTCGGTGCAGGTCGACGCGTTCGGCAGCGCGACGGCGTTTGCCGAGAACGTGCGCCTCGAATTCGAGCGCAACCAGGAACGCTACCTCTTTCTGCGATGGGGGCAGCGCTCGTTCAACAATTTCCGCGTCGTGCCGCCCGACACCGGAATCGTCCATCAGGTGAATCTCGAATATCTGGCGCCGGTGGTTTTCACTTCGACCAAGGGCGAGGCGTATCCGGATACTGTTATCGGCACCGATTCGCACACCACGATGATCAACGGCCTGGGCGTGCTCGGATGGGGCGTGGGCGGTATCGAAGCCGAGGCCGCGATGCTCGGGCGGTCGAGCTCGATGCTGGTTCCGGAGGTTATCGGCTTTCGTTTAAGCGGCGCGCTCAACCCCGGCGCCACCGCGACCGACCTGGTGCTGACCGTCACCCAGATGCTGCGGGCCAAGGGCGTGGTGAACAAGTTCGTCGAGTACTTCGGGCCGGGCCTTCCGAGCCTAACCGTCGCCGATCGCGCGACGCTGGCGAATATGGCGCCCGAGTACGGCGCGACCGTCGGCTTCTTCCCGGTTGACGATCAGACGCTCGTGTACCTGCGGCTGACCGGCCGCTCCGACGACCACATCAGGCTGATCGAGGCCTACACCAAGGCGCAGGGACTGTTCCGCACCGCCGATTCGCCCGAGCCGATTTTCACCGACACGCTCGAACTCGATCTCGGCGCGGTCGAACCGAGCCTCGCGGGCCCGCGCCGGCCGCAAGACCGCGTTCCGTTGACCAACGCCAAGCGGGATTTTCGCAAACAGTTGGCCAAAGAGGTGATAAAACCCGGCGACGGTATCAATCAGAAAGTGATCGATCGTTGGATCGCCGAGGGCGGCAATACATCGGTTGCGCCAACGGAGCCGATACCCGCTTCCGAACTCGGCCATCTGGCGCACAAGGTCGGTATCCAGACCGAATCCGGGCGCGCCGAGCTGACGCACGGCTCGCTGCTGATTGCGGCGATCACGAGCTGCACCAACACTTCGAATCCCTCCGTGCTGATCGGCGCGGGGTTGCTGGCGAAGAAGGCGGCCGAGCACGGGCTGCAAGTGAAGCCGTGGGTCAAGACCAGCCTCGCGCCGGGTTCGAAGGTAGTGACCCAGTACCTCAAACGGGCCGGATTGGCGGAGTATCTTGATCGCCTGCGCTTCAACCTGGTCGGCTATGGATGCACGACGTGTATCGGCAACAGCGGCCCGATCGCGGAAGGGATCGCGGCTGCGGTCAAGCAAGGCAACCTCGTGGCCAGCGCGATTCTGAGCGGCAATCGCAACTTCGAGGGCCGGATCAATCCGGTGGTGCGCTTCAACTATCTGGCGTCGCCGCCGCTGGTGGTCGCGTACGCGATCGCCGGCACGATTGATATCGATCTTGCCAAAGAGCCGCTCGGCACGGGCCGCGACGGCAAGCCGGTTTATCTGAAAGATATCTGGCCGAGCCAGGCCGAGGTCGGCGCCGCGGTCGAAAGCGCGCTCGGCGCCGAGATGTTCCGAAAGGAATACGGCCAGGTTTTTGAAGGCGACGAGCTATGGCGCGGCCTGAAGATCCCGGAGGGAAACCTGTTCCGATGGGATGACGCGTCCACTTACGTCAAGGCGCCGCCGTTCTTCGACGGGATGACGCGCACGCCGCCGCCGCTCGCCGATATTCGCGGTGCGCGGGTGCTGGCGATGCTGGGCGACAGTATCACCACCGATCACATCTCGCCCGCCGGCTCGATTGCGATCGACAGCCCGGCGGCCAAGTACCTCATCGCTCGCGGCGTGCAGCCGCGCGACTTCAATTCATACGGTGCGCGACGCGGCAATCATGAGGTCATGATGCGCGGCACGTTCGCCAATATCCGGCTCAAGAACCAGCTCGTCCCCGGAGTCGAAGGCAGCGTCACGGTCCATCTGCCGGATGGCGAGCGGACCACGATATTCGATGCTTCCGAGCGCTACCGCAAGGACGGCGTGCCGCTGATCGTGATCGCGGGCAAGGAGTACGGCTCGGGCTCATCGCGCGACTGGGCGGCGAAGGGCACGATGCTGCTCGGGGTGCGCGCGGTAATCGCGGAAAGCTATGAGCGGATTCATCGGAGCAACCTGGTCGGGATGGGCGTGCTGCCGCTTGAGTTCATTCCCGGCGAGAATCGGGACACGCTTGGCCTCAGTGGGCGAGAGGTTTACTCGATCGAGGGACTCGCCGCCGGAGTCAAGCCGGGGCAGCGGCTCAAGGTGCGCGCCGAGGAGGGCGGGCGCACGCGCGAGTTCATGACGCTCGCGCGGGTGGACACGCCCGACGACGTCGAGTATCTGCGCCACGGTGGAATTTTGCCCTACGTGCTTCGCGAGCTGCTGAACGCCTGACGAATACACCAAGGGCTCCGCGCGACACCATCGCGCGGAGCCCTCGCGTCATCGACGAATCTGTAACGCGGCTACAAGCTGACCGGGATGCCGCTCTTGCGCTCGGCGTACCGCGAGAGCAAGCCGAGCACGGCCGGTGTGACTTCGGCGATCGCCTGCGGGCGGAAGCCGACCGATTCCGGACCACGCGTGCGCATCATCCCGAACATCGACAGCCGCTGCATCGCCGCAACCGCCTGGTAATAGCGCAGGCGCTCGAAGTCGACCGGCGCCATCGGATGGTAGAGCGCCAGATAGAGCGAGGCGAAGATTTTCCTCAGCGTGTTGCCTGCGGCGTTTCGCCGCATCCATCGCGGCCGCTCCATCGCCGACGTCGCCAGAATCGCGCAGGTGGTTGCGACGTCGAGATGGCGGTCGCCAACGTCGGTATTGACCCAATCAAGAATGCCGGTGACGCGAAGGCCCCGAACCACGGCGTTTTGCGGATGGTAGTCGAGATGCACGATCGAATCGCGCGGGCACGGAAACCGCGGAACCTGAGCGCGTGCCCATTCCAGCATCGGCGCGAGCCCAGGGAGAGGTCCGGCTTCGATTCGGTACGCGATCGTGTCGAGCATGCGATCGAGCAGCGTTACTGATGAAGAAGCGGATGGCGTCCCGAAAGGACGCTGGGTTCCAGCGAAATCGATCAGCCGCGGATCAAGGCGATGCAGTGCCGCGTGGGCCCGGACAAAATCGAAGAAGGCCAGCGAAAAAGTCTTGAAGGCCTGAGGGAAGCTCTTCAGTTGCAGCAGCGGGCCACCTTGGCTGCGGTCCATGATCAGAAAGGGAACGCCGAACGGTTCGAGCGCGCTCTCGAACAGGTAGGGACGGGGAGCGGGGTAGCCGGTCTTCGCCAACGCGCGCAGCACGCAGTATTCGCGCGGCCCTTTTTCGGTGGCGTTGGAGCCTTGATAGAAGCGCAGAACCATCGGGCGGCCCGCCGGCAGGTCGGCTTCGGGCGACGGCGCGTCCAGCGCGAACTCGAAGACCGTGGTTTCCCATCCGCTGGCGAGGACGTTCAGGCGCGCGACGTTCGCGCCCAGATAGCCGGCCAACCGCTGCCGAACGTCGGCGAGGTCGTGTGTTCCTTCGAACGACATCATATTCCGGGGCGCGTAAACGCCAACGTACCAACCGCCGCTTTTGATCCCAATGACGGGTATCGCCTGCGCGCCGCCGATTTGCGGAAAGGATTTACTGGCAAGCGATGCGGCGCGGCGTTACACTTGGCGTAGTTGCACGATCTGGCTCGACGAGCTAATTCGATGCGCGCCCCGGCAAACAAGAAAGGAACCGTTGTGCCGATAGACGAAGCCCGGAGGCGGCTCCGGGCTCCGGCGCCACCGATCGCGCCCGCTCGACGCTTCCGGTCGCGATGGGCAGGAGCGATTCCGCGGTTAGTGACGGCGGCAGTCGTCATCGGTGTTGCCGTTTGGCTGATACTCACTCACAGCCGCGGGGCGCAGTACCTGGTCGCGGGGAGCGCCGCATTGGGCGTGATTGTGATGTCGATGACGCCGCTGGGGCGGTTGCTTCGGGGAAAGACAAAGGCCCGAGACCGGACGCAAGGCGATAGCGGCAACCGACGCGTCATTCCGTGGCACGGTGCGACGACCCATCATCCTTCGCGTCCCTCACGCCCCTGCGCCTAAAGTCCCGCGGCGACAAAAACGAAACCGAGCTTCTCTATTTCTGGAGATTCGGGCCGTTGGCGGGCGGCAGCGCCATCCGTTCGACGCCGTCCTTGCTCTCCCGCTGGAGCGTCGACGATATCAGGGGACCGCTGGTATCGCTGATATCGATCGAAATCTCGACCGAAAGGCCCAGGCGCAACTGCTTGTCCGCCGGCGCCGGCTCGTCGAGAACAATCTTGACCGGCACGCGCTGCACGACTTTGACCCAGTTGCCGGTGGCGTTCTCGGGCGGCAGCAGCGAAAAGGCCGAGCCGGTGCCGAAGCTAATCGAATCGACATGCCCGTGATAGATGTAGCCGGGGTAGATGTCGGCTTCGATGTCGGCCTTCTGTCCGACGCGGACGTCGGTCAGCTGAGTCTCTTTGTAATTGGCCGTGATGTAAAGGCTGTCGACCGGTACCAGGCTCATCAGCGGCTGTCCCGGCTGGACCCGATGGCCGAGCTGGACGGATTTGCGAGTAACGATACCGCTGACAGGAGCGGTGATCCGGGTGTAGCTCAGGTCAAGCTCCGCCGCCTTGAGCTCGGCCTCGGCCTGTCGGACTATCGCCCGCGCGTAACGCGAATGGTCCTCGAGTTCGCCTCCCAGCGCGGCCTTGGCGCGCCCGACCTCCTGCTCGGTCAGAACCCTGTTCGCCTCGGCCTGCTGGAGGGCGGTAGAAGCGCGGTCGTAATAGTCTTCCGAAACCACCCGTGAGGCGTGTAGCGCCTTGGCCCGTTGAAAGTCGAGACGGGCCTGTGCCAGTTGAGACTCGGCCAGTCGTACCCCTGCCTCTGCCACCGAAAGCTGCGAGAAGAGCTGATCGATGACCAGGTGCGCCCGCTGAAGCATGGCACGATCATGCTCGACGCGTACCTGGAAGTCGCGCGGGTCCAATTCCAGGATCGGGTCGCCGGCTTTAACGATCCAGTTGTCCTTGACGTAAAGCTGGCTAACGGTGCCGGAAATTCGCGACGCTATGAGAACGATGTTCCCGTCGACGTAGGCGTCGTCGGTCGAGACGTGGGTCATGAAATAATGGTAGTAGCGAAGTCCGGGGCGGACGCCGGCGGTGAGCAGAATCGCAAGCGCCACCAGCATCAAAACACGTTTGCGAAGAATCGCTTTCATCGTTGTGCCGGTGCCATTCTAGTAGAGGCGCTGCCAGAGATCATCCGCCGCGGCGGATTTGTAACTCAAGGTGTACCCAAAGGAGACGTTTGGGTACACCAAGCAATCAGGTTCACGGCGATTTAATTGTCACGTTGGGCCCGCCGGTGACGTTAGCCACGCGGCTGCCATTGATCAGCAGGTCGACGTCGAACGAGCCCTTGGTAGTGAGCTGCTGGAACTGGCCGTCGATTCGTCCGCTCGCACCCGCGAACAGGAGGAGCGCCGGCGCCGTGCCGGCGACCTGAAAGCCGTTGCTGGTGTCTTCGATCAGGGTTTCAAACGGCTGCCCCGCCGGCTCCTTTACCATGAAGCGCACATCATAGGTGGCAAGCTCCGCGAAGGCGTTCAGCGTGTCGGTCTGGACGGATACGCTGCCGAACGGCGCCTGAGTCGAAGAAATCTGCTTGATGCTGGCACCGAAAACGATTTCGAGGCTAAGTAGAGCCGAATTGTTGGCCAGCTTGGTGGCATCCATCCGAATCGGCGGATGGCTGTTGACCAGGATGACCGAGAGCGGTACGACGCCGTTGATTGTATAGGCGACCTGGGTATCGGAAATCCGCGCGGTGAACGGCGTGCCGACGTCGCCGAGCATCTGAAAGCTGGTCTGGGCCGCGACAACGTCGCCCGTTACACAGCCGCCGAAGCCCCCCAAAGAGGTGCCTGACTGAGTGGTGACACAACCCGTATTGCTGCCGCACGCCGAGAGCAAGAGGCATCCGGCGGCGTACAGTGTCACCAAACCTTGAGTCAAGGCTCTGCTACTCATCACGATTGCCGCCCCGATTACAGATCGCCGACAAGGGGCGTGTCAGTACAGATGCCCGGACATGTCGATGAGCTGCCGCAGACGCTTGGACATGATGGCGTCGAGGTCGCCGTCGGACTCGCCCCGCCGGTTGGCGCCGGCGTCGGCACGACGGTCCAAGCCGGCGTCGCCACGGAGATACTGGTAGCAGCCGCCGTAGCGCCGCTTTTCATGCGCGCCAGATTGTAACTGCCCGGGGGCACACAGAAGGAGAACTGACCGGCGATTGTGCTTCCCGATGCGCCCACCTGCGTTTCGCCAAGCTGTACGGAATTTACCGGATCGCTGCCGTCGTTCTGGTACAGGCGGATGGTGGTTCCGGAGTCGTAGGTCGCTGCGGTTCCGCTGATACTGCCGTGCCCCTCGCAATTGAGCGGACCGAGGTTTTTCCCGGTTGAGCCCCCTAGGACGTTGCCCAACACGGCAATGCTATGACCGGTGAAAGGATCCGGCACACCGTGGTACAGATCCGCTGCCGAAGCAATCAGATCGAATTTTGACACCGACTTGGGCACCCTGATGGTGAACGGCGCATGGTCAAGGCCGCTCGGAATATTCACCATCACGTCGTTCTCGAGTTTTCCGGTACCAAAATCTTCGGCCATCACGTGGACCTGGAGATTGTGACCGGATGGCGGCGCCGCATCGATGGTGACATTGCCGGAGATGGTCGTGCTGGTGAGGCTGAAGCTGCATCCGGAGCTACTTGGGTTGCAGGTCGGCGAGCCCGAGCTGGGGACGATCAAAGTCGAGGGGAGAGTGTCGAAACCCGAAGCCAATACCTCGAGCGTGTAGGTTGCGGAAGGGACCGCGGTAAAAGTGTAATTGCCCGTGGCGTCGGTAGCGGTCGAAGCCACCACTACGGGGATATTAGAATCGTTGGTCGATGGGATCAGCAAATTGACAGTTGCCGCCTGGATGGGAGTTCCTGAAATCTCGTCTACGATCTTTCCGGTAACGGTGGCGCTGGCGGTGTGCGTAGCGGTATCGAAACTTTCAGAGATGGAACCGCCCTGAGCGACGGCTACGCCGCTCATGGCGACGAAGTTGACCAAGCCGCCAGTGAGATACAGGTCGTACGCGGTGCCGGTTCCAGGCGCGGCGGGCAACTGCAAAGTAAAGCAGTTACCTCCCCCGGTGCAGGCGGTGCTGCCACTGTGCACATCGGCGGTGGCGATAACCGTGTTGGTGCCCGGCAGTTCGGCGACTATCGTCGCGCCGTTGTTGGATTTCAGGTCACCGGTTACCACACCCTCCACTGTGCCCAACTTGGCGGTGCTGGAGACCGCCGTAATTATTGGTGTGACGGTATAAGCACCCCCCGGAACCGGAGGCGGAACCGGCGCACCGGCGTTGAAATCGATGATCAGCGCCGTCAGGCCTTTTTCCGAGACCGAAAATTCAGCCGTGGTGCGCAACGAGGCTCCGGAGCCGAACGTCATTCCGTAGGTTACGCATCCATCGCTCACGGCACCTGCCGTGCCACATGAGGGCACGATGCTGCCTGGGTTGATTTGATCGATGATCACTTCGACCTGCTTGTAGGTCTGCGCCGGGACCGAAGCGGCGTTGAACAGCTTGACGGTGCTTTGCAACGGAATGATATCGACCTGCAACTCACCGACCGCGCCCAGGCCAGGTGGCGCAGTGATTGTAACCCAGTTTGGATCGCCCTCGCTGACGTTTGGATCATCGCTCTTGTTGAGCCTGACGGCAATGATGTTGAACAGGATGTTCTGAAAGCCCTTTGAAGGGCTGTCGGTGAAGCCGATCTGGATGGTTCCCATGGTCGGCGTCGGCGAGGCCGTCGCCCCGCCGCCGCCGCCGCTGCCACAACCGGAAGGGAAAACGAGCAGCGACGCGATCAGAAGCATCGGAGCCAAAATTACGAGCGCAGAAATAGATCGTTGATTCACTGGTGATTTATCGGCGGACATTTTGATATCGGTGTCTGATAACCTAAACGACGATGCCAAGGCAAGCTAGGGCCGGATTTTCCGCCGCGATCGCTCGTCGCCGTATTGACGAGCCGGTGCGGAGCCTTGGAGAATCATCCAGACAAATGATCAGGCTTAAACCGACGACCTTGGCGGTCGCAGCGCTCGTATCTGCCGCGTTCATGCTGTTTGGAAACGTGCGGCAGGCTGAGGCCACGGTTCAACTCTCGATTGGCAATCCCGGACTTGAGCATTTCGAGGCCGACGGCGGAGTGCGGCTTGATTTCGGCATGACCGACGCGAACGGCGCTCCGGTCGGCAACCTGAAGCCCGACAATATCGAGGTTCGTGAAGACGGCAAGCTCGCGAAGATTCTCGACTTCCGCGGACAGGGCCAGGGGCGGCCGGTGGATATCGTTTTCGTCTTCGACGTTACCGAGTCGATGCAGCCCTATATCGATTCGGTGAAGCAAAACGTGATCGCCTTCGCGCAGGACCTCGCCGCAAATAATCGCGACTACCGTTTGGGCCTGGTGACGTTCGAGGACTACGTCGTCTCCAAAGAACCGGACTGCGGATGCCCGTATCGCACCAAGATGACCGGCGACGTCCACGAGTTCATCACCTGGGTCGGCTCGCTCCACGCCGGCGGCGGCGGCGACATCCCCGAAGATCAGCTCGACGCGCTGGCCTATGCCTCCAGCTTCGCGTTTCGTCCCGAAGCTCAGGGCATCCTGATTCTCATCACCGACGCGCCGAATCATCACGCGGGCGATGGCTCCGCTCATACGCAACACGACCAGGCCTATTGGGACCATCATCCGAACAAGAACGCGGACGTTACCGATCTGACCGGCGACCAGGTCGGGGCGATGCTGAAGAAAAATGGGCTGACGCTCTACGCGGTGGTGCCGCCGCCGTTCATCGCTCCCGATTACGCGCAGATGGTGCACACGACTCATGGCCGCTCCTACAACATTGTGACCGAGGAAGGGCGCTTCGACGAGCTGGTACGGGAGATCGGTCATTCGATCGCGACCGAGTACTCGCTTACCTATCGCACGCCGCGGCCGATCGAAGACGGCACCGAGCGCCAAGTGGAACTCAAGGTAACCTACAACGGCGAGACCACGACGACGCACACCTCCTACCAGGTTCGAGGGGTCGGCGGTGCGCGTATCAACGTGCCCGAGGATGGCGCTGCCGGGGGAGACATGAGCGCGGGGGGCACCGGGCTCAGTCAGTTTTCCTTCCAGTGGTGGAACGTCGCGTTGCCTCTCATCGCAATCATGGCCTTGCTCGGGCTGTCGCGGGCGAAGTTCGGCGTGTCGGCAGAAGAGCTGAAGGCGATTTTGGAGGCGCGGAGCCAACCGGCATCTCCCATGCCGCCATCACCAGTGGCGACCGGGCGAGCGGCGCCACCTCCTCCATCGGCACGGCCATCGACGCCGGCGGCACGAGCCGCGGCGCCCGGGGCGGTTCAGCGAGGCGCGCGCCTGGTTAGCGTGAACCCGATCTCTCCGGTGGCGGCGGAGTACGCGGTGCTCAAGGACGAAGTATCGCTGGGCCGCGGAGAAGAAAACGATCTCGTGGTCCCACATGCCAGTGTGTCGCGCGCGCATGCGCGCCTGTTGCGCCGCGACGGGGGTTACGAGTTGACCGACCTGAACTCGACCAATGGCACCTTCGTCGACAATCAGCCGTTGCACGGCTCGACCATGATTGGAGACGGCACCGAGGTGCGGCTGGGCGAGATAACCTTCGTCTTCCAGATTTGAGCGGCACGGCCGAGCTTTCTTTGAATAGACAATTTTGATTGACTGTCAAAACGGCCCTAAGGACCGCACTTGGCGATGAAAAAACTGAGCGGAGCCCAAATCGTAATTGAGAGCCTGATGGCGGAGGGTGTCGACACCATCTTCGGCTATCCCGGAGGCGCGATTCTGCCAACCTATGACGTGCTGCTGGATTCCAAGATCAAGCACGTACTGGTCCGTCACGAGCAGGGTGCGGCACACATGGCCGAAGGGTACGCGCGGGTTAGCGGCCGGCCGGGAGTGGTGATGGTTACGTCGGGGCCGGGCGCCACCAACACCGTGACCGGAATCGTGGACGCCTACATGGATTCCACGCCGATCGTGGTGATCTGCGGGCAGGTGCCGACCGCGCTTATCGGGAACGACGCTTTTCAGGAAGCCGACATGGTCGGTATCACGCGGCCCTGCACCAAGCACAACTATTTGGTCAAGGACGTCAAGGACCTCGCGCGAATCATCAAGGAAGCGTTTTATATCGCGGGCACCGGACGCCCCGGTCCGGTGGTGATCGATCTGCCCAAGGATATCCAGACCCAGGAATATCCATTCAAGTATCCGGATAAGGTCACGCTGCGCGGCTACAAGCCGACGATCCAGGGCAATCCGCGCCAGATCGAACGGGCGATCGAGGCTATCGAGCAATCCGAGAAGCCGCTGTTTTACGTCGGCGGCGGCGTGCAATGGTCGGGCGCCGCTGTCGAACTGACGCAACTGGCACACGGGCTGGGTGTGCCGGTGTGCGAGACGCTGATGGGGCTGGGCTCGTTCCCGGGCTCGGACCCGCTGTGTCTGGGAATGCTTGGGATGCACGGCTCGTACGCAACCAATACGGCGGTGTGCAATACCGACTGCCTGATCTCGGTGGGCGCCCGCTTCGACGATCGGGTTACCGGGCGGCTCGCGGATTTCGCCCCCAAGGCCAAATGCATCATCCATATCGACATCGACCCGTCGTCGATCTCGAAAAATGTGAAAGTCGACGTTCCCATCGTCGGCGATATCAAGTCGGTGCTCACCGACATGCTCAAGCTGGTCAAGGACCGGGAGGGCATGGCCAAGCGGCGGCCGATTTGGACTAAGTGGCATCAGCAGATTCTGCAGTGGCAGAAGGAAAAGCCGCTTTACGAGCGCCGCGACGGAAAGGACATAGCTCCCATCCAAGTGATCGAGGAGCTGCACAACCTGACCAAGGGCGACTGTGTAATCGCGACCGACGTCGGCCAGCATCAGATGTGGGTGGCGCAGTTGTTCCCGTTCGAGCGGCCGCGCTCGCTGCTGACCTCGGGCGGTCTGGGCACGATGGGCTACGGGTTGCCGGCCGCGATCGGCGCCAAGTTCGCCGCGCCGGATCGCAAAGTGATCGTGGTTTCGGGCGACGGCTCGATCCAGATGAATATCCAGGAGCTGGGGACCGCGGTCGAGTACAACGTCGACGTCAAGGTGGTGATTTTCAATAACCACTTCCTGGGGATGGTTCGTCAGTGGCAGACGAGGTTCTACGACGAGCGGTACTCGTACACCGCGATGTCGGTTCCGAATTTCGTCAAGCTCGCGGAAGCTTACGGCGCCAGAGGCTTTAAGATCGACAAGCCCAACGAGCTCGCGCCGACGATGAAGGAAGCCTTCGCCACACCCGGCCCGGTTCTGATCGACGTCGCGATCCCGAAGGAGGAGGCGGTCATGCCGATGATTCCTCCCGGCGGCTCGATGGCGGAGATGCTGCTCGCTTAGGCGGCGGGCGAGGACTGCTTAAATGGCGCGGGTTCCATATCTCGATCGCGACGATCTGCCCGAGAAGTATCGCAAGATCTACGACGACCTGGTCGCCGAGCGCGGCGGAGTGTGGAATATCTTCCGCGCTCTGGCGAACGCGCCGGGCGTGCTCGGGCGCTTCCTGGAGCTGAGCGGCGAGCTTCGGCATCGGACCAGGCTCGACCCGAGGCTTCGCGAATTGGCGATCGTTACGGTGGGCCGGCTCGCCGACGCGCAATATGAGTTCGTGCATCATTGGAACATGGCGCTCAAGGTGGGCGTGCCGCGCGAGAAGCTCGAGCGGCTGGCCGACTGGGAAACGGCCTCGACGTTTACCGAGCAGGATCGCGCCGTGATCCGCTACGCGACCGAAGCGACGCGAGACATCAAGGTGAGCGATTCGACCTTCGCCGCGCTGCGCGGCTTCCTCGATAACGAACGAATCGTCGAGCTGACGATGCAGGTGGCTGTATACAACGCCGTAGTACGCGTGCTGGTGCCGCTTGGGGTCGAACTCGAACCCGGCCTGACCAAGGGCTGACGCTGTGCCCTCACCCTAACCCTCTCCCGCAAAAACGCGGGCGAGGGGACAGAACGAAGACCGCCTGAAGCTACTCGATCGCGGTTGGGGAGTGCGGGAATTCGGCCCAGTCTTCCGGATCGTGACTGATCCACAGCTTCGCCTCACCGAGATCCTGAATCCGCTTGAGCCGCGCGATTGACTCTGACGCCTGCGCCCTGTCCCAATCGGTCGCCATCGGAGCGAGC
>Ga0315281_10009116_pt1 | contig 13792 bp, 8 predicted proteins | sample YL17G07_0_MG_FD_204540 | JGI IMG/M metagenome (GOLD analysis project Ga0315281, IMG submission 204540) | Sediment microbial communities from Yellowstone Lake, YNP, Wyoming, USA - YL17G07_0 | ecosystem: Environmental > Aquatic > Freshwater > Lake > Sediment | place: USA: Wyoming | collected...
CTACCGCGTGATCGATATCCGGGACGGGACGGCCTACTCCAAAGGACACGTCCCGAACGCCACGCGCTGGCCGGGCCTCGAGAAGCGCGGCGAGTGCCGAGCTTGCGCAGACGACGGCGTGGCACAGCAGCTCGGTTTGCTGGCTGTCCGGCCCGAAATGGCTATCGTTATCTACGACGATACCCTGACACCGGCATCGGCCCTGTTATGGTGGGATCTCGTGCGCGCCGGACAGAATAACGTGGCCATCCTGGACGGAGGATTCCGGCGGTGGGTTGAAGAGGAGAATCAAGTCACTATAGTGGTTACGCCCTTGAGGCCTGGCACGTACGCTGCCGCAGGAGCGGTGGAAGTTGAGGCATTCCATGAGGGCCAGGACCACCCCGTACTCCGCCTCAAGGCAGGATTGCCGCAACCGTCCCCAGGCGCCTTCGACTGGGAACGCACCGTCATAGACGGGCGCCTGCGAACCGCTGGCGAGATTCGGGAGTATCTCAATCGCAGCGACGTCAGATTCCCCGGCACCTACCGCGTCGAGGGCAGCGACGCCGAGGCCGCCTTCCTTGTCTACTTGCTGCGCCTTCTCGGTCATAGCGGAGCGCACTACGATCCCGTCGGCAAGATACTCACCACTCCATGAGTTTCCACCGCGCCGCGCTTTGGGCGGCGATTCTCTCTCAATGTCATCCTGAGCGAAGCGAAGAATCCTTTTCATTTCGCGCAGAGTAAGCGAATCGAAGGCCCCCGCATTTGACCAGCAAACTGCCGAGACCCTTCGTCCGTCAGGTGACGGACTCAGGGTGACAAGCGGGCGCGTCCCTGCGCGAGATCGCAGACCGTTAAGGGCTCCGCTCTCCGCCATCTGGCCGTTCGAACGGCCGGCCAAATAAGTCGAGGCACGCTTCGTTGATGACGTCTTCGAATCTCTTTACCAGACTTTCATTTTGCCGGAGTGGTACTTCAGCGAGTCGGTCATTCTGGATAGCGGAGAACGGAAGTAGCTGTGACTGGTCGGCCTTGTACTTGGACTCGAGTATTTCGTCCATAGGAACGTCTGTCAAGTAGGCTGAAATCTCTTCAAGCTCGTCGATGGTTAGTACAAACAATGGAGTCACCTTTGGCCGAATTTGTTTGCGGTCATAAAGGGTCGCGAATCGGCGGCCTAGAAACCGATTGACAAATGGGGCGCCAAGTCCGTCGTCTCGCGCAACCAGGACGGGATAGACTGTGGCCACTCTTTCCAAACCTTCCACCTTCTGAGGGTTTCGTTTATCTCCCAACTTATTGATCACCCTTGCGAGCTGTCTTACACCTTTGGGCCTCTCCTCAGTTCCCACAAACTTCATTTCAAGTTGTTCTGACAGGAGTTCTGACGATCCTGAGTATTTGGCAGATGCGGTAAGTGTGCTCCCTTTGTATTCCATAATGACTGCAGTTGACCCACCGCAGAGTATGATCCCGTCACATGCCTCGCCCTCATTTTGAAAGCATGGATGCGAAAGAAACCTGTTTGCAGGTTCCTTGCAAACGCCGCTGAAGAGTCTCGTCACATACTCATCGAAGAGCATTCCCCACAAGGCGTGGAGTTGATCGCGCTCGTCCTTCCTACTAAGCGCCTCGTTGTGGACCCTCCAAAAGAGACCGTTTTCTAGCTTGTCAGCCAGAAACCCGATGTCCATCGGAAAGTACCCGTTTTGACCTATGTGAAGGAGTGGGCGGTCTCTAAGGACCGTGAAATCGTTCTTGCCACTTATCCGGGCTGCGCTGGCACCGAGATTCGAAGCGTCAGTTGAGACATCTTTGAGGAAGAGCGCGATTTTCTCAGCGGGCATTTGTAGGGCCGAGAATGACGCCTGTCTTACAAGGAACCTATCTGCGTCGCGTTCAACTTCGGCAGGTTTAAGAGCGAGGTATTTTGCAAGAGTACCTATTATGAGAGTTGTGTATTCCCGGGCGGATATGCCCACGACCCGGCCAAATAGTTCGGGAACATCCATGTACTCGGGGAGGTCTCGAATGCGCGGGCTTTGCAGAATATCGTCTAGGAATACCCTCGTCCTAGCCACTTTGCGAAGATACCCCCTTCCCGCGGAATACTCGGACGCTGGCATCAGCCCAGCCATGAGATTCAGGATGCGATCCTCGCCCACATCCTCTTGCAGCCCGTAGTCGAGTAGATCATTTGCTTTCAGGCAGCACTCAGCAAACGTTCTCTGAAAGCCGGGGCCTGCTCCTTCTGCAGTCTCCGCGCAGTGGATTGCCCCCTTGAGAGTCAAGTAGAGCAGTTGTTGCCGGTGGAAGACAAACTCCGCCTTTTGGGAATTCCTGGCCCTGCGATCCAACTCATCAGCATAAGTGGGTGTAAAGAGTATTCGAAGGAGTTGCGCATGCACGTCCAAGTCAATGTTTCCTTCCCATGTTCGCAGCAGCGTGTTGACCTGCGAACACGCGCGGATGAGTTCAGTCTTGGATAGGGTCGTGAGAGCTGCTTGGAGTTCTTCTTCGGACGTTTCTGCCCCGGTGAGCGATTTCCAGCTCACGTAAGTGGCCATCCTTGACCTGAGTCGCACCATATTCTAGCTATGATAATCGATCTCTAGGGTTTACCTCTCCGTAATATCCGATCGCATGTCAGACTCCGGGCGATGTGGGGCGGTCCCGTGAGCCCACCAGAAAGTGGGAGTGGCGGGGCTAATGCGCTCCACACATAGTCCACAAAGGGTAGTGGTGGGCTGTGGAAGAAACGCAAGCGGCGGCGTAGGCTTCCAAGGCCGCTAAATCATTAAAAAAAATGAAAATAGTTCTTGACAAGGCCAAAATGCGCGCCTATATTTCGTGGACAAAAGTGGTAGAAAGTAGTTGTTAGTAGTCGTAAGTGGATTTCAGAAGAAAGTTTCAGCAAGAAAACAGGACAAGTTGAGTGCTACGCGGAAACTACCCAGCGACGGTGGATGGCAAGGGGCGGCTGAAGATTCCGACCGCTTTCAAAACCTTTATCGATGAAAATTACGGCCCGGATTTCTACATCACTAGCCTCGACGGACAGTCGGTGCGGGTTTACCCCTTTGGAGTGTGGAGGGACATCGAGGAGAAGCTCAAGGCCGTGCCCTCGATGAACAAAGCCAAGAAGAAATTCCTGGACCGCACCAACTACTGGGGTCAGATCGCCAAGATGGACGCCCAGGGCAGAGTCTTGATTCCTTCCACGCTGCGCGAGTCGGCGGCGATGAAGGGCGAGGTGGCGGTGCTCGGATATCTCGACCGGCTCGACGTCTGGAACCAGGACCGCTACCGCGAGTACCTGGAGCGCGAGGCCTTCACCGACGAGGATATGCAGGGGCTGAGTGACCTTGGAATCTAGGGAGTCGGGAGTCGCGAGTCGGGAATCGGAAGGAACGATTTTGGATTGAGGAACTGAGATCGGCAGGGCAGGAATGAAGGCCGGTGAAAAGTGATGATGAATTCGAAAAACCCGAATCTCGAGTCCCGAGTCCCGAGTCACGGGTTTCCGAATCCCGAAACCCGAACCCCGAATCCCGAGTCCCGCACTCGCCCGTCATGCTTCGCGAAGCACTCGGATTCCTCAATGTTCGCCCTGACGGCGTCTATATTGATGCGACGCTGGGTGCTGGCGGCCATGCGGCAGCGATCCTCGATGTCTTGGAGCGGGGGCGGGGAAAGCTCTTGGGGATTGACCGCGACCCGGTGGCATTAGCGCAGGCTTCGGCGCGGCTCGCCGGCTGGCACGAGAGAGTCATGACGATGCAAGGCAACTTCGCCGAGATTGACGCGCTGCACGCCGCGAGCGGCTTTGCGCCCGCCGATGGAATGCTGGCCGACCTCGGCTTGAGCTCGATGCAACTCGACGATGCCTCGCGAGGATTCAGTTTCAGTTTGCCAGGTCCGCTCGACATGCGCATGGACCCGCAGAGCGAAACAACGGCAGAAGCGATTGTGAATCACACTCCGGAGCGCGACCTGGCTGATCTGATTTACCAACTGGGCGAAGAGCGACACTCGCGCCGCATTGCGCGAGAGATTGTAAAGGCCCGTCCGATTCGAACAACCACCAAACTGGCGCAGGTGGTGACGCGAGCTATCCCCTCCCGGGCGGGCCTTTACAATCTTCATCCGGCAACACGCACGTTCATGGCCTTGCGCCTGGCGGTCAATCGGGAACTGGAGAATTTGGAAAGCTTCCTTTCCAAGGCTCTCAACGTTCTGGCTCCCGGAGGGCGCCTGGTGACGATCAGTTTCCATTCGCTGGAGGACCGGCCGATCAAGCAAGCGTTCCAGAGCTGGAAGCGCGATGGCCGGGCCAGCATCCTGACCAAGCACGTCGTCCGTCCGAGCGAGGACGAGGTGCGGACCAATCCGCGGGCGCGCAGCGCCAAGCTGCGAGCGGCGGAGAAGAACCGGGACTAGGGACTCGGGACTCGGGCAAAGCACTTCCCGAATCCCGAATCCCGAATCCTGAATCCTGAACATGGCGACCGTAGCCGTAGCACTCCCGAGAATGAAACGGCGTCCGCGAACCCAGCCCGCCGGTGGGCGGGGGGGCATCACGGACATCTACTTTGTCAAGCGCATCGACAATTCCCGCCTGCGGCGGGAAGTGGACCGGGAGAAGCGCCGTGAATGTTTCTGTCTGCTGGGGCTGGTCGTTCTGGTTTTTCTTTTTGGTCTGCATGTGGCGTGGCAGAGTTTCCAATGCGTGCGGGACGGCTATCAGATTGAAGAGGTCAAAGCCCAGCGGTCCGCGCTCATGGAATGGAACAGCGCGCTGCGCATCCAGCACGCCGCGCTGGCTGATCCGCAGCGCATCGACACCCTGGCGCGGCGGCAACTGGGCCTCGCCTCGCCCAGCCCGCAACAGGTAATTCGGGTGGGCGGCGGGACGGCCGCTCCCGAGGCGGTGGGCGAGCCGGAATTTGCCCGCAACCTTCCGGCCGGCGCCGAGCTCCGTCGCGAGCCTTAAAATGTTGCCTCGCATGGCGCAAGTTCGTTCCGCGACCAGCGCGCGCCCCGGTGCGCTGCCCCGCAGCCTGCTGCTCGCGGGCTTCCTGGCGGTTTGGATGATGGGCTTGGTCGCCCGTCTCTATCACCTCCAAGTCCTCCAATACGTCGAGCTGGCGGCCCGCGCCGAGCGGCAACAACAGCGAACCGTGGAGATCGCGCCCACGCGGGGGACTCTCTTCGACCGCAACCTGCACCCCCTGGCGATGAGTTTGGCGGTGGATTCGGTCTTCGCCACTCCCAACGAAATCCCCAATCCGGAGATGGTCGCAAAATTATTATCTCCTGCTCTGGGTATAGATGATAGTGAATTACTTGGTAAGTTCAAGGCCTTCCACACCTTCTGCTGGGTGAAGCGTAAGATCTCCGCCGAGGAAGCCACCCGGGTTCGTGGCTTGAACCTGAAGGGAATCTACTTCCAGAAAGAAACCAAACGCTTCTATCCCAAGGGCGAATTGGCCGCCCAGGTCGTGGGCTACGTGGGGCTGGATGATAACGGCTTGGCCGGACTCGAATACAAGATGAATGGCGCCATCAAAGGCACGCCGGGGCATGTCCTGGTCGCCGCTGATGCTCGCCGCCAGTCCTTCCAATCGACAGGCCGGGAGGGGCAGCCGGGGAAAAACGTCGTCCTGACTCTGGACGAGAACATCCAGTACGTCGCGGAGAAAGCCCTCGTGGAGGCCGCCGCGAAGTGGCGAATTTCCACTGGAACGGTCGTCGTCCAAAACCCCAATACGGGTGAAATTCTGGCGATGGCCAGTTACCCGACGTTCAACCCCAACGAGTTCGGCAAGAGTTCGGCGGAGGCGCGAGTCAACCGTGGTGTGGGGTGGGTGTTCGAGCCGGGCTCGACGTTTAAGATCGTCCCCGTCACGGCGGCTCTGGAAGAGAAGCTCGCCAATCCTTCGGAAGTCATTAATTGCCAGAATGGAAGCATTGTACTCGCGGGTCATACCATTCACGACCACAAACCCTACGGCAACCTGACCGTCCGCCGCGTGATGGCGGATTCGAGCGATGTGGGCGCCATCAAGCTCGGACTGCGGCTGGGCGAGGATCGCCTCTATCGCTATATCCGCGCCTTCGGGTTCGGCGCCGAGGCTAACGTGGATCTGCCGGCCGAAGAGCGCGGGTTGCTGAAGCCTCCCAGCCGTTGGTCCGGCATCTCCATCGGCGAAATCTCGATGGGGCAGGAAATTGGCGTGACCGCGCTGCAGATGGTCTCAGCTTACTCCGCCGTGGCCAACGGTGGAATTCTCTTCCAGCCCCGGATTGTTCGCGACGTGTTCCTTGGTGATGGACACGACCCGCTTCCGCCCGCTGCCGGCCGACGCGTCGTAAGCCAGCAGACGGCGGAAACCATGAAGGACATCTTTTCCGAAGTAGTACAGAGCGGTACCGGACTGCCGGCACGCCTGGCCGGGTACACGGCGGGCGGCAAGACGGGTACCGCGCAGAAGATCGACGCTTCCGGCACTTATTCTAAATCGCACTACATCGCTTCTTTTGTGGGTTTTGCCCCCGTCCGACAGCCGGCGGTAACCATTCTGGTGGTTATCGATTCTCCGGTGGGGGCGATCTACGGGGGAGAAGTGGCAGCCCCGGTGTTCAGGTCCATCGCAGAGCAGACTCTGGGTTATCTCAACGTGCCGCAAGACGTCCCTTCCCAATGGCCGCAGGTTGCTAAGTCCGCACCCGCTGGGTCTCCTCGCCAGAAACGAGGGGATCAGGTGGGATTCCTTCCATCGGAGCCTGAACCATTCGGGGCTGCCACTTCACCCGTTCAACAAGTTTCCTATACACGGCCTCAGGTCTCAGAGGCCGGCGAAACCGTATTGCTTGATGATGGTCCGCTGGTGACCGTCCCGAATCTTGCCGGTCTGGCCCTCCGCCGGGCAGCGGAAGTCTGCCAGCAACTGGGGCTCGAGCTCAATATGCGCGGCTCGGGTGTGGCGATCGAGCAGATGCCGCCGGCTCGGGCGCGAGTCCCGGCAGGATCGCGCATTTGGGTACGGTTTGCTAGATGAAGACGTCCGTGGTCCTTGGTCAGTTGCGTGTCGTTTTCCATCGGCTCTTTTGCCGCAAATGGACGCTGGCGAAGTCGAAAAGAATGCGAGCTACCTTCGAGGGACGCCTGACTACGGACGATGGGCAAGCTTCCAGTTGTGTAATGCGAGTGGAAAATGAAATTGGGCGAACTCCTTCGGGGAGTGCCGACCCTGGAGGCCGGCGCGGATGCCGCAGCCGAAATAACCTCTCTGGCCTACGATTCCCGGCGAGTTGAGCGGGGAACCCTCTTTTTTGCAATCCAAGGTGAAAAAGCTGACGGGCACAACTTCGTCGCTTCAGCCCTGGAACGCGGGGCGGTAGCCATCGTCAGCGAGCGGCCGGCACCAGCCGAGCTGGCGTCGCGCTGGGTGCAGGTTCCCCGGATTCGCCGCGCGCTCTCCGATGCCGGGCGGGAATTCTTTGGGAAGCCGGATTCCAGGCTCCTTCTGGTCGGCATAACCGGCACCAATGGAAAGACCACCACAGCTTTCCTGCTCGAAAGCATCTTACGCGCTGCAGGAATGTCGGCAGGGCTGTTTGGCACCATCGAGTATCGCCTTGGCGAGCGGACGGTTTCCGCCGTCAACACCACCCCCGAGTCCCTAGATCTATTCAGCTATTTCGTCGAATTGGTCAATGCGGGCGCGCAGGCTGCGGTGTTGGAGGCCTCCTCGCACGCCCTGGCGCAGGAGCGCTTGTGGGGTTTCGGGTTTTCGGCGGCGGTTTTCACCAATCTCACGCGTGACCATCTGGACTTTCACAAGGATTTCGACCACTACTTCGAAGCCAAGCGACGCCTCTTTGAAGGACTCGGGACTCCGCCGCCGGAGTTGGCAGTCATTAATGTGGACGACCCGTGGGGAGTGCGGCTCCTGGAAGTCCCTAATCCGCGACGCATTACTTACGGCATGAACTCGGGTGCCGACGTGAAGCCTAAGCAGTTCACGCAAAAGCTCTCCGGTCTTCATGCCACTTTGCTGACGCCCGCCGGAAAACTGGAGATCGACTCCCGGCTCGTAGGCAAGGCAAATCTGGCGAATATTCTGGCGGCGACGGCTACCGCAATGGGTTTGGGGGTTCCCGTGGAGAAGATTCGGGAAGGTATCGCGTTGCTGGCGGCCGTGCCCGGCCGATTCGAGCGCATTGATGAGGGGCAGCCCTTCCTCCTGGTCATAGACTACGCGCACACCGATGACGCTCTGAAAAACGTCCTGAAGACCGCCCGCGAGCTTACGCGCGATAGGCTCATCGTGGTTTTTGGTTGTGGCGGCGACCGCGACCGGACGAAGCGGCCCTTGATGGGCGAAGCGGCGGGCTCATTAGCGGATGTCGTTGTGCTGACTTCTGACAACCCGCGCAGCGAAGACCCCATCCTCATTATCAACGATGCGCTCGTGGGTTTGCAGAAGACCGGGATCCCCTACACCGCCGAGGTCGATCGCGAGGTGGCAATCCGCAAGGCGCTCGAAACGGCCCGCGAAGGGGACGTGGTGGTACTGGCGGGCAAGGGTCACGAGACCTATCAGGTTCTGAAAGACCGGACGATCCCCTTTGACGACCGGGAAGTGGCTAGGCGATTGCTGCGGGAAATGGGCTACTGCCTGGAAGACACTGCGAGTTCCCGGGCGAAGCCTGACCAGGATTGAGGCGCTTCGTGACACGGTGGGAGCGCCTGCGAATGTGAACCAGTTATGGAACTGGCGTTGGGTGAGGGTGCCGCCATATTGGGGGCCTCGTGCGAGACCCCGGAGCGGCTGGCGCGCGGCTATTCGATCGACTCTCGTACCCTCACCGCAGGTCAGCTTTTCTTCGCCATCCGCGGTCCCCGGTTCGACGGTCATCAGTTCGTCATGCAGGCGTTTGAACGCGGGGCGGCAGGGGCGGTTGTTGAACATGCTCTTCGGGCGCAATACCCGCCGGCACTGGCGGCGAGACTCCTGGCCGTCGACAATACCACCGAGGCTCTCCAACATCTCGCCCAGGCGGTTCGCCGAAAGTGGGGGAAGCCCCTCGTGGGTATCACCGGCAGTACGGGGAAGTCCACAACCAAGGAGATGCTAGCTGCCATACTCGCTCGCCGATGTGCCGTGTTGAAATCGCAGGGTAACTTGAACAACCACTATGGCTTGCCGCTCACGCTGCTCGCCCTCGAGCCAGCCCACGAAGTGGCCGTGACGGAGCTGGCGATGTCTGCGCCGGGTGAAATTGCACTGCTGACGCGCCTCGCCGAGCCACAGGTCGGTGTTGTGACCAACGTCGCTCCGGTTCATCTCCAGTTTTTCGATTCGGTGGACTCGATTGCTCAGGCCAAGCGGGAACTGGTTGACAACCTGGCCTCTTCGGCGACCGCAGTCGTGAACTACGACGATGCGCGAGTGCGGAGATTCGCGGACGGTTTTGCCGGACGAACGTTGACCTTCGGCCTGGAAGAGGGAGCGGACTTCCAGGCGCTTGACCTTCGGTTGGGAAGCGCCGCCGGCACGCGGTTCCGGGTGACGGGACCTGGATTCGACTCCGAAATCAGCCTCCCACTGCCGGGGCATCACAACGTTCAAAACGCCCTCGCGGCGATCGCAGCGGCGAGTCTGTTCGGGCTCTCCGCCGAGGATTGCCGGAAGGCACTTGCCGCTTTCCAACCTTTACCTCAACGCAGTGAAATTCTTACACTGACTGGAGGGGTCACGATCCTCAATGACTGCTATAACTCGAATCCTCTGGCCATGGAGAAGATGCTCGAGACAGTGGCGGCTTGGCCGGGAGCGCAGCGGAGAATCGTGGTCGCGGGAGAAATGCTGGAACTCGGGCCCACGTCGCCGGAATTGCATCGCCAGATCGGCCGGAAGTGCGCTGGTAGCGGTGTGGATTGGCTTCTTGCCGTGCAGGGGAATGCGCGCTATTTCCTGGAGGGAGCGCGGGAAGCGGGCCTGGCGGAGGAGCGCGGCCGATTCTTAGATAATGCCCGGGACGCAGCGGAGTTCTGCCGTTCGATTCTCCAGCCGGGCGACATCGTCCTGGTGAAAGGCTCTCGCGGCGTGCATTTGGAAAAGGTCGTTGAATTGCTCCAATCGTCGGAGAGCGATGTGCAGGATAACTCCAAGACCCAGCTTTCAAGCTGAGCGGGACCTAAATGTTCTATTATCTCTATCTCACTTTTCACGACCAGTTTCGGATCTTCAATCTTTTTCGCTATATCACCTTCCGGACGGCTTACGCCAGCTTGACCGCGCTATTCCTCGCGCTGGTGCTGGGCCCCTGGCTGATCCGGAAGTTGCGGGAGTTCCAGGTTGGCCAATTCATCCGCGAGGACGGCCCGCAGACTCACCATACAAAAGCTGGAACACCCACCATGGGCGGGGTTCTCATCATCCTGTGCGTGGTCGTGCCGACGCTCCTTTGGTCCGACTTGCGGAATCTCTTCGTGTGGCTGGTCCTCGCTGTAACCCTGGCTTTCGCAGGGATTGGTTTTTGGGATGATTATCAAAAGGTCCGGCGGCGCCAGAACCTGGGCCTGACGGCACGCACCAAATTCCTGCTCCAGATCCTGGTCAGCTTCATCTTTGGGGTCACTCTCGTTTTCTTGTCCGCGCATAACCTGTACTCAACCAATTTGACATTTCCCTTTTTCAAGCGATTCCGGCCGGACCTCCTGATTTCGTCCTTTCTGGGTAACATCTGGACGTACCCGCTGGCCTTCATCCCCTTCCTGTTCTTCGTAATCCTGGTTCTGGTGGGATCTTCGAACGCCGTGAACCTCACGGACGGTCTGGACGGGCTGGCGATCGGCTGCGTCATCATTTGCGCCTCGGCGCTGACGGTGCTGACTTATGTGGCGGGGCACGCCGTGCTGGCGGACTACCTCGACCTCGAGCACCTCCCCCGCGTCGCCGAACTTACGGTCTTCTGCGGCGCGATGGTGGGCGCCAGCCTGGGATTCCTCTGGTACAACGCTTATCCGGCGGAAATCTTTATGGGAGATGTCGGGTCGCTGTCCCTGGGCGGCGCCATTGCCACCGTCGCCGTGATTATCAAGCAGGAAATGCTGCTGCCCTTCATCGGGGGCATTTTCGTGGTGGAGGCCCTCTCGGTGATTATCCAGGTGGCTTCCTACAAGTTGCGGGGAAGGCGCGTCTTCAAGATGGCGCCCATCCACCACCACTTCGAACTGATTGGCTGGAAGGAATCGAAAATCATCGCGCGCTTCTGGATCGCCGCGCTGGTGTTCGCGCTCTTCGCGCTTTCGACACTGAAATTGAGGTGAAACTGTTGGTTGTAAGTTGTTCGTCGTTGGTTGTTCGTTGGGGGTTGAGCATTGCAGCGAAACCGGGTGGGCCCTTGTGTTTCGGGTTTGGCACACGGGAAGACAGGTTTTCACGGAAATCCAAGGGCAACGAACAACCTACAACCAACAACTCACAACAAACGCCTTTGACAAAAGGAATTTCTGCGTATAAAATACGCACTAATGAGGTATGGCCAGACCTAAGTCATTTCGCAACCCGACGCGAGTCAGCCTCACGCTGAACCGGGAGACGCTCATCTTCGCCCGCCGTCTGGCGCGACGCGCCCGGCGGTCGGTTTCTGAAATCATCTCCGAGATCCTGGAAGGCTACTTCCGCCGCAACGGCCGGGTTCGGTCGGGAGGGGTGCCATGACCGACATGCATGGCAAGCGGGTGCTGGTGGTCGGCCTGGCGCGCTCGGGGCGCGCCGCGGCGCGCTGCCTGCAGCGCCGGGGCGCTCAAGTCACCGTCACCGACCTTCGCCCTCCCTGGGAACTCCAGATCGATATTCCTGAACTCCTGGCCGGAAAGATCGGGATGGAGCTCGGTGTCCACCGCGAAGAAACTTTTCTTCGCCAGGACCTGATTGTGGTCAGCCCGGGCGTGCCGCCGGAACTGCCGGAGCTTGTAGCGGCGCGGCGGAAGAACATCCCCATCGTTCCGGAGGTGGAAGCGGCCAGTTGGTTTCTGGAAGCGCGGCTGGCGGGCATAACGGGCTCGAACGGAAAAACTACCACCACTGCGCTGCTGGGCGAGATGCTCAAGGCCACGGGATTTCGCACCTTCGTGGGCGGAAACATCGGGGTGCCGCTGATTTCGGCCGTGGATCAGCTCTCGAAGGATGGCGTGGCAGTGACGGAGCTAAGCAGCTTCCAACTCGAAACGGTGCAGGGTTTTCGTCCCCACGTGGCCGTGCTGCTCAATCTCACCCCGAACCATCTGGACCGCCACCCTTCGTTCGAGGCCTACGTGCGGGCCAAGCAGCAGATCTTCCGCAACCAGACGGCGGAAAATATCGCCGTGTTGAACGCTGATGACCCGATCGTGATGGGCCTGGTTCCGGCCATCGCCGCCCAGAAGATTTTCTTCAGCCGCAAGCAGAGCTTACCCGACGGCGTCTTCGTTTCGAATGGCCACATCGTTTATCGCGTTGGAAACCTCGAGCGTGTACTTCTGGAAACACGCGAGGTGGAGTTGCGCGGTCCTTTCAATCTGGAAAACGTTCTCGCCGCCGCCGCCACGGCCTGCGTGCTGGGCGCAGACTTTGATGCTTTGCGTCGGGCGGTCCGGCAATTTCGTGCCGTCGAGCACCGCTTGGAATATGTGCGCGAGATTCGTGGCGTCGAGTTCTACAACGATTCCAAGGCCACCAGCGTGGACGCTGCTGCCAAGGCACTTTCCGCCTTTGAGCAGGGTGTCCATCTCATCCTGGGTGGTAAGGACAAGGGTGCGCCTTACGCGCCGCTTGTTCCGCTCCTGCGAGGGCGTGTGCGTTGCGCCTATTTAATCGGAGCCGCCGCGGACCGGATCGCGCGGGAGCTGAAGGGCGCCGTCGAGCTCGATCAAGCTGGCGACTTGGAAACGGCAATGGCGCGTGCGTTTGAACATGCCGTGCCGGGCGACGTCATTCTGTTGTCGCCTGCCTGTTCCAGCTTTGACCAGTTTCATGATTACGAGCATCGTGGGCGCGTGTTCAAAGAGCTCGTCGAGCGCCTGGCCAGCGAAACCAGATTGGCGGAAGGCGAGAGACAGGGGGATGAGGCGACACAGCCCGTCGCGTCGGCTCTGACGGAACCATTTCCCGAACCAGCGCCCGCGCAACCCGTGGTGGAAAGTGCTTCGAGCGTCGTGACCACGCCGCCCGAGCTTGGTATTTCGCGTGGAGAAGTTCCACAACCTGACGTAGCGGCTGGTCGGGCCGAGTCAAAGCCCGGGGATGTTATTCCTCCGGTCGAAGGGGAGACCGTTGGGATCCAGGAGTCACCCTCACCGCCCGACACGACAGCGGTGGAGTCTACACCTGCAGAGATTCCGTCCGACCAGCCTGCCAGCGCGGAGGTCATCGCAAGTGAGCCCTTGCATGTAGATTCTGCCGCCGGGATGAGTGAGGGACCCGGAGTAGAGTTCTTGGAAGCTCAACCAGTTCCAGCGGAGCTTGCCACGCACGTGGAGGAAGCGGCGCGACCTTCTCCGACGATCAAATATCCTGAACTGCTCTATGTGTACGAGGTGGGAGCGGAAGAGGCTGTTTATCCTGAAATCGAGCCTTCTTCTGCCATTTCCGAAGAGGCTGCTGACTCCTATGTTTCCGTAGATTCAGGCGCCTCCGAGCCTGCTGACGACGAGGCCCTGCCGTTTGAAGTACGCGTAGCCGCGGGCGCAGAGGGGAAGGCTAGTTCAAATGGCGGCGGATCCCCCAAAGCCGCTGCCGGGGAACGGGAAGCA
>Ga0315281_10009117_pt1 | contig 13792 bp, 10 predicted proteins | sample YL17G07_0_MG_FD_204540 | JGI IMG/M metagenome (GOLD analysis project Ga0315281, IMG submission 204540) | Sediment microbial communities from Yellowstone Lake, YNP, Wyoming, USA - YL17G07_0 | ecosystem: Environmental > Aquatic > Freshwater > Lake > Sediment | place: USA: Wyoming | collected...
TGCCGAATATCGCGAGGCGATTCGCCTGAAGCCGGACTTCGCCGAAGCGCACAACGACCTCGGCCTCGCGCTCTACGCTAAGGGCGACCTGGACGGCGCGATTGCCGAATACCGCGAGGCGATTCGCCTGAAGCCGGACTTCGCCGATGCGCACGCCGGGCTTACGCTCCCGCTCTACGACAAGCGCGACCTGGATGGCGAGATTGCCGAATTCCGAGAGGTGACTCGCCTCAAGCCGGACGACGCCGATGCACACTTCATCCTCGGCCTCGCCCTCTCGGTCAAGAGCGACCTGGACGGGGCGATTGCCGAGTATCGCGAGGCGATTCGCCTGAAGCCGGACAACACCGCCGCGCACTACGACCTCGGCGCGGTGCTCGAGGCCAAGGGCGAGCGGCAAGCGGCGCTCGAGGAATATCGCAAGGCCGTTGAGCTCGATCCGAAAAATGACGTGGCGCGCGGGAATTACGAGCGGCTGGCGAAGGAGTTGAAAAAGTGAAGGTTGAAAGGAAGCAGGTAGCCCCGGCATGTTCTCTATGCCGTGGGCTTTTCCCGCGTTCACAAACCCACGGCATCCCGCGGAGCGGGACCGAGGCTACCACCGCGTCCGTCAGCCGACGAGCTGTTCACATTGCTCCCCTGCGGGGAGCCGGTTTCCTGCGGGGCGGGGTATTCCTCAAAACGGGCGATACTGCGCGCTCGATTCATACACCGTGATGCCGTGTCCCGTTTGGAGGTCGGTGAGCGTCACGGCGTAGAGGCGCCCTTTGGCGAACGACGCTTCGAGTTGGTGTCGCGTGCCGATCCAGATCAAATGCTGCCCACCACGAAAATCGGTCATACTCCGGTCCGGCGCGCCGAGCGCCTGTTGCACTTCGCCGACCGCCGGCGTGATGCGCAGCCTTTGCGGGCGCACGCGCCGCACGCCCTCCACCGTGGGCACTGCGATCTCCTCGTCCCCGGCCTCGACGACCGCCGATTGAACGAATGATTCGATCTTCTGCTCCCGCCTGGCCAGTTCCGCCGCCGCCCTTTCCTTCTGGATTTTCGGCAAGGCGAGCGTGAGCCAGAGAATCACCGCCGCGAAGATCGCCACCTGGATGATGATCGTCCTGGTCCGCAGGCTGCCCAAACCCCATCGAGCCATGACGTGCTTCCACCTCTCGCGCCAGACGGAGGCATTCTACCCGCAATTGGGAGTGACGAGTGACAAGTGACGAGTGACAAGTGACGAGTGGTGAGCGAAAGACAGGAGTCGGGAGTCAGAAGTCAGAATGCTGGATGCCGGCTGCGGGAGGCGGGAGCGATTACGGCGGCGCAGACGAGACACGGGGCCGATTACACGCCCCCACAACCCGCAAAGCCGCAGAGTTTGACTGGCACAAACGCTGCGCTACCTGCTTTCAGGACTTGACTCAGGCTATTGGTAAGAGCCAAGATTGAAAAGGGGAATTGCGATGAGGAGGAGGTAGCGATGGCACAGCACTTTGGTCAGGAAATTGGAATTCCGAAATTTGAAATTCCGAAAGGGATGGGGAAAAAGATAGTCGTTCTTGGGATCGTAATTCTCGCCCTCGTTTTCCTGGCGGGAACCGTGGGCACGGTCGGCGCGGGAGAACGAGGCGTCTTACTGCGTTGGTCAGCCGTGACCGACACGGTCTTCGATGAAGGTCTCTATTTCAAGATTCCTATCGTGCATCAGGTAGTTCTGATGTCAACCCAGATTCAGAAATACAGCGCTCCGGCCACCGCGTCCAGCAAGGATTTGCAGGTGGTCACCACCGAAGTCACCTTAAACTACCAGTTGACACCCAGCCAAGTGGGGGAAATTTATCGCCGTCTGCGACGGGATTATGTAAACCTGGTCATTCAGCCCTACATCCAGGAGGCGGTCAAATCTACCACGGCCAACTACAACGCGGAAGAGTTGATCACCCAGAGGCCAGCGGTGAAAAATGCACTGCAAAATTTGATGACTGAAAGGTTAGCTCCACTTGGTCTTGCCGTTGTGCAACTCTCCATCACCGACTTTCAGTTCTCAGGGGCCTTCCAGCAGGCCATCGAGGCGAAGGTGACAGCGGTCCAACGAGCCCTCGAGGCAGAGAACGCCCTCCGGCGCGTGGAGTTTGAAGCGAAACAGCAAATCACCCGGGCCCAAGCCGAAGCCAGGGGACTGGAGCTCCAAAAAGCGCAGATTACACCGATGCTGCTGAGTTTGCGGCAGATCGAGGTTCAGAGCCTCGCCGTGCAGAAATGGAACGGCGTAATGCCCCAGGTGGTCACCAGTGGAGGACCGGTGCCCATGTTGGATGTGTTCAAAGCCCAGCGGTGAAGCGGGTAGCCACGACGAACGCTCTTCCTCGTCGTGGGTCTTTGCGTTTCCCCGGCGACGAGCCCAAGACGATTCAAAGCGCCGATTCGTCGTGGCTACGACTGGGAAAAGCCGGACACGATCAGCCGACGGGCTGCGCTTGCCAACAAAAAGCCCCGGCAGGGGCGTAAGCATGTGGCCCACGGCGTTAGCCGTGGGGTTAAAGATGCGCCCTCTCCCCCTACCCCCTCCCCCGCTCGAGCGGGGGCTGTAGCGCCGGTCTATGACCGGCGTGCCCTTCAACCGTTGATTTCGCCGCTCACAGAGCGGCGCTACAGCTATCCCAGGGCTCACGCCCTGGGCCACATTCTCCCGGCCCTCCGGGCCTGGGATGCACAAGTACCGCCGACCTGATGTCTAGGTCCGCGGTTCGTTCAAGGATCCCCACCCCAGAGCCACGCCGATAAGTCGGGGCGCGACGCTGGCTGTCATTCTGAGGAGACGACGAAGAATCCCGGTAGTGACCGAAATGAAAAAGATTCTCCGGCGGAGTTTACTCGGAGCGTACTGAAAAAGGTGTTTCGCGAAGTGGGCCCTCGGCGAAATGAAAACGATCCTTCGGCTTCGCCTCAGGATGACAGCGAAGAGACTCAGGGCGTAAGCGCGGCGTTGGCCGCCAGCCAATACCGTGGCACCCTGATGCCCCTGCGCGATAACGCGGGTTTATAATCAGGTCCGGATAGGAATTTCGGCGGAGCATCAAAATCTTATGAAGCACACGACCATCGCGTCACTGTTTGCCGCTTTTCTCAGTCTCCCATCTCTTGCTGCTCAAGAGTCCACCCCAGACCCTCTTCTCCGATGGATGGACCGGGTCGCGCAGGAGCAACTACAGCGTCGGGAGAACGCCATCGCTGAAATCCACACCGTCGCCGAGCGCCGGAAAAAACTGGTCCGCGAGAGACTCTTGGAGATCTTGGGTGGCCTGCCCGACTACAACGGGCCGCTGAATCCCCGGGTTACGGGGCGTATCCAGAATGAGTCCTTCACCATCGAGAAGGTTATATTCGAGAGCCTACCGGGTTTTTTCGTCACCGCCAATCTTTACCGGCCCAACCGACCGGGTCGTTATCCTGCGGTCCTGCTGCAGTCCGGCCATACACAAGAGGGCAAGCCCGAGCCGCAGAGACTCGCCGCTAATCTAGCGTTGAAGGGTTTCGTGGCGCTGGCTTTCGATCCTATCGGTCAAGGCGAACGGGAACAGACCTTTGACCCGCAACTCCAGGGACCCTTAGCGGGCTGGTCGGTTAACGAGCATATTCATGCGGGAGCCCAGAGCATTTTGGTTGGCGAGGGCGTAGGTCGCTACTTCATTTGGGATGCCAAGCGCGCTCTCGACTATCTGCTCAGCCGGCCCGACGTGGACGCCACGCGTATTGGAGCCGCAGGTTGCTCGGGCGGCGGGGCATTGACTACGTTCATTGGCGCTCTGGATCCGCGGGTCAAGGCGGTCGTCCCCGCCTGCTATCCCAATTCATATCGAGTGTTGTTTGCAGGCCCTGACCCCGATTCCGAAATGAGCTTCCCTGATTTCCTTGCGAGCGGCCTGGACACGGCGGATTTCGTGGAGCTCTCTGCCCCCGCGCCCTGGCTGATCCAGGCGACCGAGCATGACTACTTCACGCCCGCAGGGGCGAAGCTCGTATATGAGGAAGTGCGACGTTGGTACGCCCTCTACGGCGCTGAGGACAAGGTGCGCTTCTTCATCGGATCGGGACCCCACGGCACTCCCCTGGAAAGTCGCGAAGCTATTTATGAATGGATGATCCGCTGGCTCCAAGACGGTCAGGGTGATTTTCATGAACAGCCGGTGAAGATCTATACCAACCACGAGCTTCTGGTGACACCCACCGGCCGAGTGGAGGATGAGCCGGGGAGCCGGAAGCTCTATCAATTTATCCTTGCGGGCTTTCGCGCCAAGAAACGACAGGGAACCATCCCTGAATTGCGCGCCGAATTGTGGAAGCTGGGAATTCCCACGGAGGGCTCCTCCCCCGAAGTGAAGGCATGGGATGAATCGAACGGCCCGGAGGGCCGGCGTCAGCACATCAAGTTCGAGAGTGAGCCCGGCGTCGAGATTGAGGGAAAGCTCTACCTCCCAACTTCCCCTGGGCGCAAGCCGGCGGTGCTGCTGGTGGCGGATAAGGCCAGTTACTTTCTGGCTGCCTCAACAGAAACGTTGGCGCAAAGGATGGCCAAGAAAGGGCGAGTGGTTCTCGCGCTGGAGCCGCGTGACTCTGCCTCGGGATATGACGATCGGCCATTTGTCGGGAATTGCCTCACCAATGCGCGGGCTAACCAGATCGGGCGCAATCTGCCGGCGATGCGGGCCCATGACATTTTGCGGGGCGTGGATGTTCTGGCCGCTCGCGATGACGTCGATCCCGCCTCCATTCGCGTGGCTGCCCGCGGGGTGAAAGGGATCTGGCTTTTGCTGGCGGCCGCGGCCGACACCCGAATCCGCAAGGTCTGGCTGGATCGAACACCTTACAGTCTGCGACTTGCTCTGGAAAACTCGATGAACACTGGCCTATTTGATGCTGTGATTCCCGGCTTTGCGCTGCATCGGGACCTGGAGGATCTTACGAAGGCCATGGGAGATCGCCCGGTTTTGTGGACCGAGCCGACGAACTGGATGGGCCGGATTGTTCCTCTCGGTCCGCAGTTTCGGTATCGCTATGTTCTGGGCGACACCACGGATCTCGCCGATGCGCAAGACAACATGTATCTTGATGAGTTCATAAAATGATTGCCCGCAACGAGTGGCCACTGAATGACCTGCCTGGGAACTGGAGAGCCTGCCGATAGGGCTCGCTGGCTTCGTTCTCAGCGAAATGATTGGTGCGGAGGGCCGGAATCGAACCGGCACGGGCCTTGCGGTGTCCGACTTCAGCGCAAATGAGACCGTTGATTTCTCTCATTTCCTTCAAATGTCCCAGCAGCCTTGTGAGCCTGCCTGGTGAGTTCGCTGTTTGTCTGCGGATCCGCTTGGGGGGCAGGGGTTCGCCTTACGGATTTGCGTGGTTGCGGGTGGTCATTGGACCTGACCCGGAGCTGGAATTGGGACTGACAAATGACCGGGCCAGGGGACAAGCATTTCTGGCCGCTCTTAGCCTCGGCGAGAAGTTCCAAACCTAATCGAAGCAATCAGCAGTAAGGACACTAACCGCAGTCGTCCGAAATTGCCCCCTCACTGCGAACAAAGGCTTTGGTCATGCGGCGTCTTCGCTTGATCGACTAAGAGCCGAGATTGTTGCGGACGACAAAATAACCAAATCTGGTCCTGATATTTGCGGCACATTGACTTCACAAATGGGCTCAACCTTTGCCTTTAGGGGGCCGATACAGAGAAGGGGGATTGCTCACGGAGGAACCTGGGCCAACGCCGCGCGTTTGGCTCGCGGATGACGAGCCAGCAGCCTGCAAGTCGCCCAGCGAGAAACTCTTTCAAGAAGGGCATGAGTACAGAACTGCTCCAAGTGGGCACGAGGCGTTCGAGTTGATGTAGGTGGAAGGGAGCCTTCGGATTTAGCGAGGCGGCAAATCTCCGCCTCGAACCTCTTGCGCGAAGCTCAAGACAATACTTAGCGTGAGGCAGCCGGGGGAGGGTGTGCGACGAACCCCTCCACGCCGCTTGAAATCAATCGTTCGGATTGAGTCGAGCATGTGACATGGCTCCTGTTCATTTTCCAACCGAGCCCCTGTGGAAGAGCAGATGCAAGCCGGAGATGTTAAGTGGCGATCGCAGAGTGTTTGCCGAGCGGGGGAAACCGGATGGCAACGTCAACGCTATCCTGCGAAGAAGCAGACAGCACACGAGCTAGAATCTTTTCGTGCGACCTTGGCCTTTAGGATCGGGGTGAGGTGATCTGATTACATGAAGGCTTCCCGAAAAGACTGGACGCTCCACCTGATTTCCATAGATTCAGTTCGGTAGAGCCGATACCATACGTGCCATGGGCGGACAAACTAGGAGGGGCGCCGCCGGAGCCAAGGATCCCGAATCTGGTGGGAGGACTCTCATCTACATTCCGATTATCCACACCCAAGCCGATATGGGGGCGCTGAGCGAGTCAATACAGCGTTTGAAAGTCAAGAGGCTGGGTCGAAAAGGCTGGGAGCGCACCGTGAACCTAGTCGACAAATTGTGGGCCCGGATCGAACAGGCCATCGAGAGTCTGATCCTTCCCTACGAACGGGTTCGTCTTTATCAGGATGGGCTGCCGGTTTGTGGTCGCGAGGTGGCGATTGTTGCGGAGCTCGCAGAAGCGGGCAGCCGGAACCATCGGCTGCTTCTTCGCTTAAGGGAGAAGGGCGCCACGATCATGGGCACGGAATCTTCCGAGCTCCTGGTGGAGGAGTATCAACTCGTCAAGGAGGTTTTCGCTTCCGGGAAGCCCAAAGTCGCCACCCGGGGGGAAGCGCGCCAGAAAGCCTTGAGGGATTCCTTGCTCAAACGGCGCGATCAATACATCGCCCGTCGGATCAACGACACGCTTCTCGCGGGGGAAACGGGCCTGATCTTCCTGGGGATGCTTCACTCCGTGAGGTCCTGGCTCGATAAGGATATTCGGATCGTCTACCCGATTCATCAACCCTTGAATCGTGGAGAGAAGGAGACGTGACACCCGTGGGAAGCAAGATTCTCATTGTGGACGGCACAAAAGAGATTTGCGCCGTCCTTTCCGAGTACATGGAGCATGAGGGACTAACCCCAGTAGTGGCCCACACTGGGGAAGCGGCCTTGGAAAAGATCCGCTCGGAACACCCAGATGCGCTGATCGTGGATCTGAAGCCGCCCGATATGGACGGGATGCAGATCATGAAAGGAGCGAAAGCCCTGGACGAGGACCTCCCCGTTATTCTGGTCACGGGCTTCCCGGAAATTCGGGGCGCGGTGGCGGCGATGAGGGCAGGCGCTCACGATTACCTGGCGAAACCTCTCAAACACCACGAGGTGCTCCGCGTGGTCTTCCGCGCGCTGAACGAACGCGCTCTCAAGCGTAAGCTCCGGCGTCTGTCCTGCCAGATCCAGGACGAGTCTTCGCTCCGGGAATCCATGGGACCCAGCGATGCCGTGAGCCGGTTGATCTCCGATGTGACCCGGGTAGCCAAAACCAACTTCAGCATCTTGATTCTGGGGGAAACCGGATCGGGGAAAGAGGTCGTGGCGCACGCCATCCATCAACTCAGCCCGCGCTGCGAGGCTCCTTTTATGGCGGTGGATTGTGGGGCCATCCCTGAGACCCTTTTGGAAAGCGAGCTGTTCGGACACGAAAAGGGAGCTTACACCGGCGCGGACAAACAGAAGATCGGCAAAATCGAAATGGCCCAAGGCGGGACACTCTTCCTGGACGAAATCTCCAACATGCCTTTGGGCTCCCAGGCCAAATTGCTGCGCGTGCTTCAAGAGAAGACGATCTACCGCATCGGCGGCGCACAGCCCATCAGCGTGGATGTCCGGGTTCTGGCGGCCAGCAACCAGGACCTGCACCGCTTGGGGGAATCGGATTTATTTCGCCGCGACGTCTATTTTCGGTTGAACGAATTCACGATCTGGGTTTCGCCTTTGCGGGAGCGCCAGGAGGACATCCTATATCTGGCTAAGCGGTTCGTTGATCTCACCAATCTCGAGTTGCAGAAGAACGTGAAGAGCTTTACGCAATCGGCGGTCGATGCTTTGCTCTCTTACAATTGGCCCGGAAATGTTCGGCAGCTCCGTTCCATGATCCGCCGGGCCGTGCTTCTGGCGGACGATATAATCGCCGAGCACCACTTGGGGATGGAGCGGGTATCCCCCAAACCCGCAGTTCCGGGCCCGGAAGCTAATCAGGAAACTCAGGACACGCTCCGGGGAGACCTTTCGCTCAAAGAAATCAAGCACCGCAAGATCGTCGCCATGGAGCGGGAGATCTTAGCTCACGTGCTGCGGGAAACGGCAGGCAACAAAGCGAAAGCCGCTCGCCTGCTTCACATCGATTATAAAACCATCCAATCTAAGATCAGGCAATATGGCCTTTCTCTAGGCCGAAAGGAGTAACGAGCGTATGGCAGAGAAGAAAAAAGACAGGAACTCGCACGGCGGGATGGAAGGTGGGCTCGGAGGGATACTCAAGGGCTTGGGAGACCTAGTGGAGAAGCTCGGCGAACTGGCCGAAACCGGTCGAGAGCTCTCCAAAACGGGAGAAATCCACGGGCCCGGAAAAGAGCTTAAAGGCATCTACGGGTTTAGCGTTAAGGTTGGGCTGGGGGATGAGGGGCCGCGCATCGAGCCCTTCGGAAATATTCGCCGCGACGCCAAATCCGGAAAGACCGAGGTCCAGGAGGTCCGTGAACCCATGGTCGACGTTTTTGAGGAAGACGACCACCTGCTGGTCTTGGCGGAGCTGCCCGGCATCGGCAAGGACGACGTGCGCATTGACCTCCAGGATGATGTGTTGACGATTTCCGCCGAGAAAAAGGACAAGAAGTACCGCAAAGAGGTCCTCTTGCCCCGCAGCGTCTCGAAGGAAAAGATGCAGGTCTCGTGTAACAACGGGGTCTTGGAAATCAAATGTCTTAAGTAGCTCCCTACGGAGGAGTCATGGGCGAAGCCGGAGAGAAGACTCTCAAACTCAAAGTCAGCGAGGCACTCAGCAAGGACGTGAGCCGTGCTTACGCCCGCTTGGGGCCGGAGGACCTCGCGCGCTTGCAGGTCGACGTCGGTGACATCGTAGAAGTTGTGGGCAAAGGCAGGACTGTCTGCAAGGCGATGCCGGCTTACAAGGAGATGCGCGGTCAGTCCCGGATTCAACTGGACGGACTCACGCGCGAGAATGGCGGGACAGGGCTCGATGAGTTCGTGCAAGTGCGCAAGGTGGCGTGCCCTCCCGCCGAGCGGGTGGTGCTGGCCCCCACGAACATTACCCCTTCGGAGCGCGATTTGGATTACATCGGCAGCCGCCTCGATGGCCTGCCGGTTTTGGCCGAGAACCGCATCCGGGCCATCCTCTTTGGAGCCCGCTGGGCCGATTTCAAGGTGGAAAGCACGGTGCCCAAAGGTCCCGTGCTCATTAACCCAACGACCCAGCTCGTGATCTCCAAGGGGGCCCAACCCGAGGAAGTGGCCGCCCGCGCGATTTCCTATGAGGACATCGGCGGCCTGAAGCCCCAACTCCTGCGCATCCGGGAAATGATCGAACTACCCCTGCGCTATCCCGAGGTCTTCGAGCGCCTGGGGATTGATGCGCCGAAGGGGGTGCTTTTGCACGGGCCTCCCGGATGCGGCAAGACGCTGATTGCCCGTGCTATCGCGCATGAGACCCAGGCGAGCTTCTATGCCGTCAGCGGGCCCGAAGTCATCCACAAGTTCTACGGGGAGAGTGAAGCCCATTTGCGCAAGATCTTCGAGGAGGCCAGCCGCAAGGCACCGAGCATCATCTTCCTGGATGAGATCGATGCCATTGCCCCTCGACGCGAGCAAGTGGTGGGCGAGGTCGAGAAGCGGGTTGTCGCCCAGTTATTGGCGTTGATGGACGGGCTTGCCAAGCGGCGCAAGGTCATTGTCATTGCGGCGACTAACCTCCCTAATGTCCTCGACCCGGCCCTGCGGCGGCCGGGGCGGTTTGACCGAGAGATCAGCATCCCCATTCCCGACCGCAACGGACGCAAGCAGATCCTGGAGATCCATAGCCACGGCATGCCTCTGGCCGAAAAAGTAGACCTGAGCCACTTGGCGGAGATCACGCACGGTTTTGTGGGGGCCGACCTCGAGGCGCTGTGCCGGGAAGGTGCGATGATTTGCCTGCGGCGCATCATGCCCGATGTTGACTTCGGCTTGGCGCGTATTCCTTACGACCAGTTGGCCAAGCTCGAGGTGGAAATGGACGATTTCCTGGAGGCCCTCCGGGATATTGAGCCTTCGGCGCTGCGCGAGGTGTTTGTGGAAGTTCCCGACGTGCGCTGGCAGGACGTCGGTGGTTTGGCCGAGACCAGACAGCGCCTCGTGGAAGCCGTCGAGTGGCCGCTCCAGCACCCCGATCTATTCACCCAGGCAGGCATCCGGCCGCCCAAGGGTATCCTGCTCTCCGGCCCCCCAGGGTGCGGAAAAACCCTCCTCGCCAAAGCGGTTGCTAGCGAAACCAAGGTGAACTTCATCTCGGTCAAAGGGCCGGAGTTGCTCTCCAAGTATGTCGGGGAATCCGAGAAAGCCGTGCGCGAGGTGTTTCGCAAAGCGCGCCAAGCCGCACCTTGCATCGTCTTCTTCGATGAGATCGACGCGCTGGTGCCCAGCCGAGGTGCCGGCTCGTCGGATTCGCACGTTGCGGAGCGCGTCTTGAGCCAGTTTCTCGCGGAACTTGATGGGGTGGAAGAGCTGAAAGGGGTTCTGGTCCTCGGCGCGACCAACCGGGCAGACTTACTTGATCCCGCCATTCTCAGGCCGGGCCGCTTTGACGAGGTCGTGGAAATTCCACTTCCCGACGAGAGCGGGCGCAGCGAAATTTTCGCCATCCATTTGCGGGACAAACCTCTCGGCGTGGGGATCAGTTTCAAGGACTTGGCCTCCCGAACCGACGGCTTTAGCGGCGCCGATATTGGTTCGGTCTGCAACCAAGCTGCCCGGCGCGCTGTCCGGCGAGCCGTTCAGGCGGGCGAAAAGGCACCCGCTGACCAGGTGCGGGTCACCATTAAGGCCAGCGACCTGGAGGCGGCGCTCCAAGAGATTCGTCAGCAGACTCTCAAAGAGCTTGGTGAAGAGTAGATGGAGAAGAGCCAGACAGCGCTCTATCTGTTTTGCTTTGCTCGCTCCGACCTCGTCGGGGAGCTTCAGGGGAGCGGTGTGGATGGTCGGCATCCTCTTTCTGTACTTCGGCGCTTCCCGGATGTCTGTGCAGTCGTGAGCGAGGTGGCCCGAGAAGATTTCTGCGGCCCGGCGGCAGAACTCCAAATGCAACAGCTAGCTTGGGTGGGGCCGCGCGCCCTGCGCCACGAGGAGGTGGTGGAGGAGGTGATGCGTCATTCTCCCGTGCTGCCCGTCCGCTTCGGGACTCTCTTCTCGTCGCAGAAAAGCTTGACGGAATTTCTCGATACACATCGCCAGACCATTTCGCAGTTTTTCGAGCGGGTGGCTGATCAAGAGGAATGGTCAGTCAAGGGCCTGCTCGACCGAAAGCAAGCCGGACAGGCGTTGATATCCGCGCGTCTGGCGGCACAACAGGAGCAGCTTGCCACGCTGCCTCCGGGAACCCGTTACTTTCAGGAGCAGCGGATCCAATCGGCGGCGGAGAAAGAATTGAGCCTCTGGCTAAATGAAACCTGCCAGCAAGTCGCGAGCGACCTGAGGAAGCAGGCTTCGGATTTCCGCGAATGTCAAGTTGTACCTCGCGAGCCCCCAGAAAGCGGAATCGAGGTTGTGCTGAATTGGGCTTTCCTGCTGCCGAGAGGCGCACGCGCGGCATTTCGCTTGCGAATCGATCAGGTGAACCAGAACCATGCCACCACGGGGCTGGTCTTCGAACTCTCTGGGCCCTGGCCCCCTTATCGCTTTGTTCCTCCTCTATCGATGGGAACGGCCCCATGAGTTACCTGCTTTACTGCATCTTCCGCAGCCCGGCACAACCAAGACCCGGAATACCTCTGGGAGTCGGAGGGAAACCGGTATTCGTCGTGGCTCAGAATGGTTTGAGCGCGGGGCTTTCTGAGCTTGTGGAATCGGATCTGGTTCCTGATATCTCACAAATTCTGGCCTACGAAGCGGTCGTCGAACATTTGTATCGCGACCTGACCGTAATCCCCATGCGGTATGGATGTCAGCTTGAAGACGCATCCGAGGCCGTCTGCCTGCTGGAAAGCCACCGCGATGAATACGGCGCGCTTCTCGACGAACTCGAGGGCCTGGGGGAGATGGGTATCCATGTTCTCCTCGACAGTTCCGGAGCGGGAACGGAGAGCGATGCACGGCCTGTCCCTCCAAAATCCTTTCCCCTTCTGGTTAGTTCCGGCGCTGCTTACCTTGCAGCAAAGCGAGAACGTTATCTGGGCCTGGACCAAGCAACCCTGCACGAGCGCTTGTTGGTAGAGGAGCTTTGGGGTTCCCTGGCCGGCCTCTACGTTCGCCGCAAGGTGGAATTCCCGGATTCGGCCAGGAGCCGTCTCTTGTCCCTCTACTTCCTCGTGCCAAGAGGTTCCGTAGAATCATTTCGCCAAGCCGCTCGTGACCTCCACCCCAAGGAGTCCGTCAAGCTGCTCTTGAGCGGCCCCTGGCCGCCGTACAACTTTGTTGATTCCCTCGAAACGAAGATGTCCGTCCCAGACATTTGGAGGCCTTAGTAGGTTGGGGATGCCTGAACGTAAGCCTACCCTTCCAGAGCGTGGTTCTCGGTCTGGGAAGTCCCGAGGCGGAAACCACCTGCCCTTACTCAGTCAGGGTTGAAATCGTTTCCACCCCCGGAAGGAAGTTCGCTGACCTTTCCCGTTTCGGGACAGGTCGGTGACCAAGCCGGAGACGGCTGGACTCGATTGGGAATGGCCGATTCGACCGCTGAGTCCTGCTCCGCGCGAACCCCGAAAACGACGTGGCCCTCTCGACGTCACCTTTAGGGATGACATGCCTCGCAACTAGCGCCTGCATTCTATGGAGTGAATTCCTTAATGGCCCCTTCCAGGTGCGACAATTCTCCCCGCGATGGGGGCTTTCTCTTTTGAATCAAGGTCTTCGTGAAACCCGCCGATAACAATCCAGCGCGGCATCAGTTGTGCACGCAAGGCGGGCGGGGCAGGTCTCGCATACGCGAGGCGTGCCCTAATCATAACTTGGGTAACTCATTACCCGGAAGGAGAACAACCATGGCAAAGGTCGTGAAGTCGACTGACTCCTCGAGCCTGGCAGAAGTAGTCGATCGGATTCTCGACAAGGGGATCGTGATCGACGCCTGGGCGAAGGTGTCGCTGGTCGGGATCGAGCTGCTGTCGGTCGAGGCCCGCGTCGTGATTGCCTCGGTCGAGACCTACCTGAAGTATGCCGAGGCTATCGGTCTGACAGCCAGTGCTGCGGCTCCAGCCTAATGCTCGCTGGGAGACCGAACGCTGCCGATTGGGGGGCCGTCGTACGGCCCTCCGTTTGGCAGCACACGATGGAATGAAGGGACCGGAAGACTAATGGAGGGGTGACCATGGGTAGAATGTTGGAAGACATGACTCGATTGGCCGGGGAGATCCAAACGCTGCGCGGAAGCCGTCGAGCGTTCCGAAAAGAACTCGCGATGGATGTTGTTGAAATGTGTGCGGATTTTGCGGACACACACGCTCGCATGGCAAAGAGGACCAAAGAGGAGCGTCTTGCTTTCTGCAAAAACCTGAAACGAACTGTCGGCGGGCAGCAACGGGAAATGAGGGCTGAGATGGCTGCCGCAGGCCGTGTTTGGGCCGGGCACGGGCAGCAAC
>Ga0315281_10009118_pt1 | contig 13790 bp, 10 predicted proteins | sample YL17G07_0_MG_FD_204540 | JGI IMG/M metagenome (GOLD analysis project Ga0315281, IMG submission 204540) | Sediment microbial communities from Yellowstone Lake, YNP, Wyoming, USA - YL17G07_0 | ecosystem: Environmental > Aquatic > Freshwater > Lake > Sediment | place: USA: Wyoming | collected...
TGGAGTTCTACGCCAAGGGGAACTACTACTCGCTCGCCGGCCGGCCGCCGTTCTCGCGGCTGATCTACCCGGTGCCCGAACCCGGTGGCCTGGGCGTGCACGTGACCCTGGACCTCGCGGGCCAGACGCGCTTCGGGCCCGACGTCGAGTGGGTGGAGCGCATTTCCTACGAGGTGGATCCGCGCCGCGCCGAGCGTTTCTACGCGGCAATCCGGCGCTACTGGCCCGCGCTCCCGGATGGGGCGCTCGCGCCGGGCTACGCCGGCATCCGCCCCAAGATCTCCGGGCCGCAGGAGCCGGCGGCCGACTTCCTTGTCCAGGGCCCGACCGAGCACGGCGTGCCGGGGCTGGTGAACCTGTTCGGCATCGAGTCGCCCGGGTTGACCGCCAGCCTGTCCTTGGCCGCGTCGGTAAGCGGGTGCCTCGCGTGAAACCGGCCGCCGCCACCGCACGACTCGGCGTCATCATGCTGGACACCGCGTTTCCGCGGCCGTTGGGCGATATCGGCAACCCGGCCTCGTTTCGCTTTCCGGTGCTCTACGAGACCGTGCCGGCCGCGACCGCGCGGCGCATCGTCGCCGCGCAACCGGAACCCGCCCTGCTCGCGCCGTTCGTCGCCGCGGGCCGCCGGCTGGTCGGGCGCGGCTGCAACCGCATCACCACCTCCTGTGGCTTCCTCGTACTCTGGCAGGTGCCGCTCGCGCATGCTTTGACCGTCCCGGTGCTCGCTTCGAGCCTGCTGCTCCTGCCGCGCTTGCCGGATGCCGGTGTGCTGACGTTCGACCCCGCGCTGCTGGGCAGCGCGCACCTGGCCGCTGCGGGCGCAAACATCGAGACCCCGGTGGAGGGCCTGAAGCCCGGGGATAGCCTGTACCGCACGATTGCCGAGGACCATACCGAACTTGACCAAGCCGCCGCCGAGCAGGAAGTCATCGCCGCCGGCCGCCGTCTGCTGCGCCTCGCGCCGCGCGTTCGCAACATCGTCCTCGAGTGCACGAATTTCGGACCCTACCGCAAAGCGCTCTCCCGGGCCCTCGGCCTGCCCGTGCACGGGATTGTCGAGACCTTGACCGATCCGGCTTTCCAGTAGAATCTGCACACCCCCGCTAAGAACACCCGAAGGAGGAAACATGTTCCGCTTCACCGTCGTTGCCGCGGCGCTGCTCGCCACCGCGAGCGCCCAGGGCCAAACCAAGTGGGACCTGCCCACCGCCTATCCCGCGACCAACTTCCATACCGAGAACATCCAGACCTTCGCCAACGAGGTCGAGAAAGCATCGGGCGGCAAGCTCAAGATCCAGGTCCACGCCGGCGCGTCGCTGTTCAAGGCGCCCGAGATCAAGCGCGCGGTGCAAGGCGGACAGGCGCAGGCGGGCGAGATCCTGCTGGTCAATTTCGAGAACGAGAACGCGCTCTACGGCCTGGACGGCGTGCCCTTCCTCGCCACCAGCTACGGCGACGCGGCGAAGCTTTGGAAGGCTTCGCGCAATGCGATGGAGGCCGAACTGGCCAAGCAGGGCATGGTGGTGCTGTTCACCGTGCCCTGGCCGCCGCAGGGGCTGTATTCCAAGAAGCCGATCGCCAGCGGCGCCGACATGAAAGGCGTGAAGTTCCGCTCCTACAGCCCGGCCACCGCGAAGATCGCCGAACTGCTCGGCGCGCAACCGGTAACCATCCAGGCCGCCGAGGTACCGCAGGCGCTCGCCACCGGCGCAATGGAATCGATGATCTCCTCCGGCGCCACCGGTTACGACTCGAAAATCTTCGAGCATGTGAAGAACTTCTACGATACGCAGGCCTGGTTGCCGAAGAACGCAATTCTCGCAAGCAAGAAATCCATCGACGCCCTGGATCCGGCGACGCGCAGCGCGCTGACCGCGGCGGCCCAGACCGCCGAGCCGCGCGGCTGGAAGGTCTCGGAGGAAAAGGCCGGCTGGTACCTCGATCAACTCAAGGCCAACGGGATGAACATTGCCAAGCCCTCGGCGCAGCTCACCGCCGATCTGAAGAAGATCGGCGAGCAGATGGTCGGCGACTGGCTGAAGAAATCCGGCCCCGAGGGCAAGGCCGTGGTCGACGCCTACAAGAAGATGTGAGCACCTGATTCCCGCATCCGATTGGAAAAGGGGCGCGCAGCCCCTTTTTCTTTGATCCGTGAGACGCATCCTCGACCTTGTCTACGACGTTGCCGCCTGGCTGGCGGCCGGTTTCCTGATCGGCACGCTGGTCTGGGTGCTGCTGGGCATTTTCGGCCGCCTCCTTGATTTTCACGTGCGCGGCACTGATGCCTACGCCGGCTACTGCATGGCGGCGGCCGGATTCCTCGCGCTCGCGCACACTTTCCGCCGAGGCGAGCACATCCGCGTCACGCTGCTGCTCGAGCACGCCGGCGCCGCGCGCCCCTGGCTGGAGCGCCTGTGTCTGGCTCTGGCGGTTTTCGCGAGCGGGTTGCTGGCCTGGTACAGCGCGCGCCAGGTCTGGCAGTCGCACGCGTTCAACGACATCTCGACCGCCAACGACGCAACGCCGTTGTGGATCCCGCAGATCGGCATGGCGCTGGGCGCGGTGTTGCTTGCGGTCGCGTTCCTCGACGCCTTCGTTGGCGCCTGGCGCGCGGTACCAGCCGCGCCGGCTGCCCCTGCCGCGCCGCTGCACAGCGAGTAACGCCATGGACATCGTCGCCGCCGCCATCCTGATCCTGGTGCTCTTCGCGCTGCTCGGTACCGGCCTGTGGATCGGCCTGGCGTTGATGGGCGTGGCCTGGATCGGCATGCTGACGCTCACCGGGCGCGCGCCCGGCGACGCCATGGCAGTGACCATCTGGGGCACCGCCTCCTCCTGGACGCTCACGGCATTGCCGCTATTCGTCTGGATGGGCGAGATCCTGTTCCGCACCCGGCTTTCGGAAGACATGTTCCGCGGGCTCGCGCCGTGGATGGAACGGCTGCCCGGGCGGCTGCTGCATACCAACATCATCGGCTGCACCATCTTCGCCGCTGTTTCGGGATCCTCGGCAGCCACCTGCGCCACGATCGGCAAGATGACGCTGCCCGAACTGCTCGGGCGCGGCTACCCCGAAGGCATCGTGATCGGCACCCTGGCCGGCGCGGGCACTCTCGGCCTGCTGATCCCGCCTTCGATCATCATGATCGTCTACGGCGTCACCGCCGAAGTCTCGATCGCCAAGCTGTTCATCGCCGGCGTGATCCCCGGCCTGCTGGTCGCGGCACTGTTCATGGGCTACGTGATCGTATGGTCGATGATCCATCCGGAGCGCATCCCGCCGATCGAGCGCCATACGACGCTGCGCGAGAAGGTGTACGCCTCGAGGAACCTGATCCCGGTGGTGCTGCTGATCCTCGTGGTGCTGGGTTCGATCTACGCCGGCGTCGCCACCGCGACCGAGGCGGCGGCCTTCGGGGTTGTGGGTTCCCTCCTCCTGTCCGCCGTGCAGGGTTCGCTCACTCGCGAGACGTTCACCGGCAGCTTGATGGGCGCGACGCGCCTGTACTGCATGATCGCGCTGATTCTGATGGGCGCCTCTTTCCTCACGCTGTCGATGGGCTACATCGGCCTGCCGCGCGTGCTCGCCGAGTGGATCGCAACGCTCGGCCTGTCGAAATTCCAGCTGATCGTCGCGCTGATGCTGTTCTACATCCTGCTCGGCTGCTTCCTCGACGGCATCTCGATGGTGGTGCTGACAATGGCGATCATCATTCCGACAGTCGAGAAGGCCGGCATCGACCTGCTTTGGTTCGGCATCTTCATCGTGCTGGTGGTCGAGATGGCGCAGATCACGCCGCCGGTGGGCTTCAACCTGTTCGTGCTGCAGGGCATGACCGGCCGGCAGATGACGATGATCGCGCGCGAGGCCTTGCCGATGTTCTTCCTGCTGGTCCTCGCCGTGCTCCTGCTCTACGCAATGCCGCAGCTCGCTACATGGCTGCCCGAAAAAATGATGCGGCTCTGAAGCGCGCCAGCATCAGCTGCGCACGCGCAACCCCTCCAGGCCAATCTCCGGCTCGCGCTCGCAGACGAGGTCCGCCGTGATTTTTGCCGAGCCCGCGGCCATCGCCCAGCCCATGTGGCCCTGGCCGGCGTTGAACCACAGGTTGGCATAGCGGCCCCGGCCCAGGCGCGGCGTGGACTCGGGTGTCATCGGCCGCTGGCAGACCCAGGTGCCTGCGTCCGAGAAATCCGCGGCGCCGGGAAAGATCTCCTCGAACGCCCGGTACATGCGCGTGAAATCCTGCGGCACGCTGGTCCTCGCGTAACCCGCGAAATCGGCGCCGCCGGTAACGCGGATGTGCTCACCCAGCGGGCAGTAGGCGATCAGCTTCGCCTCGTCGATGCCGGCGCGGCGCGGCGCGCGTTCAGGGCGCACGATGCGCCCGGTGGCCGAGAATCCTTTCACCGGATAAATCGGCAGGTCCGCGCCGAACCGCTCGCGCAGGCCCGGATCGATCACTCCCAGCGCACAGACAAAGGCGTCGGCGGCGAAACGTTCGCCTCGCGACAGCACGGCCTTTACGCGAGCGTCGATCACGTCCACGGCGCGGATCTCGGTCTTCAGCCGGAAGACCACGCCCAACTGCTCGCAGCGCTTCGCGAGTTCGCGGCAGAACTGCGCCGAGTCGCCGGCCTCGTCGCCAGGTGCGAAGATCGCGCCGGCCAGGCGCCCGGCGGCGACGCCGGGCTCGAGCCGGGCAACGTCCGCGCGCGACAGCCGCTGCGTGGCGATGCCAAACTCGCGCGCCAGTTCGGCCCGGGCCCAGCCCTTTTCCAGTGCCTCGGCATCCCGGTGCAGGTACAGCACCCCGTTCGTGAGGCGCCCGTATTCGACGCCGGTGTCCTGCACCAGTTGCCCGAGCACCTGCTGCGAGTAGCGCACCAGGCGCGCCTTGTGGCCGAGGATTTCGGCGTAGCGGCGGGCCGTGCAGTTGGCGAGGAACCGCAACCCCCAGCGCCAGAACCACGGATCGGCCTGCCAGCGCAGGCGCACCGCCTGGTCGTTGCGCGCCAACGCCTTGAACAAAGGCCCAAGCATGTGCGGGCCCGGCCAGGGGAAGGGGCGGCTGGCGGCGACGATGCCGCCGTTGGCGAAGCTCGCCGCCGAGGCTACCGCCGGTTCGCGCTCGATGACCAGCACCTCGTGGCCCTCGCGCGCCAGGAACCAGGCGGTGGTCACGCCGGCGAGGCCCGCGCCCATGACAATGACTTTCATTGCAACCGGATTCCCATAGTGCCCTGCATGATAGTAGGCTTAACGGCGCCATGATTACCGTTCACCATCTCAATAATTCCCGCTCGCAGCGCATTCTCTGGCTGCTGGAAGAGCTGGGCCTGTCCTACGAAGTAAAGCGCTACCAGCGCGACGCCAAGACGATGCTCGCGCCCCCGGAACTGCGCGCGGTGCATCCTCTCGGCAAGTCGCCGGTGATCAGCGACGGCGAATTGACGATCGCCGAATATCGAACGCATCCTGGATTTCCTGGAAATCGAATTGGGCAAGAGCGCCTGGTTTGCGGGGGGCCGCATTCTCCGCCGCGGACGTCCAGATGAGCTTCCCGCTGGAGGCCGCGTCGGTGCGCGGCGGATTGAACGAGACCCGCCCCAGCCTATGGGCGTTCCTGAAGACGATCCATGCGCGGCCCGCCTATCAGCGCGCGCTGGAAAAAGGCGGCACGTACGATTTTTTGCGTTGACATGTCCGAACCAATCTACCTGACCGAGGACATCCGCCGCATTGAAAAGGCGGCGGGCGGCGTCACGCCTTCTCTGATGGAGCGCGCGGGCGCGGCGGCGGCGGACCTCGCGGCCACGCTGCTGCCGGACACGGGCAAGAACGTGCTGGTGCTCGCAGGACCGGGCAACAACGGCGGCGACGCACGGATCGCCGCGCGGCTATTGCAGGAGAAGTTTTTCCGCGTTTCTCTTGCCAGCAAGACGGAAGAAATACCGGAAGGCATCCGCTGGAATCTCGTCATCGATGGCCTGTTCGGCATCGGACTCACCCGCCCGATCGAAGGCGGGTACGCGAAACTGGTCGAGTATGTGAACGCGCAGACCTGCCCGGTGCTGGCGCTGGATATTCCGAGCGGCCTGCATTCCGATACCGGGCAAGTTCTCGGCTGCGCGGTGCGCGCGACCCACACCCTCACCTTCATCGGCCTGAAGCCCGGGCTGCTGACGCTCGACGGCCCCGATTGCTGCGGACAGGTTTCTGTTGCCGATTTGTCGTCGATGGATTTTTCAGTAAAGACGGCGCATGGCTGGGTTGCCGGACCAACCCTGTTTGCGAACATCCTCAAACCGCGGACGCGAAACTTCCACAAAGGCATGGCGGGTTCGCTGGCGGTGATCGGCGGCGCCGCGGGAATGGCCGGGGCCGCGCTGCTCGCGGCGCGCGCCGCGCTCAAACTGGGCGCCGGCCGCGTGTACGCCGGTCTGCTCGAGGAGCTGTCGCTCGATCCGGGTGCTCCGGAACTGATGCTGCGCCACCCGGACGACGCGCTCGGACTCGACCTCGATGCCATCGTGATCGGCCCGGGCCTGGGCGACGGCGAACGCGCCGAGACGCTGCTTGGCGCGGTGCTCGCGAGTGACATTCCCTGCGTGCTCGACGCTGACGCGCTCAACCTCATCGCCGGGAACGAGGATCTGCGCAAGGCCTGCGCGCGGCGCAGCGCCGATACCCTGCTTACGCCGCATCCGGCTGAAGCCGCGCGCCTGCTCGCCGAATCCACCGTGCAGGTGCAGGCCGACCGGCTCAAGGCCGCGCGGGCGCTCTCGGATAACCTCCACGCGCACGTGGTCCTGAAAGGCAACGGCAGCATCATTGTGGCGCGCGACGGCCATTGGTTCATCAACGGGTCTGGCAATTCCGGCATGTCCTCGGCCGGCATGGGAGACGTGCTCTCCGGAATTCTCGGCGCGCTGCTGGCGCAGAAAATCAGCGGCGAATCAGCTTTGGTGCTCGGCACTCACCTGCACGGCTGCGCGGCGGACGAATGCGTGCGCGCCGGAACGGGCCCGGTAGGCCTCACCGCGGGCGAACTCATCGATCCGGCGCGCAAGCTGTGGAATTCCTGGCTCGCCCGGCATCACCAAGGCGAGCCGTCAAATCGTCCGTGACGAAACGAGCAGCCGTTCCACCTCGTCGGCCGGAAGCGGCTTGCTGAACAGAAATCCCTGGTATTGATCGCACCGCAAGAGCCGCAGCAGCTGAACCTGCTCCTGGGTTTCCACGCCCTCCGCGACCACCTTCCTCTTCAGCGAGTGCGTCAGCGAGATGATGGTCTGCACGATCGACGCGCTGTCGGCATCAGCGTTCAAATTCCGGATGAACGCGCGGTCGATCTTGATCACTCCGACCGGCAGGCGGGCGATGTAGGCAAGCGACGAATAGCCGGTGCCGAAATCGTCGATCGCCAGTTCGACGTCCATGCTCCGCAGCTCCTTGAGCTTGCGCACGTTCGCCTCGATGTCGTGCATGATCACGCTCTCGGTGATCTCGATATCGAGTCCGTGCGGTCCATCGCCCGCCACGGCGATGGCCTTCTCGACCGAGCGCACGAAATCCTTCTGGCGCAACTGAATCGGGGACACGTTGACCGCGATGCGCACCGGCGGCAAGCCCCTGGCGCGCAGCGCCGCGACCGTGCGCACGGCCCTGCGCATCGCCCAGCTGCCCACATCGAGGATCAAGCCCGTCTCCTCAAGGAGCGAGATAAATTTCATGGGCGGCACGAGCCCGGTCTCCGGGTCCTGCCAGCGGACCAGCGCCTCGAGGCTTACGATGCGGCCCGTGTCAAGATCCACCTTGGGCTGGTAATGCAGGACGAACTCGTCCCGCTCCAGCGCGCCGCGCAGCCTGTTTTCGAGGCGCAGCGTATCCGCGACCGCCGCGTTCATCTGCGCCGCGTAGAACTGGTACTTGTCGCCTTTCCTCTTGGCGTCCCTGAGGGCCGCTTCGGCGTTCCGGATAAGGCTTTCGGCATCGGCGCCGTCCGCCGGGTAAACCGCGATGCCCGCCCGGGCTGCCAGGTGAAGCGAGTTGCCGCCGGCATCGAACGGCCGCGTGAGCGGCTCCACCACGATCTGCTCGGCAAGGTGGGCAAGGCCCGCCGTGTCGCCGGTGCGCCGGGTCGCAATCGCGAAACGGTCGCCGCCAATATTCGCGAGAACGTCGGTGTCTCCGACAGTCTCTTGCAGGCGTTGCCCCATTTGCCGCAACAGGTCGTCGCCGGTTTGCCGGCCGAGCGTTTCGTTGATGTTCCTCAAGCGCTCCAGGTCGAGCACGATGACGGAGAAGATTTTCTCTTCCTGCCGCGCCGCGACGATGCGCTGCTCCAGCCGGTCGTTGAACAGCGCGCGGTTCGGCAGGCCGGTCAATTGGTCGTGGGTGGCGAGGTAGTCCACCTGCCGGGTTTTCGCGATGTGATCGAGCGCGAACGAGACATCCCCCGACAGCTCGCGCAGCAGGGCGAGCTCCTCCTCTCCGAATGCATTTCTGATAGTGGAGTTCAGGACCATCACCGCCCGCACGGCATTGCCGAGGACGAACGGCAACGCCGCCGCCGCACGCGTGCCGCTGGCAATGGCCGCCTTGCGCAGTGCGCCCCCGAGATCGGGCCGCGCGGCGAGGTCGTTTTCCCATACGATCCGGTTTTCGCGCACCGCGCGCCCGATAACACCCTGGCCCTCGGGAAACTCCGGATCAATGTGGGTGCTGCGCTCCAGTGCGCCGCCCGCCTGTGCCACCGGCGCGACGTCCATGGCACTCGCGTCGTGGATCCCGATCCACGCGGATGTGAACCTGCCGTCCTCGACCGCGACGCGGCAGATTTCCGAGAACAGCGCGGTTTCGTCGGCGATGCGCACGATCGCGGAATTGACGGCCGACAGGGTCGCGTAGAGCCGCGTCAGCCGGGCGATCCTGTCCTCTTGCAGCACGCGCTGCGTGATGTCGCGCACGACCGCCGTAAAGAGCGTGCCACCGCTCTCCGAACGCTTGGAGATACCCACCTCGATGTTCACCAGCGTTCCATCCTTGCGCCGGCCGAACAACCGGTCGCGTCCGGCCATCGCGCGCGACTCGTCCGGCCCCTGTCCGAAGGTCCGCACGTGATGAAGATGCGCCTTGACCGCCCCCGCCGGCAACAGCATATCGAGGTGCTTGCCGATCACCTCTTCGACGCTGTAGCCGAAGAGCTTCTCGGCGCCGCCGTTGAAAACGAAGATGCGCTGTTCCTCGTCGACCGAGATGATGCCGTCGGCCGCCATGTGCAGCACTTCGCGGTAGCGTGCGTCGGCCCTGCGCTCGTCCCGGTGCAGCCGCGCCGCCTCGATGCCCGCCGCGGCGGCATTGGTGAAGATGCTCAGCACCTTGACCTGCCCGATGGCGAAGGCTCCTCGCCGGCGGGTGCAGTTGACATTGAGCACGCCGATCAGCTTGTTGCGCGTGATCATGGGCATGGACAAGGCCGATTGGATCTCGGGGCGCGGGTGTAGCGGCGCCGGGAGCGGATCCTTCACTTCGCCCTCCAGCACCAGCGGCTCGCGGCTGGCGGCCACCCGGCCCGCGATGCCTTCGCCGATCGGCAGGCGCGTGCCGAGCAGCGTGTCCCGTCGGTCGCCGCGCGCCGCCGCGACGTAGAGCGAACGGCCGTCGTCGGTGAGCAGCATGATCGACGCCTCGTCGGCTTCGAATTGCGCGAGCGCGGCATCGGCGATCTTGTCGAGCAGGACATTCGGGTCGAGCGTATGGGCGATGGCCTGGTTGAGCTCGTGGATCGCCACGGTATTTCTCAGCTCCAGGTTCTCCAGCCGCAGCCGCCGGACGCTCGCCGCGCGCTCGAGCACCGGCAGAATGGCGCTCACCTTGAAGGGCTTCACGATATAGTCCAGCGCCCCCGCCTGCATGGCTCGCACCGCGGTTTCGATCGTGCCCATGCCGGTCATGAGGATGCCGACGAGTTGCGGATCGATCTTCAGGGCTGCGGCGAGCAACTCGACGCCGTCCATGCCCGGCATCATCAGATCGGTGAGCAGCAGGTCGAACTGCGACTCCCGCAACGCCTTCAAGGCATCCCCGCCGGCGGTGAAGCCCGCGGTCTCGTAACCCCGATCCCGCAGCGTGTCGCGAAGCGCGCGCATCTGCGCCGCTTCGTCGTCGACGATGAGGATTCGGGCGAGGGGTGCGGCGTTCATGCAGCCGGCTCAGGTCGCTTCGGGCCGGCACAGTTGCGCGAGCGCCTCGCGCATTTCGCGCAGCCTGGGCGGCTTGGCCAGCACGCGATCGACGTGCGGCGGGATATCGCCCTCCGAGACCAGCCGCCGGCCCCAGCCCGTGAGCATGATCACCGGCGTGGTCGGAGACATTTCCTTCACCGCGACGGCGACGCGTCGCCCGTCCACGTAAGGCATGCCGAGGTCGGTGATCACCGCGGCGAAGGCCTCGCCGCGATCGAGCGCCATGCGGAACGCGGCGATGCCCGCTTCGCCGCCGTTCGCCGTGACGATGACATGGGCATCGGCCTCCAGCGCGTCGCGCAGCGACTTGAGCAGGATCGGGTCGTCGTCGACCAGCAGCAGCCGCAGCCGCGATGGTACTTTGAGCGCCTGTGCGGGCTGTCCGGGCTCCGCCGGGATCGCCGCGGGAACGGCAAACACGAGCCGCACGGTGGTGCCGGCTCCCGGCGCGCTTTCGAATTCCAGTTCGGCGCTGTGCCGCTGCACCATTCCGACCACCATGGCGAGGCCCAGTCCCGTTCCGCGCTCGCCCTTGGTGGTGAAGAACGGCTCCAGGCAGCGCTGGCGCGTGTCCTGATCCATGCCGACGCCGGTATCTGCGACCTCCACGACGACCGCCGCCCGCTCGGAACCCGCGTCAGCGACCCTGGTCCGTAGCGTTAGCGTGCCGCCTTTGGGCATCGCATCCACGGCATTGAAGACCAGATTGGTCAGCGCCTCGCGCATTTCGCCCTCCACGCCCATGATCCTGGGCAGATCGGGCGCCAGTTCCGTCAGCGCATGGATCACGATGCCGCTCTGCAGCGGCTGGTCGCTCCAGCGCGCCTTCGTCAGGTCGAGTACCTGCTGCACCATGCTGTTCATCTGCACGGGCGTGAGCGCGATCTGCTGCTCGCGCGGCCGGTAGAACTCGCGCATGCGCGCCACCGTCTGCGCCACGTCCTCGACCGAGCGCTGGATGGTCTCCAGGTAGCCCCGCGCCCGGTCGCTCAGGTTCTTCTCCGTTTCCAGCATCGACTCCGCGTACAACGAAACCGGCGAGAGCGCGTTGTTGATGTCGTGCGCGATGCCGCTCGCCATCTGCCCAAGCACGCGCAGGCGTTCCTCCTGCATCATCGCTGCTTGAGTCTGGCGCAGGTCGTCGTAGGCCTGCCGCAGCGCGCCGTAGAGCTGCGCCTGGTGGGCGGCGAGCGCGACGTGCTCGCTCAACTGCCGCAGGAATTCGCACTCCCCGCTGCTGAACGCGTTAGCCTCGCGCCGCGCGGCCACCAGCACGCCGAACACCCGGCTCTCCGATTTCAGCGGCGCCATCACCAGCGAACCCAGTCCGGCGCGGGCAAGGCGCTCGGGGAACGGGAAACGCACCTCGCCGATATTCGGCTCGTAGACCAGTTGCCCCTGGACGCAGCGCGAAAGGCCGTTGTCGTCGATGCCGATCGTGGCCTTCACGTCCATCGTCAGCTCGTGGGCGAGCGCCTCGCTCTTCATGCCGACCGAGGTCACCGTCAGGGCATTGGCCACCGTGTCGTGCAGGCAGATGCAACCGAAATCAACCGGCAGGCTGTCTTCGAGGCTCCTGACGACGACCTGGAAGATGCTCTTCAGGTCCTGGCGCTCGCCGGTCGCGCGCGTGATGTGGTCCAGCAGGCTCAGGTGCTCGAGCTGGCCATGGATCCGACGCTCCGCCTGCTTGCGCTCGGTCACGTCCCGGACCGTGCTGATGATGAGCGTCCCTTCCGGCGTCACGAGCGGGCTGAGACTGATGTCCACCGCAAATTCGCTGCCGTCCTTGCGGCGCGCGAACAGCTCGCGGCCCGCGCCCATCGCACGCGCGTGGGGTTTCTCCTGGTACGGCGCGCGTTGCACGACGTGCGCCGTGTGCAGGCGCTGCGGGATCAGCAACTCGACGGGCTGGCCGAGCAGCTCCGCGCGCGAATAACCGAACACCGCCTCGGTGCGCGCGTTGACCACGACGATGCGGCCCTCGCGGTCCACGATCACCACGGGGTCGGGGACGGCCTGCAGCAGCGTCTCGGCGCGTTGCATCTGTGCCTGGAGTTTTTGCTCCGCCTGTCGTCGAACGGCGATTTCGGACTGCAGCACTTCATTGATCTTGACCAGCTCGGAACGCGATACGGTTGAACTCTTCAACCTTTCTGTCATATCGTCGAAGGCGCGGGCAAGCGCCCCGATCTCGTCCCTGGTAGCAATTCCTACCCGAAAGTCGAGGTTGCCGGCGCCTACCGTCGCAGTGCCTTCGCGCAACTTCCCGAGCGGCCGGATCACGCTTCGGAGTATCAGATACGACATCGCCAAGATCATGAGCACGACGACGCCGGCAAAGGCCACCAGCGCGACGCTTACCCGCTGTTGAGCATCCAGGACGCCCGTCCGGCTTCGCATGGATAGGCTAAGTGCGTCTGAAATCATTGCCTGTGTCTTGTTCGTAATTTGCCCGACAAGCCTGGCCTCAAGCTCCTCGAGCACCGCGTTTACCCTCTGGTTGGATTCGCGATCCTTGTAATTCACCACAAGTTGGGAGAACAGGGCGCTGACGCTCTCGTGCGTGTGGCGGAGACCGTCTATGATTTCCTGTTCCTCCTTACCAGTGAACCCCTTTGCGCTCCTGAGCAGCTTCGAGAGCGATGCGTGCCTCAACTGCCACTGAGCGTGCGCGCGCTCCTCATGGCGCAGTACGTATTCCAGCGTGAGGTGTCGGAGGTCAGCGACCGCCCTGAGAACTTCTCCGGCCGCCTCGTTCTTGACGAGCTCCTGTTTCACTTGCTGCGTCGCGGACAACAACACGGCACCAATGACCAAGAGCGCCGCCGCCGAGAACAGCCCAGCAAGCTTGAGCCGCGTCGAGATGTTCATTTCGGCGGCCTCAATGGATGACCGTCACCGCTGCGGGGGCCACTTCCCGCACCGCATCGAGGTAGATGTGATTCAGGTAATTCGGCATATCGGTTCTGCTCGTCAGTTTGTTCTTGATCGCCCACCGCGTTTGATCTTCCAGGGCAAGAATCAAACCCTGATCGAGGACTACATTGAATCGGTACGACGGCCAGAGCTCCTTCAATTTCGCCGAGTCTGTCTTCATCGCCTTGGCGGCGATCTCCCGCGCCGCGTCCGGCGCCTCCTCGCAGAACCGTGCGCCACGGATCAGAGCCCGGAGGAATTTCTTCATGGTATCCGGGTGCTTGCTGACATAGTCGAGCGTCCCCGACACGTTGAACAACACGTTGTAGACGCCCTCCCCAGGAAAGATCGTGCCGTTGCCGCGGAGCTGAGCCAGTGACGCACTCAGAAACGGCTCCCACGTCGCGACGGCGTCAACGTCACCTTGCGCCAGCGCCGCCGAAAGCTCCTCCGGCTTGAGATTGAGAGTTTTCACCTCACTTGGCGAGAGCTTCTGCCGATTAAGGAAAGCATCGAGCAAAAAATGCCCGGAGGTGCCCAGCATAACGCCGATGCGTTTTCCCTTGAGACTGGCGGGCGCGACAATTCCTCTATCCCGCCTTGCGACTATTCCGTGG
>Ga0315281_10009119_pt1 | contig 13790 bp, 13 predicted proteins | sample YL17G07_0_MG_FD_204540 | JGI IMG/M metagenome (GOLD analysis project Ga0315281, IMG submission 204540) | Sediment microbial communities from Yellowstone Lake, YNP, Wyoming, USA - YL17G07_0 | ecosystem: Environmental > Aquatic > Freshwater > Lake > Sediment | place: USA: Wyoming | collected...
CCTATCAAGACCGCCTCACAACGGAGCAGTTCTATCACTTATCACCCTGTCCAGTTTCTTGGGGCCAGCTCTGTCCTCGTTGACCCTGCCTGCAAGATAATCCAGGTTCGGTGTTGTTATTCGCAAGACCCCTTCAGGTCTAAGGATTCTGTGACATTCCTTGAGCAGTCTCTCGCACTCACTCTTCGAGATATGTTCTACTGCTTCCTCACAAAATATCGCATCAATGCTGTCATTCGCGAACGGCAAATCCTTTCGGAGATCCACGAAGCAGTCCGCCCTAGGGTCGATATCGACCGTAAGGCATCCTACTAAGCAATTTCCTCCACCACCAAGGTTTAGAACTTTCCTGTCCCGACTTGCCTGCCATCTTCTCAAATACCCCCTGGTAACGACCGGACCGATGCGGTGCCATTCGTTGCCAATCCAATTGCTAAAAACATAACGACACAGCGCGTGAATACTTCCATAGCGCTTTGAATAGTATCTCCACCGCGGCCATAAACCGTTCGGTGGCAACATTTGCAGGTCATGCACTATCAACCCTTTCCAATTAACAAGAGCCACCGGGGCGGAACGGTTTGTACCGGGCAACAATACCTGCCAAGTCTATTAGTGAACCTATGCCGTGGAAGGTGGTCTCTTGACTCCATTACATTTGAACCCGTCTAAGAGCGGGTCCATCTGTGTTATTGGCGAACATATAATGAAACAGATTGTCCGGACACCTCTATGAATGAGAGGTCAACCGGGCCGTTGGGCCGGATTCCCAAGAAGAAGCTCGCGAAGCCGCTCAGCAACCTTTTCATATGAATGCTCCCGCGCATAGCTTACTCGCGCCTCGTAATTGCGATCCTTCAGTGCTACGCGAATTCCACTTACGAACTCATCAGCGCAAGAAGCGACATTTACGAGGGACCCCCAAAGTTTAATGACTTCGGGTATTGCCGTACTGACTATGGGGCGGCCACTGGCGAGGTAATCTCTAACTTTTGACGGATTAATTACTTGACAAAAACTAATGTCTGGCCGATAAAGGCACAGACAAACGTCAAACGCCACTAGGTACGCGGCGATGCTATCGTATGGCCTTGGACCAACAAAATGCACGTTGTCCAATTTGCGCAGCGCTTCAAATGCCTGCGTCTGCCTATTTTCAAAATTCGCCGAAACTGGGCCAACGAACACCAAGGACGCGGTTGGGAATGCCTTGGCCACTGCCAAAGCAATCTCCATATCCAAATGCCTCGATATGTTTCCCCAATGGCCAAATACTGGCCTCGGAAGATGGCTAAGATCTGGAGGCAGGCCGGCTGCGATACCGCAATTGTTTGGGGTATCCAACGAAGGATGATGGCCGTGAATCAGAAAGTGAATCTTGTTCGCGCAGGCTGGAAACCTCGCGCGGAGCTCATCACATTTTGATACCGACGCCGTTATCGTCATGTCCGTCGCATGAACGGCGGCAGCCTCAGCCTGCATAACCCGGTGACGCCGGGCGGGCCAATAGCTAAAAAAATCGTCCGACCAATAGTACACAGAGCGTATGCCGCTTAACTTATCAAGTATTGGGACGTATTGAGGGTAGGACAACACTACGACCCTGTCCGTTGCCGCGCTCGCCGTCAACCAGGAGCGCGCCATTCGCGCAAGAATCCAAATGAAGGGCATTGGAAACCGCGAAAACCAACCTGGCGGAAAAATTAGCCGTTGTTCAAATGCACCATTCTCAAGAGTTCGAAGCACCCCCCAATCCTTGAGCGTCCATCCCATTTGGCGGGCCGTTCGGGTATCCCCCGGATTAAGAAAAAGTACAGATGAGTGCGCGGCCAATGGCGAGAAAAGAAATCGCGTCCAGGCGAAGTTTCCGTCAACTACGCATATGCGCGCACTCACGACCGGGAGGCGCTCTGTCGAAATGAATCGCCGCCATTCACGTCGAGTGACCTAACGAGTCATCCATTTCACCAAGTACCTTGACTCTTGCCTTTCTCGAAAGCCTACTTTCTTCCAAAACTCACTTTGCTGCGTCACAAGCTCGATCCTAGGAATGCTCTTACTCCTGATCATTTCCTCTAGCTTGCATATCATCAACGTTCCGATACCACAACCCTGCCTGCTAGCCGTTACAATTACATCCTCTATAAATGCCCGGAATACGTTGTCGCTTATTGCGCGCGCAAACCCGACGGGCTCGCCATCGATCGACGCCAGCACCACGAACGGGGTATTCCTCATCATTTCCTCTACCTGCGGGAGAGTTCGCCCAGTAGCCCAGGGCGCATGAGTCATGATATGAAATACATCGGCAAGCGCAATCCTGTCTGGCCTTGTCTCAAGGTTCGGTGTCACCAACATGTCGCCTCCACACCAGTTGCTCGCGATATCGACGCAGTCATACACCAGTCGCTCCCGTACCCCTTTTCTCTCATGCCCAGCCACCGCGTCGTGCCTTGAGGAAGGCGTAAGCGAAAACAAGTGTCGCCAAACTGGTGACCAATACGATGGCGATTGATCCCGCCCAGTCACTACCCGCCGTCCATTCCCTGCAAAGCGCCGCCGCGGTAACGACCACAATCGCCAGCCATACCGCGACCACAGACCGCCTAATAGCAGCGCCACCTTCGAATCTTCTTACCACGAGGTACGACAGCCAATAGCCTGCACTTTCGGCAACTAGCCAACTTATGCCACCGCCAGCCGCTCCAAAATGCGGGACTAGAAGCGTTGCGGATGTTGCCAATGTTGCAGCTCCCACTCCCGCGATCAGGGCCGACAAAACCGGCCGGTAAAGTACTACAGCTTGAAACATTGGGCCATTACTCATTTGCACCGCCCCGCAAGCGACAAGGAGAATTATCGCCGTCGTGGCATGCTGATAATGGGGACCGTACAGCGTGATTAACTGAGGCAGAATGAACAAAATACATCCGGCCGCGATAAGTGCGGTGGTTCCAGAGTAAACCAGCATGTTAGAGAGAACTCGCATTCTGGCGGATGACTCGGCGGTGCTACTGGCCAGCATGGGCATTACCTGGCTCACAAATATCCCGGGCAAGAAGACTGCAACTGCCTTGAGCTGGGTTGCGACACCATAAGCCCCGACTTCCTTCATGCTTGGATCGACGCGGGATATGAGGGCCACGACCCACCAACTGGCAACCCCGATTCCCAACGTTGACACGATCTGACTAATTCCGAAGCGAAGCATTTCTCGGTGAGTGGGACGATTTCCACCAATAGCTTCGGCGGTATTCGTCCGCGAAGAATATCTGCGCGAACACTCGATGCCGACAACAACACTGATGAATAGCGCGATTGCGTGCCCCAATAGCATTACTGACGAGTCAACGGTACTTCCAATCGGTAGAAATAACGCCATGCAGATCCCGTAAGTGGCGCCGATGAGCAACAGGCTCCGGTTCGAACGCGCACCTAACTGAGAACCCCAGACCACCTCAAAGACCAGGGTCGCAATGCAGATCGGCGCCGCAAACCGCAGGATCTGTGCATGATCGCCAATGGCCAAGAGCGAGACAACCGATCCGGAAAAGAAATACACCAACCCCGCTGCTGCAAAACCTGATGTTAGTGTCCAGATCCAAATAAAACGACGAACCCTCGCGCCAGACGGCGAGCCTCCGCCTAACTGGCCACCATACCGAACCGCCGTACTAGCCACACCCAAGCCTAGGTATCCGGCGAGCATGCCAACGGTTGAGACAGCAAATACGTATTGTCCAAATACAGCTGGTCCAGCAATGCGTGCGGCAAGGAAAGTCGCAAGAAAACCGCCACCCCGCTGAAATAGTTGTGCGAGTCCGATTAGCGCGGCGCCTGAGAATACTTGGCGAGATTCCTGTAATCGAACGTCAGACATTACTATCGCGTCACATTGCTCTGATACAGGAGACGGACTGTGTGGGGAGCAGCGAGGCTAATCAACGAGTCCTCATGAGAATGCACCGATGCTTTGTTCCACCCTCGCACTTGCAAGACCTATGGTAGAACTTCCCGGAAATAATGGACTGTCTTCAGGAGACCTTCCCGTAGCATTACGCGCGGCTCCCAATCGATCGTACGCTTAGCCAGGGAAATATCGGGCTGCCTTTGGATTGGATCGTCACTCGGCAGCGGCTTGAAGACAATCTCTGACTTTGAGCGAGTAACCTCGATCACTTCTCTTGCCAGTTCGAGAATGCTGAACTCGACAGGGTTTCCAAGATTGACAGGTCCCGTGAACTCGTTTCCCGTCTCCATGATCCGCACCAGCCCGTCAACAAGATCATCGACATAGCAGAACGATCGGGTTTGACTACCATTGCCATAGACGGTAATCGGCTCACCTTTCAGCGCCTGAACGATGAAATTTGACACTACGCGGCCGTCGTCGGGTTGCATGCGGGGGCCATAGGTATTAAAGATGCGCGCCACCTTGATTCGCAGCTTGTATTGCCGGTGGTAATCGAAGAACAGGGTCTCTGCGCAGCGCTTGCCTTCGTCGTAGCAGGAGCGCAGCCCAATCGGATTGACGTGTCCCCAGTAGTCTTCGGTCTGGGGGTGTACTTTCGGGTCGCCGTAGACTTCACTGGTGGATGCCTGAAGGATCTTCGCACTCACCCGCTTGGCAAGACCCAGCATGTTGATCGCGCCGTGCACGCTCGTTTTTGTCGTCTGGACAGGGTCGTACTGATAGTGAACGGGCGATGCCGGGCACGCCAAATTGTAGATCTCGTCCACCTCAACGAAGAGCGGAAAGGTGATGTCGTGGCGCATCAGCTCCAAATGCGGATTGGTTAGCAGGTGCGCGATGTTGTCCTTTCTACCCGTGAAGAAGTTGTCCACGCACAGGACGTCGTGGCCGTCTTTCAGGAGGCGCTCGCACAGGTGCGAGCCGAGGAAGCCGGCGCCGCCGGTAACGAGCACGCGTTTGAGGATGTTGTACGTTCTCATGGGAGTTGTTCGCAAATGATTGCCGACCCACGGCTGTCGTTCATACGATCACCATTGTTCAATTCACTGCTCCGCTACAGTCGGGCATCCACGTCGGAAGCGGCAAGCAGCTGGCGTACGTCGTAAAGCACGTGTGACGGTTTGCCAAGCGAGCGTATCCGTTTCGCGCCCATGTCCACGAATTGCTGGTGGCCCACGGCAACGATCATGGCGTCGTACTGCGCTGCCTTTGGTTCTGCGATGGGCGAGATGCCGTATTCGTGCCGGGCCTCTTCGGGGTCCACCCAGGGGTCGTAGACGTCGATCTGGGCGTTGTAGGAAACCAGGTCAGACACGATGTCCACCACGCGCGTGTTGCGCACGTCGGGGCAGTTTTCCTTGAAGGCGAGCCCCATGACGAGGATGCGCGAGCCAGCGACGGCGATGCCCTTCTGCGCCATCAGCTTCACCACCTGCGCGGCCACGTAGAAGCCCATGTTGTCGTTAATGCGCCGGCCGGCGAGGATCACTTCGGGGTGGTAGCCCAGCGCCTGCGCCTTGTGCGTGAGGTAGTAGGGGTCCACGCCGATGCAGTGCCCGCCCACCAGGCCCGGGCGGAACGGCAGGAAGTTCCACTTGGTGCCGGCGGCGGCGAGCACCTCCTGGGTGTCGATGCCGAGGCGGTTGCAGATGAGGGCGAGTTCGTTGATGAGCGCGATGTTGACGTCGCGCTGGGTGTTTTCGATCACCTTGGCCGCTTCGGCCACCTTGATGCTGCTGGCTCTGTGGGTGCCGACGGTGATTATGCTGGCGTAGAGGCGGTCGATGAAGTCGGCGGCTTCGGGGGTGGAGCCGGAGGTGACCTTCTTGATGTTGGTGAGGCGGTGTTCCTTGTCGCCGGGGTTGATGCGTTCGGGGGAGTAGCCGCAGTAGAAGTCGCGGTTGAAGGCGAGGCCGGAGTGTTTTTCCAGCACGGGCACGCAGTCTTCCTCGGTGGCGCCGGGGTACACCGTGGATTCGTAGATCACCACGTCGCCGGATTTCAGCACCTTGCCCACGGTAGCGCTGGCGCTCAGGAGCGGGGTGAGGTTCGGGCGCTTGTAGCGGTCGATGGGCGTGGGCACGGTGACGATGAAGACGTTGCAGGCGCGCAGACGCTCCGGGTCGGCGGTGCAGGTGAGATGCCTGGCCTGGGTGAACTCGGCGGGTTCGACTTCGCGCGTGCGGTCGCGACCGGCATTGAGCTCATCGACGCGGGACTGCTTGATGTCGAAGCCGATGGTCCGGTACTGCTTGCCGAATTCGACGGCCAGGGGCAGGCCGACGTAGCCCAGCCCGATGATGCCGATGGTGGAATCGGAGGGAGTGCGGGTCATCGCGGCTTGGACTCCGGCAGTTGACCCACTTCCCGGCGCAGCCGCGCGATTTCCTTCTTGAGGGATTCGTACTCGGCCACCTTGCGGCGCAGGAAGTGCACGGTGATGGCGGCTTTCTGCTCCATGCCGCGCGGGGTGAGCAGGTAGGCGTAGGCGAGCTTGTTGTTGCTGTTGCGGAAGTTGCGCGCCTTGATCCAGCCTTTTTCGATGAGGGCGTTGACGCAGTAGTTGACCTTGCCCAGGCTCACGCCCATTTCGCGGGCGAGTTCGCGCTGGGTGAGCTGGGGGCCCGATTCGAGCAGGCGCAGGAGCTGGTAGTGGGATTCTTCCATCCGGGCTCTGTGTTCAACCGGTGAACGCAGATTGTCGGCGCGGCGTAGGGAGAAGTCAAGGTGGCGGGTGAATGTCACCATCGTGGCGGCAAAGGATTACCTCCCTACCGAGAAGTGGTCTCAGACAATCGGACCGGAAAATAAGTGATAGCCTTGGTTCGTGAACCGCTTGCCTTTGCTGCTGCACGACCGATGACCACCCACACGCTTACCCATACCAGGGGCCCAGACGCGAACGGCCTGTATATGCGTGCGGTGGTGTCTTGGGCGCGGCGCCGGGCGCTCACCGTTCTTACGGAGATCACCGAATGCGGGTGATCCAGGTCGTCGCCTCGATCGGGGACGAGGCGAGTGGAATTTCGAATTCTGTTAGACGCCTCTGCGAATCGCTGATCGCCACGGGCACAGACGTGCGCCTTGCGTCATTGGACAGGGCACCGGCGCCGAATCTGCCCGGGTATCTTACGGGTTTCCCCTTGGGTTGGGGACCACGCCGCCTGGGCGTGTCGTCACGGATGCGTCGCTGGCTTGAACATGAAGTGGCATCGGGAGGGGTCGAAATCATTCATAACCACAGCCTGTGGATGATGCCAAACGTTTATTCCGGGCGCGTATGTCGAAATCAAAGCTGTCGCCTGATAGTTTCGCCGCAAGGGACTCTGTCCCATTGGGCGCTCGGCCAGAATAGGCTGCAGAAGGAGATTTTCTGGCGATTGTTGCAGCGGCCAGCAGTGCATGTGGCAGCCTGCTTCCATGCGACCGCGGAAAGCGAATTCGAGGACATCAGACGGCTCGGATTCAGGCAGCCGGTTTGCATCCTCCCCAACGGTGTTGATGTCCCGCCGCTGGAGCAAAAATCGGATGGCGGCCGGAGGCGGCTGCTATTTCTTGGCCGCATCCATCCGAAAAAAGGCGTGGACATTCTGCTGCGCGCCTGGCGGGTCGTAGAGCACCGGTTTCCGGACTGGGAACTGCATGTCGCCGGCCCGGACAATCGTGGCTACCTGGCAGAAATGCAGGCGTTGGCGGCGCAGTTGCACCTCACGCGGCTGGTATTTTGCGGCCCGTTATATGACGACGAAAAGTGGCAAGCCTACCGGGATGCCAGTGTGTTCGTGCTGCCGACACACTCCGAGAATTTCGGCATAGCGGTGGCGGAAGCGCTGGCCGCGGGAACTCCGGCTATCGTCACGCACGGCGCCCCGTGGGCCGGCTTGGTGGAGCATGGCGCGGGTTGGTGGATAGAGATTGGTGTCGACCCCCTGGTCGCCTGTCTCGAACAGGCGCTCTCGACACCGCCGCAGCGTTTCAGGGAAATGGGCCGGGCCGGCCATGAGTGGATGAAGCGCGATTTCTCCTGGGATCGGATCGGCCCCAAATTCCTTGCGACCTATCGCTGGGTGGTTGGCGACGGCGAGGCGCCTGCGTGGGTGAGGCTGGATTGAATGCGATGGAACACATGGCCCGCGCTCAATGCCGCGCGGGGTGAGCAGGTAGGCCATCCACGTGGGCGAGCTTGCTGTTGCGGAAGTTGCGCGCCTTCACCCAGCCTTTTTCGATGAGTGCGTTGACGCAGTAGTTGACCTTGCCCAGGCTCACGCCCATTTCGCGGGCGAGCTCGCGTTGGGTGAGCCGGGGGCCCGATTCGAGCAGGCGCAGGAGTTGGTAGTGGGATTCTTCCATCCAGGGACCGTGTGTTCAACCGGTGAACGCGGATTGTCGGCGCGGGGCGGGGGGATGTCAAGGCGGCGCACGAGCCATGCGCGCCGCTCCGGAAATCGGCGTAGATCCACTATCCATGCGGGTTTCGGGGCGATTTGCGAATTAGAGCTCGAAGTGCGAAATCCTGTTTGGGATGAGGGAGGTGAGGATGCGCCCTAGCCCGCTTGCGCGCGCTGAAGTATATGACCGGCACCGATGCCGGATTTATGCGGCTTGGCGGGGACCGAGGTCGGGCTAGCCATGCAAACGACGTCGCTGTATACTTACTTATACAGACGATGAAACCTATCGACTGGAGAGGTAGCTCGTTTGACGACCTTCGCGGCTTCCCCGATGACGCCAAGCGCAATGCCGGCTATCAGTTGCGCAAGGTTCAGAAAGGTGAGCAACCGGACGTGTTCAAGTCGATGGCCGAGATTGGGGCCGGCGTGTACGAAATCATCGTGGACACGGCCGCAGGCTGGTTCCGAGTGATGTATGTCGCGAAGTTCGAAGAGACCGTGTATGTGTTGCACTCATTCCAGAAGAAGACCAACAAGACCTCCCATGGCGACAAAGATATCGCGAAGCGCCGGTACGGCGCAGTTTTGAAGGAACGGAAAACGAAATGAAGACTACTCACCCTGATGCCGACCGGAAGAGCCGTCACGTCACCCCCGCTGATGGCAACGTGTTCGCAGACTTGGGGTTCTCGCCGAAGCAGGCTAGAGCGCTGCTGAAGGATGCGGACGCCCGTATCGCCAAGGCCCAACGGCTGAAAGAAGAGGCGGCAACTGCAATCGCGCAATGGATACAGGCAAAGAAGCTCACCCAGGTCGCCGCGTCGGAAATTCTCGATGTTTCCCGGCCACGAGTGTCTGACCTTGTCAACCTCAAGTTGGGACGCTTCTCGCTCGATACTCTCGTTGCGATGCTGCTCCGTACCGGCAAGAACGTTGACTTGGTCGTTCGTTGAGGCGAACCTGAACCTAGGGTCATCAGTCTGCGTAAAGCCAACAAACGCGAGGTGAAACGGTTTGAAAAAGCGACCCAACCCCGATAAGACCAGCCGCGATAATCCGGAATGGACCACGGCGATGCTTGCCAAGGCCCGCCCGGCGCGGGAGGTTCTGCCGAAAATCTTTGGCGCCCGCACTGCGGCCGCCATGCTCAAGCCACGTGGCCGTCCCAAATCTTCGGAATCAAAAGTCGCCATTAGCCTCAGGTTGTCGCCCGACACGCTGGCCCGCTGGAAAGCCACTGGCCCAGGTTGGCAGACACGGATGGCTAGAGTTCTGCGTGAGTCAGTGTAGCTGCCGTCCAATCGGCTAGTCGAAGAACAGCGTCTCCGCGCAGCGCTTGCCTTCGTCGTAGCAGGAGCGGATGCCGATGGGATTCACGTTGCCCCAGTAGTCTTCGGTCTGCGGATGCACTTTCGGGTCGCCGTACACCTCGCTCGTCGAGGCTTGCTGGAACGTGCTGGGCCGCCATTCTCAACGTGCCGCCGCACGTTCGAACACTTCTGCCGCCCATTGATTGATGCTCTTGCCGTCGACTTCCGCCGCGGTCGCCACCGCCGCATGTACTTCCGGTGGCAGGCGCAACATCAGCTTGCCCGAGTACGGGCGCTTAGGAGCAATCCCAGCGCGGTCGCAGGCTTGCACATAGTCATCCACTGCTTCCCGAAATGCGGAACGCAGTTCCCTCACTGTTGTGGCGTGGAAACCCACGACATCCCGGATCCCGGCCAAGTGTCCGACGAAGCAACCGTCCTCCTCGCTGTATGCAATCCGTGCTGCATAACCCTTGTAGATCATCGTCTTCATGGTTTGATCCCCGCCTCTTCCAGAAATCTGCGTGCATCACGCACCTGATAGGGTTTGGCTTCCTTTCTCGGATGCGGTCGGTGAAAACTCGCCACCACGCCATTTAACTCGAAACGAACACGAGAGCCGCTCCCTTCGATCCTGCGCGCGCCGAACGACAGCAGCAAAGTTTCTATTCTTGCCCACGCAAGCGACTTGGGAATCGGCTCGGCGAATACCTCAGCGAGCGCCCGGCGCTGCTTGTGATTCATCGGTCAATGATAGCACATATTGATATCATCACCCCGCTGCACCCTGGGAAAATAGGGGACAGACCGCGGTTTCATAGCGAAATAGGGGACAGACCACGGTTTCCTGATCAAGCCAGGGCAAGGCCACCGGCGCACGCAAGGCCACTTCCGAAGATCTGGGTCGCTCGCGTCGTGCAAAACCGTGGTCTGTCCCCTATTTCCGAAAGCTTGGCCAGGCTGGTGCGGAAACCGTGGTCTGTCCCCTATTTCGCTATTTCGCCCCGCTATTTCGCTACGGTGTCACCAGAACCGATACCAGACCCGAAGTGTGCCCCTTTGCCTTGGGGCGAATCAGAATCTCCACATCGCGATCGAGCAGCGTGATAATGCGCATGAGGCGCTCGGAGGAAAAGCGGCTGAGCTTGTAGTTCTTGAGTTCCGACACGTGGGGCTGCGGAATGCCGAACAGCACCGCCGCCTTGGCCTGAGTAAGATGGTATTCGCTGATCAGGTCGTTGACCCGCAGCGCCAGTTGCACCCGCAGCTTGCGTTCTCCGGCATCGGCAAGCCCGAGATCGAAAAACACGTCACCTGTTCCGGCGGCAACGGTCTCACGCTTCCTTGCTTTACTTGCCATAGCGCACCTCATGGTCGGCTCGCGCAAGTTTCAGGCGCTCGCGAATCAGTTTGACATCTGTCCCCGCCGTTCGAATTCCAGAGGGAGATTTCTTCTGAAAGCAATGCAGCACATATACCGCCTTTGAAAATTGCACGGTGTAGGCCGTGCGGAAAGCGGGGGAAATGGGGACAGACCACGGTTTCCGCGATGTCCTGAAACCGTGGTCTGTCCCCTATTCCCGGTGGTCTGTCCCCTATTCCCGCAGATCGCCCAGCGTCCGCAGACCGTGCGAACCTTTGCCGCGATCTGCTCGCCAGGTGAAGGAGATACGCTACGCCGCCTTCGCGATGGGTTTCCGCTCCCGCTCCTTATGTACCCGGCACAGGATGCAGCGCGCGATGGAGCCGCCGACGACGGGATCCAGATCGTCACGCAGCGGCGTCAGCACGTTGGCGCCGACGGCGAGCACACCTTCGACCTGGTCCATGCCGGGCATGTACCAGAGCCCTTCGGCATTGACCACGCGCGGGTGCATTCCCTCGACCAGCCTCACCTGGCGCCGGATGGATTTGTCCGTCGTTGGCGCTTCGATGGTGACCCACTCCCCCTCGGCCAGGTCAAGCTCCCGGGCGGTTTCCGGGCTCATTTCCAGCACCGGCCACGGACGGCGCTTGCGCAGCCGCGGCACTTCGATGCCGAGGGTCGAGTAGAACTCGATCGAACGCGTTCCGCTCACCAGTATGAGCGGGTAGTCGCGCGCAAGCTCCGGCGTGCTGTACGGACTCATGGGAGGTTCCTTGAAATCCGGCGTGGCCTCATAGCCGAATTTCGCGAGAATCGAAGACGCGAACTCGATCTTGCCGGAGGGCGTGTTGAATCCGCGCTTGCCGTCCCGGCGCAGCTTGCCGCTGCGGTACTTCAACGGTTCATCGGCGCGGACAACGATCCCCTGCCGCCTGAACTCGTCGAAATCCATGCCCAGCGGCTGCAGGCGGTAGTCGAGCAGCTCCCGGTAGCTGGAAACCGGCAACTGCGCGCCATAGCCCATGCGCTTGAGCACATCCAGCACCACGTCGGCTTCTTCGCGCGCCTCTCCCCTGGGCTCCATGGCGCGGGACCGGCAGGCGATCATGTTGATCCCGGAATACTCGGTAATGGCGTCCGACTCGAGATGCGTGGTCACCGGCAGGATGTAGTCGGCGATTCTCGCAGTGGGCGACTCGAACATTTCCGACACGATCAGCAGATCCAGGCTCTTCAGGGCCTTGAGCACCGTGTAGGTGTCCTCGAGGCCTACCAGCGGATTGCAGTCGGTCCATAACGCGCGTACCGGGTAAGGTTTACCGGTCAGCATCGCGTCGATCACCTGGCGCGGATGGGGATAGGCCGAAGTGATCGCGCTGGGTCCCGCAAGCAGCGGAAACTTGTCGGCACTCAGCTGCTTATCGAGGTTCTTGTTCAGCCCCGAGCCCTGGCTCGCTCCGTAGTAGCCCGGCATGCGCACGGCCGTTGGAAGAAGGAAGCGGTTGTTTCCCGCCTGATCGATGCGGCCAAGCAGCGCGGGAAGGAAACCCATCAGCCGCAGCGTGGCGATCGAGTTGCCGCCCATGGTCGCGCCGATGAACGTGTAGAGGGCGGATGACCGGGCAGTGGCGAACATTTCCGCGGCACGGCGAATGTCGTCGGCCGGGATCCAGGTGATCTGCGCCACGCGCTCGGGGGAATACTGTGCAGCGCGTTCTGCAAGCGCGTCGAATCCTGTCGTCCATTCGGCGACGAAGTCCCTGTCGTACCAGCCTCTCGCGATCATGACATTGATCATGCCCAGCGCCAGGGCGGCATCGGTGCCGGGACGGATGCGCAACCACAACGCAGCCTCCCGCGCCGATCGCGTCGGGCGCGGGTCGACCACGATCGATCTGGCGCCCTTCTTCTGCGCATCGCGCACACGCTGGTGCTTCGAGCCGTTGGTCTCGCTCAAGTTGACGCCCCAGAGCAGGATCACGTCCGCGCCCTTTACCTCGGTAAAGCCGGGATAGGTGAGCAGGTTGCCGAAAGTGAGCACATCCGACATGAGCTGCGGCGTGAAACACTGGTGCGAGTCGTGCTTGAAGAAAGTCGGGCTGCCGATCGCATCGCAGAACATGTCGTAGGCAAAATATTCCTTGGGCGGCAATGCCTGCACCGCGACTGAGGGGGCGCCATGCGTGGCGATGATGGCGTTGAGACGGGCAGCGATGTCCTCCAGCGCGTCGTCCCAGCTTACCGTCTGCCAGCGGCCGGATCCGCGCGCGCCGACCCTCTTCTGCGGGTGGATGACGCGATTCGGCGACAACGTCAGGTCAAGGGATGCCTTGCCCTTGACGCATAGATAGCCCTTGCTCAGAGGATGGTTCCTGTCGCCCACGATCCGCTTGACCGACCCGTTCTCGGTTTCCACTTTCATCCCGCAGCGCACGAGGCACAGACGGCAGTTGGTCGTAACGGTGCCGGTCACGTTCCCCTTTGATGCCCTGGCCGCTGTGTTCATGACTGTATTCATGTGTGCGTCCACCGTCGCGCCCCCACCCACGGAACGCAATAGTGTATTCCCTGAGTTGGCGGGCGAGACGGGCGCCAGATCACGTTATGGACAGGCGTTCGGCACTACCGTGCTGCGGCAAATTGGCGTAGTCGAGTAGCGCAGGTGGAGTCTCACCCCCACGCCCTCCCGGATCCGGACGTGAATCTCTCGATTCATCCGGCTCTTATTGTCCAGCCGTCCCATGTCAGGT
>Ga0315281_10009120_pt1 | contig 13790 bp, 11 predicted proteins | sample YL17G07_0_MG_FD_204540 | JGI IMG/M metagenome (GOLD analysis project Ga0315281, IMG submission 204540) | Sediment microbial communities from Yellowstone Lake, YNP, Wyoming, USA - YL17G07_0 | ecosystem: Environmental > Aquatic > Freshwater > Lake > Sediment | place: USA: Wyoming | collected...
ATTTCCACCAAGTTGGGGATTAAATCGTATCTTCTTTTTAACTGAACGTCTATATCGGCCCAGGCCTCTTTTGTCCTGTTCCTCCTGACTACTAAACTATTATAGACCATCACTACCCAAAGAATAGCAAGGACTATAACGACTAAAATAATAGATAAATAGCTCATATTGTTTTTTAATTAATTATTTTGGCAATAGACCTTTAATTATTATTGTTAAATAAGGATGTTTAATTGAAAACTTGTAATGGAGTAGTTTTGAAATGGTTATAAAGTCCACCACCTCTTCCCTAATGCTTTCCGGGCCGATGAAAATCTCCCAAAACTCTTCGCTGAGATTTTTAGAAAAGTGATGTAGCACTTCATAATCCGCTTTTTCTTTAAGATATTTTATTATTTCCTTGAACTCGCCTTTGTCCAGCCAGATTCCTTTGCATAAATTACAAAGGTCCACCTTTGTTTTTGACTCATCATACTGAACTTCATAAAGCGGCATCCGGCAGTGGGGGCAAAGCCGGCTTCCTTGCGAAATACTGAACTTTCTTTTTTCCCGCCATAAATCAATATCAAACCAATTCAGATTTTCATCTTCCTTGTCTTTCACCTGCCTTAATTCATCGTCATCAAACCAAAGCCCTAAACATTTGGGGCAATAATCAATTTCCGCGTTCAATAAAATCGCCTGGTCTAATGCTTTATTTTTACACTTCGGACAAAACATATACTTCTATTCTAACACTTCAATAGGCTCAGTGTAAACTAAAAATCCGTCCAATTTCAACAGAAAGACGGATTTTTATCTAACACCCAACACCTAATATCTAACACCTAATTAGTAATCAGCCGGCATTTGAGGCATTGACTGCTTGTCTTCTTTTTTTGGCAATTCAGCTACCACCACCTCAGTGGTTAATAACATAGCCGAGGCGGAAACCGCATTCTCTAGAGCCGATCTTACAACCTTTGTCGGGTCAACAATGCCTGATTTAATCAAATCCTCGTACTTTAATGTTTCTGCGTTAAAACCAAAAGCGCCTTTCTGTTTTTTAACCGAATCAGCTACCACGGCTCCGTCAACGCCGGCATTCTGGCTGATTTGGCGGATCGGCTCTTCCAACGCCCGCCTTAAGATGTTTATACCGATTAATTCTTCATCTTTTGCGTCCACTTTGTCCAAGGCGCTTATCGCCCTTAAAAGCGCGACTCCGCCGCCAGGCACAATTCCCTCTTCAACAGCTGCCCGAGTGGCGTGAAGGGCGTCTTCAGTTTTATATTGTTTCGCTTTCTGCTCCACTTCAGTGGCGGCTCCCACTTTTATCACACCAACGCCTCCGGCTAATTTAGCCAATCTTTCCTGAAATTTTTCTTTATCAAAATCCGAAGTGGCTATTTTAATTTCTTTTCTGATTTGGTCAATTCTGGACTCAATCAATTTCTTATCGCCCTTGCCTTCAACAATGGTGGTGTTTTCTTTCGTGGAAATAACTTTTCTGGCCCGGCCCAGCATTTTTATCTCGACGCTGTCTAATTTCATTCCTTTTTCCTCGGAAATCACTTCCCCGCCGGTGACGCAGGCAATATCCTCAAGCATTTCTTTTTTTCTGTCGCCGAATCCCGGCGCCTTCATAGCAAGTGTGTTAAAAATGCCGCGGAGTTTATTAACAACCAAGGTTGCCAAAGCGTCTCCCTCCACTTCGTCGGCAATAATCACTAATTCCTTACTTCCGGCTTTAACTATTTTTTCCAAAATAGGGAGGATCTCCGACAAAGAAGATATCTTTTTGTCGGTTATTAAAATATATGGATCTTCAAATACAGCTTCCATTTTTTCAGGGTTGGTAACCATATAGTGGGAAATATAGCCGCGATCAAACTGCAAACCCCTTACTATTTCTTTGCTTAAGCCGAAAGTTTTTGACTCTTCAACTGTGATAACGCCGTCTTTTCCTACTTCCTCCATAACCTCGGCAATCAGATTGCCGATTTCCGTATCTTGGGCGGAAATGGTCGCTACTTGGGCAATTTCCTGGCGGCCGCTTACCGCTTTTGACATTTCTTTCAGAGCGGAAATTATCGCGTCTTTTCCTTTGATAATCCCCCGCCTCAAAGCCAAAGGATTTGCTCCAGCCGCAACGTTTTTCAAACCCTCGTTCACGATCGCTTGGATTAAAACAACAGCGGTTGTTGTGCCGTCGCCGGCAACATCATTGGTTTTGGTCGCCACTTCTTTCACTATTTCCGCTCCCATGTTTTCTATTTTGTCTTCCACTTCAATTTCCTTGGCAATGGTTACGCCATCATTGGTTATAGTTGGCGCGCCGAATCCCATATCCAAAATAACATTCCGGCCTTTTGGACCCAATGTTATTTTAACGGCGTTAGCTACTTTATCAACGCCATTTTTTAATATCTTGCGAGCTTCCTCGCTAAATTTAATTTGTTTTGCCATATGATTTTATTCAATTATCGCTAAAATGTCCTCCTCTTTTGCTATGAGATATTCCTTGCCGTCAACTTTAATTTCGCTCGGCCCGTATTTGGTAAAAATAATTTTGTCTCCGACTTTTATCTCAAGGGGAATTATTTTCCCTGAAGCCAGTTTCTTGCCCCGGCCGACAGCAACAACCTTGCCCTGTTCGGGCTTTTCTTTTTCAACCGTGTCGGGAAGCAAAATTCCGCTTTTGGTTTTCTCCTCTTCTTTAATAGGTTCTATAAGAATATGGTCTGATAATGGTTTTATGTTCATATTATTTCTTATTTATTATCTAATAATTTTTATATAGATCAAACTTATAAAAACAACGAGGAAAAGTCAATACCTATCAACACCTAAATAAAAGTCCTGTGTATTTTTCTGAACAGGACTTTTTGAATGTTTGTGCTATTATCTGCTTCTTTCTTCTGCTTCTCTTTCGCCAACAATGACTTTGGCAACTCGATGCAAGGCCTGGGAATTTTCTGGCTTTACCAGACGGAAAAGATCGTCTTCTCTCCCTCCTGCTTTTTCTACCTCTCTAAGTAAAGCGGAAAAAAAGCCGAAAGAAATTTCTCCTAGCCGGCCTATATTAACAACCCGGCGTGATCTCTTCCCCATTGCAGTTCTCCTTTTTTCCCCTTGCGGCGACTCTGAAGATGAACTGTTCTTAAGGTTCTAACGTCATACTACTATTAATCTGTGTTTTGTCAATGTTTTAAATATTTTCCGGTGTAGCTGTTTTTGCTTTTGGCAATTTCTCGCGGAGCGCCCTTGGCAACAATTCTTCCGCCTTTTTCTCCGCCTTCGGGACCTAAATCTATTACATAATCTGAATTACGAATAAGGTCAATATTGTGTTCAACAACTAAAACCGTATTACCCTTTTGAGCCAATTCACGCAAAACGAACAATAATTTTTTGATATCGTCAGGATGCAAACCCGTGGTTGGTTCGTCTAAAATATATAATGCTTTGCCGGTTGCCTTGCGGGACAATTCTGTCGCCAACTTTATTCTCTGGGCCTCCCCGCCGGAAAGAGAAGAAGCTGACTGGCCAAGTTCAACATAAGAAAGCCCGACTTCTTTTAAGGTTTTTAATTTTGCAAAAAGGCCGGGAATGTTTTTGAAAAATTCCATCGCCTCTTCAACGGTCATTGATAAAACCTCGGCAATGTTTTTTCCTTTATATTCTATTGAAAGGACTTCTTTGTTATAACGCTGGCCCCTGCATTCCTGACATTCAACATAAATATCGGGCAAGAAATACATTTCCACTTTTATCTGACCCTGTCCTTCGCAGGCCTCGCAGCGGCCTCCTTTAACATTAAAACTGAAACGTCCGGGCCCGTATCCCCTGACTCTCGCCTCTTTGGTTCTGGTAAAAATGTCTCTGATATAAGCGAAAGCGCCGGTGTATGTTGCCGGGTTTGACCTTGGGGTCCTGCCTATGGGAGATTGGTCTACCAAAACAACTTTGTTTAAATTTTCCGCGCCGGAAATTTTTTTGAATTTTCCCGGCTCGTCTTTGGCCCGATAAAACCTCTTAAGCAGGTACCTTGCCAAAATATCGTTTACCAAAGAACTCTTCCCGGAGCCCGAAACTCCGGTTACGCAGACAAACTTCCCCAGCGGGATATTAACATCAATATTTTTTAGATTATGTTCTTCCGCACCTTCTATAATTAGGTGTTTGGCGCTAGGTGTCCCGACTTCGTCGAGGATCCTCGACGGCTTCGCCGTCGGGATTGGGTGTTGGGTGTTGGGTGTTGGGGATTTTCTGACATCTATTTCCACTTTTTTTCTTCCCGACAAATATTCTCCCGTCAGAGTATTGCTTTTAAGCAACTGGGCCGGCGTCCCCTGAAAAATTATTTTCCCGCCATGTTTGCCCGCACCGGGTCCGATGTCAATTACCCAATCAGCCGCTTTTATTGTTTGAGGGTCGTGTTCAACAACTATGATAGTGTTGCCTATATCTCTAAGTTTTTTTAATGTCTCAATCAGTTTATGCTGGTCTCTGGGATGAAGCCCGATTGAGGGCTCATCTAAAATATACAAAACTCCGGATAATTTTGAACCGATTTGAGTGGCTAGTCTTATTCTTTGCTCTTCCCCGCCGGCCAAGGTTGTCGCTTTTCTGTCTAAAGACAAATAACCCAAGCCGACATCTATTAAAAACTGAATGCGATTGATAATTTCTTTAACAATCGGCTGGACGATTTTTATTTCACCGGTGCTCAAAATTTTCTGTGATTTTTCCCAGCCTGAGGCTGGTCCGCCTAGGGCGGAAAAAAATTCCATTGCTTTGTCCGCCGGCATCTCTACAATCTGATCAATTGACAGCCCCGCCACGGTTACGGACAAAACCTCCGGCTTCAATCGTTTGCCCAGGCAAGAAGGGCATTTTTTCACCACCATATACTGCTCAATTTCCTGGCGGGCGTAATCAGAATCGGTTTCGTGGTATCTCCTTTCAAGGCCCGGTATCACACCCTCAAATATACCGTTTCCATATAAAATAATATCTATAATTTTTGACGACAGGTCTTTTACCGGCTCATCTAATGAAAAATTATATTTCTGAGACAATTCAGAAAGTTTGCTCCAAAAATAGCCCTGCCTGCCGATTTTATGAGAAGCCCGCATCCAAGGCCAAATAGCGCCCTCTGCAAGCGTGAGATTTTTATTGGGAATAACCAACTCCGGGTCAACTTCCAATTTTTCGCCAAGGCCGGTGCACTCGGGGCAAGCACCGTAGGGGTTATTAAATGAAAAAAGCCGCGGCTCCAATTCCGGCAAAGAAATGCCGCATTTTTCGCAGTTAAAAAGTTCGCTGAAAACTATATCCCCTTCTTTTTGCCTGCCCGCCGTAGCATTGGCGGGATTTATTATCGCTATTCCTTTCCCTAATTTTAAAGCCGTCTCAATAGAATCGGCCAACCGCGACCTGTCCAAATCTTTATCAAGAATTATTCTATCCACAACCACATCTATATTGTGTTTTTTATTTCTGTCTATTGTTTTTTCAAGTATCTCTTCCGTGCGATAAATTATCCCGTCAAATCTTACTCTTACAAAACCTCCTCTTTGAATTTCTTCCAGAACTCCCTTGTGCTCTCCTTTTTTTGACCGGACTATCGGCCCCAAAATGGTTATTTCAGATTTCTTGGGGAGAGCAATCACTTGCTTAATAACCTGATCTATGGCTAAACGGCTTATCGGTTTTTTGCACTTCGGGCAATGGGGTTTTCCGATTCTGGAAAATAAAAGCCGGAGATAATCATATATCTCTGTGATTGTTCCAACAGTGGAACGAGGATTGTGGCTGCTTTTTCTTTGGTCAATGGAAATTGCCGGACTTATTCCTTCAATTTTGTCTACGTCGGGTTTGTCCATCACACCCAAGAATTGTCTGGCGTAAGCGGACAAACTCTCAACATATCTTCTTTGGCCCTCGGCATATAAAGTATCAAAAGCCAGAGATGATTTCCCGGAACCGGAAAGCCCGGTAAAAACAAGTAACTTGTTTTTAGGGATATCAACATCTATGTTTTTCAGGTTATGAACTCTCGCTCCCCTGATTTTAATATAGTTATCAGCCATAGATGAATTTAATGGTTTAATTAAAGTAGTTGATTATACCAGAAATCCTTGATCCTTTCAAGGGTGTGGGGCTTACGGGCTTGTTTGGGTTGAAAAACAAGGTGTTTTATCCTAAAATGAACTCGCTATGAAGGGATTTAAGTTTTTACCATATAAAAAAATCGACCAACTTCCAAAGACAGCCGGAGTATACGCCTTTTCTGCCAAAAAAGGGGTTTTTTATATCGGCAAGGCAATAAATATAAAAGAAAGGGTTAAAAACCATTTTAACCAGCCGACCCACAGAGATAATTTATTTATAAAAGATGTCAAAAAAGTCGGGTTTTTTGAAACCAACTCAGAAATCGAGGCCTTATTAATTGAAGCAAAACTGATTAAAAAATATCAGCCGAAATTTAATATAATCTGGCGAGACGACAAGAATTATTTTTATGTGGCAATCAGCAAAGAAGACCTGCCAAGAGTGTATATCACACACCAACCGCAATTAAAAATTAATTATATCGGTCCTTTTGTTGACGGAACGGCGTTGAAAAAGACTTTACGACTTTTAAGAAGAGTTTTCCCATATTATACGGTAAAAAAGCACTCGCCTACGCCCTGCCTATGGTGCCATTTGAAACTTTGCCCGGGGCCGAATCCAAACAAAGGGGAATATAAAAAGAACATCAGAAATCTGGTTAGCGTTCTTAAGGGGAAAAAACAAGAAGTATTGAAAAACCTAAAAAAAGAAATGAAAAGCGCGTCGCTTAATAATGACTTTGAAAAAGCGGCAAAAACAAGAGACCAGATTTTTGCTTTGGAAAAAACACTCGCCCATTCTAGGATTCTTAATGCCGTAACGCCGCAACCTGATTTTTCGGATTACAAAAAGACAGAGAAGGAATTGAAAAAAATATTAAAAATAAAAACCGGCATTTCCAGAATTGAGGGCTATGATGTTTCTAATATCCAAGGGAAAGAAGCCACCGCCTCAATGGTGGTTTTCATAAACGGAAGGCCGGAGAAAAACCTGTACCGAAAGTTTAAAATAAAAACAATAAAAAGTCCTAACGACATTGCAATGATAAAAGAAGCTTTAAACAGAAGATTGCTACACAATGAATGGCAATTCCCCGACCTTATTTTAATTGACGGAGGGAAGGCCCAGCTCAACGCCGCCCTTAACTGCAAATGGCAAATGGCAAATGACAAATTAAGCGAACTAACAAGGGTAGTTGCTTTGGCAAAAAGAAAAAACGAGTTCTTTATTGAAGGAAAAAATGAGCCGGTTCTATTGAAATCCCTGCCCGGGGAGATATCTAACTTAATTCTGCAGATACGCGACGAAGCCCATGATTTTGCCATCAGATACCATAAATACTTGAGAAAAAAAGAATTGTTTGGTACTATTAAATAACTACCCTATACTATTCTATGAAAAAACTCCTCAGCCAAATAGCAGCCGGTATTTTGGGTATTTGGTTAGCCACAGAGTTTGTCCCGGGGATTAAACTAAGAGTCCTGCCTGACTCGGATTTTTTCGGGATTCCCCTCACCAGTCCCTGGCATATTATTATCCTTTTAGGAATTATTTTAGGAATACTCAACATTTTTGTAAAACCGCTCCTTAAAGCAATCGCTTTTCCCCTAAGAATCATAACTCTCGGACTTTTCGGCTTGGTAATAAATATGGCGCTAATCTGGGCGGTAGACCTGATATTCCAGGAAATAACTATTCCTTTTTTCTGGCCCCTGTTATGGACAACTCTTATAATCTGGGGCTTAAATTTAATCCTTATAAGCCTATTTTCGGAAAAAAGAATAAAAAAAGAAAAAGAACTTCAATAAAATATGCAACAATATCTGCTTATAATCCAAATAATCGTTTCTATACTGATAATCGTTTTTATTATTTTACAGCAAAGAGGGACTGCTCTGGGTTCTGCTTTTGGTTCTGGACAGGAATTTTATGCCAGCAGAAGGGGCTTACAAAGGAAAATTTTCTTTGCAACTATAGTTCTTACAGGTCTCTTTATTCTTTTAGGAATAATCAATCTCCTAATTTAATGTAATGAAACATATTAAGTTTCCAAATTTTTCCCAGTGGAAAAGAATTTTTAAAATACTCCAGAAAAAAGAAAAGATAGCCCTTTTGATTCTTTTTATTTTTGCGCTGGGCTCTTCAATTTTCCTTTTAACCGGCTTCTATTTAAACCACACCAAAATTGCGCCGGCCAACGGCGGCTCTTATATAGAGGGAACGGTCGGCCAGCCAAGATTTATCAACCCTATTTACGGCGAAACCAATGATGTTGACAGAGATCTGATTGAACTGATTTTTTCCGGATTGATGACTTATGACAAAGACGGGAAGCTTGTCGGGGACCTGGTAGACAGTTATAAAATTTCGGAAGACGGGAAAACCTACGAATTTAAACTGAAAGACAATATACTTTGGCACGACTCAAAGCCGGTTACTTCAGAAGACGTAGTTTTTACCATTCAAACAATTCAAAACTCTGATTACAAAAGCCCTTTAAGGGCAAATTGGCTTGATGTGGACACTGAGATTATTTCAGATAAATCTTTTCGCTTAACATTAAAAAGTCCTTACAATTCTTTTTTAGAGAACTGCACCCTGAAAATAATCCCGAAGCATATCTGGGAGAATATATTGCCGGAAAATTTTGTCCTTTCTTTTTATAATTTACAGCCGATTGGCTCCGGCCCCTATAAGTTTAAAAACTTAAGACAGACAGATGCGGGTTTCATAAAATCTATAACTTTGAAATCCAATCCGCAATATTATTTGGGGACGCCTCATATTTCTGAAATTTCTTTCAATTTTTTTGAGAAGAAAGAGGATTTAGTTAAAGCCGCTGACAAAAAGGAAATCGACGGCTTCTCTTCCGCCTTCTTAAACGGCTCCGTTCCTCCAAAAGAATTTATCCCCTATTCTTTCACCACACCAAGATATTTTGCCGTATTTTTTAATATTGCCGGCCAGACCGGCCAAAAATCCAACATCTTTTCTGACCAAAAGGTGAGGCAGGCGCTAAACTACGGCGTCAACAAAGACGAAATAATCAGCCAATTGGGTTCTGATATTTTAAAAAAATACGGGATAGAAACGTTTCATGTCGTGGAATCGCCAATTTTGCCTGATTTTTTCGGATATAAAAATCCTTCAGAAACCTACGGCTATGATGTTGATAAAGCAAAAGGATTATTAGACGAAGCCGGGTTCAAAGAAAAAGAAGGGGGCCCGCGCGAAAAAAACATTACCAAAACCCCGGCCTTTCAATTCAAAACAACCCTTTCAACCGGCTCGCAAGGAAGCGAAGTTGAAGAACTGCAAAAGTGTCTGGCAAAAGATCCTGACATTTACCAAGGCGAAGCTACCGGATATTTCGGGAAATCAACAAAAGAAGCAGTTGTAAAGTTCCAAAATAAATATTCTTTGGATATCACAAACTTCGGAGTGGTAGGCAAAACAACGAGACAAAAATTAAACGAAATCTGTACTCCACCTCCCCAAGAAACTCTTCCGCTCCAATTTGTTTTGACAACCGTTAACCAACCTTCAATGATTCAGGCGGCGAACATTCTAAAATCCCAGTGGGAAAAAATAGGCGCGGCTGTTGATATCAGGGCATTGAGCATTTTGGACTTGAAATCTGCCATTAAAGATAGAGAGTACGACTCTTTGCTTTACGGAGAGGCGTTGGGCATGCTTCTTGACCCCTATCCTTTTTGGTATTCCAGTCAGAAAATCGATCCCGGCTTGAATTTAACCGGCTATGACAACGGCGATGTTGACAAGCTATTAAAAGAGGGTAGGGAAACATTGGAAGAAAGCGAGAAAGAAGAAAAATACGAAAGTTTCCAAGATATATTAATCAAAGACAGCCCGGCCGTATTTTTGTATAATTCCGATTATTTTTATCTGATTAATAATAAAATAAAAGGAATAGAGGCAAAAAAAATAGCCGACCCGGCGAAAAGATTCTTTGATATTGAAAATTGGTATTTGAAAACTCGCAGAGTTTGGAAATAGGGGGACTCGGCAATAACGTATGCGGGAGCCCGGCGTCGGCTGAAGTTGGGATAAACCCTGCTTCCCCGCCGCGCCTTCTCTCGCCAAACATTATTGGCAGATAGTATTCCGAGTTCGTTTTCCAGTTTGGCTGCGAGGTGCACCCGCATACGTTATCGCCTCGCCTGGAGAACAGGTTTGAAAATTGGAAATTGGAAATTATAAAATTAGACAACAATGGAATACAACTTAAAAAATTTAACACCGGATATCCGACGCTTATCTGATATGAGAAGCGTAGTTTATGACAAAGATTGGCTAAAAACAGCCTCTGATTTTGAAGCTTATTATATGTATCGCAGATTAAAAGAGGAAAACGGCTTAATAAACAATATAACCTTGATATCGGCAAAATTATTGGGCAGCGAGTTTATGAAAACAAAAGGACATATCCACATTGGAAATTATGGCGAAGTTTATACTGTTTTGGAGGGCGAAGCAATATTTTTTATGCAAAAAATTAAGGAGGGAAATACAGTTGAAGATGTCTATGCAATTAAGGCAAAGAAAGGAGAGTCGGCAGTAATTCCTTCTTTTTATGGCCATGTTACCATTAATCCCTCGGATATTGATTTAAAAACCAGCGATTGGAGTTCTATAAGCTGCAAAAGCGACTATTCATTATTTGAAAAACTCGGCGGCGCTTGTTATTACTATACTAAACAAGGCTGGATTAAAAATGAAAACTATAAAAACATACCTAAGCTACGTTTTGAAAAACCGTTAAAATCTCTGCCAAAAGATTTAAGCTTTTTAAAAGGCGAGTAAAAAAGGCGGGCATGGCGGAACCCCGCACCAAAGCATAGCTTGGTATGGGGCAGGCAGCAGACGCATCCGTCAAATTTTGCCCGGGTGATGAAATTGGCAAACATGTACGCTTCAGGAGCGTATGCCGCAAGGCTTGTGGGTTCAACTCCCACCCCGGGCATTAAAGTTGTTTCTCAATAATTAACTAAAAAGTTTAGAATAAAATGATAAAAAAAACAAGATACGAAAACAATCTAAGAATTATCCCCTTGGGTGGTTGTGAGGAAGTCGGCCGGAATATGACCGTTTTTGAGTATGGAAAAGATATTGTGATAATGGATATGGGCATACAATTTCCCGAAGAAGATATGCCCGGTGTTGACTATGTTATTCCTAACATTGACTATCTAAAAGGAAAGCAAAAAAACATCCGGGCCGTTATTTTTTCCCACGGCCACTTGGACCATATCGGCGCCGCTCATATACTTTTGGAAAAACTCGGCAATCCTTTGATTATCGGCCGGCCCCTCACTATTGAAATGGTAAAACGCCGGTTTGAAGATGCCAGCCGCGGCAGTTCAAAAAATCTGAAGATTAGCTACGTAAAAAATATCAGCGACAAGATAAATCTTGGAGTTTTTAACATAAGTTTTTTCCCGATAGACCACGCGATTATGGATGCAATGGGAACAATATTGCAGACTCCGACGGCAACCATAATACATCCCGGCGACTGGACCATTGAAAGGGGGCCGGTTGGAAGAAAAGAAATAAGGTATGACGACCTCTCAAAACTGAAAAGACCGACTATTTTGATGTTAGAGAGCATAGGAGCAATTAATAAAGAACTGCCCGTAACTGAAGAGGAAATGCTGAAAAACCTGCACGCGTTAATCAGCGGAGCCAAGGGCAGAATTATAATCGCCACTTTTTCTTCGCAATTACAGAGAATAAAACAAATTCTTGAATATGCGCAGAAAATAGGGAAAAAAGTCGCTCTTGACGGCTACTCAATGAAGCTAAATGTGGAAATAGCAAAGAGTTTGGGATATATCAAGCCGATGAAAGAAACGATGATTTCAATTGAAAGAATAAACGATTATCCGGAAAATAAAATCCTAGTGGTATGCACGGGAGGACAGGGGGAAGAAATGTCCGTTCTGCCAAGAATCACCACCGGCAACCATCGCTTCATTAAAATCAAGAAAAGCGACACCGTGATTTTTTCTTCTTCAATAATCCCGGGCAATGAAAGAACTATTCAGCGCTTGAAAGACAATCTTTACCGTCTTTCTGAAAATATCTACCACGGAGAAATAATGGACGTTCACATATCCGGACACAGCAATATTTATGATATTGAAAAAATAATAAAACAAATCAGGCCAAACTATTTTATCCCGGTTTACGCAAACCATTTTATGTTGAAAGAAGCGGCCAAAATAGCGTATAAAATCGGATTCCCGAGGGAAAGAGTGTTTGTCCCCGATAACGGTTCTGTCATAGATGTTTCCAAAACCGGAGTGAAAATACTCAAAGAAAAGGCGATAACTAATTATGTGTTTGTTGACGGCCTTGGCGTGGGTGATGTTGGCGAAATCGTGTTAAGAGACCGCCAAATGTTGGCGAACGACGGAATGTTTGTTATTATAACAATAGTGGACAGGAAAACCGGCAAAGTAAGGGGTTCGCCGGATATAATTTCAAGAGGTTTTGTTTATTTGAGAGAATCAAAAGATTTGCTTGTTCAAACCCGAAGAAAAGTAATTGAGATTGTAGATAAAGCAGCCGGCACAGGAGGAGCGATAAACTGGGTTTATATTAAAGATGAAATTAGAAACAAAGTTGGGGACTTCTTGCATTCAAAAACAGAGCGCAGACCAATGGTTTTGCCGGTGGTAATAGAGGTATAAAATATGAGAATATTATCTGGTATTCAGCCGACAGGCGAAATTCATATAGGAAATTATTTAGGAGCGATAAAACAATGGCTCTCTCTTCAAGACAAGAACGAGTGTATTTTTTTCATTGCTGATTTGCATTCTTTAACCGTCCCCTACGACCCAAAATCTCTGCAGAAATCCATCATTGAAAAATTAATATCTTATATCGCCGCGGGATTAAATCCGGAAAAAAGCGCTATTTTTGTCCAATCCCAAATCAAGGAACACGCGGAACTCTGCTGGATTTTAAACAATATCTGCCCTGTTGGTGAATTGGAAAGAATGACCCAATATAAGGAAAAATCGAAAAAGTTTAAAGACAACATCAATGCCGGACTTTTGGATTATCCCGTTTTGATGGCTGCCGATATTCTCCTCTACAAAACCGATGCGGTGCCGGTCGGCAAAGACCAGACCCAGCACGTTGAATTGGTAAGAACCTTGGCTAGGAGGTTTAATCAAAGGTTCGGGAAAACATTTATCGAACCGAAAACAATTGTTCCAAAAATCGGAGCAAAAATAATGAGTTTAACCGACCCCAAAAAGAAAATGTCAAAAAGCGATAACCCTCAAAGCTATATTTCCTTATTTGAAACCCCGGAAGAAATACAAAAAAAGATAATGTCAGCCACCACCGATTCGGGAAAGGGAATAAAATATAATATTGGGAAAAAGCCGGGCATATCCAACCTGTTGACTATTTACAGCCTTATATCCGATAAATCAATTAAAGAACTGGAAAAGAAATTTAAAGACAAAGGATATGCGGAGTTCAAAAAATCTTTGGCAAAAACTATGATTGATTTTCTGGAACCATTCCGGAAAAAACAAAAAGAGCTTCTTTCAAGAGAAGTCTTCCTAAGAGAAATACTTAATCGGGGAAGAAACAAAGCCCAAAACATCGCCCAAATAACTATGCAGGAAGTAAAAGAAAAGATGGGTTTG
>Ga0315281_10009121_pt1 | contig 13790 bp, 14 predicted proteins | sample YL17G07_0_MG_FD_204540 | JGI IMG/M metagenome (GOLD analysis project Ga0315281, IMG submission 204540) | Sediment microbial communities from Yellowstone Lake, YNP, Wyoming, USA - YL17G07_0 | ecosystem: Environmental > Aquatic > Freshwater > Lake > Sediment | place: USA: Wyoming | collected...
ACGGATGTCGCCTGGCACACTGAGGCGCCCCCGCATGCTTGACAATCAACACCTTACTTGTATAGTTTGCCCGCAAAAAGGTTATGTACTGACCTCCAGTACGCCCCAGGCGTAGTGGAGTCACACTGTGGAGGACTATATGCGGGCTCTCGCCGAGTTCGAGCAGCGCTTCGCCACAGAAGATGCGTGCCGCGCCTACCTGGCTCAGCTACGGTGGCCGACCGGGTTCTGTTGCCCCCAGTGCAAGACCAGCGGCAGCTGGACAACCACAAGATGCCTCATGATGTGCCGCGGGTGTGGGTACCAAGCTTCGGTCACGGCGGGGACGATCTTCCATCGAACCCGACTTCCTTTGCAGGACTGGTTCCGAGCCATGTGGTGGATGACCGATCAGAAGCATAGACTCAGCGCCTTGGGGCTGCAGCGTCTGCTGGGGCTTGGCAGTTATAGAACTGCGTGGTTGTGGCTGCAGAAGCTGCGGCGCGCAATGGTGCGGCCGAACTGGGACCGGCTGGGAGGCCAGATTGAAGTGGACGAAACATATGTGGGGGGCGTCGAGGCGGGAGGAGGCCGCCGGCAGCTGGGGAGCAAGACTCTGGTGGCGATCGCCGCGCAGATCGATGGGAAGGGGATTGGACGCATCCGCCTGCGTCGGATTCCAGCCGCCTCCGCGAGCCCGCTCGTCGCCTTCGTGAAGCACGTGGTTAAGCCGGGCTCCGTGGTCATCACGGACGGATGGGAGGCCTATGCAGGGTTGAAGCAGGAGGGCTTCAAGCACCGACTACGTGTGATCAACGCCAGCACGACGGCGTCGGCCTTGCTGCCCCGCGTACACCGGGTGGCCTCCTTGTTGAAACGCTGGCTGTTGGGTACGCATCAGGGTGCTCTGTCCCGTGAACAACTGGACTCCTATCTCGACGAATTCACGTTTCGCTTCAACCGTCGAACATCGAGATACCGCTGGAAGCTGTTCTACAGACTTGTGGCGCAAGCTGTCGCGGTTGAGCCTGCCCCCTACTCCAAGCTGGTCTCAGGCACCACCTAATAGTAGGTGGGGGAACTGGAGTTAAGTGCATAGCCCTTTGCACGAATTTTGCAGGAAGGATCGGGTTTCCGCCTTGGATATTGTGCTTGACATCGAGAAACCGTATCCGCTAATCTTCCGCCACTCAGGCAACCTGCGGCAATGTTTCACCGGAGATTTTTTCTCCGTAATAAGCAGTGGGTCTCAATTACTCTAACTGGTTCTCAATAACTTAACAAGGAGGTCAGGGTATGGCGAGTACAACATTCGGAGGGAGCGACCGTGGGTATGACATGTCGCTCTGGTACAACTCAATGCCCCTCAAGATCGGCTGGTTCGCCATGTTGGCGGCAGTGGGAGCCGAGGTCATCTTTCAGCGCGTCTTCGGCTACTCCCACGGCTTGGACTCGATGACGCCGGAGTTCGAGAATGTCTGGATGGGCCTGTGGCGCTTTAACGTGATCTCCAACATCATCAACGCGGCCGCGATCCTGGGGTGGCTTTGGAGTACGCGGGATCGCAACGTGGCCAACGTGGACCCCAAGACGGAGCTCAAGCGGTATTTCTATTGGATGATGTGGCTCGCGATGTACGTCTTCGGCGTGTACTGGGCGGGGTCCTACACCCTTGAACAGGACGCGTCGTGGCATCAAGTGATCATTCGCGATACGAGCTTCACCGCCAGCCATATCATCGCCTTCTACTTCACCTTCCCGCTCTACATCACCATGGGGGTGGCGAGCTACCTGTATGCCATGACCCGGCTGCCGCAGTTCAGCAAGGCGGTCTCGTTCCCCTTGGTGGGGGCGATCGTGGGGCCGATGATGATTCTCCCCAATGTGGGGCTCAACGAGTGGGGCCATGCCTTCTGGTTCGTCGATGAACTCTTTGCCGCGCCGTTGCACTGGGGGTTCGTGACGCTGGGCTGGTGCGGGCTGTTCGGGGGGACGGGGGGCGTGGCGGCGCAGATCGTGGCCCGCATGTCCAACCTGTGCGATGTGGTCTGGAACAACGAGAGCAAAGACTGTTTGCATGTGATCCCATACTAAACTAAGGCGTGCAGTCGGCTTCGGCGTCCTAAACGCCATTCACGGGCGACCTCCAACTTTGGTGCGGGGTCGCCCGTGTTGTTTTTTTTGAACGAGCCGAGGGATGCGGCACTGAGCCAGGATTCCTTTGAGGTACCAGTCCTGATGGATAGGGTCACGCATAGCTCAAGGTCTGGGCGGAATGCTCAGAGTTATCGACGGCAATCAAGATTCGCGGATGCGCATCATACGTCACCAGACTTCTGAGGGTGAACGGTGGAATTTCTCCACCACCGGGAACGCAAGGGAGGCAAAGTCCCAGTATCGCATGCGGATCGCGTCCGAATGGGTCCCGGCTTGGAAGACGATCTCCTCGTCCTCCGTGAGTGATTGATCGACGTACACAGGGAGCCCATAGAGGTTGCCGAAGGGCGGCATGGCGCCCAACTCGCAGTCGGGAAACAGGCCTGTGATCTCATTCTCGGTCGCGAGCCTTACCGAATGTGTTGCAAAGACAGTCCTCAAGCGACGGAGATCCACGTTCCAGCTGGCTGGGAGCACTGTCATCACGAACCGCTCCTTTACCTTCACGATCACGACCTTGGCCATCTCCTTTCCCGGGGTATGGAGCGTCTGCGCGATGGCAAGGGCGCGAAACGCTTCCGGGTGGGGCAACACATCATAATGAACTCGTTCATGATCGAGATACGCGTTGAGTGTTCGTGAGATGGACATGGGGACACCTCCTGTGGTGGCTGACCTCCTGACAGAGGTCGCTGCTGGAATGGTTGAGAGGGATGGAGGACTGCTCGATGACGACGTGACAGTGCCGGGGACGTGTTTCATGATCAATACTCCGCTGTGATCATGATGGCTCTCTCGACAGGTGCAGTATACGCCGTTTGCAATGTCCAGTCTTGGGAATAATGTCACTTGCAAAACAACGAGTAGAACAATCAGGAAGGAGGTGGGCTAGCAGGTTGCGGAAAAACCATGTTGGCTGGCTAGCGCTTCGGTAGTCCGCAGGTATGCCTGCGACGAGCTCAGTCGAGCGGTACTAGCGGGGAACACTATTGCAGGATAATTGCGCTAGACAGGCGGGACGAGCGAGACGCGAAGGTTCATCTGGTATGTTTAGTTTATCGAATTAGTCTGGTTCAACCAAATAAACAAGACAAACCAAACAAACCAATTGAACGAGATAGACTCCCAGGCCGGTTAATGTGGGGTAAACCGCTTTCCGTCGTTGATGAGGGCTGCCTATGAGACAAATAGGTAAATGGTCACGGCTTGTGATCGTCACGGGACTCAGTGTGCTCGGGGCGTGCGCAGGGCCAGGTCCATTCGGCATCTTCGTGGACTCCACGAAAGATTGTGCGGAGATGCTCCTGCAACGAGATACTCAGACAGTTGCGAAGACCAGAGAGCAACGCTTCCTGGGGAAGGTTCCTGACACAACCGCGCGTTGTCTCGGGGGGAAGCATGCCGAGAGTCTCAGGGAGGGGCCGTGGTTGGATTGGCCGAATTATTGGGCCGCTGGTGATGCCACGTCTCTCGCTCCTGCGCGGCTTCTGGCCGATGCCAAGGTGGTTGGCCCTAATGCGCACGGGATCAACGGCGCGCTCTATGAGCTGGAGTTGCAACGTATCGAACTCATCAAGTTCAATCTCTTCGACAACAACAAGACCTACGAGGCCTACGTTACAGGCCGCAACGGCGAGGCCGGGCCGGTGTTGAATACCTGGCCGGAAATGCGATTCCCGCAGAGCCATCCCGGCTTCAAGGCTGTTGGTGGCGACCACACGCAGGTCTGCCGGGGAGAGTTGATTCGCTTCCGTAACCTGACGGGTATCTGTAACGACATCCGCAACCCGCTGATGGGATCGACGCATCAACTCTTTGCGCGGAACGTGGAGTTCAACACCACGTTTCCCGAACTGGGTCTGAATGATACGACCAAGAATCGCCATGGGGATCGATTAGGGCTGTTGAGGCCAGACCCACAGGTTATTAGCCGGAAGCTGTTCACGCGAGCGCAGTCGCAGCCGGACAGATGTCGCGACGGGTACGGCCTGCCAGGTGGTGCAATAGAGGCCGCGTGCGAGTACAAAAAGGCGCCGTTCTTCAATGTGCTGGCGGCTTTCTGGGTCCAGTTCATGACCCACGACTGGTTCGCTCATCTGGAAGAGGGGCACAATCGGCCGGAGTGGATGGCCGTCGGTTGCGCGACGCAACTGGTCAAGAACATCGAGCAGCCGCTGACGGGCGAGGACGTCAAGCAGCTTGGCTGCCGTCCCGATGACAAGATCGACACGGCGTACATCGCTGAAGGCACGGAGCCCAGGTCATTGACCCACGGCGGCAAGACCTATCTCACGCGGGCGCCGAAGACCACCGAGAATCACGTCACTGCCTGGTGGGATGCTTCACAGCTCTATGGATACGACGAGCGGTCCGGCAAGCGAGTGAAGCACGACCACGAAGACCCGGCCAAATTCCTGCTGATGCCGGTCCGAGAGGGGGCGGACGAGGGCGACAAGCTGGGATATCTGCCGGTCTTCGAACCGGGTGACCCGATCAATCCTGAGTGGTCCGGTCAGGAGGCCACGGCCTTTCCCGACAACTGGAGCATCGGGATGAGTTTCTACCACAACGTCTTTGCGCGAGAGCACAACGCCTTTGTGGGTGAATTCCGCAAGCAGGCCGTTCGCACGCCCGATGGGGACAGTGGCTTAAGAAATCCCGCCAATCCTGATACCGTCATCCGCTACAGAGATGTGACACCGAGCGAGTTGTTCGAAGTCGCCCGGCTGGTCGTTGCTGCCGAGATTGCCAAAATTCACACCACCGAATGGACCACGCAACTGCTCTACAACGAGCCGTTGAACCGGGGCATGAATGCCAACTGGCACGGGGTCTTTGCAAAGCAGGAAGTGGTAGCGGAGGCGCTGGAGGAAGTCGTGCACCGCCTCGACGATACGAATGATGCGAAGAAGGCGAACAGCCTCTATGCGGCGCTGGCCGGCGGACCGGGCATCTTCGGGTTGGGAAACCGGGTCTATGAGGGGGTGCCGCTCGTGGGCCTGATCGATCCCGACAAACAAGACCGCTGGGATCTGAAAAACGACAATCATATCAATGGGGGCGTCAACCATTTCGGCTCCCCCTTCAATTTCCCCGAGGAGTTCATCACGGTGTATCGGTTACACCCATTGTTGCCGGACCTGATCGAATTACGTGAATGGAACAAGGAGCCGAACGTCATCCGACACAACGTGCCGGTGATCGAGACCTTCCGGGGGAAGGCGACCGAGGTCATGCGGCAGAAGGGCCTGGCGAATTGGGCGCTCAGTATGGGCCGCCAGCGGCTGGGGGCGCTGACCCTTCAGAACCATCCGCAATTTTTGCAAAATCTGAAGACGCCCCGCCTGCAATCCCCCACGCAACAGATCGACGTAGCCGCGCTCGATCTCATCAGAGACCGGGAGCGGGGAGTCCCGCGCTATAACGAGTTCCGCCGGCAGTACGGGTTGAAGCAATTGACCAGCTTCGATGACTTCGTCGATACGCGCCTGCCGCAAGATTCGCCGGCTCGGCGCGAGCAGGGGCAGCTCGTGAATACGTTGCGCGAAGTGTACGGGCAACATCAGTGCGATTCGTCCAAGAAGATCACCGAAGCACGGCTGAACGACGACGGCTCGCCCATTAACGATTGCTTGGGGCATCCACACGGCAGCTTGATCGACAACATCGAGGATGTCGATACCGTGGTGGGATGGCTGGCGGAATTCAGACGGCCGCATGGCTTCGCCATTTCCGAAACCCAGTTCGTCGTGTTTATTCTCAACGCCTCGCGCCGTCTCTTCAGCGACCGGTTCTTCACCTCCAGTTTTCGTCCGGAGTTCTACAGCACCCTCGGCGTCGAGTGGGTGATGCACAATGGACCGGGCCCGGAGATGATGGAGCAGGGAACGCCCAATGGCCATACGCAGCCGGTCTCTCCCATGAAACGCGTCTTGCTTCGGACAATGCCGGAACTGGCCGGCGAGCTCCAGGCGGTGGTGAATGTGTTCGATCCCTGGGCGCGGGATCGCGGAGAGTATTACAGCCTGGACTGGAAGGCGCGGGAAGGGGCGGAGGAAGACGAGGCATTCGGGAGCGGTCAGGTGCCCTCCTTGCTCGCAGAGCCCCCACGATAAAGCGGTGGTCGCTCGATGCGCGCAATGAAGACCACACCAGCTGTCTCGCCGGATACGGGTAACGAGCAGGGGAATCGGCATACGGAGGTGCGTTATTTTACTATGGTAAGGTAAAGCCTCGTGAAGCCGGTCGTGGTAGCGGCCTCCTCCACGAAAGGCCTTCCTACCGAACGTGAGCGCATTAGCCTCGACACCAATGTCTTTTTCTTTGTGCCATCAGCCATAGGCTATCAGCCATCAGCGCTTGGTTCTCAACGATACTTGGCGAAACATATGAGATCCAGGTGGTCGTAGTGGTTGGGGAGAATCGATTCCGCCTTGTAGCCGAGGCTTAAGAACAAATGAATGTTCCTGGCCGTTCGCAGCATGGTGCAGGCAAAGAACTTATGGGCATCGGTCGCAACTCGTTCGATTTCCCGTATCAACGCTTTCCCCACCCCCTGGCTCTGGTGGGCGGGATTCACGGATAACAACCGGATCACGCACACACCGGCCACCGTCCAAAAGCGCACCGATCCCACCACCACGCCATCCGCTTCCGCCACGAAGATTCGTTTGTCCTTGGCATCATGCCTGAGGCTGTCGAGCGTTTCCGTTGTCCACCCGCTGACTTGATAGACATTGGCGTACTCCCCGAACGCGGCCTGCTGCACGTGAAGTAGCGCTACGAAATCCGCTTCAGTCGCTGGTCTGATGTGAGTCATGAACGGCGCTCCAGGCTGGTGCTCTTCATCTCGTGAACGTGAGGATATCAAAGCCTGGGCCGATCTTCTATCTAACGCGCGCAGGTAAACATGGACTGGACCAGTCCTGAAAAAGTAGAATATCATCATTTTTCTGATTCAGAAGAGGAAACGGGGGTGCCGGGGAAGAAGCATCATAAGAATGTGGTCCTCGATGCGCGCAGTAAAGATTGCGACCATCAGAATACAGAGGAGGGCAGGCCATGGCGTGGGGATCGGATGCGAATACAGAAGAAGAACTGGAAAAGCTGGCGGCCGTGCGGGGTTATTTTGAGCAACAGTTCCCAGGCGCCTCGATTCGTGATTCATACGATGCCGGCAGAATGGCGCAGGTGTTTCGAATCGAAACCGACGGCGCCGGGCCGCGTGATGCAGTCGTCTCGACCGAATTCCTCGAAGAATATCCCCCTGACAAAATGGGAAAGGCTTTGATCGGCTTGCGGGTTGCGGAACATCTCCGCTCAGCGAAGGGCAGGGAGGTGGTGCTCACAAGTTGGGGGGTGGAAGAAAAGGAAGAATGAGAGCGGGGGTAGCCTGGTTAGTCCCCTTGCTCACGGAACCCCCACGATAAAGCTGTGGTCGTTCGACGTGCGCAGTTGGGGACCAATCCAGGCCACCCCCTTGAGAGAGAAGAAAGTGAGCTCGGAAGGAGGGCATAGGCAGCGGCCAGGTGTCCTTCTTGCTCGCAGAACTCGCACGGTGAAACTGTGCTTGCCTGGGACAAGAGCGCGACTCGGCGCGCTCGGGGTTGGGCGGGTGAGAATGTTGCGCGCAGTAAAGGGCAGCCTTGGCCACTCCCCTAAAGAGAGGTATAGGGAATCAGAAGGCCCTCACCCGGGCTAATGGCACGTCCCGGGAGATCGATTGCGAAGCAATTGGAGGGTGGGGCGGGTGAAAAATGTCTGCCAGTGGGTGGGCGGGTGAGAAAGTCGCGCGCAGTGGAAGATCAATCAGCCCCCATCCCCGAGAGTGAACGAGCAAGCTTGGAAGGAGCATTTGTAGCAAGGCCCGCAGGGCAGGAGTCCTGCGGGCCTTGTTGCGTGTCGTGCGGGACCGCGAAACCCCGGAAATGGATGTATTTCGCCATTTCGCGAGTTGACACCCACGGCCAGCGAGTCGTAGCCTTCCCCGAATTTCCCACTGCAACCGACTGAACAGTAAGATGTACTTATTTTCCGTCCTCACGTCTGAGTGCCCGCGCGCGCGTCAAGAAGCAGGAGGGTCAAGAAGCAGGAGGGTCAGGTCTTGCAATCACACATAGCCCACTTCGTCTCGTCGGAAGAACAGGCCATGGTGATGATGGATGCGTTCCTGGCGGGGGATGTTTCCATTGATTTCCCCTCCGAGCGCGCTACGTGTCGCAAAATGAAAAAAGGGCAGGCTACTGTGCTGAAGAGGTAATCCGTCCAGCCTCAGCCGCCGCTACCAAGTTCGCTCCTCGTCGCTCGCCTCAACGCAAGAGCTAATAGCGTACGGCACAAGCGCTCAGGAGTTTCTTTGTTCGTGCTATACGCCATCGGCCATAATCTCTTCGGAGGCCTTGCCAATCGCCCAGCGCGTCTGTTTTCTCAGTTGCGAGCGTTCCGTCAGGCTCGTATGATAACGCCATGACTTCTGAGCCTGTCACGCGTATCAAGTCGAAGACGCCCGTGCCTTACGAGCTTACGGCCATTCATCACGATACCCACGACACGAAGACGTTTTGCTTTACCCTGCCTGACGAGGCCACGCTGGACATGCTGCCCGGCGATTATCTGTACGTTCACGCGACGATCGACGGGAAACCGGTGAAACGGCCCTACACGCCGTCGTCGATGCCCGGCACCACGGGGTACTTCGACTTGACGGTCAAGCGGTACGAAACCGGCGCGATTTCGAAGTATCTCCATGACCGGGAGCCCGGAGACACCGTGCTGATGAGCGGGCCGAATCCTGGTGGCCATTGGGTGGACGGCATGGCGAAGAAGGTGGGGTTTGTGGCTGGCGGCACGGGCATCACCCCGATGATTGCAATCATTCGCTGGATTCTCGCCAAGAGCCTCGGTGTCGAGTTGTTTCTGGTCTTTGCCAACAAGGCTGAGGCCGATATCATTTTCCGAGAAGAGTGGGACGAGGATGTGCGCGAGCACGCGAGCTTCCATTGTTATCATGTGTTGGAGCAGCCGCCTGCAGGCTGGTCGCAAGGCACGGGCCGCATCACCGAGGACATTCTGCGCGGGCATCTGCCGCCGCCCGGTCCTGACACCGTGATCTTTCTCTGCGGCCCCCCGCCGATGGCTGACGCGCTGGAAGCCGCTCTCAAAGCTATCGGCTACTCCGAGCACGCCATCATCTTTCCGTAACCAACTGAGCCGTCACCGTCCACTGGGGAAAGTGTGGAAGAAAAGGGCTCGGGAGTCTTTGTCTGGGCGACTCGCTGGCGCGCGCGGGATTGCGTGGTTGACCCTGCCTCGTTAGAATCCCTCCACGTTGATCTTCTATCCGAGACGGGTTGATCCCGTGTGGTATTTCGCAGACGCATCACAACTGAATTGTCGCAAACTATTGAAGAAGAGCTGCCATAAGCAGCCGCTGGCCTACTTCTCGGGCTTCTGGTCACTGGTCACACTCCTGTTTCTGAGTACGGTTCCAGCCTATGCGGAGTGGGTGGCGGTTGAGAAAAACTATCTCTTACCAGGACTACAGACTGTGTACGTCGATCCAGACACCATTCGCCGAGAAGGGAATCTGGTGACGATGTGGCAATTAATTGACTTTAAGACAATGCAAGGGAATAGGAGCCCCGGCCGATTTTTGTCTACGAAGACCCACAAGGAATTCGACTGCGCGGAAAAGCGCCTTCGGTTGCTTGCATTCACGGAGTTCTCACGCCGTATGGCAACCGGTATACCGGCTAATGGATACGTAGACAAAGACAACTGGCTATCAGTTGAACCAGAGAGTATTAATCACGCTCTGTGGGAAGTGGCCTGCGGCAAGGAATGATCGCGCAGCCACTAAATCCTGGAGCGGACGACGAACGAACAAGGAGGCTCCTATGAGATCAACGCTCGTGAGGTGGACACTTCATTTAGGATTAGGAAGCGTACTCCTGCTTGCGCTCCCGTTGTTTCCCTTGGCCGTGACCGATACCCCAGTGGTTCAAGCTGCCGAGCAGGCTGACCTGCTTGACATCAACACGGCAACAGCCGATCAACTCAAGACGCTCCCTGGTATTGGTGAGGCGTACTCGGAGCAGATTATCAAGGGGCGTCCGTACCAACGGAAAGATGAGTTGGTGCAGAAGAAGATTCTTCCGCGTGCCACGTATGAGGGGATCAAATACAAGATTGTGGCGAAGCAGAAATAAGCAGCGTCAACTGTCGGCGCGAGAATGCAGAGAGGGATCACACAACCAGGGAGGGACCTATGACAGCTACACGATCGACGTACATCTTCTCGATTGCCACGTTCCTGCTCGGATTTGGCTTAGGAGGGGTGTCGTTGCATGTCGCCTCAGCTCAAGGACTGTTCGGGTTAAACACTTCAATTAGCTAGATCGGGAGCGCCCTGGTCGACATGCAGAAAAACGTGGACGCGCTCCAATAGAATATGGGTACGATCAAACAAGCCAAAGATCAGTTGTCTTCCCTGTCACCGGCGGGTGGAGATGCCATCAAGAACAAGGGTGAATCCTTAAAACAGCTCATCCCCGGATTGGGCCAATAGCAGTCAGTCTGCCGTTTCTATGTCTTCAACTTCCCGAAGACGCCTAGTGGGGTATAGAGGGAATGCCGCCAACTCGATGGCCCAAAGGAATAAAACGTGTATGCCCAGATGGCCGCATCGGTCAGGCTGCCCCATTCAGCCTTTCCCTGCCATACATGATACGCCACTAACAAAATGCCTATGAGGGCAACGAAGCGAAGTAGGTGGCAGCCCACCGACAGCCGAAGAAGAGATAGCACCGTGGCTCCTATGAGAGAGCCGGCGAACAAATCTGACGCGAAGAGGGTACCATCGGTAATATCTCTAGACAAAAAATGCCAGGCCCCCATCCACATGAGGAGAGCATGAAATCCCCACCACGTGATTGTCCCAAGAAGCACATCTCTCTGCGAGGTCTCCATCGAACAACCCTCATCTAATCTGATTACTGACGACAGTATTTCCGCTCGATGCGATCATTCGCACGTGTGCCGGCGACCGACAGCCATTGTATGTTGCTCGGCGCGTCGGCGCTGCCGCACGCGAGCGGGATACTATAGCAGAAACCGATAACGAAAAGCGGGATTGCGTGGTTGCCCGTGCCTCGTTAGAATCCACCTAAGTTGATCTTCTGTCCGAGACTGGTTGATCCAATGAGGTATTTTGCAGATGCATCACATATGAATCGTCGGCCAATTGAGCTGAGGCACTATCCAGCCCGAATAATTCATGAGCGCTTCTGCTGCAATCGCCGATCCCTGACTCAAGCGGGACGGGCGAGACTGGCGGGAAAAGCGCGGCTGGCAGGGACGGGGCTCACACGTCACGCGAGTCTCGCTCTTCGCGCTTGTCGCGCGCCACTCTGCCATTTCGCGACGAACCGTCATAAATTATGCGGGCTAACAATGTTCACTCTATTTATCGTTGGCGCTTTTTCGAATCCCTGTGGCGCGCAAACGCCATTATCAGTGGTTCCGGTTCAGAATCAAGCCGTACAGTCTCCACAAGCCACGCCGAGTGCCAGACTTTCCGGCCAGGCCAACGTCGAGCCCACATCTGGGCTGAGTCCCTGGGTTGGCCCTACGACGAGTTCAAGTGCCGGGAAGAGGTTTGGTTCCGCCGGACGAGGACTCCCTGGGATGCCGGGCGGACCGCCGATCAAGGGATCGATGGGGTCTCAGGATCCCTCAAGCCGGTACATGCGGCCCCCGGTGATTCCATCGTTGCTGTGCGACCCAGCCATAAATATCCCCTGCTAGCTGGTTGTTCTGGTTCATCTTCGTATCGATTACGCGGAGCCTGATGATGAAGACGATGTCGGTGCAATGCTGCATTGCGGGAGGCGGCCCGGCCGGGATGATGCTGGGGCTGCTGCTGGCACGTGCAGGCGTTGACGTTGTCGTGTTAGAGAAACACGCCGATTTTCTCCGTGATTTCCGTGGCGACACCATCCATCCATCGACGCTGGAAGTCATGCATGAGCTGGGCGTATTGGAGCGCCTTCTTACCTTGCCCCATCAGAAAGTGTCGAGGATCAACGGGCAGTTCGGCGACCTGGCGTTGACGGTCGCGGATTTCTCGTCTCTCCCGACGCACTGTCGCTTTGTCGTATTCATGCCGCAATGGGACTTTTTGAACTTGCTCGCCGAAGAGGCGACGACGTATTCGACGTTTCATCTGCGGATGCAAACTGATGTGACTGGCCTTATCGAAGAGGCTGGCTCTGTGGTGGGAGTCAGGGCAAATACCCCAGATGGCTCGCTGGAGGTGCGCGCCGACCTTGTCGTGGGCGCCGACGGGCGGCACTCGGTCGTTCGTGCGAAGGCCGGCCTCTCGATCGAGGAATTCGGCGCGCCCATGGATGTCTTGTGGTTCCATCTTTCCCGGCGGCCAAGCGATCCAGGAGATCCCATAGGCCGTTTCGATGCCGGTCGGATCTTCATCATGCTGAATCGGGGCGACTATTGGCAGTGCGGCTTCGTGATCCCAAAGGGATCGCGAGATCAACTTCAGGGGCGAGGGCTACCGGCATTTCGTGATGCTGTCGCACAGCTTGCGCCGTTCATGGCCGACCGTGTCGGCGAACTCCATGATTGGGAGTCGATCAAGCTACTGACGGTTCAGGTCGACCGGTTGCGCCGGTGGTATCGTCATGGTCTTCTCTGCATTGGCGATGCGGCGCATGCGATGTCGCCGGTTGGTGGGGTGGGCATCAACCTCGCCATTCAGGATGCGGTTGCGACGGCGAATCTGCTGACTGCGCCGCTACGTGCGGGGCAACCGACAATCCAGGACCTCCAGCGGGTCCAGCAGCGGCGTGAGTGGCCGACCCGCATGACGCAACGAGTGCAGCTCATGATTCAGAATCGAGTCATCAGGCGAGTCCTCACCGGTAAGGACAGGTTCTCGCCGCCGTTCGCAATCCGGCTGCTGGCCCGATTTCCATTCCTCCGCCGGATTCCCGCTCGGATGATCGGACTCGGATTCCGACCGGAGCATGTGCATACATCTGTTGCAAAGACTGCGCACACTGGTTCAATCAAGTAACAAGACAGGCCAGATAAACCAGTCATTGCTTATTGATCAGATTTTTCCGACGAACTGACGAAGGATTTGCGGTAGCCGGTTACCTTTTCCAAGTACTGGCGGGTTTCCGGGTAGGGCAGATTTTGGCGCAACTGGTCATAGACGCCGGCTGGTTGGAGGCTGTTGATCTGGTTGACAGCAGTGGTGCGGTCCCGCGAAAAGGTGCGGAAGACGTTACTCGGGCCGGTATTGTAGGCCGCAATCACACAGTACTCGCGTGACACATTGTGGTCCACGGCTTCCAGCTGATTAAACATCAACACGTTTAAATAGGCGGTTCCCAACTCGACGTTGTTGGCGGGATCGAATAAGTAGTCCCGCGAGGGAGCGACGTCCTGGCCTTTCGCCTTTCGGTAGGCTTCACGGCCCCCGCTGGTGGGGACCAGTTGCATGAGTCCATAGGCCGGGGCCGAGCTGACGGCATAGGGGTTGAAGTTGCTCTCTGTGCGGATGACGGCGAAGACCAGGCTGGGGCTGATGCGATATTGTTCTGCAAACTGGTGAACCAGCGTTCGATATTTCT
>Ga0315281_10009122_pt1 | contig 13789 bp, 12 predicted proteins | sample YL17G07_0_MG_FD_204540 | JGI IMG/M metagenome (GOLD analysis project Ga0315281, IMG submission 204540) | Sediment microbial communities from Yellowstone Lake, YNP, Wyoming, USA - YL17G07_0 | ecosystem: Environmental > Aquatic > Freshwater > Lake > Sediment | place: USA: Wyoming | collected...
GGAAAGATAAAACTCCCAATAGTGGAGCAAATAATACGTGATGCTATCGAATATGATTCTTATTCCACAGGGGAAGTTATCCTCCCTCCGGGCCATGAGGCCCTCCCTCCGGGGCAGAAGCCCCTCTCTCCGAGCTGGAGGACTCTCCGAGCCGGAAGCTGGGGCGGAGCCTGGGCCGGCGGCAAAAAGGTAGAAACAGCCTTTTGATGGGGGCATGCAGTTGATTCAACCACATCTTTATGCAACAACGGGGTCAATGATCAAGTCTGACCATATAATTTGATTATATTCTTCCTTGCGTCCCATTAAATTTGTTGGTAAAATCTCTAATACCATGCGCGGTATAAAACAAATGCAAAGGATGGAAAAGATGAAGAGAAAAGATTCGGAGCTATTTAAGCCATTGGTGGTCACAGCGGAGAAGTATCTCAGGGCTTATTGTGATGGGAAACAGGCGAATGACGAGAAAGCCAAGATCGCCTTGCGAGTGCTTTCGCTTTATCGCCAAATTTTAAAAGTGGAAAAGGAAAGGGAGCAGATTAAATCTGAATGGCAAAAATTGATAGCGGGTGTGGCGGAATTGAAAAAAATTACAGCGGGCAAAGCGAAAAAGAAATCTAAGTTGAAAAGGTAAATTGTCGGAAAAGTTTACAACTTTCCCAAGGTGAAGTTTTATAAATACAATTTAATATTTATGCTATGAACATTGAATTTTTATTGGAAAACCTTACAATTTGTTTTACATTCCTCCTGAAATCTGCTAAGTTACGTAGGTTATTACAAGTCCAAATTACACGGCTTCGAGATGGGCTTTATTGAAGAAGAATTTTGTTTTTTCTTTATTTTTCCTCTTCTCATTTGACGATGTGGAAGTATCAAGGGGTATCTTCTGATGTACCTCGACTTTCATGGCTTTCGAGAAAAACCTTTCAACCTGACTCCTGACCCCCGTTTTATCTTCTTGAGCAAGAACCACAAAGAATCCTTTGCACACCTTCTGTACGGCCTTAACAATCGTGTAGGATTCATTGCCCTGACAGGAGAGGTCGGATCTGGAAAAACAACCGTCTTGAGAGCACTCCTCAGCCAACTTGACGCAGATCAGCACCGCACGGCCCTGATCTTCAATCCCTGTCTTTCGCCAATGGAGCTTCTTCAAAACATAAACCGGGAATTTGGTATTCCAACTGACACCTCAAATAACTCAAGCCTCTTGGATTCCCTCAACCAGTTTCTTCTCAAGCAGAATGCAGAGGGTCGGACCGTCGTCCTCGCCATCGATGAGGCGCAAGACTTGGAGGCCCCGGTGCTCGAGCAGATCCGACTAATCTCGAACCTGGAGACAGATAGGGAAAAGCTCATACAGATCATCCTGTCGGGACAGCCCGAGCTCGTACAGATTCTAAAGAGGAACGAAATGCGGCAACTCAGTCAGCGGATCACTGTGCGATATCATCTGCAGTCCATGGATTTCCAGGACACCGTCCATTACATTCACCATCGGCTTGAAGTGGCAGGAGGACGGGGCGGGGTTGTCTTTTCTACGGGGGCACTGAACCGAATATACAGGTTTTCGCATGGGCTTCCGAGACTCATCAATGTAGCCTGCGATAGGGCGCTTTTAACCGGCTACTCAAGAGACACGACAAATATCAACTCCCGGATTACGGCAGCAGGGATTAAGGACATGAGAAAGAATACAGCACCCCATGACCGGAAACGACGTCTTATTTTAATCCCGACGTCTGCCATGCTTGTGGTTCTCTTTGCAGGGGTTATCTACTTTCATTGGCATGATCTGATCGACCAGTTCAATACTTCGAAGCAGATGAAGGCAATAGAAGACCAAACAGAAAAGGATCCTGTTCTAACTGGGGAAGAACTCTCTCGTGTCATGGCTGTTGAACTTGGGCAAGTCATGGAATCAGAAAGTGCTCGAAGGGCTTTTAATACGTTAGTCGGCTTCTGGAAAGTTCCACTCATTCCCGAAAACAGCAATTTCAGCTATTCTGACGGAATGGACCCTGCTGCTCTGAACCGGGAGCTACGCCTATACAGATTTTCTGGAAACCTGGGCGCTTTGCTTCGCCTCAATTATCCGGCAGTGATCGAACTGATCATGCCGGGCATACCGGGGAAACGCTTTGTTTCGCTGGTGGGCATGGAGAACGAGCATCTCCTTGTCGACCCGCCGATTGGAGGAAGGAAATCCCTTTCGTTCAGGGAGCTCGAGAAACACTGGTCCGGCCAGGGCTTCCTTCTCTGGAAAGACACCCTGAATCTCCTAAAGAGTATATCACCGGGATCAAAGGGAGGCCACATCAAACGGCTTCAGGGTCTTCTCAGAGAGGCAGGAGCCTACAGCAGGTCTTTGACAGGTGTTTATGACGGGGATACTGTTTCGGCCGTCAAGGAGTTCCAGTCGTCTAAGGGAATTGAAGAAGATGGTATCGTAGGTGGTCAAACACTGATGCTCTTATATGGATCCATCAATCGTTTCGAAGTTCCAAGACTCACGGTGGGGCCAAAATGAGCGTGATACTTGATGCCTTAAAAAAACTCGACCGCGAAAAGTCATCTCACCGGAACGGAACGACCAATATCGCCGTCGAGATTCTCAGGCCTGATTTGCCACGTCCCGGGAAAAGAATTCCGGTGTATATTACTACCGTCTCCCTCACAGCTATTGCTGCTACCGCCATTACCTATGCCGTCATGTTGGAGTTCGGGTTCCTGTCGAAATCATCACCACCCACGCCCGTGAATCTTCCTGCACCAAGTCAACAGGTTGCATCTGTTCCCCTTTCCAGCGAACCGGCCAGTGACGCACGAGACGGGATAAGCCGGGTGCCCCCGAAAATCCAGAACCATGCTGAGAGCAAAAACGCTCCAACCTCGCTGAGTGAGAAAAAAGAAAGCCAGAATGTTATCTCGGAGGAGACGGGCGTCGCTACCGGAAATACAAAAAAAACCGTTGAACATACCCTAAAAGGATCTACCACAACTCCGCCGTCGCTAAAATTATCGGCGATCGTCTGGTATGAAGAACCCTCAAAACGCGTCGCCATGATCAACGGCATGATCACCCACGAGGGGTCCGTAATCGAAGGAGTGGAGGTCGTCGAGATCTATCCCAACCGTGTACGCCTCTTGCAGAACGGCCGGCATTTTGAAATCACCATGTTTAAGTGAGAAGCACCATATATATAAAAGGGCAGGGTCCAAATGGTTCTGCTTTTTTTATGATAGGGATTTCCCAATATCTTTTTGGATTACTTTGCTGCCTTTGGTTCATGCACTTTGATATTTACTGCGATCAACTTCTCCCCATCCTTCTTGTATTTCACAACAAGATTCATTCCCGCCTTCAGATCGGCAAAGGAGAGAGTGTCTTTGCGTTTGACAATCTTTACATCATCGGCAAAAAAAATCTTTGACTCCTTCCCTTTAGCCACGACAAAACTCTTTGCCGCTGCATTCACACTCTTAATATTGCCAGCGAACTTTTCCAATTTGGCTGGCGGTGCTGGGGCAGGAGTTGTTGCTGCCTTTGGAGGGGCTGCTGCAATAGCTCCTGAAACAAAAGCTACTAAAACAAGCATGACTACTAACATAATCGTCTTCTTCATTCAATTTCACCTCCTTTCTAAGGATTTCTAATGGAGGCAGTATAAGGGGAGCCAACAATCTATCATAGTATCTACCAATCTTCAATCAACGAGAATTTTGATAGGTGACGAAAGGTAGAAAGCAAGCATAAGAAAGTTCAGAAAATAAATGCAGGGCCATTTCTGATCTACCCGTTCTTTGACAATTGAATATGGAGTTATTTTGTTGAAAGTTACGCCTACAGAGTTTGAAGCTTAAAATCCTAAAGATTTATTAATTTTTGATAATACCTATTCGGGCAGACGCTGTCAAATCCCCTCAGCCTCTTTTCGGCGTCATCCGTTTATTTTCCAGATGCTAAGGAAAGCGAAAGAGGTAAAGAGGACCACTCGTCTATTTTCAACGGCCTAATGGGCTCCAATTCTTTGAGTGATTTAAGTGGTCGCAATTGTTTTTGGCCTTTCAAGGGTTGAGGATTGTAGTTTATGTCCACTGCGCCTTTTATACAACCCAGTGCATAGCCTTTGAGGTCCCGAATGATCCCATCTTCAAACCAACCCAAATGCTTGCCATTGAAACCCCACACAGAATCGGCCACCAAGTATGCGACAGGTTGGCCTCCCCAGAGGTAGATAGTGAGGTCATGATCTGTGTCAATGTACGCGACCGCATCGCCATCTGAATCATATAGCGCTATTTCTTTCGCAAAGACAGTGGTCGCAAAGATCACGATTCCCAAGACGAGCAGTATGGCGGACAACTTCATTGTACTTTTTCTTCTACCGAACATTTTATTTTATATTATTACAACAATTTGTAGATATTCTACTCCTGTTCTGGGTTAGTTGTCAATTTTATTTTTCATCTCTAATAAAGGGCAAAGAAAATTTAATAGCACCAAGGCAAAAGGGAAACCCTTCGTCTGGATCGAACAATCATTTCAAAATGCCTTAAAGAAATCAGGGATTGAAGATTCCAGATTCCACGATCTGAGGCATTGCTTTGCAAGTAACCTAGTCATGGAGGGGGTGGATTTAAACACTGTAAGGGAGTTATTAGGACACAAAGATTTGACAACGACTTTGAGGTATGCTCATCTTGCACCGAATCATAAAAACAGAGCAGTCAATGTATTGGATCGGGTTATGTCACAAAATCCCCCACAAGAGGAAATAGCTAAAAGGTGGTGCCACTAAGAGATTGAAATGGCAGCATATTTAGGAAGAGAAATTTTACTCTAAATCCATCTGAAATGGAATGGGGTAATCCCCTGTAAAACAAGCATAGCAGAAAGATTCAGCATCCTCTCTTAAACATTTCTTCAAACCTTCTAAAGTCAAATAATGTAAAGAGGTTGCATTGATAAACTTTTGAATTTCCTTTACCTTATGGGAGGATGCAATCAACTCTGATCTTTTTGGAGTATCGATGCCATAGAAACAGGGATCGGTGATGGGTGGAGAGCTGATCCTGACATGAACCTCTTTGGCGCCAGCGTTTCGAAACATCTTGTTGATCTTTCGGCTGGTGGTCGCCCGGACAATGGAGTCATCCACGGTGACGATTCGTTTGCCTTTTAACAATTCTTTTACTGGATTGAGTTTGATCTTTACACCGAAATGGCGAATTCGTTGTTCAGGTTCGATGAATGTCCGTCCGATATAATGATTTCTTATCATCCCGAGCTCCAGAGGGATTTTCGATTCAGCCGCATAGCCCAACGTGGCTGGAAATCCGGAATCCGGGATAGGGACGACCATATCCACATCCACTGGAGCTTCCTTGGCGAGCTGGACTCCAAATGATTTTCTGACCTCATAGACATTTCTGTTGAAAAGGAAACTATCCGGCCGGGCGAAGTAGATGAACTCAAAGATGCACTGATGGTGTTGTTTTTGAGGGAAAGGCTTGAAAGATTTGATTCCTTCCTCATTGATGAGAAGAATTTCTCCGGGTTCAATCTCTCTCACAAACTTGGCTCCGATGAGGTCAAAAGCGCAAGTCTCGGAGGCAATCACAGGTGCATCCTTAAGTTGACCAAGAACCAGGGGTCTGAACCCAAAAGGATCCCTGGCTGCAACCATTTCCTTCTCCGTCAGGAAGAGCAAAGAGTAGGCTCCCTCGACCTGTTTAAGGGCGTGGACCGTGCGTTCCACAAAAGTTTTTTCTTTGAAACGGGCGATGAGGTGAACGATCACTTCGGTATCCATGTTTGATTGGAAAATGGATCCCCTGGATTCGAGTTCGCTTTTAATAAGGGGGGCATTGGTGAGATTGCCATTGTGAGCAATGGCAAGGCTCCCCTTATAATAATCAACGACAAAAGGCTGAGCATTCTTGAGCTCGCTCGATCCAGTAGTGGAATATCGAACATGGCCGATGGCACTTTTCCCAGAGAGTCTCTTCAGAATGTCTTTGTTGAAGACTTCGGAGACCAGTCCCATCTGTCGGTAATGATGGAGTTGTCTATTGTCTGATGAGACAATTCCAGCACTCTCCTGACCCCGATGTTGAAGGGCATAGAGGCCTAAATAGGCGAGATTGGATGCTTCAAGATGATTATAAATGCCGAAGATACCGCACACAAAATTTCCCTCCCAACTTTTTTAAATTAAATCCGAAATCCTAATATCGAAATCTTCACCCTGTTAAATAAGTTGCTCGGAATTGAGGGTTCTACTTTTCGAGATCATTGTGATCAATCAAACCAAAGTGCTTCGACATGTATTTAACAGGGCAGGCAAATCCTAAATCCAAATTATCAAATTCTTTAAACATTATATGCTTTTGCGTAAAATAGAACCAAAAATGTTCATAAGCTCAGTAGCTTCTTTTTCTAAATCCTTTCGTTCATTTTCCTGTTCCAATTCGTGACTGGTATCTATCAATCTTAACCAATACCGACTCTCTTTAGCTTCCTTACGACATATCTTTATTCTCATGATAAAATCTTTCTTACTTAGTGCTTCATTAGCTTCAATATAATTCGATCCAACGGAACCAGAGGCTCTAATAAGTGGCTTTCCATCTTCAAAGTTTCCTGAAGTTTTAGATAATTTTTTTACAAGAGTTCTCACATTTTTAGCAAATTTAAGAGTTCGATCTTCTAAATCATACAGTTTTGAATTTTTTATTTCGGTCATTTGAAATTGTTTCGAACTTCGGATTTCGCCTGCCTTCGCCGAAGCGGCTACGCGCAGGCAGGTGTTTCGAATTTATGACTTATCGTCGTAGCCTTTGGGATGGTTTTTATGCCATTCCCAGGCTGTTTCAACGATTGTTTCCAAATCAGGATACCTGGGAATCCATCCCAGCTCTTCCTTAATCTTTTCTGAACTGGCCACCAGTCGGGCAGGGTCCCCTGGCCTCCTGGGTGAATCAACCGCAGCAACCTTTCTCCAGGTCACTTTTTTAACGGTCTCGATCACCTCTCTCACAGAGTACCCGTTGCCATTTCCCAGATTATAAATTCCTGACATTTCCTCTTTTTCTAATTTCCGAAGGGCTAAGATATGGGCGTTGGCGAGATCGGTTACGTGGATATAATCGCGTATGCAAGTTCCGTCAGGCGTATTATAGTCGGTGCCGTAAACAGGGACGGGAGTTCCATTCAAAGCTGCTTGGATCACTAAAGGGATCAAGTGGGTTTCTGGAGAGTGATCCTCTCCCAGTTCACCTTCCGGATCAGCTCCTGCCGCATTAAAGTACCTGAGAGAGATGAAGTTTAATTTTTTAGAATCATGATAGGCCTGCAGGACCTTTTCAAAGATCCATTTGGTCTCACCATAAGGATTTGTTGGGGCACAAGGATGTTCCTCGGTAATGGGTATTTCTTTAGGCTCACCATAGACTGCAGCAGAGGATGAAAATACGATTTTCTTAACTTTAAATTCTTCCATGATTTCAATAAGATTTAATCCATTTTTCACATTATTGTTGAAGTATTTTAACGGATTCTGAACGGATTCACCCACCAAACTATCTGCTGCAAAATGTATGACTGTGTCAATTTGGTAAGCTTGAAAGGTTTTTTTAAGTTTTTTTTGATCCGACAGGTCCCCTTCTATGAAGAGGGCATCTTTCGTGGTTTTTCGATGGCCGGTCTGAAGATTATCAAAGACGATAGGCTTATGGCCTTGGCGGAGAAGTTCCTTAACCACATGACTTCCAATGTATCCCGCCCCACCTGTGACAAGAATTGTTGGCATCTAATCTTTTTATAAGGGATTCCTGGCATATTTGTCAACGAAACAAACCGAGAGCTCTGAAAACCTATTTGGCGTTCTCTTGATTACATAGAAGGGGCCTTTCAAATCCCCCCACACCCCCCTTTGCTAAAGGGGGGGGCAGGTGGATTAGTGTTTTTCATCATTGGTTCCTAACCAGTCTAATCGGAGATGTCAAACCCTTTTTATATCTCCTTTAGGCGGACGTTTGCAGGGGATCTCTCGATGGTCTCAGAAATATCTTTTAGGTACTTTGAAATTTTCTCGGCTTCCTCAGTTTGATAATCAGGAATCTTTGTGATCCCGTATTTCTCATACTCATCCAGTGCGAATTTGACTGTAATGTTTTCGATCGTCCGTCCTGGTTGAAAGGCGACCTGACTTTTGATTCCCTTTAACGTCTCCACCACCAGACCCACTTCGCTCAATTCGTGGAGGAGCTGGCGTACCAGGCGAACCGGAATTTCCAGGGTATGGGCAATCTGGTGGGCACTGAGTGGCTTTTCCCCCAGAGAAAACTTCTTGGTAAGGAGGTGGAAGACCCTGAGCATGAGAAGTTTTTTAGATGAAACACTCATTCTGGTATAGTCCGGATGAAAGCCAAACGTTTCATAATGCTCATTGGCATAAGCGATTTCTGCACCGAGAAGAACGATCATCCAACTCATTTGAAGCATACCCAAGAAAAGAGGCAGGGCCGCGAAGCTCCCATAAATGGCGCCATAACTTGCTACCCCAATCTGGAATTTAATGTATATCCATTGAACAATTTGGGCAATCGTCCCTGCTGTGATACCTCCCAAAATGGCTGACCTGAGCGGAATTCTGGTGTTTGGCATGATCAGATAGAGCATCGTTAAGAGAACCCAAATGGATACATAGGGCAGTAGATTCAATAGGAGAAAAATGACCTTACTAAAAACTCCCAGGACGGCGATTTTATTGACGATCACTTTCGCTTGACTTGCCACAAGGACGGTCGCACTGCTGGAAATGATAAGAAGAACAGGGCCAAAGACCATCATTGCCATATAATCGCTAAATTTTCTTATGAGTGTCCTTGATTTCTTTATTTCCCAGATTTCGTTAAGAGACTCTTCGATTTTTCCCATTATGGATATGACCGTCCAGAGCAGCAATACTATTCCGACACCAGCAATTAAACCACCCTTTGCCTGCTCAAGGATTTTGTGAGAAAAGGAAATGATCTGAGTGGTGATATCCGCTTGCCAATTTGCCTTCTCTGCCATTTGGAGGATCTGTTTTTCGATGAGTTTTTCAAGACCGAAACCTTTAGCCATCGCAAAGGCTACGGCTACAACGGGAACCACATTAAGTAGAGAATAATAGGTCAAAACCGAAGCGGTTTTTTGACAATTATCTCTAATAAATCCTCTTGATGCCAAAAGAATAATGCGTAGGTATTTAATGAAAAAGGTTTTTAAGGGAGAAAGATCTTTCAATCGGATTTCCCAGATGCCAGTGTTAAAAAAAAGGATGATTCGTGAGATCATTATAATTCTCCCTTACTATTTTAGATTTACTGAAATGCCGAAATGGGAATGATGACAGAGTGTTATAATGCCCTTCAAATCGCCTTCAACTCAGAAGTACAGTTTGGACAACGTGTTGCCTTAATCGGGATCTTAGATAAGCAGTAAATACAATCTTTTGTTATAGGGGGAGCAGGTGGAGCTTCTTCTTCACGTCTCATTCTATTAATGGTCCGAACAAGAAGAAATACGGCAAAGGCAATAAGGATGAAGCTAATGATGGTGTTGACGAACACTCCAAAGTTGATGGTCACTGCACCTGCCGATTTTGCAACGGCCACTGAGGCATAAGGCCCGGCCACCTTGCCTTCTTTGAGGACAGCAAAGATATTGGAGAAATCAACATTCCCGAGAAGCAGACCAATGGGTGGCATGATCACATCTTGAACCAATGAATTCACAATGGTGCCGAAAGCCGCACCGATAATGATTCCCACAGCCATGTCAATAACATTCCCTTTGATAGCAAATTCCTTAAATTCTTTGAACATTGTTGGCTCCTCCTTTTGAAATGAGATGCTTATTTGAGTTTAAAATCAGCTCGGCTCTCTTTGACTTTTTCCTTCTTTTCCGGTGCAAGAGATTTTGGTTCAAGGATAAATACTCTCTCCGGTTCAACCTGCCCGGATTTTAAGATGGCATCTTTTACCTTCATGGCTCGTTGAGAGGCAAGGATTCTCATGTCACTCTCCTTGATCTCGATATGGGTCAGCATCAATTTTTCCATTTCAGGGGCAGGGATATCTTTGGCCATGCCGATCACATTTTTGGGCTTTGGGAATTTCTCCTCTTTGTAAGCCATTTTCAGGTATTTTTCATATTCCTTTGGCTCAATTTTAATGTCGTCCACTGGAACGGCAGGTTGTCCCTTCTTAACCATTTCATTTAGTTTCTGGGCCTTCACTTTTCTATTGAAAAGAGATTGCTTTAATCCCTCCCTGTCTCTCTCCATATCCACATGGCCCTCAATATCCATTTTGAGGGAAGGTCTATCATGGAGAGCTTTAACAATGGTTTCAATTTTTTTAGCATTCGGTTCTGTGATCGCGGTGCTTCCGTAATCAAATTCTACGAAACTCAGTTCTTCTCCACCCCCGAACACAGCCCCAAGGAGTGAAAAAGGAGAGGTAGCCGCCTTCGAAATCAAGTTTATGAGGATCTTCAGAATAACTCCCCACACACTGAATTTCGGGTCATCCAGACTTCCTGTAACAGGAAGGTCCAGTTTGATCTCTCCCTTCCTATTCTTCAGAAGGGCAACGGCAAGCTTTACAGGCAACTTGGTTGCCCTAGGACTCTCCACTTTATCGCCGAAGGTGAACTGATCGAAGAAGATATTATTTTGCGAATCAAGCTTCTTCTTAACAATGAGATATTTCAAATCGAAGGAGAGTTTACCCTTCTCAATGGTATAACCAACAAATTTCCCAGAGTAAGGTGTTGCAGGACTTAGATCCAGATCTTTAATTCTGGCCTTTAAATCGACATAGAGATCCTCTTTCAAAGGATTGATTTTGCCAGTGATCTCAAGAGGGGCATAATCATTAAGTTTTGCACGGAGTTCAAGGTCCGCTGTCGTATTCTCCTCAGCCGAAAGCCCAGATACTCTTCCTCCCATTTCTGACAGGTTCATTGAAAATTCTGGTTTGACCGATTTGTCTGAAACCTCTATCCTTCCTCCTTGAAGAGTGATCTGACCGATCTTGATATTCTTTGAGGGGCCTTTTTCGTTTGGAGGGGCAATCCCTTTTTCTTGTTGAGGAGGAGGTGAAGGGGGAGGCCCTGTCTTTGATTCTTCGGTCTTCATGATCTCCTGAAGATTGATTTTTCCTTCGGAGTTGACCGAAACGCGGGCGTAGAAGTTAGTTAAAGAGACCCCTTTGATGTCAATGGAGAGAGGGGTATATCCTACGTTCAAATCGTTAAACGAAAGGGATTCCAACTTCAGAAGGTCCTCTCCATTCAGTTTATCAATTGAGGAAAAATTGACTAAAGAAGCTTCCCCTTTATAGGTGGCTTTTATTTCCTTTTTGTCGGAAGAAGTGAAAGAAAAATTGCCGGCCGTGGAAATCGCTCCATCGGTCACGGTCATCTTCACCTTATCCGTAAAATAAGGTTGGAGGGGGGCAATCTCAATCCCTTTCAGCTCCATCTTCAGGTCTGCTAAAAGAGGGTCCATACCGACGGTCCCTGTTGCAGAAATCGTACCCCGTTCATTCAAGAGGAGCGAGAGACCAAGCTTGCCTTTACTGTTCTTAGCCGTTGAAATATTCTCTCCTCTTAACTTAAAATTTTGGACAACAATGGTGATTGGTTCAGACGGAGTTTGGTCCTCCACGCGAATCAAATAATTATCAATGGACATTTGCCTTAAAGATATCGTCAGGGGTTTTTCAGGTTCTTTTGGTTTCTCCTCGGGTTTCACTTCTTTTGGCGGTTCCCCCGAAGCCGGGGGCGGGGAAGTGAGTTTAAGGAGATTCAGGTCTCCATTCTTGAAACGTTTGACGAGGAGTTCTCCCTTCTGAGTTGAAAAGGAGCCGATTTTCATCTCCTTTTTCGTAAGGTCCATAACCGTGTCTTTCATTGAGAAATTAGGAATTTTAAGAAAGTCCTCATTTTCTTCCGATTTCTTAAGGCGAAGAGCACTAAGGGAGACGGCCATTCCTGAAAGCAATACCTCTGGTTCCTTTTCGCCTTTTGTATATTTATAGCGGGTGGAAAGTTCAAGGCGGCCATCCTCAATGTCAAACAGGATATTGTCACGATAATAGGGCGCATATTTCTTCAGAGGAACAGATTTCACCTCCAGGATTCCTTCCGACCATAGAGGATCCATCGAAAATTCACCTTCCACCTTAATGGTTTCTTTGGCTTCGGATTTAAGCGATAGAGCATAGGCTGTTTTTTTATCCTTGCCGTTGCTGAAATGATCAACCTTCAGGTCTATCGGATCTAAAATCGTTTTAAAAGGTTTACTTCTGGAAAGGTCAGAAAAAGAGATCTTTCCTCCTGCCAACTGGATCTCATCGATGTCTAAGGATAAGGGTGGTGAATCTTCCGCTTTTCCAGGGGCAGGTTTCGTCTCCTTACTTTCTGGGAAAAGAGACCCAACATTAAGAACCCCTTTTTCATCACGCCAGATTTCCAATTCAGGCGACTGGATGGAGATCTTCGCTAAATGAATGATTTTAGAAAGCGGCTCTGATGGAGCCATGGAGATATCTAACTGGGGAAGTCTTAATAAGGGCTTTTTCTGTTGATCATCAATGGCTATTTTTTTCAGGGAAACATTTCCCCTGATGCTGAGGGAGGATTTTTTATCTTTTGTTTGAATAAAAGATATCTTTGCCTGTGTATCCAAAAATGCCGAGACGATCTTAAAATTCATTTTCACGGGGACATAGGCAAGGTAATAGGGGATGTTGAGATCATTAATAGTAATGTCAAAAGAGGTTTCGAGAGAATCCGCAAAAGGTTTTGTTTCACCCCGGAGGGCATAGGGAGTATCATTAATTTTAGCTGAGAAATGGGGTTGAACGTATCTTTCGACATAGGAAGTGATATTCGATAGAAAAGGGACGCCAATGGTCAATTCTCTGACCGTATGCTTTGTCTGTTTAGGCCCATCCCAAAAATCGATGCTCCCGTTTTCTATCCTGATATTGTTTAGAGAAAATCTTAAGGGTTTGGGTTTTCCCTTCTCCGGCGGTTTCGACTCCTTCTTTTCCAATAAATCAGAAAAATTATAGGACATGTCTTGATTGAGAGTAATTTTTATGAAGGGCTGTTTTAACCTAATCTCTCTAAGAATGAGGGCTAATCTAAGGGCTGAAAAACTCTGGAGATTCAAATAGATTTCCTCGCAAGACAAAAAGGTTTCTGAGCTACCCCGGTCTTTCACTAAAAGGCCTCTCACCATTATGGAGAGGGCATAGGGATTGATCCTGATCTGGTTGATCGTCACTTCGCGATGAAGGTTCTCAGAAAGTTTCTTGGTCAAAATAGATTTTAAGACCGGAGGCAGAACAAAAAAGCCGACGAGGGTAAAGACGACAAAGAAGATGATGAGTCCGATGAGGATTTTCTTGAGACGGGGCCTCAGTTTATTTTCATAAATCTGAATTATTTTTCTAATCACATGACCACTCCCTTAGGTTAAAGGTTACCCTTCATAGACATTTCCTTATTACATATTCTACTAAACGTTTTTAGATAATCAATAAGAAAGATTTATTCTTAAACTCCTGTCCGGTTTTGGATCATTCAGTTTAAAAAATTTATCAATCGTGGCAATGCTGGTCTTTTCTTCTGTATATTTATAAACACTTCGATTTGACATATTGTTGACATGAAAAATAGGGTCCTTGACGGCAGGGCATACCTTTGAAGAAAGGATCTCAT